>ERZ1066122.469-NODE-469-length-42816-cov-30.330137_pt1 | contig 42816 bp, 41 predicted proteins | sample MGYA00382769_ERZ1066122 | MGnify/ENA primary metagenome ERZ1066122 (study PRJEB33369, sample SAMEA5778352) | biofilm metagenome | biome: Industrial cooling water; feature: Water cooling tower basin; material: Biofilm | place: United Arab Emirates | collected... | reverse complement strand
TAATAATCAAGACGCAGACGCTGCCGACCCGCGAAAATTCGCCAAGCGCTCTGTGACCGACCATCATGCGGGTTTCCTCATCCTGTCCCGACGCTAACCGCAGTAACAGCAGAAAGGCGGCAATGCCGCCGAGCCAGACCGCAGCTGCCAGCATGTGCAGAACGTCGCTAGCCTTGTGAACTAGCCCGAGATTGCCTTCGCTGGCGCCGGCATGTCCCGTCCAGACCAGTGATCCAAGCGCCACCGCCCCGGCCAGCGTTACCAGAGTGAGCCTACGGTCAGTCGAACGGACGGAAAAGGCAGCCCAAAATGCAGTCGCCAGCGCCGCCATCCGGACCAACCAGGCCGTGCCGATCGGGGTTTCAAACAAGATCGAACGGCCAGTTGCCCAGTCCGGGGCGCTGAGCGGATTGCCCGTCATGCTCGCAAGCAAGACCAGGAATCCGATCGCCGAGAGGACCAGGCCACCGAGCGCCAACAGCCCGAGCGAGGAGCGCAAGGGCAAGACCGTCTCCTCGATCCGCTCGGATTTCCGCAGGGCGTAAAGCGGAAAGGCCGCCATACCCACAAGCAGGATCAGGCTCAGAAACAGTCCGAGCCTGATCGCGATCATCGCCCAATCGGGTGACATAGCCTAGCGGACCGTGAACGAGAACTGGCCGCCCATCCGGTGGGTGTCGGTGCCCGCCGCCGACCAGGACACCTGGTAGGTTCCTGCCGCGAGCGCGCGCTTGGGCATCAGCATGATCGACTTGCCGTCCTTGCCTATCATCGAACTAAACGCGACCTTCATCGGAGGATGGTCGTTCATTCCGGGCATCCCTGTCATGGCGAGGTCGACCTTGAGCGTCGAGGCGATAACCTTCTCGTTGAAGGTTAGGTTGATTGAACGGGCATTGGCGGCAGGGACGGTGGCGTTCGCCGCTGGCGTCGAGGAAACGAGCTTGGTGTGAGCAAGGACGGCGCCGGGAACCGAGATCAGCACCAGCGAGGCGAGTATGGTGGCAACAGCAGATCTACGCATGAAACGTCTCCAAAAGTTTGCGTTCGATGCTAGATACGCGTCGACCGGCTCCACCCCTCATTTCGATGTGGCGTGAGGGGTTTTGAACGCAGACGCGTATGATGGAGAGAACCGATTGGAGGAGGACGCCATGGACGACTATTTGAGACAATTGAGGCGCGCTCCGCCAACGGGGTTGCTCGATGGCCTCGACGACAGGGTGTTCAGCGCGCTCGCACTACGCCGAAAAGAGACGACCATGGCGCAGCGCTTCATGGTGTTGTCCGCATTCCTTTCGCTCGGCGGCGGTGCCATTGCAGGTGTTGCGAGTGCTGAGCCGGTGGGTCGCGATCCTTCATTGTCGCCATTCGCACCCGTTTCGGCGCTCGCTCCCTCCGCACTGCTCGATCCTCGATGACCGCGAGATCGCGTTGGCTGCTCCTGCTCGCGCTGGTAGCATTCGCGTCCGCCATCTGCGGCGTGTTCGTAGGCAAGATCGTCGCCGATCGGCCGCGACCGAAGGAAACCGAGCTACATGCCCTGCTGCATGGCGAACTGACACTGACGCCGCAGCAGCATGTCAAGATCGATGCGATCGAAGCCCGATTTGCCGTCAAGCGCAAGGCACTCGAACTCGATATGCGGGCTGCGAATGCCCGTCTCGCCGAGGCAATTGAAGCCGAACATGGTTATGGACCGAAAGTGACTGCGGCGATCGATCAGAGCCATGTAGCTATGGGAGCGCTTCAGAAGGAAACCCTTGAGCATCTGTTCGAGATGCGAGCGGTGCTTGATCCCGAGCAGGCAAAGATGTTCGACAGCACTGTGGTCAAAGCGTTGACCGCCGATGCACGGTGACGCTGGACCTATCGCAATGCGATGATCGCGAACTGACGAGCCTGGCCGTCGGGGGCCACCCGTCGGCGTTTCGTGAACTCATGGGTCGTTACAAGGGGCCCGTCTTTCGGCTGATCAGGAGCAATGTCGGCGATCCGGAGGAGGCGCTGGACATCTTGCAGGAATGCTTCGTATCCGCGTTCACCAACATCGGCAGATATGATCCCGAGCGGCCATTCCGAGTCTGGATCGCACGCATCGCCCTGAACAAATGTCGGGACTGGGCTCGACGCCGCGCAGTACGTTCGTTTTTTTCGCTGGCAAGGCCGATCGCCGACGACGAGGATTTCGAAAGCGATGTCCCGAGCCCCGAACGCGAAGTGCAAGGACGTGCCGAGCTTGCCGAACTCGAGCGAGCCATCGCTGCCCTGCCGCTCCCCTTGCGGGAAGTACTGATCCTGCGTGCCATCGAGGAACTAAGCCAGTTTGAGACAGCCGCGATCCTGGGGATTACCGAAAAGGCTGTGGAGACGCGACTGTACCGCGCCCGCACCAGACTGCGAGAGAAGTTCGCGGAACCGTTCGGAACGGAATGATGCCAAGTCGGTCCCGCGCGATCTGCAAGTCTTTGAGGGCAAACGCCAAACCGGCATCGAGAGACGAGCCATCTGAAGCTGATATATGTGACTTTTCATTCTCTACTTCCGTTGGAGACAGGAGATGTCGAGCAAGAAATTGCTTCCCGATATGAGGGGTGGCGCATGTTGATGCGTATATGCCGGTAAGGTGGATCTCTCAGCATACGGACCAGCCATGATACTTGATCGAAGAAAGTTCATTAAAAGCGCCGCAGTCGGCGGATCAGCTGCGGCAATGGCCAATTGGTTTCCCGCGTGGGCACAACCTGTTTCCGCAGGCATCACGGATCCGATCCCGACAGTATCGGGCACCGACATCAGTTTGAGGATCGCGCGTCAGACTATGCGAGTTGACGGCAAGGTCAGTCGTGCGATCGGGCTGAACGGTACAGTTCCTGCCCCTTTGATCCGTTTGCGCGAAGGCCAGACCGTGCGGCTTTCGGTGACTAACGATCTTGACGAGGACAGCTCGATCCATTGGCATGGACTGATTTTGCCTTTCCAGATGGACGGCGTGCCTGGCGTCAGCTTTCCGGGCATCAGGCCCCGTTCGACCTTTGTGTATGAGTTCCCGGTCGTGCAGTCGGGAACCTACTGGTATCACAGTCACTCGGGCCTGCAGGAGCAATTGGGCCACTATGGCCCGATCGTGATCGATCCCAAAGGTGCAGATCCGGTTGCCTATGATCGCGAGCATGTCGTTGTGCTTTCCGATCACAGCCAGCTGGCCCCCGAAGCGATTTTCCGCAAGCTGAAGGTCAATCCCGGGCACTTCAACATGCAGCGCCAGACACTCGGCGGCCTGCTGGCGGGCAAGGACCAACCGCTCAGCGAACGAGTCGATTGGGGCAAGATGCGGATGGATCCCACCGATATCGCCGACGTCAACGGGTCCACCTATACCTTCCTAGTGAACGGTTATGGGCCGAAGGATAACTGGACTGCGTTGTTTACCCCGGGCGAGCGGGTGCGGCTGCGGATCATCAACGCGTCCGCCATGTCGATCTTCAACGTCCGCATTCCGGGGCTGCGCATGAGCGTCGTTCAGGCCGACGGGCTCAATGTGCGGCCGGTCGAAATTGACGAGTTCCAGATCGGCGTCGCCGAGACCTACGATGTCATCGTCACTCCGCCCGACGACCGGGCATACACGCTCATCGCAGAAGCCAACGATCGCTCCGGGCTTGGGCGCGCGACACTGGCACCGCGTCCGGGCATGGCTGCAGAGGTTCCGCCGCTGCGCGAGCGGCCGCTCGCGACGATGAAGGACATGGGCATGGGTGACATGGACATGTCCGGCGCGGCAAGCGGCAGCGATCCGGCAGGCATGGGCGACATGGATATGTCGGCCGCCGCGGCGCCGGCGGTCGACTGTCCGCCCGAACATGCCAAAATGGGTCACTGCACGCCCTCGGAAGGCGGAGCCACTGCCGCCGATCATGCGGCAATTGGGCATGGCGCCGGGGCGATGAGCCACAGCATGCGCGATTTCAGCGTCGCGCCGCAGGTCAAGCGCGATCCAGGCGTTCAGACGATCTCGCCGATGCCGGTCGATCGCATGAACGAACCGGGCCAAGGCCTGGAGGATGTCGGACACAAGGTCCTAACCTATCATGACCTGGTCGCTCTTGAGCGCAATCCCGACGTGAGGCCTCCGGAGCGGTCGCTCGATATCCATCTGACGGGCAACATGGAGCGGTTCATGTGGTCGTTCGACGGCATCAAAATGTCGGACTACCATGAGCCCATCCCCTTCCTCGAAGGTGAGCGGGTGCGGATCAATCTTATCAACGATTCGATGATGAGCCACCCAATCCACCTCCATGGCCACTTTTTCGAGCTGGTAACGGGCAAGGGCGCGTTCTCGCCCCGAAAGCACACCGTGCTGGTACAGCCCGGAGGCAAGGCCAGCTTCGACTTTACCGCCGACGCGGTGGGCGACTGGGCGTTCCACTGTCACCTCCTTTACCACATGCACGCAGGGATGATGCGGGTCGTAAGTGTCAGGCCGCGAGGAGACGCGGCATGAGCCTTTCGCGTTTGATCCTCGCCGGCGGCACGGCGCTGATGCTCAGCTTCCCGGCCAATGCGCAGTCAATGCCGCCGATGGACCATGGCTCTATGCCGGGTATGCCGATGCCGCAGAAGCCGGCGAAGCAGCCGCCCAAACCCTCCGGCGAGAAGTCGGACCATGGCACGGAACACAAACCTGGTTCCGCAGCCGGTCCTGTAAGCCCGGCTGGGGAGTGCACGGCCGAGCATGCAAGGATGGGCCACTGTACACCTGCCGCCCACCCCGCCGAAGCCGCAAAGCCGGCCGAAGCAGGGGCGGATGACGGAATGGCAGGAATGGTGATGGAAGGGCAACCTACAGAGGCGTCGCCCTCCGATCCCGACTGTCCACCCGAGCACGCGGAAATGGGCCATTGCACGCCCAAAGCGGCGATCCCCGATCCAGTAGATCGATCGCAAAGCGCTTTTGGGACCGATCTCGAACCCGGGAATGCGCCCGCGCCCTCTCCCCCGTCCGACTGGTATGCCGATAGGCTGCATTCTCCGGCAGAGATGGCCAGAGCGCGCGCGGCAATGATGAAGGAAGCCGGCGGAACCACCGTGGCGTTCGCGTCGTTCGACCTCGCCGAGTATGTGGTGCACAAGAACAAGGACAGCTATCGATTCGACGGTGAGGCCTGGCTCGGCGGGGATATCAACCGGTTCGTCTTCAAATACGAGGGTGAAGGAGAATTTCGCGGTCCGCTGGACGACCTCGAACTGACCGCAGCCTATTCAAGGGCAATCGACCCTTACTGGAATTTGCAGGCCGGAATTCGATATGATGTTTCGCCAAATCCTTCTCGGACATATGCTGTCGTCGCAATAGAAGGGCTCGCGCCTTATTGGTTCGAGGTAACCGCTTCAGCTTTTCTCTCGAATGAAGGCGAGGTCCGCGGGCGGATCGAGGGGTTCTACGACCAGCGTATAACACAAAAGTGGATATTGCAGCCGCGTATTGAAGCGAATTTTTCGGCTCAGACAATTTCCGAGCTGGGAGTCGGGGCCGGCCTATCCAACCTCGAGGTGGGTGCGCGTCTGAGATATGAAATCAAGAGGGAGTTTGCGCCTTACATCGGCTTTGAATGGATCCGACAGTTCGGCGAATCTGCGCGCTTCACCCAAGCAAGCGGCGGACAGGTATCAGATCCCCACTTCGTCATGGGTGTTAGGCTTTGGTTCTGACGCGGGCTGGAAAAGGGTCAAGCGGTGCAGCGCTCGTGTCGCCTCCACGTCGGGGCCAGCAAGGTTCACAAATGGCTGTCGCTGGTGATCGGCGCGCAGATGCTGATCTGGTTTGCCAGCGGCGCGTTGGTGAGCTTTTTGCCGATCGAGAAAGTGCGCGGCGAGCACCTCGTTGATCGCGAGAGCGTGATCGCTTTTCCGGTGGACGCTTCCTTTGCCCCTGCCGGACAGATCCTTGCGCAGGCCGACGCGCCAGTCGAGGCGATGACATGGCATATGCTCGAGGGGAGTGCCGTTGCGGAACTTGCCACCACAAAGGGAATAAAGCTGTTCGACGCCGCGACTGGTGTGCCACTGCCGCCGGTCGATGCCAAAGTCGCGACGCGCATTGCCGAGGCCGCTTGGAGATCGGACGACAAGCCGAAATCGACGGCAAGCCTCGTCACACAGGAAAGCCCCGAATATCGCGCAGCGCTTCCGGCATGGCGCGTGACTTTTGCCGATAGCGATCAAACCAGTGTGTTCGTGGCGCAGCAAACCGGACGAATTACGGCCGTCCGCACCGGCGCCTGGCGGCTCTATGATTTCTTCTGGAGCCTTCACATCATGGACTGGAAGAACCATGAGAATTTCAACACATGGTGGCTATTATCCTTTGCTATCGGCGGACTTCTGCTCGGTCTAGCCGGGACGGTTTTGCTCGTGATGCGCTGGCCGGTCCGTCGCAAGAGACGGCGCGCAGCATGAAGATTATAGCTGCTTTTTTTCTCGCGCTTGCGCTCATCCTTCGAGCTGCTCCAAGTTGCGCATCTCCCTTTCTAGCGGAATCAAGCGCGATAACATCCGTTTGCGCAGACGCCCTCAAGTCGCACGATGAACAAACGGATGACACGAACGATGATGCAAGGCTCACCTGCCATGCCTGTGTCTTCCCGCCTGTGGTGGACGCAATGCTAGTGCAGCCCTCACTGGCACATGCAGTGGTCGAACCCTCCACGATCACCAGACTGATGGGCGGTTTCATTGCTCCTCCAACGCCCCCGCCGCGCGCGGCATGGCACTGCAATTTTCAACTATGGAACGGAGTAATATCATGACAAATAAATATCTTTTGGGCGCACTTGCGCTCACCATATCCTCCGCTGCGTTCGCCGCTGATGCGGCGCCAGCGCCCACAAAGGAATGCTGTTGCTGCAGGAAGGATGAGCAGGGGAAAATGACCTGCTGCAAAGACAAGGCCGACAAGGCCGAAGCCCATGACGGCCACGATGTGGGTGGTATGGATCGCAAGTGAGCGACGGGCGCGGAGGGCTGGTAAGGGCGCTCCGCGCTTTTTTGTTGAAAGGAATGGATGATGAGAAAAATTGTCCTAGCTTTGGCGCTTGTGTCGACGCCGGCCCTAGCCACCCAAGCAGTCATGTACCGGGACCCAGGCTGTGGGTGCTGCGAAAAATGGGCTTCGCAAGTAAAGGCTGCTCTTGGGCACCCAATCAAGACCGTTGATGATAGCAAACGGGCGGCGCTCCAAAAACGGCACGGCATTACGCCCAGCCTCCAGTCTTGCCATACCGCCATCATAGACGGGATGGTATTCGAGGGCCATGTGCCGATTGCCGATGTGAAGCGATTTCTGGCCACAAAGCCCAGGGGCGCGACCGGTCTCGCCGTCGGTGGAATGCCGCTTGGCTCGCCGGGAATGGAAGTGCCGGGCCAGAATCCCCAGCGTTACAACGTCTACATGTTTGGAGCATCGGGTCAGACGGTCTACGCGAGGCATTGATCCCTATCGCCACTGGGATCGCTGGGGGGCCTCTCGGGTCCCCCCAGTTCCCCTGCGCCAAGGCGCTGGGACCGATCGAGGTGTGCCTTACCTTGCCGGGCTAAGAGCCGCAGGTCGCAGCAATCAGGGCCTTTACCCCATCCGGCACTTTCAGGGCTGCGACCGACGCTGCCAGACCGCATTCACCTCTGGCAATAGGCTCGCCCGCAATCGTCACATCGCCACTGAGCGGGATCACCAGCGCTGGCCCGCCAGCATAGCGCCGGGCAACGGATGCAGGTAATCCCCCCTCGATTCGGTCCAGTCTGAAATGCGGCCCTTCAACCAACTGCAAAGGGCCATCCGCGCCGAGATGGAAGCGCAGCTTGGCGGGATGCGCCGCGCCCAATGCGACGGCTACCCCTTCGGCGAGATGAAGTTCGCGCGGACGCCCGTAATCGTAAAGCCGATAAGTGATGTCGCTGTTCTGCTGGACCTCGATCAGGCTGATCCCGGCCCCAATCACATGGACTGTGTTCGCCGAGATATAGAAGAAGTCCCCCGCCTTGACCCGATGCCATTCGAGCAGATGCTCGATCGAGCCGTCGAGCGCGCCAGCGCGCATCGCGTCAGCTTCCAGAGGCTTGGCAAAGCCGATCCCCAAAGCCGCCCCGGGCTCGGCATCAATCACCAGCCAGCATTCTTCCTTGCCTTGGCGGCCAAGCCCGGCAGCCAGCGTCTGGGCATCCGAAGGATGGACCTGGACCGAGAGCGCCTCTGGCGTGAAGATATACTTGACCAGCAGCCCGTCGAGTTCGGCAGGGGGCTCGAACCACACTTCGCCGATCCGCGCACCCGATGGGTTGATGAACGGCGGTGGCAGGCGATCTCTGCCCCATGGCTTGGCAAACATCCGCGTAGCCAGCCGAGCGCTCACTGGTTGGCCGCTCCGGGCTGCTTGCCGACCTGCTGCGTGCCGCTGCTGCTCGCGACCTGAACCTAGTCGCCGTCAACCGCCACGATCACGTCGTCGAGCCCGATGACCGAAACGCGGGGGCCATCGCTACCGACCAGCACATTGCGGCAATTGCGCTGGTCGATCCGGCCCTGGAAGCTGTCACTGCGGCATCTCGACATGGCCACCGAAACCGAAGCGCATCGCCGACAGCACCTGGTCGCCAAAGGTATGGTCAACCCGGCTGCGATAGCGCGCGAACAGCGCTGCGGACAGGACATGTACTGGAACGCACTCTTCCATTGCCGCCTCGATCGTCCAATGCCCCTCGCCAGAGTCCGCTACCCGACCCGAAAACTCGCAGAGCATCTGATCCTTGGCGAGCGCAGCCGCGGTGAGATCGAGCAGCCAGGAGGAAATGACGCTGCCGCGCCGCCACACCTCGGCGATATCGGTCAAGTTGAGATCGAAGCGTTCGCCTTCGGGCAGCTTGTCGGAACTTCTGCCCTTTAAGATGTCAAACCCCTCAGCATACGCCTGCATCAAACCATATTCGATACCATTGTGGACCATCTTCACGAAATGGCCGGCACCGGCTGGCCCGGCATGGATATAGCCTTTCTCGGCACGGGGATCCTCGCCTTCCTGTTCCATCCGGTTGGGGGTGCGGGCGATCGTGCCAATTCCAGGCGCCAGCGCGTCAAAGAGGGGATCGAGCAGGTCGACCACGGCCTTGTCGCCGCCGATCATCATGCAGTAGCCGCGCTCGAGCCCCCACACGCCCCCCGAGGTGCCGACATCGACATAAGCAATACCCAATTCGGCGAGTTCTTGCGCGCGCCGGACATCGTCCTTGTAGAAGCTATTGCCCCCGTCGATGATGATGTCGCCCGTTTTCGCTTCTGCTTTGAGCAGGTCAACCGTCGTCTCGGTGGGTTCCCCTGCGGGCAGCATCACCCAGAAGATGCGGGGCGTCGGCAGTTGGCTAGCCGCCGCAGCGAGCGAAGTGGCGGCCCGCGCGCCTTCTTCGACCAGCGCATCGACAGCTCTCGCATTGCGGTCGAAAACGACCACCTCGTGGCCACCGCGCATCAAGCGCCGGGTAATATTCGCACCCATCCGGCCGAGGCCGATCATTGCAAGTTTCATATCAATCTCCTTTGTGTCGCGAGGGCGGCGTTGACCGCTGCCTGCAGTGCCGAAATGCCGTAGCCGCCGTGCTTCAGATGGACACGCAGGACGCGCCGTTCGCGGCTGCCGAGCATCGCCATGTCGCCGTGGTCCTGGCCGACCGCGTGCATGAAGCAGCTAATTTTGAGCCAGTTCAGCACGAACGGATCGTACAGCAAGAAATTACGCCAAAGCGTATGGACAGGAGGAGCCGACCCTAGCGGTGTACCGGGATGACGAGAATCGGCGTCTCTTCCCGCGTCCAAGGTCAAAGTACCGATCGTGGCGATCGAGAGCTTATCAATCGTCTCGATTTCGCCATTGGACCCAAGGGTACCGGTGATGGTCACCGAACAGAGCCCTCGGCTGATTGAAACCGAACACACTGCACTCGGAACACCTCAGCGTGGCCGATTTCTCGCGCACTCACGCGCGGCTGTTCCAGTTTCCGCCGACCGCGAGCATGCGTGCGCGCATCAGCGAACTGGATGCGGCGGTTCAGCGAGAACGCCGCTCGTGGAGCACTTCTGGTGAGAAACGGCACCTCGCCGCGATCACCACAACGCATTCTCTCCTCCTCCAACGGAACCCCGCCTCGGGGATGGAGCGAGACGGGGCAATACGCCATCATCCCGCGCGCGCGTTCGTGCTTTCGGGGCCATCCCGGCAACTGGTGAACGCGGCCAGCGAAAGGAGCGTCGGGCAGAAACGGCGGCTTTTTTCCCGTCGATATTTCGGCTGCCAAATGTCGAGCACCTTGGCTCTCCTTGTTGCTGCTAACTGATACGCAGCGGCGGCAAGTATCCCTCGAAAATGGCCTTGTGTTGTACGTGATCAGCAACGTGTTCGCCTTTTTGCAGCGGCCCCATTCCAAGCGGCGTTCCAAAAGCGATTGCTGACCGCTTCTATCGGCTTCGGCGTGTTGGCATGGTTATACCGCGCAGCATGGCGCTTGGGCCGCGAGTCACGACGATAAACGGTCAGGCTTCTAGGTCCGCGGGCTCATGTTCCAGCGCATCTGTTCGATCGCAGTAGCGAGAGCGCTGGTTAGCGCGATCCCGTTGGAGGCGTGTGGGACGGTGTCCGTGCTGACAATGCGCATTGGAAGCTCGCCGAAAATCTCGGCGGTGCTTCGGTCAAACAGGGCATGAACAACGATACAGTAACGGGGCTCAAGGCCAGCGCGCGCGAGACAGCGCGCGGCTGCGACCAGCGTCTGGCCAGACGATCCGATGTCGTCAACCAGCACCGGATTTCGCCCGGCGTAGGGCGCGATGTCGGGGAGGACGACAGCCACGTCCCTGTCGCCCGCCCTGGTCTTGCTCAGCACGAAATGCGGGGCACCGGCCAGTTCGGCGACTTCCCGAACCCATTGTTCGCTTTCGACATCGGGGCCGACGATGACCGGATCTTTGACATTGGCCTCGATCCAGTGCGCGGTCGACGGGGCGGCGTGGACGACCCGCGCGGGAATCGTATAAATGGCATCGAGTGAGGGATAGCGGTGGAGGTGCGGGTCGACGGTGACAAGCCAATCGAACCCGCCCGAAAGCAGACGAGCAAAGCTCTGCGAGGTGATCGCCTCCCCGGGATTGAAGCGCCGGTCCTGGCGCATGTAGGCAAGATAGGGCGCCACCAGCCCTACTTCGCCTGCACCGAGGTCCCTGGCGGCATCGGCCGCAAAGAGCAGCGGCAGGATGCGATTGTTGGGGCGTGCCAGCGAACACAGCAGGATGACCGAGCGACCCGCGACATCACAGGCGAAGCGCAAATAGCTCTCACCATCGGGAAAATCGCGCAGCTCCAAAGCGCCGATTTCCGCGCCTGTTGCGCCGGAAATGCTCGCGGCGAGTTGCTCGTATCCCGGTAGGGGGACAAGAATCGGATGGCTCATCATCCTTCAATCCCGAACACAGCGGCGCCATCGGCGTAGAATTGCAGCGCGTAATCGAGCTCACCGCCACTTTCGGCATGGACCGTGCACAGCGCAGCATTGTCCTTGATTGCTTCACCCAATCGGCAGTGCAGTTCGACCCCCGCCGCTTTCGCGGCAGGGGCTCCTGCCAGCTTGGCGAGCTTGGCCAGTTGCCGATTGTCGATTGACCGTAGCGTCCCGGAATGCGTGGCGCGGATGACCTGCCGATGGGTGGAAACCGGCGGGTCGCGCATTCCGCCCTGGGCTTCGCATATTCCCTGAAACTTTTGCCAGGCGCGCCCACTTTCGAGTGTTTGCCACGCGAGGGCCAACCCTTGCCCGTCGGGGACAAATTCGGCCAGTTCGAGCAAAGCACCGGCTAGCTCGCAAGCGCGCGATGCAAGATCGGCGGGCCCTTCCTGTTGCTTTAGCACTGCCAGCACATCCCTTGCTTCAAGCGCGGGCCCGATCCCGCGACCGATCGGTTGGGTTCCAGGTCCCGGCAGCACACGCGTCTTGAGCCCGAACGAGGCCGCAACCGCCTGCAGCCAATAACTCAGCTCATCAGCAGCTTGCGCCGTCCGGATCTTGGCGGTCGGGCCGATCGGCATGTCGATGACCAAATGCGTGGCACCTGCAGCAATCTTTTTCGAAAGCACCGAGGCGACCAGCTGCCCCGTGGAATCGAGATCGAGAGCCTTTTCTACGCCGATGATGATGTCGTCGGCGGGGCTGAGTTGAACCGCGCCGCCCCAAGCCAGGCACCCATTCTGACGCGCAACGACTTCGCGGATCCGGTCGACATCGAGATCGACCGGCGCGAGCGTTTCCATGGTGTCGGCGGTGCCGGCGGGCGATGTAATCGCGCGCGACGAGGTCTTCGGCATGACCAGGCCGAGTGCTGCAATGATCGATACAACGATTGGTGTCGTGCGGTTGCCCGGCAATCCGCCGACGCTGTGCTTGTCGACGATCACTTGTTGCGGCCAGGACAGCCGTTTTCCCGCGTCAACCATCGCGTGGGTCAGGCCAATCATTTCCTGAAGATCGAGCGGAAATGCCGAGCAGGCGGTCACGAACGAAGCGAGATGAACGTCGCTGTATCGCCCCGCGACAAGATCGGAGACTATGCCGGTGAAGTCGGAGCGCTCCAACCGGTTCCCATAGACCCGTTTGCGCAATACATTGAAGGAGGGCACCGGTTGCGGATGTCGTACCTCGACGACATCGCCTTCTTTCAAGCTCAGTTTCGTCCACGCCTCGTCGGAGAGGCCAATTTCACCTTCGACAACCAGTCCATTGTTCGATCTCAAAAGCCGGGCCGCGGTTTTCGCGCTGCCTGCCTCGACCATGATCGACGTTCGGGCTGTCAAGCCTTCGGATCGGCAAACAAAGCAATCCTCCGGCATGACAGCGATCGCCTCTCCCGGCTTTGCAGTAAGACCAAGTTTCCGAGCCTTCAGGGCGTGTCGCGATCGCCCGTGGGCTGCGTCTCCTGTCCGTTCGTCCAGTCCATGCCGCTTCACCGTTGACCCTTCTCACTCTGGAAAGGCATATGGCTCAGTGGTACGTAGTGGTTGTTTAACTCTTCTGGATGACGTTTCTCTTTGAAGTTCATTGCGCATCTCCTTCGCCGTTGTTCCGCGCAGTCTCCGATGTTCGCGCGGCATCCGCCTTGCGCGCCGCCATAGCTGTCTCTTGCCACGGCCAGTGGCCGTTGATCTCGACGCCAAGCGAAATACTGAGGAACGTGCGGACAAGGATCAGACCCGATAGAACCATCAGGTCGTCGAGACTGGGGTTAATGACGAGTGACTTCAGTATGTCTCCGGCCACCAAAAACTCGAGACCGAGCAGAATGCTGCGGCCCAGAACGGCGCGGACAGGTTGATAGACAGCTTGGATCCCCAAGCTGCGCGCCCTCGAAACGAACAGAAAAATCGCCGCGCCCGCACCGGTCAGGATCGTTATTGTGCCGACCAGTTCGAGCGACACGACCGCAATTCGGACAAATGCGTCAAGCGCTGCGCTTCCGGGCTCAATGATGGTCATATAGACCTACATTACGAATGTTGTTCCAGCTGTCGGTGGTGTGGCAGGCGACGCATTGATTAACCGAAGCCCGGCTCTTGGCCACGCGCTGGGATACCATTTTGAAATGCATCATGAAATGGCTGGGCGGAGCCTTATGGCACTCGGCGCATTGGGTCGAATTGACCGATGGATGCCGGAAGGCTGCCACCTTCCAGTCGGTTAAGGTATGGCAGCTCTTGCAATCCTTCCCGAACAGCTCCTGGTGCGGATCGCGCGCTGCATGGCAGCTTGCGCAATCGAGCGCATCAATGGTTGAAGGCACCGCTTCGGAGACCGGACCCTTGGCAGCGGACAGTGGGCCTCGCCACAAGGTCGGATCGAGCAGTGCCTTGTGCTCCATACGGGCGAGGCTGGTACCGCCGTCATGCTCGATGTGACAGGTTGTGCACTGCTTGGCATTCGCATGAAAGCTAGTGGACGCCTTAGTTCCGAAATCGGTCCCTGTGTGGCAGGCGATGCACTTGGTCGGCTCCACCCCCTCGTGCGGCGTGTGGCAAGTCTCGCATTCGGCCTCAAATCTGGCATGCGCTGGGGACAGGGGGCCCGGATCGACCAATGAGGGCCAGCCCTTGATCGCGTTGCTCCCGGACATGTGGGTCTTCAGCGGCACGACCACAACAAGCAAAGCCAACGCCAGTGCGAAGATGACGTATAGGATGCGTGTGCCGCTCATAGCCAGCGGAATCCGAAATAGTATCCGGCCCAGATGTGCAGTAACAGCAGCGCATAGAGGAGCGTGCCGGTGGCGATATGGATAGTCCGCCAGATCCCGAAGAGGCCGGATACCGCCCTCTCGGCGCGAACGGCATATTCGGTGTCGGCAAGCGCCTCGGCGCGACGCCTTGCATCTGCGAGGTCTGCCGCGTCGAGCTCGTCGCTGGCTGCGAACAAGAACCGCCACGGGCTCAGCTTCGCTGGTTGCGTCGCTGCGGACCCCGTGCCTGGTTCGGCGTTCGCGTCGAGACCGAGCCTGAGCACCGCCAAATCGGATTGCCGCGCGCGGATCGCCTTGGAAATCTGGACCAGGAAATAGCGGCCGACAAACCCGCTCCAGACGACGAGGATGACGGTTCCGGTGAGGGCGATGCCCAGCGGGCTTTGATACTTGTGCGCCGCGTGGACGAGCGCCAGGACCGGACCTGCCACGCCGGCGTAGATGTGGATCGACAGCAGGGTCCGCTTGCTGATCCTCGGCTCGAGCCACCGTCCGACCGGCCCGATGCGCCGCGCCGCGACATGAACGAGCGGGAACAGCATGAGGAGCGCAGCAGTGATACCGGTCAGACTGCCGGCAAGGCTTCCGGGGAACCTCGGCGAGGCGTGGACAATGAACCCGAGCGGAAAGATGAGCACGAACGCGAGCAGCAGCCCCATCAAGACGTCGCCCCGCTCGCGCATCAGGCTTCGACCACCAGCGGGCCGCGGGTGCATCGCGCCTGGCAGGCGAGCACATAGCCTTGCGCCTTGTCGGCCGCGTCAAGCCCGGTCTCGACTTCCATGCTGACTTCGCCTTGGAGCAGGCGAGTTACACAAACCCCGCATTCTCCGACGCGGCAGGAATAGGGAATCTCGACCCCGGCGGTTTCCGCGGCTTCAAGGATCGTCTCGTTGCTATCGAGCGGGGCGGATACACCAGCGATCGAAAAGGTTACGGTCGTTGCCGCTATCGGCGCCCGCGCCGCTTGGGACGGTGGGGTTTCGATCGCATCTGCACCTTGCTCGGCTTGCGCCGCATCGCTCGGGGCCGAAGGTTCGCTGACCGGCAAGGAGGCTGGCCCGAACGCTTCGCTGAAAATCTGTGCGTCGGGCACGCCGATCTGGGTCAGGATGTCGCGCATCGCCGTCATCATCGCTGGCGGTCCGCACAAGTGGACGCGCCGCTTGGCGATCTCGGGCACCGCGCTCTCGAGCAAAGCCCTGGTGATTTGGCCTTCGGCGCCGTGCCAGACGGTTCCGGGCGCGCGCTCCATCGCGGCAAAGACGGTCAGGTTCGGATGGCGGCGCTCGAGCAGCTCGATCTCGCGCCTGAAAACAAACTCCTCGGTCGAGCGCGCCGCATATACAAAGAAGATGTCGCCGGGCCAGGCCGTGTCGGTCAGGTAACGTAGGACTGACATCATCGGCGTGATGCCTACACCGCCAGCGATCAGGACGATGCTTTCAGCGTCGCTACCGGTGAAGGTGAAGTGACCAAATGGCCCGGCGACCTGCACAAGGTCGCCGGGTTTGACCTTGTCATGCAAATGCCGCGAGACCGCGCCCTGTGCTTCGCGTTTGACCGTGAGTTCAACATAGGCGCGCTGCGTCGGGGACGAGGCGATCGTATATGAGCGCTTTGCCTTCGATCCATCGTCTTTGGGAACCTCGACCTGCAGAAATTGACCAGGCAGGAAGTCGAATGGAAGCCGCTCGACCCCGGGAAAAACCATCCGGAATGTCTTGATGGTGGGCGTCTCGTCAAAAATCTGTGCGACCCTCAGCTCACCGCTCCAGCGGTTGGCCTTTGTCGGCGGCGCAGCGCCTTGGACAGGAGCCGCAATTGCTGGTGAGGGCGCAAGGACCGGGACAGGCTGAACGCCCCGTTCCAGTCCCGGTACGCCTGTTAGCGCCGGTCCCGTGTCGGCCTCAGCGACGCCCTTTGGCGACCTTGTCCCAGGTTCAACGAGGGCTTGGACGCGGCGCAGGCGTAGCCATTGCAGTATGAGCAATGCCGCTAGGGCGAGCAAAGTCGCCGCCATGAACAGCCAATGGCCGGGGGTGAGGCCCCAAAGCATGCCCGCCATCGATGCATGCGGATCGACCGGCGCCAGTCCCATTTCTGTGCGGAACCAGTCGTTGGCGATCGCTGAACCGGATCTGCGGCCTTCGAGGACAGCGGTGGTTGCCGAGCCGCTTTCGATCAGCGTGGCGGCTTCGCGGAGTTGACTTGCCACGACCGCGCCGTCGGGCTCTGCGGGGCCGTGAGCCGCATTGGTAGCTTCGCTCGCGAGGCTCAGCCCGCGATGCAGCCGGGCATTGGCTTCGGCCGCCAGAGTGTCGCGTTGGTGTTGATCGAGTTGGGGCAAGGCGAGCAGGGCTGCATAGTCGCTCTTCTGCTGGCCGCCCTCCATTTCTCCGCCCTCGCCCCCGCCCATCATGTCCTTCATCATCGACGACATGACGGCCGCCCGGCTTGGCGGCACCGGACGGGCGGCAGGAGCCGGTGACTTGGATGGTTGTTGCATCGCTTGCTGCGGCATTACAGCCTCAGGACCTTCCCCACCGGGATGATGCGCGGCATGCTCGTCGGCCGTCTGCGCCGTAGCGACCTGCGCGGCGCAGATGGTGACGGCGACAAGCAAAAGGCGAACGATGCGCATCTTGTCTGCAGCGATCATGTTCGACGGATACCTGCCATGATCTCTTACATGTCGCTCATCGGGGGCATAGGGTCGGCCTTGTCCTTGGGAGCATCGGCTGCAGGCGCCTTGCCCATGCCGTTCCCCTGCATGCCCGGACCCATCGGATGCATGCCCGGACCCATCGGACCCATCTGATCATCGGGCATGGTGCCGTCCTTCATGGCATCATGCATCTCAGAGTCGCGGTTCATCTGATTGTGCATCTCGCGCGCAACATCGGCAGAATTTTCGGTCTTGCCACTTTCGTCGCCCGGAACAGCCTGGACCGTCGTACTCGTATCGGACTTGTCAGCCGGGCTGCACGCACCGAGTGCCGCCGTTGTGGCGAGCGCTGTCACTGCGGACGCCATTCTGAAAATGTTCTTGCTCATTGTCTCTTCCTTTCAGGTGGTAGTGCTTCCCCGGCAGACGGCGCTTGGGGGCGTAGGTGGGGGATGGCGCCGCCTGCCGAAGTGGTTCTCGAACTGTCCTAGCGCGCCTGGGTAGGCCCACTTTGCAGATCAAGACGCCTATGGGACGCATGCGAAATGTAAATCAGGATCGGGCAGTCGCTCGCGGGGACATCGACCGGACAGTCGGCGACCAGTTGCTCGAGGGCCTGCTTGATCGCCTTAAGCTGCCTGAGCTTGGTCGCAAGGCTCCGGACCTTGTCCTCGGTCAACTTGACGACATCGGCAGCCGAGGCCGTATCGGAACCGCGCAACGACAACAAAAGGCCAATTTCGTTGAGCGTGAAGCCCAGCGACTGCGCCGTCTTGATGAAGTTGACCCGATCGACATCGCCCTTATCGTAAATGCGGTAACCGCTTGCGGTCCGGTCGGGGCGGGGCATGAGGCCGGAACGCTCGTAATAGCGGATGGTATCGCGCCCGACACCGCAGGCAGAAGCGAGCGCACCGATTGTATATCCACCCACGTCCTGCCCCTTTCTCTATGCGGCTTCGCGCACCGCCCCTTCGCCGCCGAGGGACGGCGGCAGAGAACCCGCTTTTAATAGTGTAGTGAGACGGGGCGGGGCAGTTCAAGGAACTGCCCCGCCACCAGGTCAATCCTTTCGAAGCTCTACCATGTCGTTCTTCTTGATCCGGCCGTCGGTCACCTGCGCGCGCGCAAAATGATCATCGATCACTTCGGTGATCGTTATAGACCCTACCTTTACCCGCGTGTAAGTGCGTGGCTCGGACCTGTGGACATGCCTGTACTCGAGCCGATAAACATCGAGCACTTGGCCGGGCTGAGCCCCATCGGCCCGGCCGATGCAGATGACAGTGCCGGAAGGCTCCATTGCGACGACTTGGCCACGCATGAAAAAGGTGTGGCCGATCCCTTGGGCGACAACGGGTGTGGCAGCCAGCAAAGCGGCTCCGATCAGCAGCGGTGTGAAAAATCTCTTCATGACGTTCATTCCCTTCGATTTGAGCCGCTGACTCTTGCCCTACGGCGCATGGTGGGTTTCTCCTGCGTGACTTGCGACCTTGCCTCGGACTCGAATGATGGATCCAGATCCAGTTTGGGACCTTCGCGGCGCGCACCATGCTCTCGTTTGGGCCCCTTACACGCATCATTTACCTGTGCCGACTTCGACCTCACTATACGTAGAGTGCACATCAATCCCCTGGCCTCAGGCGTAGACGTTTGTGCCAACCAGCTGCGCATCGACTTGAATTTCTGGTAGAAAGCTGGGCCAATTGGTTGTTCCCATGGTTACGACACACGCCGCGCCGACTCGGCCAGTTACCTCTAGCCCATGGACCGTGGTCCAAGGTCAAAGCAAAAAACGGCGGATACAGTAGATGCGGACAATGCGTCTGCGCGAGAGCCGGACGTTGCCATGGCGGTTGTCTGAAAGGACATCCGCTGACCAAGGAGGGACGCATCCCCCTGTCACAAGGCTACACAATCTCCGCACTTGTGGACTACACGTATAGGCTCGTCGCGAAGGGATGCGCATTTTCAGTCTAGGTCGAGCCTCGCCGGACAATCGGTCGGGGCGGATCAAGACCTCCGAAGACTGGAGTATACCATGCGGAAAGTTACAACCCTTCTCACTGCGTTTAGCTTCGCTGTCCTTGCGGCAAGTCCGGTCCATGCCGATGAAACCACGATGGTTCCGCCCAAGAAGCCGGCCGCGAGCGCCCCGAAGCCCAAACCCAAGCCGGCCCACCCAACCGCTAAAGCTGGCCAGTCCGATCCGTCCGGCCATTGCATGCAGGGCAGCGGTCACATGCACAAGGGCATGAAGGGCGGTGCCGGTATGAACGGCATGGGCTGCTCCGGGAAGGCCAGCGGCATGAAACCCAAGAGCGAAATGAAGCCGATGGGCGGCAAGAAAAAGATGAAGCCGATGGGGATGGACAAGCCGGACATGCCGATGTCCGACCACGATATGTAAGCGAGGTTCCCCGAGATCCATACCCGCAGCGATTGCCGAGCCCCCCCTTGGCAATCACTGATGGATCTGCCGCGCGCTTGCCCCTAGCGCGCGGCAGACTTGTTTGGAAGCCGCACTCCGCTCCGTTAGAAGCGATCGGCTTTCGAACGCAGCTCGCCGCGATCCCAAACGCCTCTCTTCCAACCTGGGCCCGCGCCATCCAGTGTCACCGAGATGCACGGCGATTTCCCGGGTCGCTGGGTCAGCTGTCAGGTCGTTTGTAGCTACCAATGGCTTCCCGTACCGCGCGGGCGATGAACGGCTTGGCAATCAAGTCATCGAAGCCAGCAGCGCGCGCTTTCGCTTCGAGCGCGCAATCGCAATATGCTGAAACGAGGATCGCTTTACCTCGCCAACCGTGTGCCCGCAGGCCTTGCAAGACCGTAACGCCATCCACGTCGGGCATGCGGTAGTCGATCACCAGGCAATCGGCCGCTGTGGCACACGGGTCAGCGAGGAGTGCCCATCCGCTGGTGTAGCTCTGAACGGTATAGCCGTAGGCACACAGCATCATCTGCAGCGAACGACGCACGGCAGGATCGTCATCGGATACCAGGATCGTAAAGGGACTGCGGAGCGCAGCTCCGTCGGGTGCAGACATGGTGCCGGTCATTCGCGAGATGGATCGTTTGGGCAGTATAGTCGCAGACCCCCACCTCGCGTCTGTAAGTAATCGTCCTACCCAGCCGTCTGGCGCCCTACCCCCGCAGCGAAAGCGATCCGGAGCACATCCGAGAGGCTATGGGCAGCGAGCTTCTGCATCAAACTGGCGCGATGAACCTCGACAGTGCGCGACGAGATGCCAAGGTCATAGGCAATCGTCTTGTTCGGATAGCCTTGTGCAAGGCCATCGAGAATTTCGCGCTCGCGGGGCGTCAGCAGCGCAAGGCGCACCTGCGCATCGGATTCTTCGACCGCTTTGCTGTCGGCATCGTCTATCCGGCAAAAACCGCGCGCGATCGCGTCAAGCAGCGCAGCCTTTTCAAACGGCTTTTCGATAAAGTCGATCGCACCGGCTTTCATCGCCTGAACCGCAATCGCGACGTCGCCATGGCCAGTGAGCACCACAACCGGCATCGCGATGCCCCGCGCGCGCAGCGAAGCCTGGACCTGCAAGCCGTCCAGACCGGGCATCCGGACATCGAGCAAGACGCAGCCGGTCTCGAGTGTGGAGGCGGTCTTCAGGAACTCGCTGCCCGACGCATAGGCATGTACGGTAAACCCCGAAGTGCGCAGCATGAAGCCTGCCGACTTGCGAATGGCTTCGTCGTCGTCGACGAGATAGATGGTTCTGGACTTAGTCATGTTCGTTTTCCGCGCGCGCATTGATCAAGGTGAAATGAAAGGTCGCGCCCCCGCCCGGACGCTGTTCGGCCCAGATCCGGCCCCCGTGCGCTTCGACAATGGTCCGGCAAATCGACAGGCCAAGACCCATGCCTTCGGTCTTGCTGCTGACGAACGCATCGAAAAGCTGCGGCAGGATCGCGCGCGAGATCCCGGGACCGCTGTCCTGGACGGTGACCTGAACATAGCCGTCGTCGAGCAAGCTGGTGGTCACATACAGGTCGCGCTTTGGAACATCGGCCATGGCTTCGACCGCATTACGCATCAGGTTTACGAGGACTTGCTGAATCTGGACGCGGTCGACCAGCACCAGCGACGCTTCGGGATCGAATTCGAAAAAGCTGCGAATTCCCCGTTCGCGCGCGTCGATCAGAGCGAGCTTGCTCGCCTCCCCGATCAGTGACGCTATGGATTCGATGCTTTTTTCGACTTCTCCGCGAGCGACGAAGTCACGTAACCGGCGCACAATATGCCCGGCCCGGTGGGTTTCTTCGGCCGCTTCGGCCAAGGCGTCGCGGACCAGCGCCGCAGGAGCCTCGACCGTGCCGTCCATCACGTCGCGCACGGTCTCAAGATAGTTTGCGATCGCCGTTAGGGGCTGATTGAGCTCGTGCGCCAAAGTGGACGCCATTGTGCCCATCGCACTCACCCGCGCTACATGGACGAGCTCGGCCTGAAGCGCCTTCAGCGCAAGTTCGTCCCGCTCTTTTTCCGAGAGATCGCGAACAAAGCCGGTAAAAATCCGGGCGCCTTCCTCCCCGGCCTCGCCGACAGACAACTCCATCGGGAAAGTGCTGCCATCCCTGCGCTGTCCGGTGACCACGCGGCCGATGCCGATGATCCGTTTTTCACCGGTGCGCAGATAATGCGCGATATACTCGTCATGTCTCGACCGGTCCGGTTCGGGCATGAGGCAAGCTACATTCGCACCGAGAAGCGCTTGTTCGTCATATCCGAACAAGCGTTCGGCAGCCGCGCTGAACGAGGTAATGCAGCCATTCTCGTCGATGACGACCATCGCGTCGGGAACGGTTGCCAGGATGGACTGCAGGTGCTGCTCACGCGCCTCAAAGGACCTGCGCACCGAAACCTCTTCGGTTATGTCGCGCGCAATGCAGCCGAAGCCCACCACAGAGCCTTCAGCGTCGATAAGAGGGTTGATCGTAAGCCTTGCCAGATATTCGGTGCCATCGCCCCGGACCCGCCAGGCTTCGCGCTCGAGATGGCCCTGCTGAGATGCGACCGTCAGATCGGCGGCGGGGAGATCAGCTTCCAATTCATCGGGTGGATAGAACAGCGCGTGCGATTGCCCGTGCAGCGCGGCTATCGGCAGCCGCGCGATCGTCTCGGCCTCACGGTTGATGTCGATAATGTGCCCAGCCGGGTCGAGCGTATAGAGAAGATTGCCGGTCAGGCCTTCTATCAGACAGCGCAGCAGGCTTCCTTCGGCAGGCAGCGCAGGGGACATGTGGCTTTTGAGCGTGCTCATGAGACCCGCCCGTCCCGGTTTGGACGCCCGCAGCGGGTTGAAACAGCAGCGCAACCGATTTGGAATCGTTGCCCGCCCGGAAATGCCGAACATCCTGTCCAGAACGGTGCGGAAGTTTGCATAGGGTGAGCGGCTCTCGAACGTTCAGTCGTCGAGATGTGATACGCACGTCATGCGCCTATCCCTCGCCTCGAGGGCTAGAGGTTCTCATCAGAAGGTTCGCGCACGACCTGAAATGGGTGGTTCGGCTCAGTTCATTGCGCGGAGCAAATCATCGAGCTCCATCGTCACGAAGGTCGAGAAGCTGTCACCAACTGCATAGGGCAGAATCAGGCGGCGTCCATGAAGCATCGCTCCGCAGCTGTAGGCGACGTTGGGGACGTAGCCTTCGCGCTCGTCCATGTCCGAGCGAAGCAGGGGTTCAGCCGTGCGCGCGAGAAGCTTGGACGGATCCCTGCGGTCGAGTAGACAGGCCCCGATGCAGTAGTTCCGAACCGCGCCGACCCCGTGCGTGATCACCAGCCAGCCTTCGTCGATCTCGAGCGGCGAGCCGCAATTCCCGATCTGGACGAATTCCCACGGCCAGCGTGGGTCGATTGCCTTCACGCCGCCGTTCCATTCGTGGATGTCGTTCGAGGTCAGAAGCCAGATATTCTCGTTGTCCTCTCTCCCCAGCATGGCAAATTTGCCATCGATACTGCGCGGAAACAACGCCATTCCCTTGCTTGCGGTCGCATCGCCGCTGAGCGGTGTCAGTTCGAAGTGCCGGAAATCGGCGGTCGTTAGCAGCTCCTGACGGATCACCCTTCCGTCGAAGGCAGTGTAAGTCCCAAAGTTGGTCGATGTGCCGTCGTCTGCCGTGAAGCGAACAAGCCGAAGGTCCTCGATCCCGCTCTTCTGGCTCGGCGTGGTAGGGAAGATCACGATTTCGGAAAGGTCATGGCTGCCGTCGCACAGGAGCCGGACGCCGGCATCGAGGCCCACGTCGGGCGATAGCGCCTCGGTTTGGAGCGTGGCGGGACGCGCACTCTGCGGCGCGACCGCGACGGTTCCGTCCGAAAAGCACATGCCGGTGCGAAAGGTAACCGACGAGATATGGCCTTCGCCGACTCCCCGCAACGACAAGACGAACCGGATCGCACCTTCGGGGACACCCGACTGGTCGGGGTGCGGGACGATGCTCGGGTTGAACAGTGCAGCGGCTTCATAGGAATATTCGTGGCAAAAATGCGCGCCGATCAGGATTGCCTGTGCATCGCTGACCTTGCAGTCGCAGATTTCGATGCCTTCGACCTCATGAAACCGCCGCAGGAAGAGGGCAGATACATCCCGGTGTCGGCTCGAAAAGTCGCGCAGCAGCCGTTCAATCTCTTCCGCCAGTGATTGATCGTCAAGCGCCAGCACCCGGTCGGCGATCCGCTGCGAGCGAGGGCGATCATTCTGCGCGTATTTGTAGGTATCCGTGGACGGCATATAGGGCCTGATCACGGTTCGCGCCGGATTGGGCCGCAACAAGATGGGTAGCCGCGTTACAAATGCTGCGCTCGACATAGATCTCTCTTCTTCCCGCAAGTAAGCTGGCACCACCCGGGGCCCGGGCTAGCCCCCGCGGTCCGGCGTTTCATGAACCCGCCGTCATTCGCGGCAAGTTGCTTAGAAGTTCCGATCGATCAGCGGCCGCATGAATGTCCTCGGGCGCGCGCCGATCCTGCACTTCGATCCGGGCCAACGAAGACAGGGCACCAAGATAGGCAAGCGTCGATTCCGCCCCCTGGTTGGCGTTGCGGCGATCAGGGTGCAATCCGTCGAAGCAGGCCCCACGTTCGGGTTCGACCACGGGGACCGCGAGATCGTTCTCTCCCAGGAACCACGCAAAAGCGCGCCGCGCCTCGAGCAGCCAGCTTGCATCGCGCGTAATTTCGTGCGCGGCGCAGCACGCATTGACTGCCGCCCAGACTTCCAGGGGTTGCTGGTCGAACGCGCCGGGAAGCGCATGATCGAGGCCGAAGCTTTGCGTGCCGACGGGACGGAAATGCCCCGCCGGCGCGCGCTGGATCTCCATTAGCCAGCGCAGAGTCTCGAGGCCCGCCCCCAGCAGGTCCTCGCGCCCTGTTGCATCCCCGCACCTGATCAACGCTTCGCACAGCCTGGCGTTGTCGTAGGCCAGACGATCCTCGAACCAGGTCCAATCGGCCTTGGCGGCATCGCGGTAGCGCTGGAGCAGCGCAGCGGCGAGATCTGTGCGCAGGGCTTGGAACTGACGGTGGCCCGGGAACCGCTGAAGGAAAGCAGAGATACCAAGCAGGCCATAAGCCCATGACCGGGGAGCGGTAGAGTTCTGCAGCGACGGTGCCGTCTCGAGTAGACGCGAAGCTGCCCAGCTGCTCAAACCGCGCTGATCGTTGATCGCGGCGACCTTGCCGAGCGCCCAGATCGCGCGGCCCAAGGCATCGTCGATCTCGCCTTCATCATGCCACGAACGGTCAAAGCGCATGAAGTTGCGGACCTTGCCCGTATCGGGGCAGAGCGCGTCATCGATGAAGGCGGCATAAGTCCGGCTCATCCGTTCCTCAGCAGTAGTCCACTCGCGGTGACTCGCCAATTCCGCCATGACCACGAGCGCGCGGGCGTTGTCGTCGAGGCAGTAGCCGTGGCGGCGGTGTGCGACGCTGAATTTGGTGTGCTGGATCAAACCGACATCGTCGGTTAGATGGGCCAGATGAGCCGTGGAGAACTCGGGTAGCGGCATGGCGTCGGGTCTCGGAAAACTGATGATCTCGGCTCCTCGGGTCTGGGATTGCGATTTGATCTGCGCGAACAGCGAAAGATACATTCGGCCAACCTGCGGCCAGGTCATCGCTCGCCCGCGTTCGTAAGCGTTGGTGCGCAGGCGGCTACGCAGCCGGTCGTCGTCGATCAGTTGCGCGATGGCGGCCGCAAACGCGTCAGGCTCTCCGGCGGCCACCAGAATGCCGCATTCATCCGCCAGCATCTCTTGGGCGTACCAGAATGGCGTCGAAACCACCGGCTTTCCTAGCGCCATGGCATAGGCCAGGGTTCCCGAGGTGATTTGCGCCACATTGGGATAGGGCGAGACATAAATGTCGCATGCGGCAAGGTAGTCGAGCAGCTCGGCAGTGGAGCAATAGCGATCGACGAACTGAACATGGTCGCTCACGCCAAGGGTGGCCGCGAGCTCGATAAGTCCCTGCCGGTAGCGCTCGCCCTCGTGGCGGACAAGGTTCGGGTGGGTGGCACCGACGATGAGGTAGAGTGCTTTGGGGTGATCGCGGATCAGCGCAGGGATCGACCGAATCGCTGTCTCGATGCCCTTGCCGGGCCCCAGCAGCCCGAACGTCATCAAGACGGTGCGATCCGCCAGGTCGAGACGGTGCTTCGCTAGCGCAGAGTCAAGGAAGGCGCGATCGGGCACACCGTGAGGAATGACCGCGATCTTGTCCTGCGGCACCGCATAGACGTCCTCGAGAATCGCGCGCCCTTTGTCCGCCATCACGACAAACCGCGCGGATTGCTGCGCGAGCGCCCGCATCACCCTGCGCTGCTCCGGGTCGGGGTGTTCGAGAACGGTGTGCAACGTCGTCACCAAGGGCACCTTGAGACCCTCTACAAGCTCCAAGACATGGCTGCCTGCGGGTCCGCCAAAGATGCCGAACTCATGCTGCAAACAGACGACTTCGGCATCCGAAACGTCGAGAAAGTCGGCTGCCACCGGGTATGCAGACGAGTCCTCCTGCGGTATCTGAAAGGATACATGGCCCGGATAGGCGTAGCCCTCGGGTTGGTCGTTGATCGCAATCACGCTCACATCGAGCGCCGGATCGTTCTTGCGCAAGGCCTGGAAGAGATCTTCAGTGAAAGTCGCGATGCCGCACTGGCGCGGGACCGAAGTGCCGACGAGCGCAATACGTCGCAGCGACGACAGGTTTCCGAAAGAGCGCATGCCATACCTCTCGATTGCCGGGGAACTGGAACTTCACCCTATGGCGGTGCGTGCGGGCATCGCTGAGTGGAGGTCCATCCGCGGACTGGTTTCAACTGCGCCCGTTATCGGCTCTGGACTGTGGTCCCAGGTCAAGACCCATTGAGATCATGGCACTCGGAACCCGAGTAGAGACAAGTGAGCGTTGGAATCGCGAAATAGAGGTGCCCGGCATTCGGCGCTGTAAGTAATGTCCTCACGCGCACATTTGGTTGATCTTCGAGCACGCCTGGCGCTGCCCAATGGACTGGCAGTGAACTTGACGTTTATGAAAGATGGCGGGTTCTAGCGCGACCCCATGCATGCCAGCAGCGCTGCGAGCGCCGTCTTGGTTTCGGCCACATCGCGCACCGCGATCGCATCAATGCCGGCGCTGCGCACCGGATCGTCGTTGCCGCCCGGATAGATCGCGTCGCCGAAGAAAAGCATCCTTGAAAGGGGAATGCCCGAATGTTCGGCAAGCCTGCGCATGCCGTAGGCCTTGTCGATCCCCTGGCGAGTCACATCGATCGATGTCGAGCCGCCGATATTGATCGAGAGGTCGGGCAAGGCCGCCCGGAGTTCCTGCTGGAGCGCCCTGCGTTTTGCGAAATCGGGATCCCACCTGGCTTTGTCCGCGAGCGGGGCTTGCTGGCCAAGCCCCGAAAAGGTGATCTGGGTGCCGCGATCCTCGATCTGCTCGCCCCAGATCTGGAACTCGCTCAAGCCGAGGTGCTCGAGGGCCTTGTCTATGGCAGTAACGATACGCGCGCGGTCTTCGGGCGAAAACACATCGGCATAGATCGGCGTCCAGTCCGATCGGTACCGGTATAGCTTGGTTCCGGTGGTCGGGAGCAGGAACAGCCGGGTAAGTTTTGCGCGCGGCTGCAGCTGCGACACGATCTGGCTATCGAACTGCGGCCAATCGCCACCCGAAATGATCGCGACGTTCAGATGTTCGAGCAGCTCGGCAAGCAGGTCCGCCATGTGCGTATCAATTCGCTCCTTGCTCTCGGCAAGAGTGCCGTCGAGGTCAAAGGCGATAAGGTCTTTCATCGCTCGGCTGTCTTTCTCGATGTTGGCACTCGTCAATCACGGCCGGAGTGGTGAGAACTGGCTGCGGCGCATTCCCGCCAGCGGCCAGACTGCGCCGATCACCCCCGTTGGTGCATTCTGCGATGCCGCTGGCCATGGAGAGTCCCCCCACGCCATGCTCATGCGAAGCGGCGCGCGACTGCCTTCGCCATGTTCAAGCTGCACCACCGGGCATAGAAAGGTCCCGCCAACCGGCCGAGAACGCCCCACAATCCGGACGGAAGTTCATAGTCGATGAAGACCGCCAATAGGCTGCCGGTCGGCTGCGGCTCGACCGTGAAGCCCATCCTGTAGCTGCCGATGACGAGGAGCCGGGGCTCACCGATCGTTTCCCAGACCTTTTGCGCCGGAGGCCGATATTCTGTGATGACTTCTTCGACTCGCAGCGCGATACCCAGCATGCGTCCTTCCAAAGCAATCTTCGCGCCCACGCCGCGACCTTGTGCTTCGTCCAGCCTTAGCTTCATCTTGGAACCTGCCATCATAGCTGAGGAGTTCATCATGTGCGCCGACAGTTTCTCATGATCGTCGAGCTCGTCGAAGACCTCGGCCGCTGAGGCTCTCACCAAGCGGCTAGTTTGCTAGTGAAATCTATACATGCAACCCGCCCCGCTTTACCGTCGCATACGCACAGTGACGCCAAGACTATGGTCCCGGGTCAAGCGGTCTCTGTCGATATCCAGCAGAAAAACGAAAATTCCCCGACATCGAAGCTGCCCATAGCGAAAAGCTGAACCGCCCCGGGATTGCCGGAGACCAGTTGGCTTGAGTTATGCTGCCATCGGGCGTCCGTCCAGCATGGCGTAGTATTGCGCCTCTGCTTCCGCAGGCGGGATGTTGCCGATCGGCGCGAGTAATCTCCTTTTGTTGAACCAGTCGACCATTCGAGGGTAGCGTATTCGACGGCCTCGAACGACCTCCATGGCCCGCGCCGGTGGATTACCTCGGCTCTGTAGAGATAATTGATGGTCTCGGCCAAGGCGTTGTCATAGCTGTCCCCCACGCTGCCCACCGAAGGCTCGATGCCTGCCTCGGCAAGGCGCTCAGTATACCAGATCGAGACGTATTGGCTGCCCCGGTCGCTGTGGTGGATCAGACCGCCACGATGGACTGGGCTCCGGTCATGGATCGCCTATTCCAGGGCATCCAGCACGAAGCTGGCATGCGCCGTCCTGCTCGCCCGCCAGCCTACGATATAGCGGGCGTAGACGTCGATCACGAAGGAGACATAGACGAACCCCGCCCAGGTCGCGACGTAGGTGGAGTCCGAGACCCACAGCATGTTCGGCGCCGGGGCATGGAACTGGCGGTTGACCTGATCGAGCGGGCAAGGCGCGGCCTTGTCGCTGATCGTCGTCTTCACCGGCTTGCCCCGGATCACGCCTTGCAGGCCGAGATCACCTATCAGCCGCTCGACCGTGCAGCAGGCAAGGTCGAAACCTTCACGCTTCATCTGCCGCCAGACTTTCCTCGCGCCGTAGGCGCCGAAGTTCTCGGAGAACACGCGCAGCACTTCGGGCTTGAGCGTCTGGTCGGGTTGAGCGCGAGCTGACATCCGCGAGGGATCGCGCTGCTGCGCCACACGCGGTGGATCTCATCTTCGATCATTTCGCTCATTTGCGCGGCGTCGAGCGGAAATGCCAGGTCCGAGCCGACCCCGCAGTTTCAGCCTAATTTAGCTTAACGTATATTCGTGCCCGCTTTATGTCAGCACGCCTAGATCTCAACAAAATGCAGATTGAGACACCAACTATTAGATGGGCCACATAGAGGCTTGTGTGTCACATCCCTTGAAAAGCGGCTCAACGACACGTTGCCGCCAGTGCCCTCGCCTTTCGCAACAGCGATGGCACCTTTCCGCCGCTTGTCCGAAAGGGATCGCTCACCGGACACATTCCAGGTGCCAGAGGTCAGACCCCCCTGCCCTCCGCAAATCCGTCTTGCCGGATCTCTCATTAAGATGGTACGCTTTATTTTCTCACACAGGGGCCTCATCCGTTACAAATGACCAACACTCTCATCGGATATGCTCGCTGCTCGACCGACAAGCAGGACCTCACCGCCCAGCGCCGCGCGCTCATCGAGCTTGGGGTGCCCGAGGACCGCATCTACACCGACCACGGACTGACCGGCCGCAACCGCGATCGCCCCGGCCTCGCCCAGGCACTGGCCGCGGTCCGCGCCGGCGAAACTCTGGTGGTGCCCAAGCTGGATCGCCTAGCCCGATCCGTGCCCGACGCCCGCGCGATCGCCGATGAGCTGGAGAAGCGCGGCGTGAGCCTCGCACTGGGCAAGCAGGTCTACGACCCAAACGACCCCATGGGCCGGATGTTCTTCAACATCCTCGCCACCTTCGCCGAATTCGAGAGCGACCTCATCCGCCTGCGCACCCGCGAGGGCATGAAGATCGCCCGAGACAAGGGCAAGCTCCGCGGCAAGCCGCCGAAGCTGTCCGACCTCCAGCAGCGCGAGCTCCTCAAGATGCACGCCACCGGCGAATACTCGATCAGCGACCTCGGCAAGCTGTTTAAGGTCTCGCGGCCGACAGTGTATCGGACGATCCGGCGGGGCGGCGCATGAACTATGCGCCCGCTCGACAACCAGTAAGCCGTTGGCCAGCTCAACCGTCCCAGAGACTTTGATTGGCAACCAGGCGTTCGATGCATGACCTTTCCGACATCTTCGCAACTCAAACTGACGGGCTTGGCTTCGACAGACGCGTCTGCACCGGACGCGTCAACAGCTCTATCGCCCCGCGCATGTCCTATGGTAAGGGCGTTCGAGAAAACGCTTTTCTGACAAATTAAGTTGCTGTAAAGCTTAGAAAGGAGGGGCAATGGCTGCGGCAAATCAGGTTATCGCTCTTCTGAATGGGCATGTGGATGGAGACAATGAGCGCGTTTACGCGGTAGCTCTTCAGATCGCAGCTTCTGAAGCGCGTCAGGGACACGTTAAGACCGCCGAGGCGCTCCGCAAGCTCGTTGATGCGGCCCGAGCCCGCGCAGTGGCTGGCCCTGCGGCCAAAGGAAAACTGGCAAGTGCAACGCCTCTTGCGAAACCGCGTGGCGAACTAGAGGATCTGATGCTGGTGTCGCACAGCGACACCAAGCTATCTGACATGACGTTGACCGATGTCATTCGCTCACGGCTCCACCGCCTCGTAGTCCAACAACAGCAACGCGAACGGCTCCGCGAGTATGGCCAACGCCCAAGCTCAAAGCTGCTGCTTGTCGGTCCGCCGGGATCTGGAAAGACCCTGACTGCCAGCGCTTTAGCTGGCGAACTGCACCTCCCACTTTTCACGGTCAGACTAGAGAGTGTTATCACGCGTTTCCTTGGGGAAAGCGCTGCGAAGCTTCGTCTCGTTTTCAATCAGATTGCGCAGATGCGAGGCGTCTACCTTTTCGACGAATTCGACGCGATCGGTGGAAAGCGTGGGGCGACGAACGATGTAGGTGAGATGCGGCGTGTGCTCAATTCTTTCCTGCAGTTCCTTGAGGAAGGCAACGCTACCGATAGCTTAGTCGTTGCTGCAACCAACCATCCTGAGCTTCTCGACCGCGCGGTCATCCGCAGGTTTGATGAGATCATTGAGTACGGGTTACCCGATGGCGACGGCGTAAGGGCAATGCTGAAGCATCGTCTTGGCCGCATGGCCGGGCGATCACTCGCCTGGAATAGGATCGTCCCGTTGACGGAAGGATTGAGCCAGGCTGAGCTAGCTCGTGTCGCGGACGAAGCAACGAAGGAGGCAATTCTGGCGGGTCGCAAGTGTGTGAATACAGAGGAAGTCTTGGCTGCCTTAAATGCGCGCCGTGCCATGCGTGAAGCGGTCGCCGACATATTCAACGATTGATGATCCCGGTCGGGTGGATCGAAGAACGGTAGACGACGGGGGATTATGCCGAGCGGGTACAAGCGTAAGCATTTGCGCGTCGATCAATTCGTCGAGCTCAAGCCGTACCGACGGCCGAGACGGAAGATCACTGCTGTAGATCTCGGCCGAGAAACTGAGCGACACGCTGAAAGCCTGAAGCGCGAACTGGCTGAAGCTTGGGCTGATGCCGAGAGCCTGTTTGCAGCCCGCGATGCAGAAGTGATCGGGACTTCAGGCCGCTACGTCGATTTCGAGACGTTACCAAATCAGCCTCTCCCCGACCTAACCTGGAAGAGCAAGGGAATCCGTCTCGCAGCCGCTGGCCGTTCTGTGGACGGCGCGACAACAGGAACGATCTTCGTCCCCGATGGTCAAAAGGACTTTATCGACGGGAAGCTCGATGAGTATCGCGAAAAGCGAAGTGCCAAAGGCAAAGCTGCTCACGAAAAGCGCTTCGCATCCATTGAGCATTTCCGCGCGGCCCGCCTCGAATCATTATGGGTAGACAGCCGCGCCATGCCGGAAGCGGGTATACTCACTTGGTGGGAGTGCTGGTGCTGGCCTGATAGGGTCGCGAATCTCGAAGCGAAGTCTGCGGCTGCAGAGGTACTCGTAGGCACCAACCGTCTCACGTTTGTCGAACGTGAAGTTGTGTTCATCTACACTAACCGAGCGACACTCGCGCGGATTGTTGCCAGTACCGACGCTGTCGCTGAGATCAGGCTGGGCCGGGATGACGCCAGCTTTTTCACGAGTGACGCGGGCCGCGAAGACCAAGGTGGCTGGGTGGATGCTGCCGCTGATCGGATTTCCCAGACTGAAGACGCCGATGGTGTGGCGGTCTGTCTCTTGGATACCGGCGTCAACCGAGCACACCCTTTGCTCGCGCCAATCTTCTCTGCTGACGATCTGCACAGCGTGGACCCTGCATGGGAGGTCGACGATCATCATGGCCACGGCACCGAAATGTCAGGTCTCGCAGTCTACGGTGACCTCACGACCATTCTGCCGTCGGCCCGGCCACTTACGATAGAATTTGTTGGCGAGTCAGTGAAATTGCTTCCGCCAGATGGTTTCCCGCCAACCGAGCCGCAAAGCTATGGGCTACTGACCCAACAGGCGATCTTTCGTCCCGAGATTGAGCGACCTGATCGAAAGCGGGTGTTTTGCCTCGCTGTAACCCAAGAGAATGTTCATGGGCCGAAGGCAACGAGCTGGAGCGCAACTCTGGATGCAATGGCTTTCGGCGGAACCGACCTGAACGATTTGCAGCAACGTCTGATTTGCGTCTCTGCGGGCAATCTGCCGGATGGCCTTTCGCAAGCGGCACTGGAGGACTGGGACAGCTACGAGATAGAAGATCCAGCGCATGCATGGAACGTCCTCTCGGTTGGCGGCTTCACAGAGAAGGGCCCAATTACCGACCTTGGGTTCGAGCATTGGGCTTGCGCAGTCGAGCCAGGCACGCTCAGTCCATACAGCCGAGTGTCGGCAAGCTGGTACCGCGGTGTCTCTCCCATCAAGCCCGAGCTAGTTCTAGAAGCTGGCAACAAAGGCATCGACGCCATTGATGCATCGATGGTGAGCGGGATCGACTCTCTTTCGCTTCTTACAACAAGCCGGGATCCGATCGTACGTCCTCTCTCCCTTTCTTGGGCTACGAGCGCCGCAACAGCGCAACTAACTGGTATGGCGGCCAGAATTTTGGCCGATGACCCTTCCCTCTGGTCAGAAACCGTTCGGGCGCTTCTCACACACAGCGCTCGCTGGACCCCACCGATGGAACTCGCGCTGCTGGGAACGGCTCAGAAATCGGAACGCCTCCTCATGCTCCGGCGCTTTGGCTATGGAGTACCTTCGATCGAACGCGCTCTTCGCTCAGCATCAAACGCTCTAGCCCTTGTCGCGCAGCAAGAGATACAGCCCTTCAAACGTGAGAAGGGAAGCACGCGGCTAAATCACGCCCATTTCTATGCCCTGCCATGGCCTATCGAAACTCTGCTCGCGCTTGGCGAGCATCAAGTTCGTCTACGGGTTTCTTTGTCGTATTTCGTCGAACCAAATCCGAGCGCAGATGCACCCCTCTCGCCGGCGCGCTACCGATCAGCCGGACTTCGTTTCGACCTTCGGCGCAGAAACGAGCCACAGGATGTATTTGAGGCGCGAGTAAACGCTCTGGCAGCCATCGAACAAGATAACGTGGATTTGCCCGCCGGCTTCCGCGACGATGGCAGATTGTTGGGTGAAAAGTCGATCTCAGCGGGTTCTCTCCACGTCGACGAGTGGCGATGCAATGCCGCCGACCTCGCAAACCGAAATGCGCTCGCCGTTTTCCCGGTCGGAGGATGGTGGAAGAGCGTCGCGGATAAGGCCCGAAACAATGCCTCGATGCGCTATGCCCTTGTCGTAACCATCGACGCAGGCGACGTCGAACAAGACCTATGGGCAGAAGCCGCAATAGCCGCTGGTGTCGAAATCGAGGAAGCAGTCAGCGTCTGAGTATCAAGTTGTTCGGCCTTATGCACAAGCCTCTTGAGCGGTGTTCTCATGCTGCGCCGGGTGGTGAACGCACGAGCTGGCCAACCGTCGGCGAATAACTACAGGCCGTGATCGACCTATCGCGAATCCGTTCGACAGCTTCGTTGATCACCGGCAGTGGGACCACAAACCACTCGCGCGGCTTGACCATATGCCCAAACCGGTCAGGGATTGTGAGGTCCAGCTGCGCGGCGGCGAACACCTTGTGCAGGAGGCTTTCCAGCTTCTGGCAATTGACGCCGTAGATCTTGCAGGTCGCCACAACATCGACGCCGGCAAGAAGATAGGTAGAGCTCTTCTCGGCACCGGAGATCCGGGTGTCGACCGATCCACTGGTGACGCCGATCTTGTGCACCACCTCGCGGTGCTCGGCCACGAAAGGATGCTCAGACTTGCTGCGCAGCACGTAGATGGTGCCAGTCTCGGCTTCGCCATCCTCCGGTCGATCAGCAAACAAGGGACCTGGCGAAGGGTCAGTAATCCGGCGCCCGGCATCGTCCTCATGGAGCTGGCGCTGAAGCGAGCGCATCAGCATCCCGCTTTCGGTGCCGTTGTCGAAGACCACTCGCAGCCGTGCGTCGGTGCGCCCCTGCGCATTGGTGAAGATGTCGTCCATCTCGGCGACGTAGCTGATGAGCCCGCCAACGATGAAGAAGGCCCCGGGCCGGATTTCAGCCTTCAGCTCAAAGGGACGGGTCACCCGCGTGCCCGAGGCGAGGTCCTGTTTCACCTGCTCGAACAGTGGTTTGAACTTCTCGAAGTCATGACACTTATCGCGGCGGGCAATCTCTTCCGCAGCCCGCTTTTCCTCAGCCGACCGAACATGCCGGAGCTGGGTGATATCCGTGCCGTCAGCAAGGTCCGCCAGCTCGGAGGCCAGATCGTCCACGTCGAGTTCCACCTCGTCAACTGCAATCGCGGTCGCCTCATCCAGCAGGCCATGCTGATCGAAGGTTGCCAAAAGGTCCCGGCTGTCCTGCTGTGCACGCAGGCGATCGAGGCGGACGGCATACAGCCGCTCGAAGATGTCGCGCCCCTCACCATGCTGCGGCACGCGGCCGTGCTCCTCATAGAAGCGCACGATATCCTCGAAGCCCGCGATGATCCGTTCTTGCTGGGGCGTGTAGGTTGCCTGCTTCTTCGCTGCCGGAGCGAAATCGGCAAGTTCGCCTGCCAGTTCGTCGAGATCATATTCACTCATAGCGGCCTTCCTCGCGGAAGCGCATAAAGGCAGCCGCACCTTCTGCAAGGCGCTGTTCCCAGGCATCGCTCGAAGTGATCGACGGAACGCGGCCACGCTCCTTCTTGAACTTGACGGCGGCGACGGCGAGCTCCTTGGCCTCGTCCGGCAGGATCTTTGTGCGCTTGGCCGAAATCGCAGCTTGGACCTGCTTGAGGGTGCTCTCGGTCATGGCCTTGGCTAGAACCGCGTAGGCGGCATGCCACGGGTTGATGCTGTCGATGAGATCGATGTCGAGCTCGCGCACGTCCATCGCATATTGCCGGACCCCTTCCAGCAATGCCGTGTTGGCGCGCTGCTCGCCGTCGTTCACGTCAGCCGCACCCATCGCCAGTGACTTTGCCTTCTGGGTCAGGTTCAGCGCCGCAATCGCATGCTGGCGGACCGCCTCCTGATCCTCGGCACTGAGGTCGGGATAGCGATCGCGGACGATCTTGCCCATGGCGACCTGCGTCATTTCCTGCGGCGCCGTGTTTTCGTCGAACAATCCGCGCTCGGCCACGCTCTTCTTCTGGACGAAGGCGGCGATCACCTCGTTGAGGTCCTGTTCGCAGATGCGGGCAGCTTCGGCGCTCTTGGGCGTGACGAGACCGGCGATCTCGAAGTGATACTGCCCGCGTTCCTCGTTGACGCCGACGTTCGCCTTACCTTCCTGATAGCCTTCCGGCCCGTAATCGAAATCGGGCAGCGGGCCTGCGCTCTTGGGGCTGAAGGTGACGGTCATCAAGGAAATTGAGTCGATGGGGACCGCTGCCTATTGCGCGACCTACCACAGACCGCGCGGCCAACTTGGAGGGCGCGCCATTCATGTTGATGCCGACCGGTAAAGAACCTTTCCGCAGCTGCCGCTCCCTCAAGCGCGCGCTAAGCGGTCTCCAGAAGTCGAAATCGGGGTGACCTCTGGCACTTATGCTGGCAGATGAGTGGTATGTCGACTGTTTGGAAAATCATCAGGATTGTCGGGCTTGATGTAGGATCGTTCATCGTCTGCGTACTTATCGCCGCATTGACGATGGAGCCGCTTCCCGGCGGAATTCAGGTCCTGTTCGCGATGCTTGTCCCCGTTGCTGTCGTCCGATGGTATGAGGCTGGTCGTAGTGCGCGGCTTGTGCAGGATAGAGGCTTCCAAAAGCAACCAGTCTTCGATCTATCCCCCCGATATAAAAGTGATGAAGTCTCGGGGAAGCGAATGCCCGATAAATTCGAGGCGGAGCTAGGGCATGTCGCCGCGAAGGCATCTGAGGCCGTCCGACTTACGCTAGAACAATCACGCCGTGAGGCCCAGAAATCAGGGGACGCCCGGATGACAGGTTCACAACGCCAATCTTCATCATCTAAGCAGCAGGGATGGGTGCCAAAGGGTCAGGCAGTTACCATCGCGGGCCGCCAAATTGATGGAATGATTTATGTTGGTCCAGCACCACGATTGAATTCGCATGGCTATGGCGAAAAGTGTCGCGCTTACATCGACCCCTCGCTGTCTGTTGCCGCTCTTGGGTCAGACAAGAGAGGCGATAACCTGTCGTACTGGCCGGGCTATTCAAGTATCCCTGCAGTTTGCCGAGCGACCTATCTCGATTGGCTCGCGAATGGGCGCCGCGACGGCACGGTCAACCCAGGCTACATGTTCCTGTACTTCTATGGGCTGGAGCGCCGCTTTCTGCTGGACGACCCTTCAGATTTTGAAAAGCAAGAGATCATATCGGAGGTTCAGCGCCTGAAGCACCTCTTCGCGCACAATTATTCGGCGCAGCGATATCTTGGCGAATTTTTGGGCATTGCCAGCATTGCGACATTAGGTGGCATTTCTCCCGACGATCCTGACCTCAAGGCGTCGATCCTTGAAAACCGGAACTGGGAGCTTCCAATCGCTCTCAAGATGGTCATCGGCACTCTGGTAGCAAACGGCGAGCCCGTTGATGCAGAATGGATGTACCTCTGGTTTATCTGCCACCCTGAGGCGCGTTTACGAACCTCCGCAAAGAGGTGTGCCGAGGAATTCAAGCAATTGTTTTTGCTCAGGTACGCAAGTGAATATCCTGACGGGGCAAAGATCAGAAAACCCAAGAGAAAATTAGAATTTCAGTACCGCGCGGCTTCTGGCGAGTTTACCGGGAATTTCTTGCCCTCGACCGGACAATCTGGTGACACGGCCATCCCCGACATCTCGGATCTGCGATCTCCTGTTGAGGGCGCTCAGATAATTGCAGATCAGGCAATGGACGACCTCGACAAGTACAGTCGCCTTCTGGGGCGGAATCCGGAAGCTCGGGGAACCATCGAAGCCCAAGCACTGTTGCCTCCTGAGCTGTGGAGCAGGTTCCCATCTAGCGGCATGAACGAATTGAAGAATTGGGCTCGCGAGCAAGTAGCAACCGGTGGCCTTGCTCCGACGATCGAGATGATCTCTCGCTTGAGAGGAGAAGCCTCAATCAAATTCGGCAAGCGGGATTTGGAAAGCGCAGCAGATACCCTCGCCCGGCTTGGTTTCGGCATAGCCCCCGACCCGAGATTTTCGCTTCGAGCACCGAAGATTGACGAGCCCGTCGTGATCTTCGAGTTGGACGAGCCGGTCGAAGAGCTTGAGGATGTTTCTCCGGCCTATCGGACCGAACTATTCGAACTCGCGCTGGCGACCTTCGTTGCACATGCCGACAGTAAAATCGTTGAAGCCGAACGCCGAGCCCTCCGCGAAAAGATCGAAGCGAATAGTGGTGTGACTGAAGTCGAAAGAAAGCGGCTCCAAGCCAACCTCGAATGGTATCTCGAAGTTCCGCCAGACATGTCATGGCTGCGCAGCAAGCTGAAAGATGCGGACGCTGAGCATCATCTAGCCCTGCGCGCAGCGGTCGTCGCGATAGCCCACGCTGACAGCGTGATTCAGTCTGAAGAAGTGGCTTGCATTGAGAAGATCTACAAGGCTCTTGGGATCGATGCTGCCCTCGTTTACGCCGACCTGCATGCCGGCGACGTGTCAGACGGCCCGGTCCGCGTCAAAGCCGCAGAGGCGGAGGTGGCAGGCGAACAAATACCGGATGAGCCCAAAGCCAAGACCGCTTCGCTCGATGCAGCGCGTATTGCAGCTATTCGAAATGACACCGAGCGCGTTTCCAGCGTTCTTGGCGAGATTTTTTCGACCGACGAAGACGTGAGCGACGGGGCATCCCCAGCACTTGATGTACCATCGTCAATCGCTGGTCTGGATCCCAAGCACTCAATGCTTGTGGAGCAGATAATCCAGCGCGAACATTGGACTGACGAAGAGTTTAGCGAGCTCGTCAGCAATCAAGGCCTTATGCCATCTGGCGCGCTGGAGGTTATCAACGAATGGGCTTTCGAAAAGTTCGATGAGGCCTTGCTCGATCAATATGATGGATACGACGTGTCGCCGGACATTGCCGAGGCGCTGAAAGCAGATATCGCGAAGGGGGATTGATTCATGTCGAGACTGAAGCCGCGCGAACGCGACGCTATCGTTCAGGCGCTACGCGCGGGGGTTGTTCCCAAGTTGGGGCTTCGGCACATCCAAGTCGGACGAGCCCGTGAGATCGAAGAACTCGTAAAGGACATGGACCGGATCGCTGATGGCGGTTCAGCCATTCGTTTCATCATCGGCGAGTACGGCTCCGGCAAGACCTTCTTTATGAATCTGATCCGGCTTGTCGCACTCGAAAAGGGACTGGTCGTCATGTTTGCCGACCTTGCCCCGGATCGACGCATCCACGCGACCGGCGGGCAAGCACGGGGCCTCTATGCGGAGATGGCGAAGAATCTCGCTACACGAACCAAGCCAGATGGTGGCGCGCTAGCGTCCGTAGTCGAACGATTTGTCAGCCAGGCTCAGCACGATGCTGAGGGCAACGAAAAATCGACCGATGAGATCATTCGCCAACGTCTTTCCCATTTCGAGGAGCTGACGGGCGGCTTCGACTTCGCACAAGTCATCCGCCGGTATTGGGAGGGTCACGAAACTGGCGATGAAGAACTGAAGTCTGCGGCAATCCGCTGGCTTCGGGGGGAATTTGCAACCAAGACCGATGCGCGCAAAGCTCTCGGTGTCCGCACCATCGTCGATGACGCCAGCGTGTACGATCATCTGAAGTTGATGTCAGCATTCGTCTGTGAGGCTGGCTACAAGGGGCTCCTCGTTGGCCTCGATGAAATGGTCAATCTCTACAAGCTGACTTCATCGCAAGCTCGGAACGCAAATTATGAGCAAATCCTTCGAATTTTGAACGATGTGCTTCAAGGGAGCGCAGAGAATCTTGGCTTCCTCATGGGCGGGACCCCGGAATTTCTCATGAATACGCGGCGCGGTCTCTACAGCTACGAGGCTCTCCAATCTCGCCTCGCAGAGAACACCTTCGCGCGTGATGGACTGGTCGATCTTTCTGGGCCGGTCATTCGACTGGCCAGCCTGACACCTGAAGACCTGTTCGTGCTCCTCGCAAACATTCGGGCCGTGATGCAGGGCGATGAGCCAACCTTGCCAGACACTGCCTTGGAAGCGTTCATGGCACACTGCTCGGACAGGATCGGGGAAGCCTATTTCAGAACACCCCGAAACACGGTCACGGCTTTCGTGAATCTCCTCGCAGTGCTCGAGCAGAACCCCGGCGTTGAATGGTCGGACCTCATCGACGAGCTCGATGTGGTCGAGGACTCTGGCGATGACATGAGCGACGTGGATGAGAGCGTTGGCGCTGTCCCTGTGAGTGACGAGCTAACCAGCTTCCGACTGTGAGCACCGCATTCGAAAAGCTGGCTCGACCGATCCAGAAATGGATCCGTCAGCAAGGCTGGAAGGAACTGCGCGACATTCAGGCGCGTGCCACACACGTGCTGATGGACTGCGATCGTGACCTGATTGTCGCCGCCAGCACCGCCGGAGGCAAGACTGAAGCCGCATTTCTCCCGCTGCTATCCCAAGTGTTAGACAACCCAAGTGAGGGTTCTGGGTTCGACATTCTATACGTGGCGCCGCTGAAGGCTCTCATCACTGATCAGGCTCGGCGACTTGAAGACATTTGTCGCGACACTGGCTTATCCATCACCCCGTGGCATGGCGACGTTTCGTCGTCGGTAAAGACCAAGGCTTCCAAACGACCGAGCGGCGTGCTGCTAATCACCCCGGAGTCACTCGAAGCCCTGTTTATTCGGCGCGGGCTGGAAATTCCGCGGCTGTTTGGCGCAACGCGCGCCATCATTCTCGACGAATTGCATTCCGTTTTCGACAGTGAGCGCGGCATTCAGATGCGTTCACTTCTTGCCCGCCTCGAGATTGCTCTCAAGAGACCAATTCGCCGCGTTGGTTTGTCGGCAACGCTCGGTGACATGGCGCTCGCGAAGGCCTATCTTCGGCCCGATAGCCCCGCAAATGTCGAGCAGATCATTGCCAAGGGCGGGTCGGCGGAATTGCAGCTTCAACTCCGCGGCTACGTAGCGGGCGAAAAGGACAGCGAGGGCCCTTCTGCGACCGACGCCATTGCAAAGCATCTCTTCGATCACCTCAGAGGCAGCGATAATCTTGTTTTCGCTGGTTCGCGTCAAGCCGTGGAAATCTACTCGGATCGCCTGCGGACACTATGCGAAAATGAGCACCTCCCGCAGGAGTTCTACCCGCACCACGCGAGCCTGTCGCGCGAGCACCGAGATTTTGTAGAGCGTCGCCTGAAAGAGGGCAACACGCCGACGACTGCGGTCTGTACGTCTACGTTGGAGCTGGGAATCGACATCGGCGATGTAGCTTGTGTCGGCCAGATCGGTGCACCTTACAGTGTGGCCTCACTCAGGCAAAGACTTGGCCGATCAGGGCGACGGGCGGGCAAGCCGGCCATCCTGCGGCAATATGCCATTGAGACTGAGCTTACGCCGACGAGCAATTTTTCGGACCGCCTTCGTCTTGGCTTGCTGCGGGCCATTGCGATGATCGAATTGCTGCTGGAGGGCTGGTGCGAACCGCCACAATCCGAAGCCCTGCACCTGTCTACTCTCGTTCATCAAATCCTCTCGGTTATTGCCGAACGAGGCGGAATACGAGCACAGCAATTGTATGGCCTTCTCTGTCAGACCGGGCCATTCCGCCAGGTCGATACGCGGCAATTTCTGGATGTCTTGCGAGCCCTCGGCCGCGCTGAGATCGGGCTTATTGAGCAAGCCGGTGATGGGCTGCTGCTGCTTGGTCCGAATGGCGAAAAGCTGGTGGAGCACTACAGTTTCTATGCCGTGTTCCAAACACCCGAGGAATACCGGCTGATCTGGGACGGCAAGGAGCTCGGAACACTTCCCATCGACAATATGATCGCACCGGGAATGCTGCTCATTTTTTCAGGGAGGCGGTGGCTAGTCATGGAGGTTCTCGACAGAGATCGTGTCATCATGGTGACACCCGCGAAGGCCGGAGTGCCGCCCCTCTTCGGGGGCGATCCTGGCAATATCCACGACCGCGTAATTGAGCGCATGTTCGACCTATTGGAAAGCCAGAGGCGACCGATTTATCTGGACGCCGAAGCCTCTGTTCTGCTCGAGGAAGCACGGACCAATTATGCTCAAATGCGGTTTGCGCCTGGGCGGATTGCTGACCTCGGCGATGCTGCAGCTGTGCTAGCCACCCGAGCCGGAACTGTTCGAACGACGACGTTGGCGCTGGCGTTACGCGCGCACAGCTTTACAGTGCAGGCATACGACGGGTTTCTAGAAGTGTTTGGTAAGGACGAAAGCCCACCGTTGATCGACGCCTTGTCTGGCCTCGCGGATGGCAATGAAGTGGACCTTTTCGCGCACTCGCCCAACTTGATATTCGAGAAGTTCCATCCTTACCTGACCGAAGATTTGTTGCAGAAGGATGCCATATCTGCTCGCCTTGACGCAGGCACCTTAGCGGATCTCTCGCGCTCCATCCTTGGTTGAACATAGACGAGATGCGCAGGGATATAGTCGCCCAAAGTCTCCGCGACATATTCGCGGCAAATCAAGTCGGCATAACGATCCGTTCTGTGAAATTCAACGCCAAGCCAAGACTGTCTTTGTGGCCAGCATGGCTTGAGCGAGGTCTCGACCATCAGAAAGCCTGCAACTGGCAACGGTACGGCCGTAGCTCTGCCCGTCCGATGAACATCGCATCGCTGGCGCCCGCACGATGATGTGACCACTGTCGCGCTGGCCCTTCGGTCCACCTAGCAAACGAACCAAGGCATCTCTGGCCGCCACTGCAGAGGACGACGGGCATGGGTGCCCTCGCGAGCAGGTCCCATCCATTTCGCGGGCTGCGATGCCGGCGATCCGGATCTTCGGCCCCTCCTTGCACCAGATCGGGCCATCTCCGTCCCAGACGGCAACGGGCGTGCAGACAAAGGTTGCAGCCGATACGAGCGCAAGAAATCCCATTAGTCGTGTCCTGTGCTGGCAGTGGTCAGCTTATGCCGCCTCGCGTCCTTGCTGGTCGCGATTGTCGTTGTCGGGTCGTGCCTTTCGCGATGCTCCCATGGAAAGAAACGCGCACAAACGCTCCTCATCCTCTGCCATCCTGTATTTCAGATCATGGAGCAGGTCGGGCCGCACCGCCTCAAGCTTTGCCTTCAGCTTGCCCGTCCGATCGTCGCGATACAGCGCTTCTCTCGTTCCAAATCTGCGGAGCATGTGGCCGAAAGCGAGAAGCAGCTCAGGGTGCTGGTGGATGAGATGATGGCCTAGCTCAGTAAAGCTTCTGTAGCCGAAGCCAACCGGCTTTCCCGCCCTCGCGCTCTCAATGAGATGGACAATGCGCGTAGCGGTAAGCAAGTCCGGGTATTCACCGTCGAGACCGTATCCCATGG
>ERZ1066122.468-NODE-468-length-42816-cov-49.925610_pt1 | contig 42816 bp, 41 predicted proteins | sample MGYA00382769_ERZ1066122 | MGnify/ENA primary metagenome ERZ1066122 (study PRJEB33369, sample SAMEA5778352) | biofilm metagenome | biome: Industrial cooling water; feature: Water cooling tower basin; material: Biofilm | place: United Arab Emirates | collected... | reverse complement strand
CCTTCTTCGGATCGACCCACTGCCAGCCCTGCGCGATCCACTTCACCGCGAGGTACTGGCGACGACGCGCGACGCCGCCGCGCGCGTAGCCGGGCAGCGTCAGCGCGCCTTCAAGCACGGCCTGCGTCATCCACGCGCGCCACAGCGGGCGGCACAGTTGATGGACGATGACGCCATGCTGGATCGCCTCGCAGCGCCGCCGAAATTCCAATAAGCCCGCGCGGATCGACGAGTAGTTCACCTGCGTCAGGTCGCCGGTGAGCATCTCGTAGGTGATGCCCATCGCCGCCGCAACGGCGCGGAACTGCTGGCGCATGAATTCCGCGTAGCTCGAGCCCACGTCGGCCGGCTGCGAGAACGTCACGTTCTCGCCCGGCTCCAGGAACTGCATCGTCCCCGGCTCCAGGCTCGCCATCGCGACGCCCTGCGCGTCGGCTTCGCCCTCGCCGAGCAAGGGGTCTTCCGGGCCGCCCCGGGTGATGAAGCCCGCGAACATCGCCGCGGTCTTCTTGCGCACCAGCTCGGCGTCGTCGTACTGGTCCAGTTCGTGGAGCTTCACCAGCGCCCGCGCTAGCCACGGCTCGCCGCGGATCTGGCCCGGGCGCAGCGGCCGGAACAGGTGCAGGATCTCGTCGGCCGGCACCCGCACGGTGTCGAGACCGCCGTGCGCGGACATCGGCGCGAGCATCCCGTCGCCGGGGTGACTCTTGTACAGGTGGTACGCGACGCGCACGCCGATGCCGTTGAACTCGATGCCGGCGCGGATCACGTTGCCGTTCGGCAGTTCGCGGTTCAGCGTCGCCGGCAGGTGCTCGGGTTCGAGCAGTTGCAGTTGCAGCCCAACCGACAGCCGATCCTCCGGTCGCCGGTAGCGCAGCCGCACCAGGCACTCCCCGCCTTCGAGCATCGCCCGACACGCCAGCCCCTGCAGTCCGTACAGATCCGTCAGCCCGGCGGCATCGGCCTCCTCGCACCAGTCGCGCCACAACGCCTGCACCGCCTCGCGCTGGACAAGGTCGTGCAGCATCGACTGCGGCTTGATGCCAGTGCCGATGGCATTCGCCACGAAGGCTTCCACGCCGGTCGCCGCCCAGGCATTGCGGCGCACCAGGTCGCGGCTCTTCGCCCGCAGTTCGTCCTGCGCGTAGGCGAGCGCCGCGACCGCACCGGGATTGCCGACCTGCCAGAAACGAGCGCGGCGCCCGCCGCCGACGCCGTCGTAGGTGGGCGACGCGCCGAACAGCCGGGCGCGCAGCCGCGCGAACCAGGCCATCCGGTCAGGTCGCCTTGTCGGTGTGTACGACCACGCGGCGCGGGCGACGACGTGCGGTGCCGGCGGCGATGGCCTGCTCCTCCAGACCGCGTCGCACGACGTCGATGGCGGCGATCAGCTCGTCGACCGTGCGGTACTCGACGGTGCGGTCGCCGAAGCTGACGCGGTGCTCGCCGGTCGCAAGCGCACGTTCGAGCGCGGCGAGTTGTTCGGGGGTGTAGGCCATGCGGCATGTCTCAACGGTGGAGCCAGCGGCTCTTGACTACGCGCCGACGATTCGGGCGTGCAGATGTGGAAAGGCCACCGTTGTCGGTGGCCTCCTCGGGTCCGGTGGTGGTGGCGATGGGCGGTGGATCGTTCGTCCGGGCAATGCCGAGCGAGCGTTCCAGTTCACGCCAGTGACGATCCTCGAAACGATCCAGTCCGGCCGCTGCCGCTGCGGCGCGTGCGTACACGTAGCAGTCGAGGGCTTCGTTGCGCTCGCGCAGCTTCTGCCACTCGCGCACGGCGTAGCCGTTGCGATCGCGGCGGGTGACCAGTTGCTCGGCGCACAACTGCTGCAGGAACTCGGCGTCGATCTTCGGCAGGTGGAGGTAACCGGCCGGATACACCGGCGTCAGGCCGTCCTCCGCCACATCGGCGTGCAGGCGCAGGTGCTGGTACAACTCCTGCTTGGCGATGCCGACCGCAACCGCGTAGAGCTTCACGCCGCGCCGCAGCTTCTTGCCGGCGATGGTGACGTCCACCGCCGTCGGCGTGCCGACCAGCGCCGCGCCGCGCGCCGCGCCGCGCGCCGCGCCCTTGACCGCCATCACCCGCGGATCGCGGCAGGCGCGCACGAAGGCATAGACCTCCTGCGTCGCGAAGCCGGTGTCGATGGCGAAGCGCGCCAGCGGCAGCTGCGCGCCGCCCGCATGCGTCCAGGTCTCGCCGAGCAGTGCGCGCAGCTGCGTCCACACGCCCTCGCGCGCGGTATCGCCCATCAGCACGCGGTGTTCGATGAGCCACGCTTCCTTGCCGCGACCGAAGGCCCAGACCGAGACTTCGATGCGATCCTTCTGCACGTCGGCGCCGCCGACCAGCAGCAGGCCGCCGCGCGGCACGCATCCGATCCGGTAGTCCTCGCGCCGTTCCAGCAGCTGCTGCCAGTCCGGTGCGTCGCCCTCCTCGACCCAGGTCTCGCCCAACTCCGTGTTCTTGAACGTCTTGATCGCCGACGCCGAGCCGGTGGTCTTGTCGATCGCGCTCTCCCAGGCCGCCGCGATCTCGCGCCAGCTGCGCCAGCCCACCGGGCTGTAGAGCGACGACAGATGAAACCCGGCGGTCCGGCCGTTGCCCGGTGCGGTCGCCCGCCACTGCCCGTGTTCGAGCATCCACGTCTTGTGGTGCTCGGCGATCGGCTGCTGGCAGGACTCGCAGACATAGGCCGCCGTCTCCGGTCGGCCGCGCTCCCAGCGCAACTGCTCGAAACGCAACCACTGCCTGTGCGCGCAGTGCGGACACGGCAGGAAGTAGCGACGTTGATCGCTCGCTTCGTACTCGCGCTCGATGCTGCTGGCGCCGGCGATGGTCGGCGTCGAGACGATGAAGATCTTGCGGCGCGTGAAGGTGCGCGTGCGCGCTTCCGCCAGCGAGATCGCATCGCCTTCGCCCTCGACGTCGAGCGGGTAGCCATCCACTTCGTCGAGAAACAGATACCGCACCGGCATCGAGCGCAAACCGACCGCGCTGTTGGCGCCGGTCATCACCAGCACGCCGCCGCGGAACTCCTTGGCGAGGATGGTGTTGCCCGAGTCGCGCGAGCGCGCCGGAGCGATGCGCTCGGCCAGGGCCGGCGACTCCTCGATCAGCGGATCGATCCGCTGCTTGGAGTTGCGCTTGGCCATCTCCACGGTCGGCCACACCGCCATCATCGGGCCGGGCGCGTGGTGGATCACGTAGCCGATCCAGCAACTGCCGCACTCGGTACCGCCGACCTGCGCGCCCTTCATGAAGACCACGCGCTCGACCGGCGAAGCCGGCGAGAGGCAGTCCATGATCTCGCGCAGGTACGGCGTGCGCGCGGTGCGCCAGCGGCCGGGTTCGGCCGAGGCCTTGCTGGAGAGCATCCGGTGCTGGTCGGCCCAGGCGGAGACCGACAGCAGCGGATCAGGCGTCAGGCCCTCTTGCCAGGCGCGCTCGATCTCGTGCGCGCCTTCGTAGTCGAGCATTCGTGAACCTTGTTGCAGTGCGACGTCGGCGCCGCTTGGCTTTGTTGTCGAACAGCGCGTTCATGCGGTTCCCGGCCACATCGGCCATCGAGGACACCGCCATGCACGACGCGCTCCACACCGATCTCCTGCTCGTCCGCCAGCGCATCGAGTCGCTGTACGACGCCTATCCCGACGATGAGGAGTTCCAGAACGGCCTGAACTTCGCGGTCAGCGGCATCGAACAGGCGCTGGGCGCGGCCGGCGGTGAACCCGACGACGCCTTGCAAGCGGGCGACCGTCTCGACAGCCTCAACGGCATCGAAAGTTCGCTGGCCGAAATGCACATCCGCCTCGAAGCGCGCGGCGACGACGACAACGACGATCCCGCCCAGCACGCGCGCCTTGCGATGATCGACCACTTGCTCCAACAGGCCTGCGCGCTGCTCGCGGGCTAATCCACCTTCACGCGCACTTCGCCCAACTCGGCGAGGTGCGCGCGCACGGCCGCTTCCAGCGCCAGATGCATCGCGTGCGGATCGACCGCCAGCGTCGCCGCCATCTGCGCCGACACGCGCGCGGGCCAGTTCAGCCACGCATCGCGTTCGTCGCGCGCCAGCTTGAACACATGCGCCACCACCTGCGAACGCTCGACCAGTTCGCCCTTCAGGCGCGCGAGCCGAACTTTGTTCGTTTGCGCCTTCACCACCTCGTTGACGGTGCGCGCCTGCAGCAGCGAGGCGCCGCCCGCCGGGAGCGCCGCCGCGCCCGCGTCGCGGCCCGTGTCGCGGCCAACCTCGCCCGCCTCCGGCACCGTCACGCGCGGTGCGCGCGCCTGCGTGCCGCTGCGTGCCGGCGCGGAATTGCGCGCCCACTCCGCGTCGGCCTTCGCCGCGTCGATGGTGCCGTCGGCCTCCGGCGTGACGCGCCCGGCACGGATCGCCTTGTGGACCGCAGTGTCGGTGACGCCGCGATGGCGCGCATACGCGCGGATCGAAATTCCCATCCGAATGCTTGATCGATGACTTGACTTCGCGCGCGCACAGCGCGCCAGGCGACGGCTTCCCGTCCGTTGGCTTAACACCACTCGCATGCGCGACATCGGGCTTGGCTTCGGTGGGGAACAGCGCGTTCATCACGCCGCGCCAACCACATCCCACACCACACGCAAACAGGAGCACCGCAATGAACACCGCCACCACCGCCAAGCCGGTCACGCTCAACGACACCCAGACCGCCGTGCTGACCCACGCCATCGACCACACGCAGGGCAAGGTCGAATGGTTCCCCGACACCATCAAGGGCGGCGCGCGCAAGAAGGTCATCGAGGGCCTCTTCACCCGCGCGATGATCATCGGCAGCAACGGCGACTGGATCGTCACCGACGCCGCCTACGCTGCGCTCGGCCGCCCGCGCCCCGACCAGACCGCCGCCACCGAAACGGCGACGCCGGCCGGCAAGAAGGCCGCACGCAAGGCCAAGGCCGCGCCGAAGACCGAGGCCTCCGGCGAAGGCGAACAGGCCGCGCCGCGCACCCGCGAGAACAGCAAGCAGGCGCAGGTGATCGCGATGCTCAAGCGGCCCGAGGGCGCCACCATCGCGCAGATCTGCGAAGCGACGAACTGGCAGGCGCACACGGTGCGCGGCACCTTCGCCGGGGCCTTCAAGAAGAAGCTCGGCCTGACCGTCACCTCCGACAAGGCCGAAGGCGGCGTGCGCGTGTACCGCATCGTCGAGGCCGCGCCGACGGCGTGATGTCGCAGCGCAACGCAGCCTGACGCAATGCCGCGCCGATGCGCGGCATTGCGCACCGAGAATCGATGCGCAACGCGCCTCGCGAAAGAGCGAAAAAACAAGCCGAAGAGCGCGATCTTTCGCTTGGCTTCCATCGCGAACAGCGCGTTCATGTCCGCACACACACCACACGACAGACAGCACAGCATGAGCACCAACACGAACACCGCCATCCCCGCCACCGAAAACGAAAGCTGGGGCTTCTGGGGCACGATGCGCGGCTACGCCAGCGTCGCGTGGCCGCTCGCCATGACCGCCATCGCCGAGGCCACCGGCGAGTCTCTGGAGGATGTGCGCGCCTTTCTCGACAGCAAGGCCGGACGGCACTTCGCCGATGAAGTCTGCGGCCATCAGTACCACGGTCAGACGCTGCCCGACGCGGTCGCGAACACCGTCGCGGCATGGATGCGAATGACCATCAAGCGCCGCACCGCCATCGACTACGGCATCCCGCACGGGTTGCCTTACCTCACCGGCTTCGTGATGCACGCCGCGATCCACGACGAGACCGCCGAGCGCGGTTGACCGCGCCTCGACGATCCAACCCTCACCCCCCAGCACTGGAGTTTTCGATGTCCTCCTCGATCGATTTTTACCTCAAGCAACTCGCGCCGCTGGTCGGCGGCACCATCACCGCACTCGCCCGCAGCGGCGCCAGCGACGATCCGCTCGACGAAGAGTTGTACGGTTTCGTCGTCAAGTGCCGCGACGGCAAGGAACGCACGCTCATCCTGCTCAGCGACGACGAGGGCAACGGTCCCGGCAGCTTCATGTTCAACGAAGACGCCTGACCGCACCGGGGCCGGCGCATCGCTGGCCCCGCATCCTGAACACCACCTCGGAGCCCGTCATGCACGAATGGCAGATCCACGTCACGGGCGTCGGCTGCATCGGCACCGTCCACGAACGCAACGACACCCTCGCGCGCTGCGCCGCCCTCAGCCGTTTCGGCGAGGATGGGCTGCGCGCGAACGCCGATGCACGAATGTCGAAACGCATCTACGAGGACGACGAGTTCAGCGTCGCGAAGCTATGACGCACCCACCGAACGACACCTCTGCGGGATCGAGCATCGCCCGGTCCCGCGTTGCGATCCACCTCAGCGATCCGACAACGTGTCCATCAAGGCCCGGATGACTTCCGCGCCGAGGACCGGGACGATCGCATTGCCGGCGGCGCGCAATCGAGGAATGCGCGCGGGTATCCCATCAGCCAGAAGACGAATTCCGGTGCGAGGGACCCGGCGCGCCTTGCCGTCGTGGCCGACGATCCACTCGACGTCGTCCCAAGCGCCGCGCTCACGTCCATCGCGATCCCGCGCAGCAATGGTTCGTGCCTGCGCGTGCCGCTGCGCGAGGTCTGGCCGCCGCTCGCGCAGGCGCTCGTCGGGGTCGGATACAGCCCCAGCGCGATCTGTCGGATCGCCACCAGCCCCGCTGAATTCCCGGCGCCGTTGTAACCGTCCTTCGGCGGCGCCAGACTCGTCGGCGTCGGCCACAGCGCCAGCGTCTGCGCCGCCAGATCCGGCGAGCGGTCGCGCTCGACTTCCCGGCGCGCGCCCTCCGGCGTGCGGATCGACTTGTCCGCCGACGCCGTCGGCGTCGCCCACAGCGCCCGCACCGTCGCGTACACCTGGCGCGGCAGCAGATCCGTCCGCGACGCCCCATCCTTCCTCGGCGCCAGCGACATCCCCCACGAGTCTTTGTAGTCGCGCGTCGTCGGTGTAAGCCACAAACCACAGTCGATCGCGTCGATGGGGCGCATTGACGGCACAAGCCGGAACAACCGCCGCTTCGCAGGTGTAGCCGAGACCCGCCAGATCAGCGAACACTCCGTCGAGCCAACCCTGGCCAGTCGCCGCTGCAACCTGCTCACCCACGAGTGCGGCGGGGCGACGCTGTCGGACGAGCCGAAACACGTCGGGCCATAGATGCCGTGGATCGTTGGTCCCACCGCGCTTGCCCGCGACCGAGAACGGCTGGCACGGGCACGAGGCGCTCCACAGTTCGGCGTCGTCCGGCCACCCGGCGAGCCGGGCGGCGTAGGCCCAGCCGCCGACGCCCGCGAACAGGTGGACCTGCCGGTGGCCGGCGAGGTCGTTCGGATCGAGGTCACGGATGTCGCACCCGTCGACGCGCCCCGGCGCAATCAGGCCGGCGGCGATCTGGTGATTCAGCCATGTGCAGAGGTAGGGTTCGATTTCGTTGTAGAAGGCCGGCGCGTGGATCGGCGCGTTCACTCGACCGCGTCCGCCGCGTCGTCGAACGCGACGCCGTCGGCCTCGCGCACTGCAGATTCGCCGCTCCAGGTCTGCCAGCGGCGCACAATCACGTCGACGTACTTCGGGTCGAGTTCCATCAGTAGCGCGCGCCGGCCGCTCTTGTGCGCGGCGATGAGTGTCGTGCCCGATCCGCCGAAGCTGTCGAGCACCGCATCGCCCGGTCGGCTGGAGTTGCGGATGCACCGCTCCACCAGTTCCACCGGCTTCATCGTCGGATGCAAATCGTTGCGCTGCGGCTTCTTGATCTGCCACACATCGCCCTGGTCGCGATCGCCGCACCAGTGACGCTGCGCGCCTTCCGGCCAGCCGTACAGAATCGGCTCGAACTGGCGCTGGTAGTCGGCGCGTCCAAGCGTGAACGTGTTCTTCGCCCAGATCACGAACGTCGACCAGTGACCGCCCGCGGCGCGAAACGCGGCCTGCAGCGTGTCGAGTTCGCCCGAGGACATGGCGATGTAGATCGCGCCGCGGCAGTGCGCCACGATCGGCGTCAACGCCGTGAGCAGGAAATCGTGGAAGGCCGCGCCGAGATTGTCGTTGAGAATCGGGCGCTGGGTGCCGCGCTGCCTGTCCTTCGCGCTGTTGGCGTAATCGACGTTGTACGGCGGATCGATGAAGACCATGTCTGCGCGTTCGCCCGACAGCAGCCGCACGTAGCTCTGCGGATCGGTGGCGTCGCCGCACAGCACGCGGTGTTCGCCCAGCACCCACATATCGCCGGGACGCGACACCACGACGACCGCCTCCTCGGGCACGTCGTCATCGTCGACCTCGCCGGCCTGGTCGGTTTCCTCGCCCGCCAGCAACTCGGCAAGCGCGTCCGGATCGAAGCCGGTCAGGTCCAGGTCGAAGCCGTCAGCCTGCAGCGATTCCAGTTCGGTGCGCAGCATGGCGTCGTCCCAACCTGAGTTCTCCGCAATGCGGTTGTCCGCGATCACCAGCGCGCGACGCTGGATCGGCGTCAGGTGATCGAGCACGACGACAGGCACCGTGTCCAGGCCGAGCTTGCGCGCCGCCAACAGGCGACCGTGACCGGCCACCAGCACGCCATCGGCACCGACGAGACACGGGTTCGTGAACCCGAATTCGACGATGCTGGCGGCGATCTGCGCGACCTGGTCTTCCGAATGCGTGCGCGCGTTGCGCGCATACGGCAGCAGCCGCGCGAGCGGCCAGTGCTCGATCTTGTCCGCGACCCAGCTCATGCCGCCACCTGCCCGCTGCCGCGGCGTTCCGCGGCGACCACATCGAAGGGTTGGCCGGTCGCTTCCAGCGTGATCGGCAGACCCGGCAGTTGCTGGCGGATGCGTTCGATGGCGACATCGACGTACTCACCAGCGATCTCCACCGCGCGACAGACGCGCCCGGTGCGTTCGCAGGCGATCAACGTGCTGCCGCTGCCGCCGAAGGGTTCGTACACCACCTCGCCCGCATCCGAGTACGCCTCGATCACGAACGTCGGCAGCGCGACCGGGAACACCGCCGGATGGTCGATGCCCCGGCCGAGCTTGCCCTTGTGGCGCATGACGCGAATAACAGAATCCGGAATCCGCATGGCCTGCGTCGGCTGGTGTTCGTGCGACCACGCCAGCGCCACGCCATCCCGACCGCGCAGCGCGGTGGACGAACCATCGGCGCGCAGGTGGATGTCCCGCCCGGCGAATTTGCACGGCACGGTCTTGTTCGCCTTGCGGTTGCTGCGGTTGAAGTGGAAGACGAACTCGAAGCTGGGCGCGAGGCGTCCACGCCAATCGCCCGGCAGGCCCGGCCCCTGGTCCCAGACGTACCAGCCGAACCGCCGCCAGCCCTGCGCGCGCATCCACGCGGTCCAGTCATCCCAGTACGGCTGCACTTCGTTGTCGTCGTGGACGAGACCGAGGTTGACCAGCAACTGCGCGTCGTCGCGCAAGGCATCGTCGGCGGCAGCGAACACGCCGCGCATCAGCAAGTCCCAGTCGCCAATACCGCTGGCGTAGTCGCGCTGCCGGGCATAGGGCGGCGAGGTGATGCACAGATGCGCGGTCTCGCCGCGCATCAGCGCCGCGACCACGGCCGGATCGGCGGCGTCGCCGCAGATCAGCCGGTGCTTGCCGATGATCCACACATCGCCAGCGCGGGACACCGGCGCCAGTTGCGAAGTGGGATCGCGCTCGTCGTCGCTGTCCTCGTCGCTATCGCTGTCGCCGTCGCCGTCGTCGTTCGCCGGCTCCGCTTCGCGCGTCGCCTGCGCCGGATCGCCGCCTGCGGCGTCGTCGTCTTCCACCAGATCGAGCAGGCGCTCGATCTCGCTGGCGGAAAAGCCGGTCAGGTCCAACTCGAAACCGACGTCGGCGAGGTCGGCCAGTTCCAGCACCAGCAGCGCCTCGTCCCAGCCCGCCGCCAACGCCAGTTGATTCTCGGCGATGACCAGCGCGCGCTTCTGCGCGGAGGTGAGGTGCGCCAGTTCGATCACCGGCACGTCGGTCATGCCGAGCCGGCGTGCGGCGAGCAGCCGGCCGTGGCCGGCGATCACGCCGTTGTCGCCATCGACCAGGATCGGCGAGGTCCAGCCGAATTCCACGATGCTCGCGGCGATCTGCGCGATCTGCGCATCGCTGTGCGTGCGCGGGTTCTTCGCATAAGGAATCAGCGCCTCGACCCGGCGGGTCTCGACGGTGAGGGCGTGAGGCATCGTAGGCTCGGAAAAAGAAACCCACCGACCAGCGCGTCCGGGAACAGGGGGGACGAACGCGCTGGCCGATGGGCTGGAGAGAGGGGTGCAAACGTGCGAGGCGCAAACCCGGTGTGCAAACCGCAAACGGTGCAAACCTCGGTTTGCAGTCAGACGGTAGCGGGGTTCTGCGGCTCTGCCGCCCGCTGTTGCAGTGCGACAGGGAGGACCCGTAGACCCTGTGGGTCTACAACTGACCTCGTGGGTCGCCATCGTGTCCGAAGCGTTGTGCTTCAGGACGCATGACCACCGTGGCACACAAGATACCCTGCAATCGGGGTGAGTGTTTCAGCGCTTTTCGAGGGGTTTTACGATGCAACGCGCGCGCTTGCGTTCGATTGCGTCACGTCGCGTCATGCTGCGGCATCGCCTCCACGATGCGTGGTGGCTGGCCGTTGAGCTGCACCACGATCAACGTGAGCGCGTGCCGCCAACGCCGCCACGCGGTGGGCTTGGAACAGTGGTGCGCCTCGCAGATCGCACGCCAGGGCACGTAGCGGGCGCGCGCCCACACGAGCTTGCGCTGCTCCACGCTCAGCCACTGCAGCCACTGCGTGGTCTCGGCCAGGCGATCGACCGCCGCGGGCGTCGCCGGGAAGCGCAGCACGATCCGCTCGTCCGCGTAGCCCTCCCACGACTGGCGCGCGATCTCGGGCCACAGGCTGACGTAGCCGGCCACGCGCGCGGCGGGCAAGCGGTACGACGTCGCTGCGGCTTCGTGGAAGCGGTGCTCGACTTCGTCGAACGTCCACACGGTCATGCCGAACGCTCCTGCGCGATGGCCCAGTGCAGCAGCGCGAGCGCATCCGCTTCGTTGTCGTCGACGGGCGCGTAGCCCCAGCCCCGCACCGCGGCGAGCATCGCGTCCTTGTTCGCGTTGCCCTTGCCGGTGGCGTGCTTCTTGATCGTTCCCACGGGCACGCCCTGGTACGGGATCTGGCGTTGCTCGCACCAGGCGGAGAGTTGGCCGAGGAAGCCGCCGTAAGCATGCGCGGCGTCCGTGGACGCATGCCGGCGCACTTCCTCGAACGCGAGTTGGTGCAGTCCGCCCGAGAGCGTCTGCAGTTCGTCGAGCCAGCGGACGAAGCGCAGGAAGCGCATGCCGCCGCCCTCGAAGCGTTGCGGCTTGAACGATTGCGTGCCGCTGACGATGCGGCGATCGGGGGTGCGCAGCGCCCAGCCCGTGGTGGTGCCGAGGTCGAGCGCGAGGAGGGATCTGGTCATTCCGGAGTCCTGTGGGGAATCGGGTCTGACGCAGTCGACACAGCTTATGGATAACTCCTTACGCGCGCGTACACGCACGTAAAGAGGATAATCATGGACTGTGTCGACTGCGTCAGACGTGGGTGGCGTGGCGGGAATCAATCGTCGTTGTCGTCGGGGAATCGGCTGCGCTCGGGTCGGGGCTCCGCTTTCAGGCCGATGCCCTGGAAGCCGCGAACGCCCAGGCCGTTGCGCCACTTCTCGACGCCTCGGGCGACCAACTGGTCCGAGAACCGGCGCTGCGAGCCGACGAACTCGCCTGCGGCCTCCACCCATGCCTTCCAGTCGTTGAACAGTTCGGCCGTCAGCGATCGGGCGCGATCGATGCGCACGCAGCGTTCGTCGATCCACCGCCCCAGCGCGTCCTCGGCCTCGAAATACTCCTCGGTCGCCGAGAGCACGCTCGCGGGCGGCTGCAGTCCCATGCGTTGCCACTGCAGACAGCCGGCCAGTGCCCAGGCGAGGATGCCGTCGCGCTCGGCGAGCAGTTTCTCGGTGAGCTTCGGATCGCGGCGCTCGGGCGGGATCGTCACCGTGAACGGGATCAGGTGCATGCGCCGCTTCATCGCTTCGTCGACGTTGCGGATCGCGGGCTTGTGGTTGCCGGCGATCACGAGCTTGAATTGCGGCGTGTACTCGAAGAAGTCCTGGCGCATGAAGCGCGCCGAGACCTTGTCGCCGCCGGTGATGGCCTTGACCTTCGACTCGTTCCAGCGCCGGCCCTGCTCGGTTTCGACCGAGGCGACGAAGCGCGCGCCGCGCAGGCCGGCCAGATCGGTCGGGTGGCGATCGCCGCGCGCCTCCATGAACGTGTCCATCGGCGCGTTGGTCGCGTAGTCGCCGAGGATCGTCGCCAGCGCGGTCACGAACACCGACTTGCCGTTCGCGCCGGTGCCGTAGAGGAAGAACAGCGCGTGCGCGCTGGTCGCCCCGGTGAGGCAGTACCCGGCCATCCGCTGCAGGTAGGCCTGCAACTCCGCGTCGCCGCCGGTCACATCGCCAAGGAACGCGCGCCAGCGGGTGCAGTCGCCGCGCGGCGTCGCTGTGGCGATCCGGGTCATCGCATCTTCGCGCCGATGTGCCGCCAATCGGCCGTTGCGCAGATCGACGACCCCGCCCGGCGTGTTGAGCGCCCAGAGGTTCGCATCCCACTCGTCCGGGATCGAACTGAGTTCGGGCTCCGATCGTGCGATCCGCTCGACCGCGGCGATCGAAGCGGCACTGGCCAGCCGGCGGCTCAAAGGCGGCGACTTCGACATCAGCGCCGCCGCGCAACACATCTCGCGCGCCAGATGCATGACGTACAGGCGCTGGTCGGCGTTCCACCGCGTGCCTGTCCAGGCCAGCCATTTGCCCCAGGGGGCGCAGTAGCGCCAGTCCTGGCCGTTGCGCCGGGTGAACGCCCGCGCCAATCCGGCTTCCGAGGTCCAGTCCAGATCCTCGAACAGGCCGTGCCCGGCAGCGGGATCGCCCGCCTGCGCGGTCTGCGTCGCCAGAAGATCGCCCGCATACCGAACAGGCGTGCATGGGCCGGCGACCAGAAATCCGGCGACATCGAAGCCCTCGGCGATCGCATCGGCCGCATCCCAGCCTTCGGGTTTGTCTTCCGGCGGATAGAGAATCCGGCAGCCATGCGCGCCCGCGGCCAGAATCGCCTGTGCGGCGCACTCGGCGTACTCCCAGCCGGGCTTGTCCTTGTCGGGCCAGATCACGACCATCCTGCCGGCAAGCGGCGACCAGTCGGTCTTGTCGACCGGCGCGTTCGCCCCGTGCATCGCGGTGGTCGCGACGATGCCGGCGTCGATCAGCGCCTGCGCACACTTCTCGCCCTCGACCAGGACGACGGTGTCCGCGGCAGCGATGCCCGGCTGGTCGTAGAGCGGACGCGGCTCCGGCGGCGCCATCTTGCGACGCTTCGCATCCCACGGCCGGAACTCCTTCTTGCCGCCCGGTGGGTCGTAGCGGTACACCACGGCGATCAATTGACCGTCGGCGTCGAGGTAATCCCACTTCGCGGTCGCCGGGCCGAGGTCGTCGATCGGCGGGGTCTTTTTCGGCTTCGCGATCGGCATCGCCGACGCCCGTCCGAGCAGACGGCCCGCCTCGTCCAGCACGCGCGGAAACTCGGCGTGTGCATCGATGCGGAAGTGCGCTGCGATCAGATCGAAGATGTCGCCGCCGGTATTGTTGGCGCGATCGGTCCACAGACCCGCCTTCTCGCCCGTGAGCACCACCTCCAGGCTGTCGCCGGGACTGCCGAGCACGTCGCCGATCAGGAACTTGCCCTGTCGCTTCCTGCCGGCGGGGAACAGCGCGGTCAGCACCGATTCCAGACGATCGAGCAGTTGCGCGCGGATCTCATCCCGACCGTCGCGTGGCGCGGCGACCTGCGGAACATCGTTGAAGTCCAGAGACGGATGCGTCACTGCCCGCTCCCCTCGCCGGCCGGCATCGCATCCGCGCGCAGACGCGCGATCCGCTCCACGGCCGCGACCGTCGTGGCACTGGCGAACCAGCGCCGTGCCTGTTCTGTCCGGGCGCGATCAGCGGCTTCACGGCAAATGCCGCGCACCCGGTCGAACACGACAAGCGTGTCGTCCCGGCGCCAGCCTTGATCGGTGCGAACGAACCAGCTTCGCAGGCGCGCGCTGTAGCGGCAGTCGTTGCGGTGGCGGCGCACGAAGATCTCGGCGAGTCCTTCGCGACGGTGCCAGTTCACGCCGGTGAAATCCGTGGCGACCGGCGGCGGTGAGACGACGGCCGCCGCGGCATCGGCCTGTTCCAGTCGCGGCGCGATCACGGCCGCGTGACAATCGCGCCACTGCTCCAGTTCGCTCAACCGAAACCGGACCAGATGGCCGATGCGATAGTGCGGCACGCCGCGCGCGCTGCGCTCGACCTTGCTGTTGAGCCACTGCATCGGAATGCGCAGCGTCTGGTGCGCGGTGCGCGCGGTGACCATCGGCGCGTTGCAATCGGGAAGAACATCGGGGGTCATGCGGATCTCCAGCAGCGGTCTTGCCAGGCGCAGAACCGGCACTCGAAGTGGGTGGGATCGGAGAAGCCGCGCGGCAGCAGCTCGCCGGCATCCGTGGCGAGCACGATCTGCACGGCGCGATCGGACATGCGCTGCGCGAGCTGGCCGTCGAAGGGCACGCGCTCGGCGTAGACCTCCATCGTGTCGGCGTTGATCGCGGTGAACAGCGCGGGATTCGCATGCAGATCGAGGTAGGCCTGGTACATCGCGACCTGCGCGGCGTAGACCGGCTTCGCGACGGCGAGCTTGTTCTTCTCAAGGTCGCGCCAGGCCTTCGTTCCGAGAAACTTGCACTCCCAGAGCGCCGGGTAGTCGTAGCCCTCGGGACCGGCGACGAAGACGCCGTCGACGTGCCCCTTGAGCCGGCCATCGAGCGCGGCGAAGCCGAACTGCGTGCCGTCGTCCTGGCGCGTGCGCAGATCGAACCCCGCGCCGCGCAACCAGGCGACCATGCTCTCCTCGAGCACGTGCCCACGCTCGAAGATCCGCAGCATCCGGCCGTCGGTGTCGCGACCGGGATCGACCGGCGCGTCGGCGTACTCGTATTGCAGCGCACGCGAGCAGGCCACGCCCAGCCGCGACGCACCGAGGTAGGTCCGCCTGGGCTCGGCCGCGCGCGCCTGCTGCAGACCGATATCGATCAACGCTTCGAGGCGTCCGGACTCGGTCGACGATGAGTTGAAATCCAGCATCGGTCGGCCTCAGAACGGGATTTCGCTGTCTTCGAAATCGTCCAGCGGCGGCAGGCCGCGCATCGCGCGCGACTGCTGGTGCTGCTGGCGTTCGTAGGCGTGGATGACGGCATCGATGACGTGCAACGCCTGTGTTTGCGAGTACTGCGCCAGCGGCACGGCGAAGCCGACCGCATCGGCGGCGTTGCCGAGCGCGAGCAGGCAGGCGCGTTGGGCATCGGGGGACAAGGGCAGAGTCACGGGAACAAGCTCCTCCAGCGCCGCCGGCTGGTGCCGGCGGCGGGTGTCGTAGAGTTGGTGGAAGGCGTCCTGGCAGCGGCGCGAGCAGAAGGCCCAGCGGTGCGGGTAACGCCGTGGATCGGCGGGCGGGTGTCTCAGGTCAAGGTGACCAAAGCCGCGCGCCGGTTGGCCGCAGGCCCAGCACCGCACGGGTGGGCCTTACTGCGCCCACGTCGGGCGGCCGGTCGGGGCCGCCGGCCCGGCGTGCGTCGTAGCCGGCGCGGCCACACGGGCCGCCGCACCGGCCGCGGGCGGCGCGCCCGACGGCCAGTCGGACTGGCCCGGCTCCACTGCCTGCTTGATGATGTTGCGCGGATCGCCGCGACCATCGCGCTCGACGTCGATCTTCGCGACGAATTCGATGCCCTCCAGTTCGTGGAAGCCCTGGATGCGCCGTGCGGCGGCGGCCTGCGGCGAGTTGTCCTCCGGCCGGACGTTGCGGGCGGAGTTGAGCAGCGCGCGCAGGAAGCTGCGGCCCATGCCGCTCCAGGTCGGTCCCTTCGGACTGTGTAGACCGATGTTGGACCACAGCTTGCGTTTCGCGAACGGGCCTTCGAGCACGACGAACTCGCAGGCGAGGTAGACCGCGCCGGTCTCGTCGCTCTGGGTCGCCCAGCCACCGCTCCATCCCTGGCTCGGATCGTTGTAGCCGCCGGGCTTGATCGTCATCCGCACCCAGGCGACGGTGCCCTTGGGGATGACGTCGAAGGTCTGCTGCTGTTCGGCGTCGTTGAAATCGTTCCAGACGGTCATGGGGTCTCCTGCGCGGCAACGGCCGGCGCGTGCGAAGGGGTGGTCGTGGTCGCGGGACGCGTGAAGTCGAGCCGTTCGAGCGCGGGACGCGCGCTGCCGGCGATCTTCTGCATCAGGCGGCCGAGGTGGGGTTCCTCGATCAGCTCGAGGCGGCCGGAACGGTCCTTGGCCGGATAGCCCCACGGATTGAGGGTGTGGCACACGAATGCGCGATAGGCGGTGCCGTCGTCGGCGGCGATCTCGGTCATCGTGACGACTTCATCGACGATCCCCGGCAGTTCGAGGCCGGTCTTGCTGCCGTCGATCTGCAGTTGCAGGATCCGGCGGCCGAAGTCGTCGATCTTCTCCTCGAGGATGCCGACGAACCACACGCTCTTGCCGCGCGTGTGCTGCAGGTGCGTGAGCCACGCGATCATCTCCTGACCCATGAGGCCGTAGGCGCCGCGCATGTCCGGCTTGCCGGTCTTGTCGGAGTACGCCTGCGGCTGGCCCTTGCTCCACTGCAGGCACAGCCGGCCGGCGACGGTGATCGAGTCGACGAACAGCGTGTGGTACTTCGCGAGCTGCGCCGGATCGCCGTAGCGCGCGCAGGCGGCGTCGTAGTGCGCCTGGCTGTAGGCCTGGTCGTCGCGCAGCGCCGGGTTCGGGCCGCCGATGAACACCGCCAGGTCGCGGCACTCGCCCCAGGTACGCGGGCGCAGGCTATCGCCGGCCCAATCCTCGACCGCGAGGTCACCCGCCTCCAGATCGAGGAACAGGGTCGAGCCCGCGTCGAGCGTCCACAACTGCGAAGTCTTGCCGATGCCGGATTTGCCGATGAGGACGCCCTTCACGCCGCGGCGCTCGGACATGCGCTGGTCGGCACCGATGATGGGAAGCGTCATCTCAGCCCTCCCCGGCCGGCGTCAGCCGGTACGCCGGCTTGCCGGGCTTGACGGTGCGCGCGGCCTCGAACTGCGAGCGCAGCGTCGACGGCCAGTTCTGGAAACGCGACTCGGAAATGCTGTAGCTCACGTCGATGAATTCCTCGACGGACTCACCTGCGGCGTCGATGCGCTTTGCGATCGTCGCCAACTGCGTCTGATCCCAGGTCACGCGCTTGGACACGTCCACGGTTAGGCGCAGATCGCCGTCTGCGACGTGGACGACGCCGAAGTCCTTGCCGCCATCGCTGCGCGCGGTGCGGATGCGGTCACCGTAGGTCTGCTCCAGCGCGGCATCGAAGCGGGCCTTGACCTGCTTGAGCCAGTCGCCGGCCTGCTCCAGTTGCCGGGCGAGGAGGATCTTCTGTTGGGGGGAGAGCGCCGCCAGTTGGGCGACGGACAGTTCGGCGAGTTCCGCCGGCAGGAGGGTGAGGTCGGTCATGATCGTCGTCCTCACGCGAACGCGCGTTCGCCGGTGCCGCGGCGCAGCGCCTGGCGTTCGTAGGCCTCGACGTCCTCCCGGCGGTAGCTGACGCGGTTGCCGAGTTTCAGATAGACGGGGCCGATCCCCATCCGGCGCCACTGCTGCAGCGTGCGGTGGGAGATGTCCCAGCGCCGGGCGAGCTGGTTCTCATCGTAGGCGCGAGCGTCGTCGGAGACGCCTTGCGCGGAGGTGCGGTCTTGCATGTCTTGCTTCTCGTCTGGCTGCGGTTGCAGCGGGCGACACACAAGTTATGCATCCGACGGTTGGAAAGCAGGTGGAAAAGCGGTTGGAAAATGGACTTTTTATTTTCCAACCGAGAGGCAATTGATTTAGTTGATCTTTTTCAGTTCGCAATGCCTCATGTGCTTGCCCGATTCTCTGGCCGGACGGTACGATCCCGACATCTCAGGACGCCCTCCCAAGGAATGCCATGCCTTTCGTAAACGAGTACATCCCGGCGGAAGACTTCGAGAGGTACGGACTCCATGAGATCGACAAGCGACAGGCTAGCGCTGTCCGCGCCCGAGACTGGACCGTCGATCGAGAACGCGGGATCTACCTGCGCGAATTGAACCGAGGTCGGGAAGAATTCAGCTACGAGTCCTATTGGACGTTTTTCTGGCGCGGAACGGCTTACACGATTGAGCTGCATGCGATCGAGGGCGGCGGGCGACCAGGAGCCCCGGGTTGGGCGAAGTGGGGATTGGTTCGCGTCAATGGTCGAGATGCGCCCGCCGGGCTTCCTGAGCCTGTTGAGGAATTCTTGGCGGATCTGCATGACGCGCTTCTTGCATACAAGGATGGCGGATGGTTCGCACAATGCACGGATTTTGAAGTCGAGGTCGTGCCGGGTCTGGAGCGCCGCCCATGAGCGGGCCGCTACAGGCCGACGAGGCGATTGACCTGCTGATCAAGGATTCATCGAAATACCAGACACCCGAGACACTACGCGCGCTTGCACGACAAGTCAGTGTCGAGTCGCCCGGGCAAGTGACTGTCCTCTACAGCGGACGCGTGGCTGATCGCGTGTCTGCCTGGAACATCGTCAAGGCCATGGAGGAGGCTGGGGAAGATGTTCGCCTCATCGATCGCACGGAGATCAACAGCTTTCTGAATTCTCGCGAATTCACGAGGGCGGCCGCGGTTGCGCATGGCGTCACTGTTGACGACATGCGCCGTGGCGATCCGATCGCCAAGGCCGCCAATGACTGGCTGTATCACCCGACTGACGGTCCGTGGGCGGATGCGTCAGCAAGGTTCGCGGATGCGACACGAGGAGAGGTAAAAGTCATCGCCAGTGGTGCTGCGCCCGACCGTGTCTTCGCACAGACGGAACTGCCACGCATCCTCGCAAATCCGGAAGTCACCACGATCGAGGGAATTCCACGGGAAACACTGGCCGCACGCCAGTCTACTCACGGCACGCAAGCCGCATTCGAGATGATCGTTGCACGTTCGCATGAGAACGTCGGTGTGATCCGCAGCGCCGTGAATGCGCAGGGGATGCCCTTGCGTGGCGACACTGGCCAGTTGCAGCTCGACAACCGCGAGTATTTCCGCAGTACAGAAATCGAAGGCCGCACGCCATCGTTCCCAGACAGCACACGTCCGATGGCCGATCTAATGGGGCCGCCGAACGCACATGCACTGGCCGGGCAGCAGCATCTCGACGAGTTGACTCAAGCTGCAGCGCACACACAACGGCCCGGGTCGACTGGCCTTCGCCGCGCCGGAAGCGCTCTCGGCGTCGCCGGACTTGCGCTGGAAATCTACGACGGCGCGGACAGCGTGCGCACCGCGCAGCGTTTGCATGGCGAAGGCAACGCCACCGCCGCCGAATCGGAGTTGATCCACTTCGGCGCGCGCAGCGTCGGTGGCTGGGCGGGTGCCGGCATCGGCATGGCGACCGGTGCTGTCGCAGGCGTCGAATCGGGTCCAGGCCTGTTGGTGACGGGCGCTATCGGTGGCGTGGCGGGTGTGTTCGTGGGCGACAAGATCGCCGAGTGGACCGACAACCGTCGCATCTACAACCAGGAACTCGGCGGCCAATCCTGGAGCTACGACCCGGACAAGCCCAGCGAGGGCTGGCGGCGCAGAGCGCCGATCGACAGTACCGACGACAACATCGACAACGCCCGCCGCGGCGATCTGCGCGCTTCACCTGCTACGGAGAACGCGCTCAACTACCAAGCGACCAGCCGATCGGTCGAACTGGTGCTCGGCGGGCCACCCGCACAACGCAAGCCGTTCTCGCTCGCCGCCGAAGCGGGCGATGCGCCGAGCAGCCAGCCGTCGAATTGGGAGCGCGATCCCGAGAGTGGGAAGTGGGAACGTAAGGTGTATGGTCCGTTCGTCGAGCGAGGGGGGACGCCGTATTCCACCGAGACTGCCGATGACGCGCGCGCCGAGCGCCTGGATCGCCAGGCGGCGCAGATCGTGGTGGAGAACGCGGCCAACAGCCCGGCCTCGATCGCGGCGCGCTACGAAGATGCCTACATCCGCAACGGCTGGCAGGCCTATGGCGAGATGCCGGAGGCCGTGCGAAACGCGCGCACGAACATCGACAAGCTGGTCTCCTCCGAGGGGGATCTCTACCAGCGACAAGCGAACGGCCGCTGGGTCAGCGACGGCATGGTCTATGACAGCACCGCAAGTGGCCGACTGCACGACGAACTCGAAGCGACCCGCGAGGTGTTGCAGGCGCGTTTGCCGCCTCCGCGCGAGATCCCGCCCGTGCCGCCGATGGACGCGGATGCGCGTTTGCGCGATACGGTCGCGGGCGCGTATCGCAACGCGGGCGTCGATGCGAGCGCCGAGCAGGTCGCCGCCGCGGCCGTCGCCGTGCGCGCGACATGGGATGCGAACGGGCTCGACCCGGCCACAACCGCATTGCAGGCGCGCCCACAGGCTGACGGCCGATACGAGCTTGCCAGCCTGCGCCTGGACGCGGACGGCAAGACCTATGCGATCGCAGCAGTGACCTCGCCCGAGGAGATCGAGCGCGCACGGACACGCGCGGAGATCGCACCGCATGTGATCGAGCGCCCATCGGAACAGGAGCGCGACACCCGAGTACAGGCGCAACGCGAAGCGAATCTGCAGGGCCTGTCGCAGGATGGCAGCGTCCAAGCGGTGGCCACCACCATGCGCATGGCCGGCGCGGGTCGCCGAGACGATGGCGCTCACGAACTGGAGACGCGACACGACGACAAACGGCAGGCGCCCTCGGCGAACGATCGCGTCGAGTCGGTCGCGGCTTCGACGCTCGCGCTGCCGGCCCGACTTCCCGACCCGCGCGATCCGAACCATCCCGATCATCGCCTCTACCAACAGATCGAGTGTGGCGTGGCCGGCATCGATGCGGAGCGTGGACGTACATTCGATGCGACCAGCGAACGACTGGCGATGGGCGCTTTCCACGACGCCAAAGCGGCCGGCATCACCTCCGCCGACCATATCGCGATCAATGAGACCGGCAAGCGCCAGCAGGATGGGTCGCAGGTCGCCGCCGGAACGCTGCTGTTCGTCGTGCAAGGGCAAGACCCGTCCGACCCGGCGGCACGCCGCTCAATGACCGATGTAGCCCAAGCGGTTGATCGTCCGGTCGAGCAGTCGTTGCAGAAGGTCGATACATTAGCCCAGCAGCAGGCGCAGATGCTGGCACAAGCGCAGAACAATCCGACGCCGGATGATCCTGGGCCAAAGGGACCACGGATGGTCTGACGTCAACAAGCCACACCACATGCCGCAGTCGGTGGAAGGACGGGTGGGAAACCGACTTTTTTTATTTCCACCGATCCCCAGGCCGGGCAAAAGCGTGCGCGTGCCGCACCAAGCCCGCACAGGGAAAAAACTGGCTCAATGTCGCCGCATCGACGCTAAGTCAATGAAAAATTTAGACTTTTCCCCACGTCTCTGTAATTGTCTAACCATTTTCGATTGAGCTACACTTAGAGATTGTGAAAAACCGTCAACCTCGCCGGATCAGCACCCTGTGCCGCCAGTTCTTTTGGGCGCTACTGATGCTGTGCCTGATCGTACAGCCGGTGATCGCGGGCCGGGGAGCGCTGCATGAGGCCATCGGCCACGCGGGGTCTTTGGAAACTCACATTGATCTGCATGCTACACCGTGGCAGACGGACTCGACCGAAACAGGTGGCGAGACCGACGCCTCGCACCAGTTGATGCATCACGCGCACTGCTGCGCGCAACCGCAACTCCCGGTCCCCGCGCAGTGGCAACTGCCGGCGTTCAAGCGCGTCGCCAGGACGCACTGGGCGCCGACCAACGCCATCGTCGACGACGCGCACGCCGCGACGCCCTTCCGACCTCCGATTCAGGCTTGAGACTCTCCAGCCGTATTCCGGCTGTTCGTCCAAACCTTTCCATCGGAGTGTTCCCATGCGTATGCGACTCGCGGCATTTGCCGCGTGTATCGTGGCGTTCGTCGTGGCTTGGCCCGCGACCGCCGCAGATCCTGCTGTTCCCCGTCGAACCTTGAGCTTGGACGATGCGTTTGCGCGCGTCGCCAATTCCCACCCTGACTTGCACCTGTTCGGTGCGCGCAGCGATGTGTTGGCCGCCGAACGCGACCGCGCCGCGCTGCGCCCCGCATTCGTGGCGGACGCCACCGTCGAAAACGCCTTCGGCTCCGGCGAGGCGAGCGGCCTGGGGGGCGCCGAACTCACCTTGACGCTCGCCTCGGTGCTGGAACGCGGCGGCAAGCTCGACGCGCGTCGAACCCTGGCGCAAAGCCGGATCGACGCCCTGGCCGTTGAGCGCGAAACCCGGCGTCTCGATCTGCTGGCCGAAGTGGCGCGGCGCTATCTCGCCATCGTAGCGGCGCACAAGCAGCGCGAGATCGCGCAGTTGGATATCGCCCAGCGCCAGCGCATGGTCGCCGGTGCGCGCCAACGGTTGCAGGCGGGTGCTTCGCCGGAGTCGGTGGTGCTGACCGCGCAGGCGGCACTGGCCCGCGCCGAACTGGACAACGCCCGCGCCGAACAACGGCTAGCTGCCGCACGCCAGCATCTGGCGGCACTGTGGGGCGAGCGCAACCCGGACTTCGATGTCGTCGCACGCGATCCGTTGCAACTTCCGGCCATTGACGATGTTTCCGCTCTGTCCGAGTTGATCGAGAAGACGCCAGAGTTGGCGCAGTTCGCCGACGAGCGACGCATCCGCGAAGCACGACTGCAATTGGCACGCACAAACGAAACAGCGGACCTGGACTGGCAGGTCGGCGTGCGCCGATTGCAAGCGACAGACGACTTTGGCTTGATCGGCAGCGTCTCGATGCCGCTGGGAGGCCGCAGACGAGCGCAGCCCGAGATTCGCATGGCCGAAGCCGAGCTGACATCACTCGAAATCGAACGTGAAGCGAAAGGCCTTGCGCTGTATTCGACACTGGCCGAAGCGCACGGGCGGTATCGCGTGGCGCAGGTCGAGGTGCGGCGGTTGCAGAACGACGTGTTGCCGAAGCTGGGTCAGGCCGAAGCCGCCGCCGAACGCGCCTACCGCGCCGGCGCGATCAGCTATCTCGAGTGGGCGCAATTGCAATCCGAGCGCACCGCTGCGCGCAAACAACAGCTCGACGCCGCGCTGGACGCCCAGCGCGCGCTGATCGAAATCCAACGACTCACCGGACAGGCGTTCGTCGCCGCCACTGAACAGGGAACCAAGCCATGACGTTTCGTATATTGATCGGCGCGCTGTCGCTGTCCTTCCTGCTGGTCGCCTGCGGCGGCAAGTCGGCTGCCGACGCCGAGCACGGCCACGAAGAAGGCGACCATCCGGCCAAGGCTGAAGCCGGACACGGCCATGAAGAAAGCGACGCCCACGCCGAAGCCGAAGCGCCACGCAAGGGCGAGCACGGCGGTCGTCTGCTGGAACAGGACGGCATTGCGGTCGAACTGGCCATCGCCGAAGACGGCACGCCGCCGAAGTATCAGGCCTGGTTGTATCGCGACGGCAAACCGCTGGCGCCCACCGCTGGCACCGTCGAAGTGCGACTGAAGCGTCTGGGCAATGTCGCCGAGAACCACACACTGACGCCGCAGGCCGATGGCAGCCTGATGGCGACCACCATCGTCGGCGAGCCGCACTCCTTCGATGTCGAAGTTGTGGCGAAGGTCGATGGCAAGTCTGTGCGCTGGGCGTATGAAAGTTATGAAGGCCGCACAGAGATCACGGCGAAGATCGCGCAGGAAGCGGGCATCCGCGTCGCGCCCGCCGCGGCCGGCACCATCGCCGACGAACACGAAGTGCAGGGCCTGCTGACGCCGGTCGAAGGTCGTATCGCCAAGGTGGCAGCGCGCTTCCCCGGCCCGGTCCAGCGGTTGAACGTCAACGTCGGCGATCAGGTCCGTGCGGGCCAAACGCTGGCTTCGGTCGAAAGCAACCTCAGCCTCACGACCTATTCGGTGACCTCGCCGATCTCCGGTGTCGTGCTTGCCCGCAACGCCTCGGTCGGCACGGTCGCGATCGAAGGGGCGCCGTTGTTCGAGATCGCCGATCTATCGTCACTGTGGGTCGACCTGCATATCTTCGGTGCCGATGCACAGCACATTCGTCCTGGCGTGCCGGTCACGGTGACGCGCATGAGCGATGGCGTCACGGTGGACACCACGCTCGAACGTGTGCTCCCCGGCACCGCCACCGCCAGCCAGAGCACAGTGGCGCGCGCCACCATCGCGAATGCCGATGGCCTGTGGCGGCCGGGTTCGGCGGTCAAGGCGCGGATCACGGTCGAACAGCAGCCCGCCACGCTGGTCGTCCCGTTGTCCGCCCTGCAGAGCTTCCGCGATTGGACGGTGGCGTTCGTGCGCGTGGGCGACACCTTCGAGATTCGTCCGCTCGAACTGGGCAAACGCGATGCGACGCGGGTCGAAGTGCTATCAGGACTGAAGGCGGGCGATCAGGTCGTGGTCGAGCAGAGCTATCTGGTCAAGGCCGACATCGAAAAGTCGGGGGCGTCCCATGACCACTGAAGACCGTGCGAACGATCAGAATGGTGCGCTTTACAGCATCATCCGTTTCGCCATCGCGCACCGTTGGTTGATGCTGGCGCTGACGCTGGTGCTGGTGGCCGTGGGCGTCTGGAGTTTCACGAAGCTGCCGATCGACGCCACCCCGGACATCACCAACGTCCAGGTGCAGATCAACACCGAGGCGTCCGGTTATTCGCCGCTGGAATCCGAACAGCGGGTGACCTTCACCATCGAGACGGCGCTCGCGGGCCTGCCGGGGCTGGACTACACGCGATCGATTTCGCGCTATGGGCTGTCGCAGGTGACGGTGGTGTTCAAGGACGGCACCGACTTGTACTTTGCCCGTCAACAAGTCGCCGAACGCATCCAGCAGGTCAAGTCGCAGCTGCCCGCAGGCCTGGAACCGCAGATGGGCCCCATCGCCACGGGCATGGGCGAGATCTTCATGTACACGGTCGATGCGAAACCGGACGCGCGCAAGAAAGACGGCACGCCGTGGACTGCGACCGATCTGCGCACGTTGCAGGACTGGGTGGTGCGGCCGCAATTGCGCAACACGCCGGGCGTGACCGAGGTCAATACGATCGGTGGATTTGCACGACAGATCCACATCACGCCCGATCCGGCCAAACTGGTGGCGCTCGGTTTCACGCTGCACGATGTGGTGGCCGCCGTCGCCGCGAACAACCAGAACGTCGGCGCCGGTTATATCGAACGCAACGGCCAGCAGTTCCTGGTGCGCGCGCCGGGTCAGGTCGCGGATCTCGATGCGATCCGCGACATCGTGTTGGACCGCCGCGACGGCGTGCCGATCCGCGTGCGCGATGTGGCGGACGTGGGCGAAGGCCCGGAACTGCGCAACGGCGCTGCGACCCAGAACGGTCGTGAAGTGGTGCTGGGCACGGTGTTCATGCTCATCGGCGCCAACAGCCGCGAGGTCGCGCAAGCCTCGGCCGCCAAACTCGCCGAAGCCAACAAGAGCCTGCCGGCAGGAGTCTCGGCCAATCCCGTCTACGACCGTACCAGCTTGGTCGATCGCACGATCAAGACGGTCGCCAAGAATCTGGTGGAAGGCGCGCTGCTGGTGATCGTGGTGTTGTTCCTGCTGCTGGGCAACATCCGTGCCGCGCTCATCACCGCAGCGGTGATCCCGCTGGCGATGCTGTTCACGCTCACCGGCATGGTCCGCGGCGGTGTGTCGGGCAACCTGATGAGCCTGGGCGCACTGGATTTCGGGCTGATCGTCGATGGTGCGGTCATCATCATCGAGAACTGCCTGCGCCGTTTCGGTGAAGCGCAGCATCGCTTGGGACGTGTGATGACCGATGCGGAACGGTTGGAGACCACCGCCTCGGCGACCGCCGAGGTCATCCGCCCCAGCCTGTTCGGTCTCGGGATCATCACCGCGGTGTATCTGCCGATCTTCGCGCTGACCGGTGTCGAGGGAAAGATGTTTCACCCGATGGCGATCACCGTCGTATTGGCGCTCACCGGCGCGATGGTGCTGTCGCTGACCTTCGTGCCGGCGGCGATCGCGATGTTCCTCAGCGGGAAAGTCGAGGAAAAGGAGACCCGCGTCATGCGCTGGGCACGTCAGGCCTACACGCCGGTGCTGGGCTGGGCGCTGCGGCGGCGCGGCTGGGTGATCGCCGGCGCGCTGGCGTTACTGACGCTGTGCAGTCTGCTCGCCACACGCCTGGGCTCGGAATTCATCCCCAGCCTGGACGAAGGCGATATCGCCCTGCATGCATTGCGCATTCCCGGCACCAGTCTGGATCAGGCGATCAAGATGCAGTCGACGCTGGAAGCAAGGATCAAAGAGTTTCCCGAAGTGGAGCGCGTCTTCGGCAAGCTCGGCACCGCCGAGGTGGCGACCGACCCGATGCCACCATCGGTTGCGGATACCTTTCTGATGCTCAAACCGCGCGAGCAGTGGCCGAACCCGCGTAAATCAAAAGCGGAATTGCTCGCCGAAATCGAGATCGCGGTGAAACAGCTGCCCGGCAACAACTACGAGTTCACCCAGCCGATTCAGATGCGCATGAACGAATTGATCTCGGGCGTGCGCGCCGATGTCGCGATCAAGCTCTATGGCGACGATCTGGAACAACTGGTCGAAGTCGGCGAGAAGATCGAAGCGGTCGCCAAAGCAGTCCCCGGTGCCGCCGATGTGAAGCTGGAACAGGCGACCGGCTTGCCGCTGCTGACGGTCACGACGGATCGCGAAGCACTCGTCCGCTACGGGCTGAACCCAGGCGATGTGCAGGAAACGGTGGCGACGGCGGTCGGCGGCGAAGTGGCCGGGCAGTTGTTCGAGGGCGACAGGCGGTTCGATATCGTAATCCGTTTGCCGGAGCGTCTTCGTCAGGATCCTGCCGCACTGCAGGATCTGCCAATTCCTTTGCGAGGCGGCGGAAACCTTGATGAATCAAGCCGTGCCACGGCTTGGCTGTCCGGCACGCCGCAGACCGTGCCCTTGCGCGAAGTGGCGAAGATCGAGACCACGTTGGGGCCGAACCAGATCAATCGCGAGAACGGCAAACGCCGGGTGGTGATTACCGCCAACGTCCGCGGCCGCGATCTTGGCGGTTTCGTGGCCGAACTGCGGCAACGGTTGGACAGTGAAGTTGAGGTGCCGGCAGGTTACTGGATCGACTACGGCGGCACGTTCGAGCAGTTGATCTCGGCTACCCAACGGTTGTCGATCGTGGTGCCGGTGACGCTGGCGATCATCTTCGCGCTGCTGTTCTGGGCGTTCGGTTCGGCGAAGGATGCGGCGATCGTGTTCAGCGGCGTGCCCCTGGCACTGACCGGTGGTGTGCTCGCATTAGCGCTGCGCGGCATTCCGCTGTCGATCTCGGCCGGCGTCGGCTTCATCGCGCTGTCGGGCGTGGCGGTGCTCAACGGGCTGGTGATGATCGCGTTCATCCGCAAGCTGCGTGAACAGGGCGACCGCCTCGACGACGCCATCGTCGACGGTGCGCTCGGCCGCCTGCGCCCGGTGCTGATGACCGCGCTGGTGGCGTCGCTGGGCTTCATCCCGATGGCCTTCAACGTCGGTGCCGGCTCCGAAGTGCAGCGGCCGCTGGCGACGGTGGTGATCGGCGGCATCGTGTCTTCGACCCTGCTGACGCTGGTGGTGCTGCCGGCACTGTATCGCTGGCTGCATCGCGAGACGGAAACCAAGGAACAGGTGCTGCACAGCTGAAAACAGCGCCCGTTCTTCATCGCGCCGAGATCCGCAAAGTCGGATAGCGGCGCGGTGAGGAATGGGATGAGACGACAGACGGCAACACGGGCTTTGCTGCGCTGACCCAGCGGTGCATTGCCCTTGCTGCGAAAGACATTCGACCACGGGGACACGACCATGTCGGCACACGCGCACGCAGCACACGAAGGCGAACCTCATCAGGAGCCCGGGCAGGACAAACGCGGGCACGACACGCACGCACACGGCACCGGCAATCTGGAGTTATGGTTCTCGTTAGCCAGCGGCGTGCTGTTGCTGGTCGGTTGGATCGTTGCCCGGTCAATGGGCGAAGATGCGCTCATCGTGCGCGTGCTGTATGCCGTGGCCTGCCTGGCGGGCGCATGGTTCACCGTGCGGGAGGCGATCGAAAACCTGCGCAAAAAGCGTTTGCAGATCGACACGCTGATGCTGGTCGCCGCTGCCGGCGCGATCGCGCTGGGGCATTGGGGCGAAGCGGGCTTGCTGCTGTTTCTATTCAGCCTGGGGCACGCGCTCGAAAACTATGCCATGGGCCGTGCCCGTCGTGCGATCGAAGCCCTGGCGCAGTTGCGACCGGAGACCGCACTGGTGCGGCGCGGCCAGGAACTGGTCGAAACCCAGGTCGAAGCGTTGCAGGTGGGCGACATCGTGGTGGTCAAGCCGGATGAGCGGATCGCAGCGGACGGCTTCGTGGTCGTTGGCCACACCAGCATCGATCAATCCGCGATCACCGGCGAGAGCGTCCCGGTCGATAAGCGACCCGTGACCGATATCGCCGTTGCGCGCGCAAACCCGGACGCCGTGGGCCCCGAGCATCGCGTCTTCGCCGGCACCCTCAACCGCGCACAGGTCGTCGAGATCGAAGTCAGCCGACGTGCCGATCAGAGCACGCTGTCGCGTGTCGTCGAGATGGTGCGATCGGCCGAGAATCAGAAATCGCCCACACAGTTGTTCACCGACCGGTTCCAGCGTTTTTTTGTGCCGGCTGTGCTGGCGCTGGCGTTCGTGCTGCTGTTCGCCTGGATGGTGGTCGATGAACCGTTCAGCGCGTCGTTCTATCGGGCGATGGCCGTGCTGGTGGCCGCCAGTCCCTGCGCGCTGGCGATCTCGACGCCCAGCGCGGTGCTCAGCGGCGTCGCCCGCGCCGCGCGCAGCGGTGTGCTGATCAAGGGCGGCGCACCGCTGGAACGGCTCGGTGTGCTGCATGCGCTGGCGTTCGACAAAACTGGCACTTTGACCGAAGGACAGCCGCGCGTTACCGATGTGCTGACCGCCGAAAATATCAATGAAGAAACACTGCTCGGCGTCGCGGTTGCAGTCGAGAAACTGAGCGATCACCCACTGGCGGCTGCGGTCTTCCGCGATGGCAGCGAACGCCTCGGCGGTGCGGCCCTGCCGATCGCGACCCAGTTGCAAAGCCTGACCGGCAAAGGCTTGCGCGCCGAAGTTGATGGCCAGACTGTATACATCGGCAAACGGGCACTGTTCACCGAGATCGATACCGCCGGGTTGCCGCCGGATCTCGACGCACGCATGCGCGCGCTTGAATCCGAAGGTCGCACCACCTTCGCCGTCAAACACGGCGACCGCTACCTCGGTGCGATCGGATTGATGGACACCCCGCGCGCCGCTGCAACAGTCGTGATCGCGCAACTGCGGATGCTGGGTATTCGCCAGATGGTCATGCTCTCCGGCGACAACCAGCAAGTCGCCGATGCCGTGGCGAAGAGCGTCGGCATCGACCGCGCACATGGCAATCTCATGCCCGAGGACAAAGTCACGACCATCCGCGAACTGCAAGCTGCCGGCGATGTCGCGATGATCGGCGATGGCGTCAACGACGCCCCGGCTTTGGCGATGGCATCGGTCGGCATCGCGATGGGAGCGGCGGGCTCCGACGTGGCCCTGGAAACCGCCGATGTCGCGCTGATGGGCGACGATCTGTCGAAACTGCCGTTCGTGATCGGCCTGAGTCGTCAAACCCGCCGCATCATTCGTCAGAACCTCTGGACCAGCCTCGGCATGGTGGTGATCCTGATTCCCGCCACGATCTTCGGACTGAAGATGGGGATCGCCGTGCTGTTCCACGAAGGCTCGACGCTGCTGGTGGTCGCGAATGCATTGCGGCTGCTCGCTTACAAGGCGCCTTCTGGCGAAGTGCGATCGAGTGCGGAGTGAACCGCCCGTATCTTCGTGTGGCAATGCGGCGCCGATTCCGCCGTGAAATCTCGGAGATAGACCATGATGACGATGATGGTGAAGGTCGCTCTCACTGCACTGATCGTGGTAGCGATCAGCGAACTGGGCAAGCGCAGCTCGTTCGCGGGTGCGCTGCTGGCTTCGCTACCGCTGACCTCGCTGTTGGCATTGATCTGGTTGTATCGCGACACCGGCGATGCGCTGCAAGCCGCACAACTGGCGCGCGGCATCTTCTGGTTGGTGTTGCCGTCGCTGTTGTTCTTCCTCGTCTTCCCGTTTGCTGTGACATCGGGCTGGGGATTCTGGCCCGCGATTGCTGCCGGCTGCGCCGCCACCGTGGTCGGGTATGGGGCGATGGTGGCGCTGGACAAAAGCTTCGCGCTTCGACTGTTCGGATAGGATAGCGCGATGGAGACGACGATCAAAACGGTAGTGCTGTTCGGCATGACGGCGGTGGCCGAGATCGTCGGCTGCTATCTGCCCTATCTCTGGTTACAGGGTCGCGCTGGCGTGTGGGTGCTATTGCCCGCAGCGTTGTCGCTGGTCGCTTTCGTCTGGCTGTTGAGCCTGCATCCTTCCGCGGCCGGCCGGACCTATGCCGCCTACGGCTGTATCTATGTCGCGACCGCCTTGCTGTGGCTGTGGGCCGTGGAGGGGATTCGTCCCGACCGTTGGGATGTCCTCGGCGGCGCTCTGGCGCTTGCTGGCATGGCGGTGATCGCATTCGCGCCGAGGGCGTCCTGACACCCACATGTCGAGTATGGAGATCGCTGACAGATGAGTATGTCCGAACCGAACGACCGCTCCGCGCATTGGGACCATGTCTACCAGCAAAAGTCCTCGACCGCGGCGAGCTGGTATCGCAGCCATTTGGAGACATCGTTGCGCTTGCTCATAGAGGCCGGGCTGGATGCCTCCAGTCGCGTGATCGATATCGGCGGCGGCGCATCGACGCTGGTGGATGATCTGCTCGATCTCGGCGTCGGCGCCATCGCAGTCCTAGATCTATCGGCGGCGTCATTGGAGGTGTCACAGGCGCGTCTTGGTGCGCGTGCAGAACAGGTCGCTTGGCTGACCGGCGATGTCTCGCGGATCGCGCTACCGGAGGCGGAATTTACCCACTGGCACGATCGCGCGGTGATGCATTTCCTCACGGATGCGCAGGACGTCCGCGCCTACGCGGCACAGGCTGCCCGAGCGGTCGCCCCGGGCGGCCACGTCGTGATCGGCGGTTTCGCGCCCGACGGCCCGGAGCGTTGCTCGGGCCTGCCTGTGGCCAGACGATCCGCCGAAGACATCGCAGCTGCGCTCGGCCCGGCGTTCCAACTGGTCACAACCGCCGCAGAGGTGCATGTCACGCCGGGCGGTAACGCGCAGTCATTCGCTTACGCGCTGTTGCAAAGAACATGATTGGCTCAGCAGCACATCGGGTATCGCAGTCGGCGCAGAATTCAGCGGCCCGGATGGGCTAAGCCACTGATGGCTTCATGCGCCCACCAGTAGTAACCCTGACGGTTCGAGCGGACCAGGACATGGTATGCCCGATTCGCGTCTGGGTATTTCGGGCGTGGAAAGGCCTGCACCGGCTTGTCCAGATCGAGTTTTGACCGCGCAATCAGAGTCTCACGATGGATCGGCACGCCATCCTGCTCCCACAGCACCCGTAGAATCGCTGCCTGTGACCGGGTCAGTGGAATCGGCACGCTCTCGCCCGGTAGTAGAACCTGACTAAAATCTTGTGAGAACGGCCCATCTTGCGGCGCTATCGCATGGACATGCGATGGTGCAGTGATGCCGGTCCAAACCGCCTCATCGGCGACCAGCCCGTCTCCACGCACCCGGAACGCTGCCGCCAGCGGGACGGACCGCACTTGGACGCCCGGCAGGAACACCCGCTCCGACGGGGTCGTGGTCACCAGAATCGTCGGAACCTCGCCGATATAGCTCGGCCATGCCGACAGCAATACGCGCAGGACCATGATGTCGGCCAGTCGCTGGCCGAACAGCACGCGATGGCGTCGATCGGCCCGCCCCACGTCGCCCAGGCGCCAGACCCGATCGGGGACCACCGTCCATGCCGGCTCTCCCGCCAAGTCCAGGGCCTGCACCATGCGCCGCCGCAGCCAGTCGCCGTCCGGCGCGAGCCGTTGGGTGTCTTTCGCCGTCAGGTTGACCAACCCGCAGTCGATGCAGAACCCGGACCCCGCAGCGATCACCCGCACGGTACGAATTTCGCAGTGGGGACAGAAGATCACTTGGGCGGGCATGAGCGTCATCGCCCCCAACCGCTGCAATCGGTCGAGGCGTTCGCGTTCGAGGGGACCGACCAGCGTCGGCGCAATGGCGGTTCGCCCCTGCTCGATGCAGGAGGCCAGCAATTCCAGAAGTTCCATTGCGCATCACGCGGGGGTCTGAAACGAAGGCGCAGCCGGAAGGTCGAACCTTGGCGCGAGACGCCAGTGGTGCAGCCACGCTTCGAGCTGCGTGCGCGTACCCGAATCGAAATCGCCCAGATTGCTGCCGCGTCGCCGCAACGCGACCAACACGGAACGTCCAATCGCCTGTCCGGGTTCGGGGAAGAACTCGATGCCGAGCTTGGCGGCGATCAGCCGAAAGCGCCCTTGCCGCATGGGGTTGTCCATCGGCATCCAGTGATCCAACAGCTCCAGCACCCCGACCCGTGGATTGCCCTCCGGCGCCCGAACGGCAATCTCGCCACCGGTGGTCTCATCGAGCAGGGTCGCTTCCAACAGGCGCACGTGGTCCACGACCAGCGCATCGGGCCGCAACAAGGGCTCTCGCAAGGTGTCGAGCGGCATCGGTTCATGCCGTGGCGTGTGCAGTCCGCGCAGCCGAAGCGCCTCGTCGAACAGGTCGCGGTGGCGCAGATACATCCACAGGGCACACTGCGCAGGTGCATCAGGTAGATGCAATGCATTCACTGGTCCCGAATGGGCTTCGTTCACGGCGCGCAGTGCCTCCAAACCGGCTTCGTCGGCCAGCAGGGAGATCCGGTGCAGGCTCGCCAGGACGCAGTCCCGAACAGGCGAGGGGGCGCACTCGATCGCCGTGACGATGCGCCGGATCACGGACGCATCGTCTGTCTCGGCGACGCCAAAGCGCACCGGCAAACCACACCGTGCCAGGAAGTCGTACAGGACGTCATCCGGCAGGATTTTCAACAGCAATTCCACATGAAACATAGAGCTGGACACGATTCGTCTCCAGCGTAACCCCAGTTCTTACGCCGACGATCCCCTTCGCCGGCAAAGCGCACCGCAGATCCACGCTTGTTCTTATACGACATACTGACGATCCAGATTCTAGAACGCGGATCACGGTTGTCAATCACCAGAAGTCATAGGCTGTTAAAATTCACAAATGGATATTCAATACGTCCCATATTTTTTCAGTGTGTTCGATGAAGGGAGTAGGAAGAATGGCGACCTCTTTCAGTCTTCGATTGCGGCGACTACGCAAAGGTTCCAACCTGACAATGGAAGCGCTGGCCACAGCCGCCGGAATCAGCAAGAGCTACGTATGGGAACTGGAGAACCGCGAGGTGCCGCACTTATCGGCCAAGGTCCTGGTCGATCTTGCCAAGGCCTTGGGCGTGACTGCACACGACCTTCTGGGTGAACCTTCGCCGGTGAAAGCCTCACCCGAAGACCTGCAGTTTTTCCGCAAGTACACCCAGATGAGCAAAACCGACAAGGACCGACTCAGGAAAATGCTCGACCTGTTCGGCTCCTCGCCCGCATCCAAACGCGGGCGGTAGCCTCCCGTTCTGCTCGAACGCGCGACGCGCAGTGTCGGGGTTACGCCTCTCACGATTCGAGACGGCAGCGGGTGGTACCCCCGACATCTGACGGGCCTGCTCCGGCCAGCCCCAATGATGCCTAGATGAAATCAATTTAAGATCAATCGGTTAAGATTTTCCGTGCTGGCGAAATGCCCTCTTGTCCGCCGCACCACCCTCGGCCGGACCGCTGCAAGGGAATGCCCTGCGCTCAGTTGCTGCGGACGCCAGACCACCGCGATCCTGGGGTGCCAGACCCCCCGGAATCATTCAGGAGCACTATCCGTGTCATTGAATCTTGGTCGCGTCGTCATCGAGCACTTGAAGGAACATCCGGGGGAGAAACGCACCGCTCGCCAGATCGCCGAATGGATCTTCGTGACCTTCCCGGAGGCGTGCCAGGCGAAGCGGCAGAGCAGCCAGTTCCTTCATTCCGATGCCGACCTGGTGCAGCAGTTGGTCAGGGAGATCACGGGGCAGCGCCCCCGCCTGCAGAAGCGGCATCCCGAGCTGAAAACGACCGAGGGCAAGCCGCGCAAGTACTACTACTCGGAGATGTCCGACAGCGCGGAGGTCGCGGCAGCGGAGACCCTTGTTGGTACGCCGATCGCCGGGGCCGACAACGGCATCCGCGGTGAGCATGCCCTCTACCCGTTATTGTCGCAGTATCTGTGGCAGGAGTTCGGCGTCTACTCGAAACGGATCGACGAGAAGCGGTCGTCGAATCGACGCGGGCCCAATGGCAATCGTTGGTTGTACCCGGACGTGGTCGGGATGGAAGACCTGAGCGCGGACTGGCATCCGGAGGTGCGCGCCTGCGTGAACCAATATGCAGACAAGCGCACCAAGCTGTGGTCGTTCGAGGCCAAACTGCTGATCAACCGATCGAACGCGCGGGAGTGCTTTTTCCAGGCCGTGTCCAACTCGTCGTGGGCCAACTTCGGCTATCTCGTCGCGGCCGAAATCGAGGGACCGGACACCCTCAAGGAACTGCGGATGCTGTTCGCGGCCCACGGCATCGGCCTGATCGAACTGGACATCGACACCCCGGCCGAGAGCCAAGTCCTGATTCCGGCGCGGGAACGGGATGCGATCGATTGGGACATGGCGAACCGATTGGCCACCGAGAACAAGGACTTCCTGGAATACGTGAAACTCGTCAAGCAGTTCTACCAGACCGGCGAGGTGCGCCCCGGCGACTGGGACGCCCTCGAGCTGGTGGACTGAGTGGGCTATTCGAGGTGGCCCATCACGTCGAGGCGTTCGTCACCGCGTTGAAAGGTGCCTGACCAGTCGGCGCGCGAATCGGTGCGCGCGCGGCTGACGAGCAGGGTGAATCCCTCGCAACCGCGCGCCTTGGCTGAGGCGAAATCCGTCGTCTCGAATCTGGCCTCGCGCACGAGCGTCGTCGCGACCGTCTTCATCGCCGACTCGAACAACTCGAGCAGATTGTCCTGCAGGGCGGCATCGATATTGTGTGGGACCACATCGTCGATGATGGCCTTCTTGTAGCGGTTGCTCATGTCACACCTTGTCGTTGTCGGGGAGGACATGAACGCGCTGTTCCGCCATGAAGCCAAGGTCTTTCAAGGTGCTTCCCTGTGTACGGATGCCTCGCGACAAACCTCTCCGTCCGAGTGTGCCATCGCGATGCGCGCGAGGTCATCTACCGCGCTACGCTGCCGTGCTTGCGATTGCGTTGCCGTGCGTCTGCCTGCTTTTTCGGCATGCGAAGGCGGGGTAGCGTTGGCGTCCCGGTAGAGAAGCAATGCTGTCAAAAAACCGCTCTCCCGAGTCCAAGCGTAAATCGTTGATCTGCAAGGAAATCAAAAAATGATCGCTTGGACTCGGCTTTCGTGAAGTCCAAGGCGACAGAGAAAGAGAGAGAGATTTTGGCGAAAAATTCGCCAAAACGCACGATGTGGCGCGCGCACCAAGTCCAAGGGAAATTCGCGAAAACCCTGCAAAATACGAGGGGTTTGCGATACCGCTGAGAGCGGTTTGTTTCGGTGTGATGGTGGGCCCACCAGGACTCGAACCTGGAACCGAGGGATTATGAGTCCCGCGCTCTAACCATTGAGCTATAGGCCCGTGGGTCGATTCTACGAAAAAACCCGCGGGTTGCGCGGGTTTTTTCAGGTGCCCGGTGGCCGGGGCGGTGCGGTGCGCCGCGTGCCTCAGTCGATGTCGAGGAACGAGCGCAGTTGCTCCGAGCGGCTGGGGTGGCGCAGTTTGCGCAGGGCCTTGGCTTCGATCTGGCGGATGCGTTCGCGGGTGACGTCGAACTGCTTGCCGACCTCTTCCAGCGTGTGGTCGGTGTTCATGTCGATGCCGAAACGCATGCGCAGCACCTTGGCCTCGCGCGGGGTGAGGCCGGCCAGCACGTCGCGGACGGTCTCGGAGAGGTTGATGTTGGTGGTGTTGTCGATCGGGGACTCGACGTTGGTGTCCTCGATGAAGTCGCCGAGGTGGCTGTCTTCGTCGTCGCCGATCGGGGTCTCCATCGAAATGGGTTCCTTGGCGATCTTCAGGACCTTGCGGATCTTGTCCTCCGGCATGTCCATCTCTTTCGCCAGCTCTTCCGGCGTGGCCTCGCGGCCGTACTGCTGCAGCATCTGGCGGCTGATGCGGTTGAGCTTGTTGATGGTCTCGATCATGTGCACCGGGATGCGGATGGTGCGCGCCTGGTCGGCGATGGAGCGGGTGATGGCCTGGCGGATCCACCAGGTGGCGTAGGTCGAGAACTTGTAGCCGCGGCGGTATTCGAACTTGTCCACCGCCTTCATCAGGCCGATGTTGCCTTCCTGGATGAGGTCGAGGAACTGCAGGCCGCGGTTGGTGTATTTCTTGGCGATGGAGATCACCAGGCGCAGGTTGGCCTCGACCATTTCCTTCTTGGCCTTGCGCGCCTTGGCTTCGCCGTAGGCCATCGCGCGGCTGATGTCCTTGATGTCGGCGAGGGTGAGGTGCAGCGCCTTCTCGATGGCGATGGTGGCTTCCTGCTCGGCGATGATCTGTTCCTTCACGTCACGCAGGGCAGAGGCCCACTTCTGCTTGCGCTTGAGCATCTCGTCCACCCAGCCCAGATTGGTCTGGTTGCCTTCCCAGGCGCGGATGAAATCCTTGCGCGGCATGCGCGCGACGCGGGTCGACAGGTCGAGGATGCGACGCTCGTGCTCCTTCACCTGGCCCAGCACTTCGCGCAGCTTGCGCACGAGCGTGTCGGTCAGCGGCAGCGGCAGCTTGAGGGTCATGAACAGGTCGGCCATCTCCTGGCGCAGTGCGGCGACCGACTTGTGGTCGGCGCCGTGCTTGGCGTAGGCCTTCTGGAACTTCTGGTAGCCCTGTGCGAGCAGCTCCATGCGCCGCGCGACCTCGGCCGGGTCCGGCCCGGTGGGAGCGGTGTCGTCGCTGCCGCCGGCGTCGTCGTCGCCATCGTCGTCGTCGCTGTCGTCGTCGGATGCGCTGCTGGCATCGCCGTCGTCGTCGGCGCTCTCGGGGATGGCGTCGGCCGGGTCTTCGACATCGTTGAAGCCGGCGATCACGTCGGGCAGACGCTTCTTGCCGGTCTTGTGCAGTTCGTACTCTTCCAGCAGCAGCTGCACCGACCAGGGGAAGCTGGCCAGGGCCGACATCATCTGGGTGAGGCCTTCCTCGATGCGCTTGGCGATGGCGATTTCGCCCTCGCGGGTCAGCAGCTCCACGGTGCCCATCTCGCGCATGTACATGCGCACGGGGTCGGTGGTGCGGCCGCCTTCGCCATCGAGCGCGGTCAGCGTGGCCGCGGCTTCCTCGGCAGCGGTGTCGTCGACCTCGCGGCCGCCGGTGGCGCCGTCGGCGAGCAGCAGCGTGTCGACATCGGGCGCGACTTCGTGCACCTCGATGCCCATGCCGTTGATCATGCCGATGATGTCTTCGATCTGCTCCGGATCGACCAGGTCGTCGGGCAGGTGGTCGTTGACCTCGGCATAGGTCAGATAGCCCTGCTCCAGGCCCTTGCTGATGAGCTGCTTGATGTCGGACTGCGGGGCCGGACGTTCGTTGGCCATGTGTGCCACCGTGGGAAAGTGAACCCGTAATTATACCAGCCGGGGGCCGGAAACTCGCGTCGTGACGGGGAAACGCGACGCGATCCGCGGTTCGCCGCGGGGTGGGGGGCGCCCAAAGGGGTGGGTGCGGGCGTGGCGATGGGCGCGCATTCGGATGCCGACGCACGAGGTGGTGTGCCTGCGCGTCCGGATCAAGCCGGTGCCGTGGGTGGGTTGGCGGGGCATTCAGCCCGCGAGGGGCGGCTCAGCCGGGCTCATGCGCGCAGCAGGAAGGTGACGGGGCCGTCGTTCACCAGGTGGACCTGCATGTTGGCGCCGAATCGGCCGGTCTCGACGGCATATGAGTGATGTTGACGGCAATAATCGACAAGATCGCCGAAGATGCGTTCGGCTTCGGCGGGAGGCGCTGCGGTGCTGAAGCTCGGCCGGAGCCCGGATGCGGTGTCCGCGGCGAGGGTGAACTGGCTCACCAGCAAGAGGCCGCCGCCGGTGTCGGCGAGCGCTCGGTTCATCTTGCCGGCCTCGTCGCTGAACACGCGGTAGCGCAGCAGGCGGTCGCCGAGCTTCGCGACCTGCGCGGGGCCGTCGTCCGGCTGCACGCCGACCAGGGCGAGCAGGCCGGGGCCAATGGCGCCGACGGTCTGGCCGTCGACCACGACCCGGGCTTCGGTGACGCGTTGGATGAGGGCGAGCATGGGGAGGGGCCGGGATTGGGGGTTCGGGAATCGGGAATCGGGAATCGGGAATCGGGAATCGGGAATCGGGAATCGGTCGAAAAGCAGGTCCCTCGCTGCGCTCGGGACGACAACTGTGGCGTTCGCGGGATCAATGTATCGAATCCCGAATCCCGAATCCCGAATCCCGGCCCCCTCCCGCCCCACGCTAGACTCCCCCTCCCATGACCGCCTTTCTCGCTCGTCTGTTGTTCGTGCTCGCCGGACTGCTGGGCCGTCTGCCCTGGCCGCTGCTGGCGGCGTTGGGCGATGGCGTGGCCTGGCTGTGGCGGCGTTTCGACCTGCGCGAGAGCCGGGTGGCGCGGCGCAATCTGGAGATCGCCTATCCGGATCTGCCGGAGGCGGAGCGGGTGCGGCTGCATCGGGAGATCCTGCGCACGACGGCGCGGCAGGCGTTCGAGACGCTGCGGCTGTGGACGCGGCCGCATGCCGAGAATCTGCGCGGGCTGCTGGTGGAGCGGCACGGGGTGGAGCTGTTCGATGCCGCGATCGCCGCCGGCAAGGGCGTGATCGTGGCCGCGCCGCATCACGGCAACTGGGAGCTGCTGAACCAGTGGCTGGCCGATCACACGCCGCTGGCCATCCTGTACCGGCCGCCGGACTCGGCCGTGGGCGAGGCCTTCCTGCGCCTGGCGCGGGCCGATGCCGCGGACCGGGTGACCCAGATCCGCGCCGAGGCGGCGGGCATCCGCCAGCTGTTCAAGCGCCTGCGCGACGGCGGGGTGGTCGGCATCCTGCCCGACCAGCAGCCGAAGCAGGGCGACGGCGAATTCGCGCCGTTCTTCGGGCGCGAGGCCTACACCATGAGTCTGCTGCCGCGCCTGGCCGAGCGCAGCGGCGCGGCGGTGCTGTTCGCCTGGTGCGAGCGGGTCGGGCCGCTGCGTTTCGCCCTGCATATCGCGCCGGCACCGCCGGCCATCGCCGATGCCGACACGCTGACGGCCACCGCCGCGCTCAATGCGGAGGTGGAGGCGATCGCCCGCCGCGACCCGGCGCAATACCAGTGGACCTACAAGCGCTGGACGCTGCATCCGTCGGGGAACCCGTACCACAATCCTTATCGTGACCTTTGAGCGCCGACCGGGTGGCCGCCTGCCGACGCACCGCCTCGACGGCATTGCGCTCGACTGCATGTCTGTCGACTGCATGCCTCTCGACTGCATGCCTCTCGACTGCATGCCTCTCGACCGCATGCCTCGTGATGACCGCCGCCTCTCGACCCATCGTCCCCTGACCTGCAGACCCACGGACCCGTGAACCGCCCGGACGCGCCGACGCCACCGCCCGACCACCCGCAGGCCGCGGTCGCTGCGGCCGACCGCGCATCCCGGGCGGCGCCTGCTGCCGCCGCTGCGTCCGCCGGGCCAGCGGTCGATGTCGGGTCGCAATCCCCTGCGCAGTGGAGCGAACGTCTGCATCGCGACTGGCAGCCGCTGCCGGCCCGCGCCTGGCGCGTGTTCCAGCTGGTCGGGCTGCTGACCGCGGCGCCGCCGGCGCTGCTGCTGTGGTGGGTGGCCGAGCGGCACCTGCCCGCACCCTGGGACGGCTGGAGCTGGCTGTTGCCGATGGGCGTCGTGTTGTGTGCGGTGTGGCTGTCGCACAAGCGCCACCGCTGGACCTTCTGGAAGCTGGATGCCGACGGCTTCGCCGTGCGCCGCGGGCGCATCTGGCAGTGGGACACCCGGGTGCCGATGGGGCGCGTGCAGCACATCGACCTCAAGCGCGGGCCGCTGGAGCGCGCGTTCGGCCTGGCTTCACTCGTGGTGCACACCGCGGGCACCCGTCTGGCCGGGCTGGATCTGTCGGGGATCGACCACGCCGACGCGGAGCGCGTGCGCGATCTGCTCGCGCGCGAAGTCGAGCGCCGCCGCGAGCACGAGGACCACGGCGAAGACGACGAGTACGACGGCGAGCGCCGCGGCGAGGACAGCGGCAAGCACAGCGCCCTGGGCGACCAGAGCGACAGTGAGGGCGGCGCCCGCGATGCGTGAACCCGACGTGGCGGCCGCCGACGTGGAAGAACGCCGGCTGCATCCGGCCTCATGGTGCTTCGTCCTGCTGCGTCATCTGCGCCAGCTCATCGTGCCGCTGCTGGCGATCCTGCTGTTCGGCGCCGCCGACCGCAACGAACTGTGGTCGCTGGTGGCGATCTGCCTGATCGCCGCGTATTCGGTCTGGGAGTACTACACCTGCCGCATCCGCATCGACGCCGACAGCCTGTTGATCCGCAGCGGCGTGCTGCGGCGCAGCCTGCGCCAGATCCCGTTCGCGCGGATCCAGAACGTCGCCCTGCACCGCAACCCGCTGCACCGGCTGTTGGCGGTGGCCGAGGTGCGGCTGGAGTCGGCCGGCGGCATCAAGCCCGAAGCCGAGCTGCGGGTGCTGCGCATGGAGGACGCGCTGGCCCTGGAGGCGTTGGTGCGTCGCGCGCGAGCGGGAGGTGCGCGTGCGGGTGCGCAGGGCGGCGCCGCGCCGGCAGTGGGCGGCCCGATCGATGCCGCAGGCGCCCACGGCGCGTCCGTGGGCGTCACCTTGCTCGCGATGCCGCTGCGCGAGATCCTGCGCCTGGGCCTGATTTCGCATCGCGGCCTGTGGCTGGTGGCCGGCGTGTTCGCGGTGCTGTCGCAGCTCAGCCAGCAGGCGGTGGAAACGGTGCTGCGCGGCTGGCTGCGCGCGGTCTCCGGCTTCGTGCTCGGCTACGGCCGCGGCCAGGAAGTGCTGGCGCTCGCGCTGGTGGTGCTGCTGTTCCTCGCCGCACTGCAGGCGGTGTCGGTGGCGCTGAGCGTGCTGCACTACGCCGGATTCCGCCTGGAGCGGCACGGCCGGCGGCTCACGGTCGAACGCGGCCTGCTCTCGCGGCTGCGCACCAGCTCGCCGTATCGACGGATCCAGACCTTCACCCTGCGCGAGACGCCGCTGCACCGCCTGTTCGGCCGGCGCACGCTGGAAGTGAGCACGGCGGTGCTCGACAACGGATCTGCCAGCCAGCCGCGTTCGCTGCGCGAACTGGCGCCGCTGGCCGACGCCGCTACCTGCGATGCGCTGATCCGCTGCCTGCTGCCGCAGGGTGCGCCGTGGCCGCCGCCGGCCTGGCGGCGGATGCACCGTTCGGCCTGGCTGCGCCTGTTGCTGCCGCGCGTGGTCTGGTGGCTGCCGATGGCGGCGGCTGCCTGGGCCTGGGCCGGCGTTGGCGGACTGCAGGTGGTGGCGCTGTGGCTGCCCTGCGCACTGGTGCTGAGCGTGCAGCGTGCGCGCTTCGCCGGCTATGCGCTGGATGGCGGCTGCATCGCCGTGCGCGACGGCGCCCTCAGCCGGCACTGGCGGGTGGCGGAGATCGGCAAGCTGCAGGGTCTTCGTCTGTGCCGCGGACCGCTCGACCGCCTGTTCGGCACCTGCGCGCTGTTGCTGGACACCGCCGGTGGCGTCGGCCCCGGCGCGCCGCTCGTGCTGCGCTGCCTGCCTGTTGTGGAAGGGCAGGCGCTCTGCGAACGGCTGACCGCAGACGTGGCGCGGCGCGGATTCTAACTGCGCGAGTTCTCACGGTGCCCAGTCTCACGGTGCCGAGTCTCACGGCGCGGATTTTCGTGGTGCGGATTCTCGTGGTGAGTCGCCTTCGACGGATCGCCGCCTTGACGGACCGGCCTGCACCGTCCGCGCAGACCTCTGCGCAGTGAACGACGGCCCTTCGCAGCGCGTCATGATCGCGCCGCCGTCGTGCGCGCGCGGCACAATGTCGCCCCCATGCCCGCCCCGCCGGAGCCGTCCGTGAAGCTCGCCATCCTCTCCCGCAACGCGCGGCTGTATTCCACCCGGCGGCTGATCGAGGCCGCGCGCGCGCGCGGGCACAGCGCGCGGGTGCTCGACCCGCTGCGCTGCTACATGCGCATCGCCGCCGACGGCTTCGACATGCACTACAAGGGCCGGCCGCTGGCCGGCTACGGCGCGGTGATCCCGCGGATCGGCGCCTCGATCACCCGCTACGGGCTGGCGGTGCTGCACCAGTTCGAGCTGATGGGCTGCGCCACACCCAATCCGTCCGCGGCGATCGCCCGCGCCCGCGACAAACTGCGCGCGCACCAGCTGCTGGCGGCCGAGGGCATCGGCATGCCGGTGACGGTGTTCGGCGACAACCCCGACGA
>ERZ1066122.466-NODE-466-length-42910-cov-32.624081_pt1 | contig 42910 bp, 38 predicted proteins | sample MGYA00382769_ERZ1066122 | MGnify/ENA primary metagenome ERZ1066122 (study PRJEB33369, sample SAMEA5778352) | biofilm metagenome | biome: Industrial cooling water; feature: Water cooling tower basin; material: Biofilm | place: United Arab Emirates | collected... | reverse complement strand
GCACCAGCACCTCGCCGTCGTCCTCGGCGTCGACCAGGCCCCAGACGATGGTGCGCTTGCCCGGCGGCAGCGACTCCAGCAGGTTGCCGATCTCGGCGGCGGAGAGGGTGTTGATCAGCCGCTTGACCGGGCCCAGGCGGCCGCTGTCGAGCGCGTCGGACAACAGACGCAACTGGCGCGCGGTCTTGTCGTGGCGGATGGTCTCGGCCATGCGAAGGTTCCGGTGGGGGCGCGGCCTTCGGGGCATGCCACGGCGCGCGGGGTCAGGTGTCCATTCCCCGATTATGGACCTCGGTCGGTGGAATGCCCACCCCCGCCATCCGCCCGGAGGCCGTGGTGGCCGTGGCCTGCCCACAAGAACGCAGGCCCGGCACTCGGCCGGGCCTGCGGATCAATCCTCGCGAGGCGATGCAGATGGCGCGGCCGGAGACGGCTCGCTCCTGGGCGCAGCCCACGCGCCCGGCCTGCATGTCCGGTGACATGCCCCGCTTACATGGACGTCGAGGTGTAGGTCATGAAGATGAGCTGGGTGGAGTTGGGCGACGGCAGGCTGGTGACCGTCGTGCCGTCCGCGGAGAGCACGATGCGGCTGTCGGGGCGGTACACCCAGCCTGCGCGTCTCGCGCCCAGCGACACCATCTGGTCCTGTTCGCCCCAGCCGTGCACCAGTTCCCGGGCCGCCGACTTCGCGTTGCCGTTGGCGTCGATCTCCTGCAGGAAATACTTGGTGGCCAGGCGCTGGGTGTGGTCGGGCTTGGGGCTGTCGAAGGTGGAGGTGGCGTTGGAGACCATCATCTGTGCCCAGCCGAGCAGATAGCGCGGCGTGCCGCTGGCGTCGTTGCCCAGCGAGACCAGCTGCGGATAGGACAGGAAGTGGGTGCTGCTGCTCTTGATCCAGACCGTGGACAGCCGCGCGCCGGCGCTGTTGAAGCGCACCAGGCCGATCTTCGAACGCTCGGCGACGGCCGGGTTGCTGGAACCGACCATGACGCCGATGAACTCGCCGTTGGCGGTCGGCAGGATCGAGGTGCCGCCGCCGTTGAAGCGCAGCGGGCTGGCCGTGGACTTGAAGATGCTGTGGGTCAGCGCCGCGCTCGAGCCTTCCACGCGCATGAAGATGCCGCCCTTGGTGTAGTCGTTGGCGGCGTTGTTCCAGTCGGTGGTGCAGAACGCGCCGAACTTGCCGGTGGTGCTGAGCACCGGGCGATTGGCCAGGGTGTGGCCGCTGGCACAGGCCCACTTCCAGCCGCGGGCCATGTCGATGCTGGTGCTGGAAGGCGTGGCGACGCGGGTGACCGCGATGAAGCTGTCGCCCTGGTGCTGGGTCCCGTTGGCGTCCTTGCCGGTGGTGGACTTCAGCGAGACGCCGTAGTGCGTGCCGGCCATGACCAGATTGTGGTGCCCGTACTCCCAGCCGCCGCCGATGGCCTTGCTCACCACGTAGCTGTTGAATGCGGACGTGCTGTTGGTCGGCGTGGCCGGACTGCCCTTCCACTCGTAGAGCCACATCTGGTCGTCCACGGCCTCGGAGGTGAGCCAGTTCTTCCAGTCGTTGCCGGCCGTCGTGTTCGGCAGGTTGGCCACCAGGTCCCGGGTCGCCCCGGTCGATCCCGACGCCCTGCGGCACAGGGCCGCGACCGTGGAGCAGCTGGCGTCCGCCACGATGCCGCTCATTTCCTTGCAGGCGGAGAAGACCCGGGAGGTGAAGTTGTTGACCGCGCCGGTGCTGGTGACGTCGCCGGAGAGCAGCATGCCCTCGTGCGCGCCGCCGGTGGTCCGGGAGGTCATGGAGGTGAAGAACTTCCTCACCCCGCCGGTGGTGCAGGAGGTGGTGTACATGCGCCGGGGGACGACGATCGGCCCCGGGTGGACGGCCAGGATCCGGATCACCCATTGGTGCTCGCCGGCGGTCGTGCGCGAGCTGGGCAGGGTGTAGAGCCCCGACGCGGTGGTGCCGGCCGCGGGGAGTGTCTGGGCCAGGGCGGCAGGCGCCAGCAGGGCCAGTGCCAGGGCGGCGGGGAGCACGGCGGCCTGTGCAGTCGTACGTGTACGCATGAGCTTCGTTCCTTGAGATCGGGTGTGCGGGCGGAGTGGCCACCGGCGTCGAGTCCGGGGGACGGCGCAGGGGCCGCGTGGGGACGGTGTTCCGTCCCGGGCGCGTCCGGCCGACGTCCCCGGCTTTGCCTTGGGCGTGGTGTGGATGGCCGGGCGCGGTGCCCGATGCGATGCCGGGTGCGGTGCCGCGTCATCGCGTCGCCATCCACGGCGACACTCTCGTCACCGGCCGCATCACATGCATGCACGGCCATCATGGATGGATCACGAGGCGATCACGAAGGCATCACGACGCCCGAACAGACCGCCTGATGCCGAAGGAAATGCGATGGCGCGCACGGGCCGGACGCGCGGTGCCGCGTGCAGCGACCCGTGATCTCCGGGCGGCTGTCGAGATCGGCGTGTCATGCTTCCGAGGCGTCGCCGGCCTCCGGCCCCGAATCGCGCACGGGCGCCCGCCGTCGTGCGCTGCGCGGACTCCGCGCAGGCTCCGATGTGTCCTGGCGCAGGGAGCCGTCCCCGGCCGGGCTCAGGTGTCGTGCCCGAGCTGTCCCTGTTCGAAATCGCGGGTTTTGCGCACGGCCAGCTGGTACTCGGCGCCGAGCGGGGCGTAGTGGCCCTCCAGCGTGGCGAGCAGGCCGTCGACACCGAGTTTCGGCGTGTCGACGGCGACGCTGGCGATCTGGCGCATGCGCGAGACCTCCCGGCGGCTGAGCCCCTGCCACTTGAGCTTCTTGCGCTCCCACCAGCCGAGCCTGGGCGGCGGGCCGAGCTTCGGCGGCACCCACAGGTAGTCGTCGAAGATCATCACCCCGCCCACCTTGAGCAGGGGCCAGCTCATCACGCCGTCGGCCATTGCGCCGAAGGCCGAATGCCAGCCGTCGATGTAGACGATGTCGTACGGCCCCTCGACCCTGCGCAGGCTGTCGAAGCTGGGGCCGGGCCACATGCGGATCTTGCGCGCATGCGCCGCGGTGTTGGCGCGGAAGCGGGCGGGGTAGTCGCCGTACACCGGGTCGGGCGCGAACAGATCCAGGCAGTCGATGCGGGCATCGTCGGCGGTGAGGATGTGCTCGCACAGCCACCGCGTGGAGCGGCCCTCGAAGCTGCCGATTTCCAGCATGCGCACCCCGGGACGGCCGGCGAAGTCGCCCAGCCAGCGCTGCCAGTGCGGGATGTTGTGTTCGAACCAGTTCTCCGAGAACTGGCCCGGCGTCTGGGCGTCGGTCATCGTGGTCGCGTCTCCAGGGGCGGATCCCCGCTGGATTGTATGCCGTCTCGCACCGCAGGCTGCCCCGGCGCGCCGGCTCAGGCGGTGATGCCCGCCTTGGCGAGCCAGCGTGCGATGCCCGCACGGTCGCGGGCGCGCAGCAGCGAGGCGGCGCGCCCGCGCAGGGCGCCGTGGTCGAGTGCGCGGATGGCGCGGCGCACTTCCAGCAGCGTGCCGGGGTGCAGGCTGAGTTCTTCCAGGCCCAGCGCCAGCAGCACCGGCGCGAACAGCGGGTCGCCGGCGATCTCGCCGCAGACCGCCACCGGCCGTCCGCGGGTGCGCGCCACGCGGATGACGTCGAACAACAGACGCAGCACCGCCGGGTGCAGCGGCGTGTACAGGTCGCCGATCGCCTCGTTGGTGCGGTCGGCGGCCAGCAGGTACTGCACCAGGTCGTTGGTGCCGATGGAGATGAAGTCGATGTCGTCGATGAAGCTCTGCAGCATGATCGCCGCCGAGGGCACTTCGATCATCGCGCCCAGCGGCAGGTGCTCGGCGATCGCGCAGCCTTCGGCGCGCAGTTCGCGGCGCACCTGCTCCAGCAGCGTCTTCACCGCGCGCAGTTCCTCGCGGCCGCTGACCATCGGCACCAGCACCCGCACCGGCCCGTAGGCACTGGCGCGGACGATGGCGCGCAGCTGCGCGCGGAACAGGTCCATGCGCGACAGCGACAGGCGCACGCCGCGCAGGCCGAGTGCGGGGTTGGGTTCGTCGGTGAGCGCCAGCCCCGTGGCGTCGGCCTTGTCGGCGCCGATGTCGAGGGTGCGGATGGTCACCGTGCGCCCGGTCATGCCCAGCACCAGGTCGCGATAGGCGCGGAACTGCTCCTCCTCGTCGGGCAGCGTGAGGCGCAGCTCGGCGGGGCGGTTGATGAACAGGAATTCGGTGCGGTACAGGCCCACGCCGGCCGCGCCCAGCGCATGCGCCTCGGCCACGTCCTCGCGCGACTCGCCGTTGGCCCAGAGCTTGATGTCCACACCGTCGCGGGTGCGGGTGGGCTCGCGGCGCAGGCGGTGCAGCTGCTTGCGCTCGCGGGCGTAATCCTTCACCCGGTCGCGGTGTGCGCGCAGATCGGCGGCGTCGGGTTCGACGATCACCAGCCCGCTGCCGCCGTCGACCACCACCACGTCGCCGTCGTTCACCCGCTGCAGCGCCTGGTCGGCGCCGATCACCAGCGGCACATGCAGGCTGCGCGCCAGGATGGCGGTGTGCGAGAGCGGGCTGCCGCCGGTGGTCACCACCGCCATCACGCCCTGCGCATGCAGCTGCGCCAGCTCGGTGGGCGCCACGCTGTCGGCGATCAGGATGTCGCCGGCCACGCCCTGCAGGTCGGCTTCGCGCTTGTGCAGTGCGGCGTGGATGCGCCCGACCACCTGGTCGATGTCGTCGATGCGGCTGCGCAGGTAGGCGTCGTCCATGCCCGCGAACACGCCCGCGATGCGGTCGCGCTGCAGGCGCAGGGCGTAGTCGGCGCTGTAGCGGCCGGTGCGGATCATCTCGTCGATGCCGGCCAGCAGCTCGGGGTCGTCCAGCAGCAGCGCGTGCAGGTCGAGGAACTCGCCCACCTCGTGCGCCAACGCGCCGTGCAGGCGTTCGCGCAGGGCGTGCATCTCGGCGCGGACCACGTCCACCGCGTCGTGGATGCGTTCCAGTTCGGCTTCGATCTCCTCGTCCGGGATGCGGGTGTCGTCGACTTCCAGCGCATGCGCCAGGCGCACGCGTGCGCGACCGAGCGCGCTCCCGCGCGAGGCGCCCTGGCCGGACAGGTCTCTACGCATGCGCCTCGCCCGTCATCACGCGTCCTCGTCGAAACGCCGCTCGAACAATGCGGCCACGGCGGTGATGGCCGCCTCGGCATCCTCGCCGTCGGCGCGCACCACCACCTGGCTGCCCTGGCCCGCGGCCAGCAGCATCACGCCCATGATGCTCTTGGCGTTCACCTCGCGGCCCTTGGCCATGAGGGTAATGGTGGATTTGAACGGCGCGACGGTCTGCACCAGCTTGGCGGTGGCGCGGGCATGCAGGCCGAGGCGGTTGGTGACGGTGAGTTCGCGTTCGATCATCGGTGGCGGCTTCCGGCGGTGGCGTGCAGCGGCGTGCGGCGGGGGCAGGGGGCGAGGACGCACGGGGCGGTGACGCAGGAGGTGAACGCCGGCGCCGACGCGGCGCGGCCGCGGGTGCTGCCGGCCGGGCGGTTCGAATCAGGGGTCATCGACGATGGCCCCGTTCTTGGCGCCGGCCGCGGCGACTGCGGGCAGCTCGGCCAGCGGCAGCTCGGCATAGTTCATCACCCGCAGCAGCATGGGCAGGTTGAGTCCGGCCACGCGCCGCGCAGGCGTACCCAGGCGGGTCAGGCGCTGCGCCAGGTTGCTGGGCGAGGCGCCATACAGATCGGTGAGGATCAGCACGCCCTGGCCACCGTCGACCTTGCGCATCGCGGCGCTGGCCAGCGGGAGCATGGTATCGAGATCGGCGTCGAACGCGAGCTCGAAGGCTTCCGCCTTCAGCGGCAGCTGACGCAGCAGGCGGGTCGCGACATCGATCAGGCCGCGTCCGGTGCCGGGATGGGTGAGGAGAAGGATGCCGACGGACATGCGGGCAACTTAACAGATGGCGGTGACGCGGCGGAAGCCGTCGCCGCGGATGTCGGTGTGCGGTCGCGCCGCGCCGGGATGCCGATCACGTGCCGTCTCCCGCAGCCTGTCGTCCCGAGCTGCAGGCGAGGGGCCTGCGTCGCCATCCATCCGCCATGTGCCGGACCACCCGTCGATCCGGATACACCGCAGATCAGGGTGTTTCGTCGAGTACCTGATGGAACAGCGCATTCAATCCCGGCAGGGCGGAAGCGTGGCGTTCCACCTGCGGTCGCATGGCCTCCAGTCGCTCCAGCTCCTCGACGACGAATCGGCCGATCGAGGGCACCGCATCGCCCACCCAGGTTTCCGGCGCCTCGCGCTTGCGTGCGAGCAGATCGTGGATGTCGGCGAGCAGATCCGGGCGGTCGTCGATGAGATGCAGCAGGCGCTCGAACTCGATCGGCGCGGCGTGGCCGTAGCGCTCCAGCCAGCGCACCGACAGCACCGGGCGCAGGGCATAGAAATACTTCTTCAGCGAGACCTGGTCGCCGCGCAGGTACGCGCGCTCCGTGTTCTTGGCCATGCTGCGGTAGTGGTACATGCCGCTCTCCACCGAGTAGGCGGCAGGCAGCAGCGCACGCGCGCCTTCGGCGAAACCGCCGCGTTCGATGTAGCGGATCGGCGACTGGATCCATTCCACGAAGGCCGGGTTCGACTTCCAGAACAGGCGCAGCGCCTTGCGCAGGTCCCAGCCGTTGAGGTCGATGTCATCGGTGATGCCGTACTCGATGACATCGCGGCGTTCTTCCAGGTCGACCGCCTGGTACCAGCGCGGCGGATGCGCGTAGATGAAGCGCACGTCGTAGTCGGAATTGGGCGAGGCGAAGCCCCAGGCGCGGCTGCCCGATTCGACGGCGAGCAGGATGCGCACGCCGTGCTCGGCCTCGGCGCGGGCGAGGCGGTGCATGATCTCCGCGTGCACGTCCGGCGCGATGGCCGGGTGCGCGTCGGGGGCGGTGTTGGGCAGGGCGGAAGGCGGTGGCGCGCTGTTCGATGGGCTCATGTGCGTCCGGACGTGGCGAAGACGGTGATCTCTTCCCGGTCGTGATACAGCTGCCGCGCCCGCACCGTCAACGGCCGGCCGGCTTCGGTGGCGAAGCGGTCGAGGCACAGGCGGGTTTCCTGCCAGCGCTTCTTCATCGGCAGCTTGAGGTTGAACACCGCGTGGCGGCACCAGCCCTCGCGGAACCACTCGGCCATGCGCGCGGCCACGCGCGAAGGCTGTTCGACCATGTCGCAGACCATCCAGTCCAGCGGCGCGGCGGGGTGCCAGCGGAAACCGTCGGCGCGCAGGTGTTCCACCAGGCCGGTGTCGAACAGATGCGCGCGCAGCGGGCCGTTGTCGACCGCGCTCACGCGCAGGCCGTGGCGGGTGAGCACCCAGGTCCAGCCGCCGGGCGCGGCGCCCAGGTCGGCGGCGCGCATGCCGGGCCGCAGCAGGCGCTCGCGTTCGTCGCCGTCCAACAGGGTCAGCAGCGCTTCTTCCAGCTTGAGTGCCGAACGCGAGGGCGCGTCTGGGTGCATCTTCAGCCGCGGGATGCCGAGCGGCCAGGGCGCGGCGTCGCGCGGGTCGGCCACCGCGAGCACGGCGTGATCGCCGGAGAGAAAGCACACATGCAGCCGTGGCCGGCGTGCGTCGTCCTGCGCGCTCAGCCAGCCGCCCTTGCGCAGTGCGGGACGCAGGGCATTGCCGAAACTGCGCGCCAGCCCGGCCAGCGGTTTGCCGGCGTCGCTGTCGGGGTGTTCCACCAGCAGCGTGCCGTAGGGCGGGCCCTGGCCCGCCGTCTTGCTTCTGCTGGCCGCGTCGGTGCCGATCGTACCGGTGTCGACGGCGACTCCACCCGCCTGCGCGTCCAGCGCCTCCAGCATCGGCCCGATCCGGTCCTTCGGGTCCAGCCCGCGCAGTTCGGCGATCAGCCGCAGCTTCTGTCTTGCGAAGATCAGCGAGGCGAAGGGCAGGGCACGCGAGGCGTCGCCGCCGTCCTCGCACAGGAACAGCACCACGCCGCTGTCGCGCTCGGTGCGCGCATAGCCGGCGAGACCGGCCGCGGCGGCGCGTTCGGTGAGTTCGGCGGCCAGTTCGGGCTCGAAGCCTGCCCGGCACCAGCACAGCAGTCCTTCGACGCCGGTCACCGGCTCAACCCGAGCGTCGCTTGAACAGCCACACCGACAGCAGCACCACGATCACCGCGGGGATGGTGTAGGCCAGCCGGTAATCGAACCGGAACACGCCGGCCAGGCGCACCACCTGGGTCTGCACCAGCCAGAAACCGAGCGAGAACACGATGCCGAGGAACAGCCGCTTGCCCAGGCCGCCGCTGCGCAGCGAACCGAAGGCGAACGGCACCGCCAGCAGGCACAGCGCGAGCACGTTCAGCGGATAGAACCAGCGACCCCAGTAGTGCTCCTCGAACTCGCTGGCGTCCAGGCCGTTGCGGGCACGGTAGTCGATGCCGCTGCTGAGCTCGCGCGCGGTCATGTAGCGCGGCCGCCACAGATTGCGGGTGTTGGCCGCGAGCGCGGCGGCATCGAGCTGCGACTCCCACCGCTCTTCCGCGGCCTTGGTCGTCTCCACCGACTTTTCGCCGAAGCGCGTGCGTTCGACCTCGCGCAGCAGCCAGCTGCCTTCCAGATGCTCGGCGCTGGCGGCGCGGGTCATCGACAGCAGCCGTCCGTCGTCGGCCAGCTCGAACAGGCGCACGTCCTGCAGCGCGATCCAACTGCGGCCGCCTTCATTGCGTTCCTCGCCGGTCTGCGCATTGAGGAAGATGTTGCCTTCGCGCGCCCACAGGCCGGAGTACTGCGCCACGATCATGTCGTCCGACTTGGCCGCGGCCTTGAGCGCATCCGCGCGCCGCTGCGCCCACGGGCCGAGGGTCTCGCCGTTGACCACCATCAGCGCGGTCAGCAGCGACAGGCTGATCACCACCGACAGGCTGATGCGCCGCCGCGACAGGCCCACCGCGCGCAGCACGGTCAGCTCGGAACTGGCCGCCAGCTGGCCGAGGCCGAGCAGGGCGCCGATCACCGCGGCGGTGGGAAACATCATGTACGCGCGGCGCGGCACGCTCAGCGCCACATGGGTGGCCGCGGCCATGAAGTCGTAGCGCCCGCGGCCCACATCGCTCATCTCGTTGAGCAGGCCGCCGATGATCGTGTCCAGACCGACCAGCACCGCCCAGGTGAGCAGCACCGCACCGAACACGGTGCGGCCGATGTAGAGGTCGTGGATCCTGGGGAAGGGTCTCATCGCGAGGCTCGGGTCCGGGCGGTCGGGGGCGGCGGGGTCATGCCGCCATGCGCCGCGGGCGGCGCATGCGCCCATCGCGGGTGTACAGCACGAAGGCGACGGTCAGCAGCGGCAGCAGCAGCCACCAGAGGCCGGCGATGGACGGCAGCTTGCCGTCCTCCAGCCACTCGGTGCCGAGCAGGGTGAGGAACATCGCCAGCAGGTACATCAGGAAGCCGACCACCAGGCTGCCGTAGCGCGCCTGCCGCGGCTGGCTGCGTGCCAGCGGCACCGCCAGCAGGATGAAGGCGAGGGTCAACAGCGGCGGCGCGATGCGGAAATGCAGCTGGGCATTCGCCGCGGGGCGGGCATCGGCGAGCAGGGCGGGCGTGGAGAGCAGCTCCACGTCGTCGGACCGGCGGCGCGCCGTCTGCTCGGGCAGGCGCAGCTCGTTGGCCTCGTAGCGCAGCAGGCGGTAGTCGCGGCCGCTCTGCAGCGGGCCCTCCACTTCGAACCCGTCGTTCAGGCGCAGGTGGCGCTCGCTTTCGCCGGCCACCGACAGCAGCCCGTCCTCGGCAGTGGTCACCCGGAACCGCGCCTCGTCCTGGCGGTACACGAACACCCGGCGCATCTCGCGGCTGTCGCCGGACCAGGCGCCGATATAAATGACACCGCCGCCGCCGGGCAGCTCGGTGAACCGCCCCGGCTCCAGCCCGGCGATCAGCAGATTGCGGCTGGCGGCGTCGATCATGCGCTGCGAGAGGCTGTCGGCCAGCGGCGCCAGCCACAGCGAGCACAGCCCGACCGCGATCACGATCGGCGCGCCCACCAGCAGCAGCGGCCGGAGCAGACGCCCGGGGCCGACGCCGATCGAGGCCAGGACGTGCATCTCGGCGTCGCGGTACAGGCGGCCCACGGCCAGCATCAGCCCCAACATCACGCCCAGCGGCAGCATCAGCGGCAGCCATTTCACGAACACCAGCCCCAGCTGCGCCAGCAGCAGCTCGGTCGGCACCTTGCCGCGGGCCACGTCCTGCAGCACGTCGGCGAAGGCGCCGCCCAGCAGCACGATCAGCAGCACGACCATCACCGCGAAGATGCTCTGCGCGAATTCGCGGAGGAGATATCGGTCGAGCCTGAGCATCGAGAGGGGGCGGTCCTGTGCGGAGGTGGGGCGCGCTGCGGCGGGCGGTGTCGGCAGGCGGGGCTCGGACGTCTTCGATTACACTTGAGGACTTTCGCGCCGCCGGTACGGCCGGGTGGGCGGGAATTGTACGGATTGCGCGCGGATCACGGGCGCGCGGCGGCTGGCGCAGGGCATCCGGGTTCAGGCTCGCGCCCCGCCCGCAGGCGCGCACGAGACTGGGCGGGCCGCCCGAGACATGGCCGAAGCCGGGTCGCCGGGCGTCGCCTGCGCAGCTTGGCGAATGCTCTGGCGCAGCCCGGGGCCGGGCGTCGGGCGGGAGTCGGGCAGGAGTCGGGCAGGGTCGGGCTGCGGTATCGCCGGGCGCACCCGGCCACGCACGAAGGCCGAACATCGCCGGGCGTAGACGGCATGTTCGCCGACGTTGTCCGCCGGTAGTGTCCTCGTTCGCGCCCCCCCGGCGCGCAGTCTGCGCTGCTCCCCGAGCGCCGCAGGCTGCCCGGCCAAGGCGCCGGCAGGCCTCGCCTGCAGACAAGGCCCGCCGTCGTCCGTACACCTCATTCGCCCGCTGCCGTCCGCGGCCTCGCATTTCCATAGATCACCACATCCTCAGGGACCGTCCGCATGTCCATCCAGCTCCAGTCCATCGACTACCGTCTCGCCACTGCCGCCGCCGCGTCCGCCGCCACCGACTGCGTCATCGCCGGCGTCTACGCCGACAAGAGCCTCAGCCCCGCGGCGCAGGCCCTCGACGCGGCCAGCGGCGGGCGCATCGCCGCCCTGGTCGAGCGCGGCGACGCCAGTGGCAAGATCGGCCAGACCGCGCTTTTGCTGGACCTGCCCGGCGTGACCGCCCCGCGCGTGCTGCTGGTCGGCCTGGGCGAAGCCGGCAAGTTCGGCCCGCCGCAGTACATCAAGGTGGTGGGCGACGCCATCCGCGCACTGAAGGCCGGCCCGGCCGCCAATGCCTTCCTGACCCTCTCCGAGCTGCCGGTGCAGGGCCGCGACGCCGCCTGGGCCATCCGCCAGGCCGTCGCCACCGCCGCCCAGCAGCTCTACCGCTACACCGCCACCCTGGGCGAGAAGAACAAGGACAAGGGCGCGAGCAAGCTGGCCACGGTCGAGATCGCCGGCGACGACGCCAACGCCCTGCACCAGGGCATCGGCATCGCCAGCGGTACCCAGTACGCCCGCGAGCTGGGCAACCTGCCGCCCAACGTCTGCAACCCCGGCTTCCTCGCCGCGCAGGCGGCGGAATTCGCCGCCGCCCATGACAAGGCCGAGTGCGAAGTGCTGGACCGCGCGCAGATGGAGGCCCTGGGCATGGGCTCGCTGCTGGCGGTGGCCCGCGGCTCGGCCAACGCGCCCAAGCTCATCGTGCTGAAGTGGAACAATGGTGGCGATGCCAGGCCCTACGTGCTGGTGGGCAAGGGCATCACCTTCGACACCGGCGGCATCAACCTCAAGACCCAGGGCGGCATCGAGGAGATGAAGTTCGACATGTGCGGCGCCGCCACGGTGATCGGCACCTTCGTCGCCGCGGTGGAGATGGGCCTGCCGGTGAACCTCGTCACCATCGTCCCGGCGGTGGAGAACATGCCCGATGCCGACGCCTACCGCCCCAGCGACGTGCTCACCAGCATGTCCGGCAAGACCATCGAGGTGGGCAACACCGACGCCGAGGGCCGCCTGATCCTGTGCGATGCGCTGACCTACGCCCAGCGCTTCGAGCCCGCCGCGCTGCTGGACGTGGCCACGCTGACCGGCGCCTGCGTCATCGCGCTCGGCAAGTACGCCACCGGCCTGATGAGCAAGCACGACGATCTGGCCGACGAGCTGCTGGCCGCCGGCGAAACCAGCTTCGACCGCGCCTGGCGCCTGCCGCTGTGGGACGAATACCAGACCCAGCTCAACTCCGCCTTCGCCGACGTGTACAACATCGGCGGCCGCAACGCCGGCGCCATCACCGCCGGCTGCTTCCTCTCGCGCTTCGCCGAAGGCCAGCGCTGGGCGCATCTGGACATCGCCGGTGTCGCCAGCGGCGACGGCAAGATGGGCATGGCCACCGGCCGTCCGGTGGGGCTGCTGACGCAGTGGCTGCTGGACCGGAGCGCTGCGGCTTGAAGCCGAAGACGGGCGCGCTGATCGGCACCGCAGTCGCCTACGCCTGCATGGGTGTGAACGTGATGTTCTCCCTGCATGCGGAGGCGAGCGGTGGCGTCCTCGCCCACGTCACGCTGGCATGGACGGGATTCCTGGCGGGGCTGTTCCCCTTCGCCTGGGTCCTGTACGACCGCCGCGAGCGCGGCCTGCCGCGCTCGCGCTGGTTCAACCTCTGGCTGGCGTACTTTCCGGTGCCGGCCACTGCGATCCATCTGTGGCGCTCCCGCGCTCCGGGCCGCCGCATGCGCCCGCTGTTCGGCCTGCTCGGTGCCATCTTCGGTGCCTATGCGCTGGCCGTCGCGGGCATCATCGTCGGCGCCGTGCTCCTGGCGGTCCTGGTCGGCTCTCCTGAAGTGTGAACACATGGCCCGTGCCGATTTCTACCTGATCCAGAAACCCCGCTTCCGCGAGCAGCCGCTGCTGCTGGTGTGCGAGCTGGCGCGCAAGGCCTACGAGGCGAATCTGTGGGCCTTGATCCTCGCGCGCGACGCTGCGCAGGCCGAGGAGATCGACGAGCTGCTGTGGGCGTTCGACGAGGACGCCTACATCCCGCACCAGATCGCCGGCACCGACGAGGAGGACGCGCTCACGCCCGTGCTGATCGCCGGGCCGGAGACCGACATCGCCCTGCGCCCGCTGGTCATCAACCTGCGCGACGCGCCGGTGGACGGCAGCTTCGAGCGCGTGCTGGAAGTGGTGCCCGCCGACGACTCCGCCCGCGGCCCGCTGCGCGAGCGCTGGAAGCAGTACCAGGCGCGCGGGTTGGCATTGAATAAATACGATATGTAGAGAGCCGGGATTCGTGATTGGGGATTCGGGATTCGGAGGCGCACGCACACTTGGCGATGCGCAACTGCCGAATCGATGGATGACCTCGACGCGAGCCGCTTCTTTTCGAATCCCCAATCCCCAATCACGAATCACGTCTTATGACCACCCTGGCCTCCGGCTACGAACCCAAAGACTTCGAATCGCGCCTCTACGCCGAGTGGGAGGCGAGCGGTGCGTTCGCGCCGCAGGGCGATGGCCCTGCCTACACCATCCTGCTGCCGCCGCCGAATGTCACTGGCACCCTGCACATGGGCCATGCGTTCCAGCACACCCTGCAGGACGCGCTGATCCGCTACCACCGCATGCGTGGCTACCGGACGCTGTGGCAGATGGGCACCGACCACGCCGGCATCGCCACCGAAATGGTGGTCTCGCGCAATCTGCAGATCGCCGGCCAGGGCGAGACCCGGGATTCGCTGGGCCGCGAGAAGTTCATCGACCGCGTCTGGGAGTGGAAGCAGCAGTCCGGCGGCACCATCGAGCGCCAGATGCGTCGCCTCGGCGCCTCCGGCGACTGGTCGCGCAGCGTGTTCACCATGGATGCGATGGCGTCCGACGCGGTGGTCGAGGCCTTCGTGCGCCTGTACGAGGAGGGCCTGATCTACCGTGGCAAGAAGCTGGTGAACTGGGACCCGGTGTTCAAGACCGCGATTTCCGATCTCGAAGTGGAAAACCGCGAGGTCCCCGGCCATATGTGGCACTTCAAGTACCCGCTGGCCGACGGCCGCACCTACGAGTACGTGGAGCGCGACGCCGACGGCAACGAGACCCTGCGCGAGGCCCGTGATTACATCGCGATCGCCACCACGCGTCCGGAAACCATGCTCGGAGACGGTGCGGTGGCGGTGCATCCCTCCGATGCGCGCTACGCGCCGATCGTGGGCGCGCTGTGCGAGATCCCGGTCGGCCCGAAGGCGCTGCGCCGGCGCATCCCGATCATCGTCGACGACTATCCCGACCCGGACTTCGGTTCCGGCGCGGTGAAGATCACCGGCGCCCACGACTTCAACGACTATGGCGTGGCGATGCGCAACGGCATCCCGCTGTATGCGCTGATGGACGGTGCCGCGCGCATGCGCACCGACGGCATGTCCTACGCCGACAGCGCCGCGGTCGCGGCGCGTGCCGCCGCCGGCGAGGACGTGGGCGACGTCTCCGCGGTGAACCTGGTGCCGGAAGAGCTGCGCGGGCTGGACCGCTACGAGGCCCGCAAGCGGGTGATCGATGCCATCACCGCCGAAGGTCTTGCCGTGACCGATGCCGACGGCAACCCGGTGATCGACGCCAAGCCGATCATGCAGCCCTTCGGCGACCGCTCCGGCACCGTGATCGAGCCGATGCTCACCGACCAGTGGTTCGTGCGCATGGACGGCTTCGCCCGTCGCGGTCTGGAGCTGGTGGAGAACGGCAGCGTGAAATTCGTGCCGCCGAACTGGATCAACACCTACCGCCACTGGCTCGAAAACATCCAGGACTGGTGCATCAGCCGCCAGCTGTGGTGGGGCCATCGCATTCCGGCGTGGTACGACGAGGCGGGCAACCTGCACGTCGGCCGCAGCGAAGCCGACGTGCGTGCGAAGGTGGGCGACATCCCGCTGCGCCAGGACAGCGACGTGCTCGAAACCTGGTTCTCCTCCGCGCTCTGGCCGATCAGCACCATGGGTTGGCCGGACGCCGAAGCGATGCGCGCGCGCGGCTTCGATGAATTCGTGCCGAGCAGTGCGCTGGTCACGGGCTTCGACATCATCTTCTTCTGGGTGGCCCGGATGATCATGATGACCGACCACTTCATGCCGAAGGACACGTCCGACGCCGAGCGCGTGCCGTTCCGCGACGTGTACATCACCGGCCTGGTGCGCGACAAGAACGGGCACAAGATGTCCAAGTCGAAGGGCAACATCCTCGACCCGCTGGACATCATCGACGGCATCACCGAGGACGCGCTGGTCGCCAAACGCACCACCGGCCTGATGAAGCCGCAGGACGCGCCGCGCATCGAGAAGGAGACCCGCAAGGAGTTCGCCGGCGGCATCGCCGCGCACGGCGCCGACGCGCTGCGCTTCACCATGGCCGCGCTCGCCGGCCCGGGCCGCGACATCAAGTTCGACATGGCCCGCTGCGAGGGCTACAAGAACTTCTGCAACAAGCTGTGGAACGCCACGCGCTTCGCGTTGATGAACACCGAGGGCTTCTCGCTCTCCTCCGTAGGAGGGGCTTCAGCCCCGAACACCGCATCGGAACCGGGATTCGCGGCTGAAGCCGCTCCTGCGAGCGTTCCCACCCCCGTCACCGACGCCGAGCGCTGGATCCTCTCGCGCCTGGCCAAGGTCTCGGCCGAGGCCGCCGAGCATTTCGCCACGTACCGCTTCGACCTGCTGTCGCAGGCGCTGTACGAATTCGCCTGGAACACGTTCTGCGACTGGTTCGTGGAGCTGGCGAAGCCCGCGCTCAACGGCGACGACAAGACGGCCGCCGACAGCACCCGCCACACCCTGCTGTACGTGCTCGAATCGCTGCTGCGTCTGCTGCACCCGCTGATCCCGTTCGTTACCGAGGAGCTGTGGCGGCAGGTCGCACCGAAGCTCGGTATCGCCGGCACGACCGTCTCCCTGCAGCGCTACCCGCAGCCGGCCGACTTCGCCGCCGAGGGCTATGCCGCGGCCGAGGCCGACATCGAATGGTTCAAGGCCGTCGTCTCGGCCGTGCGCAGCATCCGCAGCACGCTGGGCATCTCCCCGGCCAGGCAGATCGCGCTGCTGGTGCGCGGTGGCGCTCCGGACGATGCCGCGCGGGTGGCGAAGTTCGCCTCGCAGCTGACGTTCCTGCTGCGGCTGGAATCGGTCGCCACCCTCGCGCCGGGCAACGAGCCGCCGCCGGCCGCGCCGGCCGTGGTCGGCGAGCTGCAGCTGTTCGTGCCGCTGGAAGGTCTTGTGGATCTGGACGCCGAGCGCACACGCCTGGACAAGGAGCTCGCGAAGGTCTCGACCGAGAAGGACAAGAGCGAAGCCAAGCTGGCGAAGTTCGGTGGCGCCGTGCCGGCGACGGTGGTCGAGCAGGAACGCCAGCGTCTGGCCGGCTGGACCGCGAAGCTCGACGCGCTGCGCACCCAACGCGCACGCCTGGGCTGAGCCCGCGTCCGCACAGCGCCGTCGCGGGCGCACGCGCCCGCGGTGATGCGCACGTGCGCGTGCATCCATGACGCATGCGCGCTGGCCACTGCGCATCAAACGTCTGGGGCAGGCGCACCCCCGCTGCCATGTCGCTGCGGGCATGTCGGTCGATGCACCTGCATCCGCGCGCAGGCTTCACCCGCGACCGTACGCATGCGCATGCGTGCCGCGCTGTACGCGGGGGAGTGTTGCGATGCCGCATCGACGGCTTTCGCGAGGCGGATGGCGACGACCTGGCAGCCACTTCCCCGCCCTGTGAACGTATGCAGCCGCATGCGTCACCGGCTCCGGTGGCCGGGCATGCTAGCGTTGGACATTCTCCGCACCGACTGTCCCGCATGAGCCAGCAGCGCCGCCGCACCAAGATCCTCGCCACTCTCGGCCCCGCCACCGACGCCCCCGGCGTGCTCGACGCGCTGTTGCTGGCCGGTGTGGACGTGGTCCGCCTCAACTTCTCGCACGGCGACCCCTCCGGCCAGCTCGCCCGCGCCGCCGCGGTGCGTGCGGCATCCGAACGCGTGGGTCGGGAGGTCGGCATCCTGGTCGATCTGCCCGGTCCCAAGATCCGCATCGAGACTTTCGCCGAGGGCAAGGTGGCGCTGAAGGCAGGTGCGCGCTTCGATCTGCTCGCCAGCGACGACGCGCCTCCCGGCGACGCCACCCAGGTGGGCGTGAGCTATCTCGGGCTGCCCGGCGATGTGAAGCCCGGCGACACGCTGCTGCTCGACGACGGCGTGGTGCAGTTGCAGGTGGACGCGGTGGAGGGCCCGCGCATCGTCACCACCGTGCTCAACGACAGCGTGCTCTCGAACCGCAAGGGCCTGAACAAGCTCGGCGGTGGCCTGTCGCTGGGCGCATTGACCGAGCGCGACCGTGAGCTGATCAAGATCGCCGCGGAACTCGAAGCCGATTTCATCGCGGTGAGTTTCTGCCGCAACGCCGAGGACATGCAGGAAGCGCGCCGCTGCGCGCGCGAAGCCGGCAGCGATGCGTGGGTGGTGGCCAAGGTGGAGCGCGCCGAAGCCATCGAGAACCTGTCCGAGATCGTCGACGCCAGCGATGTGGTGATGGTGGCCCGCGGCGACCTGGGCGTGGAGATCGGCGATGCCGAGCTGCCCGGCCTGCAGAAGAAGATCATCCGCACCACGCTGGAACGCCACAAGATCGTGATCACCGCGACGCAGATGCTGCAGTCGATGGTCTCCAGCCCCATCCCCACCCGCGCCGAAGTGCTGGACGTGGCGAACGCGGTGATCGACGGCACCGACGCGGTGATGCTGTCGCAGGAGACCGCCGCCGGCGACTACCCGCTGAAGGCGGTCGAGGCGATGGCGCGCATCTGTCTCGGCGCCGAGCGCCAGTTCGAGCACGACACCGACTTCGAGGCCGCGCCGCGCAACCTGCAGCGCGCCGACCAGGCCATCGCGATGGCCTCGATGTTCCTCACCGAGCACATCGGCGTCGGCGCGATCGTGGCGATGACCGAATCCGGTGGCACCGCGCGCTTCCTGTCGCGCTTCCGCGGCAAGGCGCCGATCTTCGCCTTCGCCCGCCACGCGGCTTCGCGTCGGCGCATGGGCATGATGCGCGACGTGTTCCCGATGGACTACGACAGCCGCGGCCAGACTCCGCGCCAGGCTGCGCGCGGCAGCATCGCCGCGCTGGTGGCGGCAGGCCTGCTGGAGGCCGGCAACCGCGTGATCTTCACCAGCGGCGAGCACATGGAAACCCACGGCGCCACCAATACCCTGCGCCTGCTGCAGGTGGGGGCGGACGGCAAGGCCGAGGGGCTCGGCGAGCTCTGAGCGCGCGTCCGTATCGCGCTGTCATGCACGCACCACGCACGCGCCACGCAGACCACAGATATCCGCTGCGGACGCCTGCGCAGCGGGTGTCGTGGTGTGGCCGCTGTGCCGTCTGCAGGCCTGCGCCTTGCGCGCGATGGCCGGCTCGCCATGGGCATGAGCCCGTCGCGCGTGGAGGGATGAAACAGGGCGGCATCACCCCGCGCAATCTCGATCCGCGAGACGCCATGCGCGCATGATGTCTGGGCGCGGACAGGCGGCCCGTCGTCCGTATCGTCACCGCTTCCTCACCCACAGACTCTCACGATGCACGGCAGGATGTGCCCGCACGGTACCGGCGATGGATGCGTCGGAACTGCCGGGTGCAACGCCCGCCGCATGGCATGGCGGGCGCGCGGGCGTGGACAGTCGGCGGCATGCATCGGCGGGCGGCCATTCGCGCATTCCCATCCTCATCGACATGGAGTCCCGCATGAAACAGTGCTTTGCCTTCCTCTGCGCCCTCGGCCTGCTCGGCGCCGCTGCCGCACCTGCGTCCGCCGCCGGCTGGCAGTCCCTCGGCCGCATCGACGCACTCACGGCGCTGCCCGACATCGCCCAGTGCCAGCAGCGCATCGTCAACCACTACTGGAGCTCCAAGCCGATCCAGTACCCCAACGCGATCAACAACTACGGGCCGACCAACATCCAGTTCGTCTTCGATCTGGATCTGCGCACCCTGCGGACCTTCACGAGCAATTCCGTCGCCAACTCGCGTTTCAAGACCGCGATCGACAGCTACGTCGCCCGCACCGAGCCGGCGAAGAGCCTCCACGCAGCGGTGTCGGTGGGCAGCTATCCGCGCGTCTCGCTGGAGGTCAGCTATGTCGATGCGCAGGGCCTGACCCAGGGCCTGGGCTACGGCATCGCCACCTCCGAGCTGCAGTATTACGAGCTGCAGCAGCTCTGCCCGCTCTGAGCACCCCGCGGCACCCGCGCAGGCCAGGACGGCCTGCGCGGGCCGGGGCGGCGCTTCGCCATCCGCACGCATGCCCGTCGGGTGCGTGATCTTCGCAGGCCTGCTTCTTCGGAAGCAGGCCCATCGAAAGGTTGAGCGTCCCAAGCAGGCCGCTCATGAGTGCGACTTTCAGAAGGATGCCCTTCAGTCGCATGGCCTTCAGAGGCATGACCTTGTGCACAGCGACCTGCGGCATGCGCGTGGTGCCGCACAGGCGGACATCATCCCGGTAAAGACACGGGAGATGTCCGGATGATCGACGACATGGCGGTGGCGGTGGCGCGTCCTCTGTTGCTGGTGGTGCGCTTTGCGTGGTGGCTGGTCTGGGAGTGGCTGGTGTGGGAAGTGCTGTGGTGGATCGGCTGGCCGGTCTGCCGCGTGCTGAGCTTCGGCCGTCTCCCGCAGGATGGCTGGCGCGAGGCCGATCGCGAGCTGGATCTGGAGTCCACCGTGGTCTTGCTGGTGGGGCTGCTGGTGCTGCTGGGCGCGCTGTGGGGCCTTCAGCACTGGGCGGGCTGAATCGGCCGCGTGCCGGAGCCGCCAGGCGCTACCGGCTTGCCGGCGGCGGTGAGGCACGGGACTGACTACGTATTCAATGCCGATGCCTCACGTGTGCTGCGATCAAGCAAGTCATTGATTTGAAATGGTGTTTGCGCCTGACGGCGGGCCGGGGAGCGGTTATAATGCCGGGCTTCACTTCGCCCCCGCCAATCACAGGACTTCACATGAGCATCGAACAGCTTGCCGACATCGCCCGCGCCATGGTCGCGCCGGGCAAGGGCATCATCGCCATCGACGAATCCAACGCCACCATCGCCAAGCGCTTCGCGGCGGTCGGCATCGAGAACAGCGAGGAGAACCGTCGCGCCTACCGCGAGATGCTGCTGACCACGCCGAAGCTGGGCGAGCACATCTCCGGCGCGATCCTGTTCGACGAAACCATCCGCCAGTCGACCAAGGCCGGCGTGCCGTTCACCAAGGTGATGATGGACAACGGCATCATCCCGGGCATCAAGGTCGACAAGGGCACGCATGCGCTCGCCGGCTGCCCGGGTGAAGTGGTCACCGAGGGCCTGGACGGCCTGCGCGAGCGCCTGAAGGAATACGCGAAGCTGGGCGCGAAGTTCGCCAAGTGGCGCGCGGTGATCAACATCGGCGAAGACATCCCCACCAGCGCCTGCATCGAGGCCAACGCCCACGCGCTGGCCCGTTATGCCGCGCTGTGCCAGGAATGCGGCCTGGTGCCCATGGTCGAGCCGGAAGTGCTGATGGACGGCGCGCACGACATTGAGGAGTGCTACAACGTCACCGAAACCACGCTCCGTGCCCTGTTCGATGCGCTGTATCTGTTCGACGTGCATCTGGAAGGCACCATCCTGAAGGCGTCCATGGTGCTCTCGGGCAAGGACTGCGAAGAGCAGGCGTCGGTCGATGAAGTCGCCGAGGCGACCCTGATCTGCCTGCGTTCGGCGGTGCCGGCCATCCTGACGGGCATCGTGTTCCTGTCCGGCGGCCAGAGCGACGAAGACGCCACCGCGCATCTCAACGCGATGAACCAGATGGGCCCGAACCCGTGGCCGCTGTCGTTCTCCTACGGCCGCGCGATGCAGACCGCCGCGCTGCAGATCTGGTCGGAAGACCTGAAGGGCAACGTCGCCAAGGCGCAGCAGATGGTCTATGCACGCGCCCGCGACAACGGCCTGGCCGCGCTGGGCCAGTGGGGCGGCTGAGGCCGGTTTTCCACGCCATCGCCATCGCCCCGCGCGGCCTGCGCGGGGCAGCCACGACGCCGGCCACGTGCCGGCGTCGTCGTGTCCGGGCCGCGCATCCGTCGCCGATGTGGCCGCGATCCGCGCATCCGGACCACGGCCAGCATGAACGGATCGCCGCATCGCGTTCCGTCCACGGCAAGGAACGTTGCGATGCCTGCATCGAAGCTAGGCCGAAGGTCATGGGTGGCAGGTCGCCGTGCGTGCGTTTTGCAGCGAATACGCAGAGAAACGCGGCGCAACACCCCCCTGCGTGATCGGATCATGATGAACTCATGAGCCCGATGCGCATCGTGTTCCACGAACCGTCGCTACAATCCGGCGCATCTCCGTGCAGCGCAATTCCGGCAGTCCAACCCATGACCCAGCGTCCAGTCTTTCCGCGATCCGCTCAAACATGCGTCCAGGACCAGGATGCGCCGCCGCCATGGTCCGTGCGCAGGCCGTCGTGGGGCCGCCTCGCGAGCTGGTCGCTGTCGATCCCGCTGTTCGTCGCACTGGCCGCCTGCGACCGGGACGCCGCAGAGAATGGACAGGGCGCGGGTGGGCCGCCGCCGGTCGAGGTCGTCACCGCCACCATCGCCTCGCAGCCGTTCACCGAACAGATCGTCGCGCTGGGCACGGTCAAGGCGCGCGAATCGGTGACGGTGACCGCCAAGGTGAGCGAGATCGTCGAACAGGTGCATTTCGACAGCGGCGACACGGTGCGCGCAGGCGCCCCGCTGGTCACGCTGTCCGACAACCAGCAGCGCGCCGCACTGGCGGAGGCCCAGGCCTCGGCCGACGAGGCCGGACGCCTGCTCAAGCGTCAGGAAGAGCTGGCGCGCCAGCAGTTGATCGCCCGCGCGCAGCTCGACAACCAGCGCGCCGCGCGCGATGCCGCCGCCGCGCGCGTGGCGCAGATCCGCGCGCAGCTGGCCGACCGCGTGGTGCGCGCGCCCTTCGCCGGCGTGCTGGGCCTGCGTCAGGTCAGCCCCGGTGCGCTGGTGACCCCGGGCACCGCGATCGCCACGCTCGATGCACTCGACCGGGTGTGGGTGGATTTCCCGCTGCCCGAATCGCAGCTGGCCCGCGCGGCGACCGGCCAGACCGTGGGTGGCCGCGTGGCGGCCTTCCCCGAGCGCAGATTCGAAGGCACGGTCTCCACCATCGATACCCGTCTGGACGAAACCACCCGCTCCGCGCTGGTGCGTGCGGATTTCGCCAATGCCGACCGCACGCTGCGTCCGGGCATGCTGGTCAGCGTCGAGCTGGGGACCGCCACGCGCGACGCACTGCTGGTGCCGGAGATCGCGGTGGTGCAGGTGGGGCGCGACAGTTTCGTCTGGCGCGTCGGGCAGGATGGCGGCGTCGAACGCGTGGTGGTGGAGATCGGCAGCCGCAGCGACGGCCGCGCGGAAATCCTGTCCGGCGTCGGCGCCGGCGACCGCATCGTGGTCGACGGCACCGGCAAACTGCGCCCGGGCGCGAAGATCAGCGAACGCGCGCCGTCGGCTGCGGGAGGCAGGGTCGACGAGACGCCGGTCGACGACACTCAGGCCGCCGACAAGCCCGCCAGCGGCAGGCCTGCCGCCGCCAGCGCCGCCGGAGGTTGAGCCATGCGCCTGTCCGACATTTCCATCGAACGCCCGGTCTTCGCCACCGTGCTCAGCCTGCTGCTGGTGGTGGTCGGTCTGATGGCGTATTCGCGCCTCACGCTCCGCGAGCTGCCCGCGATCGATCCGCCGGTGGTGTCGGTGGAAGTGAACTATCCCGGCGCCTCCGCGGCGGTGGTCGAAACGCGGGTCACCCAGATCCTCGAAGACGCGCTGGCCGGCATCGAAGGCATCGAGACCCTGCAGTCGCGCAGCAACAACGGCAGTGCGTCGATCACCGTCGAATTCACCCTGGAGCGCGATATCGAGGCCGCGGCCAACGACGTGCGCGATGCGATCAGCCGCGTGGCCGACCGCATGCCCGACGAGGCCGATGCGCCCGAAGTGGAGAAGGCCGACAGCGACTCCGACGTGATCCTGTGGTTGAACATGAGTTCGACCACGATGGACACCCTGCAACTGAGCGATTACGCCGACCGCTACGTGGTCGACCGGCTGTCCTCGCTCGACGGCGTGTCGCAGATCCGCCTGGGCGGCCGCCAGCGCTATGCCATGCGCGTGTGGCTGGACCGCGATGCCCTGGCGGCGCGCGGGCTCACCGCCAACGACGTGGAATCGGCCCTGCGCAGCGAGAACGTGGAACTGCCGGCCGGCCGGATCGAGTCCGAGGCGCGCGATTTCACCCTGCGCGTGGAGCGCAGCTATCTGGCGCCGGACGACTTCGGCCAGATTCCGCTCGGCAAGGGCGCGGACGGTTACGTGGTGCGCCTGGGCGACGTGGCGCGGGTGGAGCTGGATTCGGCCGAGCGCCGTGCGTATTTCCGCAGCAACGGCGAGCCCAACGTCGGTCTGGGCATCGTCAAGACCTCCACCGCCAACGCGCTCGACGTGGCGCGCGCGGCGCGCGAGGAGGCCGAGCGCATCCAGGCGGGGCTGCCGCAAGGCACGCGCATTTTCGTCGCGTTCGACAGCACGGTGTTCATCGAGGCCTCGGTGGAGCGCGTGTGGTGGACGCTGTTCGAGGCGATCGGCCTGGTGCTGCTGGTGATCTGGTTGTTCCTCGGCAGCGCACGCGCCGCGCTGATTCCCGCGGTGACCGTGCCGGTGTGCCTCATCGCCGCGTTCATCGGCCTGTACGCCTTCGACTTCTCGATCAACCTGCTCACCCTGCTGGCGCTGGTGCTGTGCATCGGCCTGGTGGTGGACGACGCCATCGTGGTGCTGGAGAACGTGCAGCGCCGCGCGGACCTCGGCGAGCCGCCGGCGCTGGCGGCCAAGCGCGGCACGCGGCAGGTGGCGTTCGCGGTGATCTCCACCACCGCGGTGCTGGTCGCGGTGTTCCTGCCGATCGGTTTCCTCGAAGGCAACACCGGGCGGCTGTTCCGCGAGTTGTCGGTCGCGCTGGCGGTGGCGGTGGCCATCTCGGCCTTCGTCGCGCTCACGCTGACCGCGATGATGTGTTCGAAGCTGGTGCGTCCGCATGCCGAGCAGAAGACCACGCGTTTCAATGCCTGGGTGATGCGCGGCGTGGACCGGCTTGCGGACGGCTATCGATCGCTGCTGGCGCGCACGGTGCGGCACCTGTGGCTGTTCATCGCGATGATGGTCGCCGCCATCGGTCTGAGCCTGGTGCTGTTCCGCGTGGTGCCCAGCGAACTGGCGCCGGCCGAGGACCGCGGCGTGTTCTTCGCCAGCATCGTCGGCCCCGAAGGCGCGGGCTACGACTACACCGTGGACCAGGTGCGCAAGGTCGAGGCGCTGATGCTGGCGCAGACCGGCGAAGGCAAGCCGCTGCAGCGGGTCAACACGCGCGTGCCGGGCAGCTTCGGCGCCAGCGAGGAAATGCACACGGGTCTTGCCATCGTGTTCCTGCACGATTGGCAGAAGCGCGACATCAGCACCGACGACGTGGTGCAGCAGCTGCGCAAGCAGACGGCGGACCTGCCCGGCGTGCAGGTGTTCCCGCGTGTGCGCACCGGCCTCACCCGCGGCGGCGGGCAGCCCTTTCAGCTGGTGCTGGGCGGGCCCGACTACGCCGAACTCGCGCAGTGGCGCGACCGGATCATGGCGCGCATGGAGCAGAACCCGAACCTGTTCGGTGTGGATTCCGACTACAAGGAAACCCGGCCGCAGATGCGCGTGGAGATCGACCGCGCGCGCGCCGCCGATCTGGGCGTGCAGGTGGACGAGATCGGCCGCACCCTGGAGACGATGATGGGCGGTCGGCGCGTCACCACCTATGTCGACAACGGCGAGGAATACGACGTGATCCTGCAGGCCGAACGCGCCGCGCGTGCGACGCCTGCGGACCTGGCGGCCATACAGGTGCGGGGCCGTGACGGCCTGGTGCCGCTGTCCAATCTGGTGAAGGTCAACGAACTGGCCGAGCCGGGCAGCCTCAACCGCTTCAACCGGCTGCGCGCGATCACCATCTCCGCCGCGCTCGCGCCCGGCTATCCGCTGGGCGATGCCATCACCTGGACCGAGCAGGCCGTGCGCGAGGAGCTGCCCGACACCGCCCAGATCGACTGGAAGGGCGAGTCGCGCGAGTATCTGAAGGCCGGCGGCGCGGTGCTGCTGACCTTTGCGCTGGCACTGCTGATCGTGTATCTGGTGCTGGCCGCGCAGTTCGAGAGCTTCGTCCACCCCTTCACCATCATGCTCACCGTGCCGCTGGGCGTGCTCGGCGCACTGGCGGGCCTGTGGATCGCGGGCAGCTCGCTCAACCTCTTCAGCCAGATCGGCATCGTGATGCTGGTCGGGCTGGCGGCGAAGAACGGCATCCTGATCGTCGAATTCGCCAACCAGCTGCGCGACGAAGGCATGGCGATCCAGGAGGCCATCCTCGAAGCGTGTGCGGTGCGTCTGCGTCCGATCCTGATGACCTCGGTCGCCACCATCATCGGCGCATTGCCGCTGGTGCTGGCCGGCGGTCCCGGCTCGGCCAGCCGCAGCACGATCGGCGTGGTGGTGATCTTCGGCGTGGCGTTCTCGACCCTGCTGTCGCTGTTCGTGGTGCCGGCCTTCTACCTGCGCCTGGCGCGCTACACGCGCTCGCCCGACGCGATCAAGCACGAACTGGCCGAGATGGAAGCCAACACGCCCGCGGTACGCGGGCCGGCCTGATCCGCCCCTCCATTCGGCCGTCCTGGTGCAGGCGGACGGATGGCGGCCTTCCGTCTGTGCGCCTGCCCGCCGATGCGCAGCGCGATGTTCAGTCGCGGCGGTCGCCCAAGGCGTCGCGGTAGCGGGTTTCCATCTGCGCATCGAACACGCAGAAGACCACGCGCGTCGGCAGGACGCCGCGCCACCCGCGCACGCTCGCGACCGCGATGCGCACCGCCCGGTCGGGCGGATAGCCGAACACGCCGCAGCTGATCGCCGGGAACGCCAGCGACGTGAGCCGGTGTTCCACCGCCAGCTCCAGACATGCGATGTAGCAGGCGGCCAGTTGCTCGGCCTCGCCGCTGCGCCCGTCCTCCCACACCGGGCCGACGGTGTGCAGGATGTGCCGCGCCGGCAGGTCGAAGCCCGGCGTGATCCGCGCCTCTCCGGTGGGGCAACGCACGAAGGGCGCGACCATCGGGATTGCGCGACAGGCCGCATGCAGCGCGGGACCGGCCGCGCGATGGATCGCACCGTCCACGCCCCCGCCACCGGCGAGCGCGGCGTTGGCGGCATTGACGATGGCGTCCACGCGCAGCGTGGTGATGTCGCCGCGGACGACGTCGATCGACGGGGCATCGGATGGCATGGATGGCATGGCGGGTGGCGTCGGGTCCGTGGGGCAGGTCGTCGGTGCGGGCCTGGGCGGTGGGGAGCGATCGCCGATCGCCGCCGGCACTGGGTCTGCAGGCCGGTTCCGGCCTCCGGGTCTGCCCCGGTGCCGATGCGGTAGCGTATTCCATGCCGCAGGCCGACACCACGCGCTATGCTCGCGGCTGTCAGCCCGCTGCATCCCGCCATGCCTGCATTCCGGCAGACCTGACCACCGCGCGCCGTCGTCCCGTTCCACTGGAGGTCGATCCATGAGCGACATGCCCCTGCCGCAGGCCGCGATCACCGCATTGCAGCGCGGCGACAAGCTCGGTGCGATCCGCATCGTGCGCGAGACCACAGGCGTGGATCTCAAGCGCGCCGCCATGGTGGTGGAAATGCACGGGCGTCGTGGGGGTGCCGCCGCGGCCTCCACGGGCGCATCGGCCCGGCCGGACGTCGCGCAGCAGATTCTGGAATCGCTGCTCGGCGGCAAACGGGGCGAGGCCGTGAAGCTGCTGCGCGACCACGTCAACCAGACCGGCGGCAGCGACGTCAAAGCCGCACTGCAGACCGCAGAACGCGTGCTGGGCGCACACCGCAGCGACGCCGTGGCGAAGAACGAGCACCGCAGCGAACACCGGCTGGACGCCGAACGCGCGCGCGACAGCGCCCGGCTGCAGGCGCTCATCCACGAGAAGCGGGTGCCCACCGTGGCTCCCGGCGATGCGCCGGGGGCAGGCCTGGTGTGGGTGCTGGTGGCGATGGCGACCGCGCTGTTGTGGATGGTCCTGGCGGTGTTCGGCGGCTGAACCCTGCGCGTCGACGTACACTGGGCCATGCCTAGACCTCCGCACGACCCGTCCCGCCCGCGCCGCCCCGGCGCGCCTGCCGAAGACCCGTATCGCAAGTCGCGTGGCCTGCATGGCGATGCGCCTCCCGCGCAGGCGCGGACGTCCGCACGCCCGCAGGCACCCGCGCATGCGGCCGCCCCCGTGCGCGCTCCCGCGCATGCACGGCCGCCTGCGGCATCGCTCGACGACGGCGCCGACGACGACCCGTCGCTCGACACTGCCCGCGGCCGGCGCGACAGCGAGCTGCGTCTGTACGGATTGAACGCGGTGCGCGCGGTGTTCGCACGCCGGCCCGAAGCGCTGCGCAAGCTCTACCTGAGCGAGGCGCGCATCCCGCAGCTGCAGCCCATGCTGAAGTGGTGCGTGAGCCGGCGCGTCGGCTATCGCGTGGTCGGCGAGGACGACCTGCACAAGCTCGCCGCCAGCGCGCATCACGAGGGCGTGGTGGCCGACGTGCTGCGCGAGACGCCGCAACCGCTGTCGACCTGGCTGCGCGACCTGCCCGCCGGGCCGTGCTGCGCGCTGTGGCTGGACGGCGTGGGCAACCCGCACAATCTCGGCGCGATCCTGCGCTCCGCCGCGCATTTCGGCGTGGCCGCGGTGCTGCTGCCGAAGCATTCGGACCTGGCCCTGTCCGGCGCCGCCGCGCGCGTGGCCGAGGGCGGCGCCGAGGCGGTGCCCTTCGTGCGTCTGGGACGCGAGGACAACAGCATCGCCCAGCTGCGCGGCGCCGGTTTCACGCTGGCCGCCACCGTGGTGCGCGGCGGCAGCGACGTCTTCGCCGCACGCCTGCCCGACCGCCTGGTCTATGTGCTGGGCGCGGAAGGCGAGGGCATGAACACCGAGCTTGCCCGCGCCTGCGACCTGCGCGTCTCGATCCCCGGCAGCGGCGCGGTGGAAAGCCTCAACGTCGCCGCGGCGACGGCGGTGTTGTTGGCGCAGTGGGTGCGGCGCAGTCCCCGTTGACGCGGCGATGGCCCGCTGAAGCCGCGAACCCGCGTTGAGCGCAGCTCTGCGCAGGAGTGCTCCTCGCAGGCATGCTCCGCGCAGGCCTGCTCAGCGCAGGCGCCCGATCGTGGCCAGCACCGTCTCGTACTCCGCGGCCTTCGCCGGGTCGCGCAGCATGCCCTGCAGGCAGGCCGCGGTGGCCGCGAGTTTGAGCGTGCGCATCAAATCCTCGTGCAATGCCTGCCCGACGGTCTGCAGCGCGGATGCCATCGCATCGGCGCCGGAGCGCGCGGCGTAGGCCACATCGCCCGCATGCGCGAGCACGCTCTCGTTGCCCAGTCGCACGGCGTCCTCCACCTGCGCATTCAAGCGGCTGCCCTGCGCGGCCAGACTGGAGCCGACCTGCGCGAGCGATTCGCGTGCGCCCACGTCGAGCGTGTCGGCGGCATCGCCGAATGCCGCGCGCGTGGCGCCGGCGCTGGCGGCGCTGGCGGTGTTGTCGAGCGCATAGATCTGCATCACGCCCTGCGTGGCCGCCGCCTGCGCGAGGGCGTTCTGCTGCTGCTGGGCAGCGACCGCGTTCTCGAACAGCAGCCCGATGGAATGCGCGAGCGTCTCATAGAGCGCGCCTGCTGCCATCGCCGGCGCTTCGGCGAGCATCCGCCTGTTGCCTTGGGTGACGGCGTCGGTGATCTGCGAATTGACGGGGGTGGGAATTGCCATGGTCGTGTCCTTGCGATGCGGCGGAGTGTGCGGGGGGATGCGCGATTACTTCGCGCCGGCGGTGCCGGCCGGCGGAGGCGCCGGCGCGGCCTGTGGCACCGTTGACGGGGCGGCCTTCGGCGCACTCCCGAACCCACCCTCCGCCGCCGCAGCGAGGTAGGCGAACACGGTGTAGGCAGCCGCGTTCTGCGCCAGGGCGGCCGGGTCGATCTTGTCCAGCGTGTCGTCGGGCGTGTGGTGGTAGTCGAAATAATCGGTGCCGTCCTGCGCCAGCTCCGCCCAGATGCCGCCGGCCTGCGACAAATGGATCAGGTCCGGTCCGGGGCTGCCGGTGCCCGGCGCGTGGGCGATGCCCAGCGGCGCCAGCGCTTCGGCGATGCGGGCGATGGCGGCCTGCGCGTGCGGCGCGGCGTTGCTGTCGATGGCGTAGATGCGACCGGCGCCGAAGTCGCTTTCGGCGGCGATCTGGTGGCGCGCGATCTCGCCGGCCGCCGCGCGGTTGGCGGCGTAGACTCTGCCGCCGATCAGGCCCTGCTCCTCGTTGGCGAAGGCGATCACCCGCACCGTGCGCGCCGGGCGCTGCGCCTTCGGCAGCCGTGCGATCAGCGCGCCGGCGGCCATGGTGATGCCCACGCCCGCGCCGTCGTCGATCGCGCCGGTGCCGAGGTCCCAGGAATCCAGATGCCCGCCGATCACCACCACCTCATCGCGCAGGCGGCGGTCGCGTCCGGTCACTTCGCCGATCACGTTGAACGACTGCGCGGTGCCGTCCCAGCCGCAGTCCAGTGCCAGACGCACGCGCACGGGTGTGCCCAGCGCGAGCAGGCGGGTGAGCTGTTCGGCGTCGGGCATGGCCAGCGCGGCCGAGGGCACGGGCGTGAGCCCCTCGTCGAAGCGGGTGATGCCGGTGTGCGCGAAGCGGTGCGGCTCGGTGCCGGCCGAACGCATCAGATAGCCGATGGCGCCGGCGCGGATCGCCGCCGACGGGCCGCGGCTGCGGATCCGGCTCGCCGGGCCGTAGCCGTTGCCGTCCTTCGCGCGCTGCATGGTGTAGTCGACGAAGGCGATCTTGCCCGCGAGCGAACCGGCCGGCGCGGCTTCCAGCGCGGCCAGGTCGGCGAAGCGGACGACCTCGCCCTCCACCGTACCGCCCGGGCTGCCGCCCAGCGCGGTGAGATCCAGCGGCTGCGCATACGCGCCCAGCACCTCGGCGCGCTCGCTGCGGCGCAGCCATTTCGGGAATTCCACCGGCTCCAGCCACACCCGGTCGTAGCCCAGTGCCTTGAACTTGGCCTCGGCCCAGCGCACCGCGCGCGCGTCCGCCTCGCTGCCGGCCAGACGCGGGCCGATTTCGGTGGTCAGCGATTCGACCACGTCCCAGGCGGTGCGGTCGGCCAGCGCGCGCTCGCGCAGCTCGGCGGCGACCGCGAGCGCAGCGTCGGGGATGTGCGTGGGCTCGGCTGCCGTGCCGGAGGCGTTGCCCGCAGACTGCGCGCTGGCTGCGGCCGCCAGCGACAGCCCGGCGCCGCAGGCGAGCAGACGGACCGTCTTCGCGAGCGCATGCAGCGGCGTGGATGGGCGTGAATCAGGCGCGCGCATGGCGCAGTGACGGGTCGACATCGTGCAGGTTTCCGGAGCGGTCGGCGGGAAAAAAAGAATGCCGCGAGCGTAGCAGCTCGCGGCATTCGCAGGATGTGCCGTGCCGCAGCGTGCGCAGACGGCAGACTGCGTCTGCGTCTGCGCCTGCGGAGGCAGATGCGCTCAGCGCTTCAGGGAATCGCGGATATCGCGCAGCAGCAGCACTTCCTCGCTGGGCGCGGCGGGCGCCGGCTCCGGCTCGGGCTCCTTGCGGCGCATGCGGTTGATCGCCCGCACCACGAGGAAAATGGCGAAGGCCACGATCAGGAACTGGATGATGGTGTTGATGAAGGTGCCGATGCCGATCTGCACCGCCGGCACGGCCTCGCCGGCCGCATTGGTGGTGACGTCCTTGAGCGTGATCGCGAGATCCGAAAAATCCACGCTGCCGATCAGGTAGCCGATGGGCGGCATGATGATGTTGTCGACCAGCGAGCTGACGATCTTGCCGAAGGAGGCGCCGATGACCACGCCGACCGCCAGGTCGATCACGTTGCCCTTCATCGCGAACTCTTTGAATTCCGAAATCATGCCCATCGTCGTGTCCTCGTGTCTGGAATGCGGAGTGGAAGGACGCAGGGGCGCGTCCGGACAGCGCGGCTACTGTACGGGATCGTGAACAGGGGGGCGAGCGAGAGGGGCGGGGCAGTCATGGGCAATCGAGCGGCCGTCGATGCCTGCGCTGCGCGTCCCGCGGATGCGACTGCGGGCTGCGCGGCAGCGGGCCGGGGACGCGAACGCGTGCATCGGTCGCACATCGGTCGTACATCGAGCGTGCTGTCGTGGGCAACGCATCCGGCGCGGGGCGCGGCGGATGCGCGTCCGTGCGATCAGACGATGCGGCAGCGCAGTGCGATCAGATCGTCGAGCCGGCCGACGCAGTCGTCGCCCGGCTGCAGTGCGGCGACGCCGGCGGGCGTGCCCATGAACACCAGATCGCCTGCGCGCAGGGCGTAGAGCTTCGACAGCTCGTGCAGGATGTCGGCCACGTCCCAGATCAGCATGTCCAGGCCCGAAGACTGGCGCTGCGTGCCGTTGACTTCCAGCGACAACGTGCGCGAAGCGAGATCGCCGACGTCAGCCGCCGGCAGCAGCGCGCTGATCGGCGCGGAGGCGTCGAAACCCTTGGCGATGTCCCAGGGCAGGCCCTTGGCCTTGGCCGCAGCCTGCAGGTCGCGGCGGGTGAGGTCCAGGCCGACGCCATAGGCATAGACCAGCGCCATCGCGTCTTCTGGTGCGAGCACGCCTGCGGGCGCGTCGTGGCCCAGCGCCACCACCAGTTCCACCTCGTGGTGCAGATCGGCGGTGCCGGGCGGGTAGGGCGCTTCACCGCCCGTGACCACGGCGTCGGCGGGCTTCATGAAGAACACCGGCGTGCCGCGTTCGGCTTTCGAGGCCGGTGCGGCGGCGCCCATCTCGCGCGCGTGGTCGGCGAAATTGCGGCCCACGCAGTAGATGCGGCGCACAGGGAACTCGCCGAGCGCCTCGCCCGTGCGCGAGCGCACCGGCACGCGCGGCTGCGCGGGGGCAGTGATCACATCGGCCATGGCGGCGGCGCTCAGCGGCCGGGGGCGGACAGCTGCGGCTTGCGCAGCACGCGGTATTCGGCGACGACCGTCTGCGCTTCCGCAGGCCGGCGCGCGCTGCCACCGCGCAGGCTACGGGTGACCAGGCCGATCGCGAGCATCGCGGTGCCCACCACCACGCCCAGCACCAGCAGCACGGCGAGCAGGCCCACGCCGAGCAGGCCGAAGGACAGCTTCAGCAGCGGATGGCGCGGACGGCGCGGCGAGAGGATGCGTGCGAACACGAGGCCCAGGCGGCGGCCGGCGGCCATCGCGAGCGGCTGGAGAAAGGCGGGAAGGCGGGCGGTGAAGGCGTGTCGGCGGCGTGCGCGCATGGAAAGGGGTCGTGTCACACTGTGGAAAGAACCACTGCAGTATCGGGTGCGCGATGCAGGACGATGTAATGACTTCGTTAAACATGACGGAAGTTGGGCACGATTCCGCGACGCGGGTCAGTCTGGCGTCATTGCCGGAGCGCAGCCCGGTGGCGATCGAGGCGCAGATCGACGGCCAGCCCGAATCGCTCGTCGTCTACCGCGACGGCGATGCCGTGCGCGCCTGGCTCAACATCTGCCCGCATGCCGGCCGCCGCCTGGATTGGGCGCCCGGCCGCTTCCTGCAGGGCAAGGACGGCAGCCTGATCTGCGCCGCGCACGGCGCCAGCTTCGAACTCGACCGCGGCGACTGCACCGCCGGCCCCTGTCGCGGCCAGTCGCTGCGTGCGGTGCCGGTACGGATCGACGGCGACACGCTGGTGCTGGGCTGATCGCCCGCCCGGGCTTCGCGTCCCGCTGCCCATCCTCGCTACGGCCATCCCTGCATCGGCTCGTCCTGCATCGACCGGCCCTGCATCGACCGATCCTGCACCGGCCTCCGCGGACATCGCTCACGTGGTCCGCCGGGTGCGGCAGGTGCTGCCGTATCCTATGCGGATGACACCTCCTTTCGATGCGGTCGACTACGCCGCCCGTGTGGACTTCGTGGTCGAACTGGCGGGACGCCTGCATGCCTACGGCACCACCGCACACCGTCTGGAAGGTGCGGTGGGCGCGGTGTCGACCCGGTTGGGTCTGGAATGCGGCGCCTGGTCCAACCCCACCGGCATGATCCTGTCCTTCGGCGAGATCGGCCGAGGCCGGCGCGAGACCGTGCGCGTGGTGCGGCTGCCGCCGGGCGACACGAATCTCTACAAACTGTGCGAAGCCGACCGCATCGCGGAAGCGGTGACCTCGGGCGAGATGCGCCTGGAAGAGGGGCATGCCGCACTGCTCGCGCTGGAGAGCGTCGGCAACACGCGCCACGCGCGGCTGTGGACGGTGTTCGCCTTCGGCCTGGCGGCCGCCACCGTGGCGGGTGTGCTGCGTCTGCCTTGGCTGGACATCGCCACCGCCGGCGTCACCGGGCTGTTGATCGGCCTGCTGGACATCCTCACCCACGACCGCCCCCGGCTGAAGGAGGCCAGCGACGCGCTGGCGGCGATGCTGGCGGCCGGCATCGCGGTCGGCGTGGCCTGGCTGATCGGCCCGCTCAATCTCAATACGGTCATCATCGCGTCGATGATCGTGCTGATGCCCGGCATGGCGCTCACCAACGCGGTCAACGAACTCACCAACCAGAATCTGGTCTCCGGCACCGCGCGTTTCGCGGGCGCGATGGCGACCGTGCTCAAACTCGGCATCGGCATGATCGTGGTGCGGAGCGCGGCCGACCTGCTGGGCATCGTGCCGGACGTGCGCGCGCTGCGTCCGCAGACTTGGTGGGTGGAGGCCGGCTCGCTGCTGCTCGGCACCTTCGCGTTCGCGCTGCTGTTCCGCTGCGATCGACGCGATTACCCGCTGGTGATGGCCTCTGCGGCGATGGGGTATCTGATCGCGCGCGTGGTCGGCCTGGCGGTCGGTGTCGACAGCGGCAGCACGGTCGGCATTTTCGTCTCCGCGCTGGTGATGACCGCGCTCGGCAACGCCTACGGGCGTTGGAGCAACCGACCCGGCGCGCTGGTGCGCATGCCCGGCATCATCATGCTGGTCCCCGGCAGCGCCAGTCTGCGCGGCCTGCTGGCGCTGGTGCAGCAGCAGGACGTGAGCGCAGGGCAGGCCGCCGCCCTGGCGGCATTGAACATCCTCATCGCGCTGATCGCCGGCCTGCTGCTGGGCAATCTGCTGATCCCCACGCGGCGCAATCTCTGATCTTCGCCATCGTGGCGCATGCATGCGCGGCATTGCGTCGCATCGCATCGCGTTGTGTCGTGTAGTGTCGTGTCGTGTCGTGCCGTGTCGTGTCGTGAGGGGCGAAACGAAAAAACGCCGGCATGACCGGCGTTTTTTCTTCGGCGACCGCAGGCGGGGGCCTGCGTCGTCTTACTTGATCAGGAACTCTTCCGGCTTCTTGCCGGCCTTCACCTGCGCGGCCATCCAGCGCGGCTGACGGCCGCGGCCGGTCCAGGTTTCCTTCGGATTGGCGGGGTTGCGGTACTTCGGCGCCACCTTCACGCCGGCGCGCTTGGAGGCGGCCTTCTTGGTCGCCTTCTTCGCAGCCTTCTTGGCGGGACGGCCTGGGGACTTCTTCGCAGCGGCCTTCTTCGTCGCCTTCGGGGCGCTGCCGGCCTTGGCGCCGAACAGTTCCATCAGGCTGTAGCCTTCGGCCTCGGCCATCTTGGTGAGCTTCTCGCGCACTTTCGACACCGGCGCGCGCTTGGCGAGCTTGGTCTGCTGCTTCTTGATTTCGGCCGAGAGTTTCTTCAGTTGGTCGAGGGTGTAGCTTTTGACGTCGATGGACATGTGGGCTCCGGGTGATGCGGAAAGAGAACGACGGATTCCGTGGTCCGCGAGATCCGCGCATGGAAAGCGCGCCGCGAACCGCCTGGCATGGCGTGGCCCTTGATCCGGCCTCGACATGCGAGCCCGCGCATGATAATCGAAAATGCACGGAAATTCAGGAAGATACAAACAACCCGTCTGTGCAGGAAGCGCTGCGTACACGGAATTCTCCGCGCATGCATCGCGCATCCATCCAGGATTCGCATCGTCGAGGCGCCTGGTGCCGCACCCGGTTTGCGGAGGTTTGGCGGTGTTTCAGGCGAAGAAAAATCCCGTTTTCACGGGCTTTTCCGGTATCGGGGGCGTGCCCGCATGGGTGTCCGCCGACGGGCGTCAGGCGGATGGCATGCCCAGGCGCGCGAGCAGCGCGGCGCGATCCAGTGCCTCGGCCTCGCCGCCGCTGCGCGCGCGGTATTCGAACGTGCCGGCGGCCAGCCCGCGCTCCGACACCACCACCCGGTGCGGAATGCCGATCAGTTCGATGTCGGCGAACATCGGGCCGGGGCGAAGCCCGCGGTCGTCCAGCGCGGTGTCGATGCCGGCGGCGTTCAATTCCGCGTGCAGGGCCTCGGCCGCGGCCGCGACCTCGGGCACGTTCTTGGGATTGATCACGCACACCGCGACCTGCCACGGCGCCATGGCCGCCGGCCAGACGATGCCGGCCTCGTCGTGATTCTGCTCGATCGCCGCGGCCACGATGCGGCTCACGCCCACGCCATAGCAGCCCATGGTCGGCGTGGCGGCCTTGCCCTGTTCATCCAGCACGGTCATGCCCATCGACTCGGCATATTTGCGGCCGAGCTGGAACACGTGGCCCACCTCGATGCCGCGCGCGATGCGCAGCGTGCCGGCGCCGTCGGGCGAGGGGTCGCCCTCGACCACGTTGCGGATGTCCGCGACCAGATCGGGCTCGGGCAGATCGCGGCCCCAGTTCACGCCGGCCAGGTGATACCCGGCCTCGTTCGCGCCGGTCACGAAATCGTGCAGGGCGGCGACGCTGCGGTCGGCGATGAGGCGAATGGCCGTTTTCGGCGCGACCGGGCCCAGGAAACCGGGCTCGCAGCCGAGGTGGTCCTGGATTTCCGCCTCGGTGGCCAGGCGGTACTCGGTCATGCCCGGCAGTTTGCCCAGCTTGATCTCGTTGACCACATGGTCGCCGCGGACCAGCGCGAGCACGAACTGCGGCGCGCCTTCGCCGTCCTCGGCCATGATCGCCACCGATTTCACGGTGCGCGCCAGCGGAATGCCGAGCAGTGCGGCCACGTCCTCGCAGGTTTTCTGGGTCGGAGTGGCGACCTTGCGCATCGCTTCGCCGGCCTCCGCGCGCACGCCGGGCGCGATCGCCTCGGCCAGTTCGACGTTGGCGGCGTAATCAGAGCCGTCGGAGAAGGCGATGGCGTCCTCGCCGGAATCGGCCAGCACGTGGAATTCGTGCGAGGCGCTGCCGCCGATCGCGCCGGTGTCCGCGAACACCGCGCGGAACTTCAACCCCAGGCGGGTGAAGATGCGCGAATAGGTGTCGTACATGTTGCGGTATTCGCGGTCGAGGCAGTCGTCGCTCAGATGGAACGAATACGCGTCCTTCATCAGGAATTCGCGTGCGCGCATCGCACCGAAGCGCGGGCGGATCTCGTCGCGGAACTTGGTCTGGATCTGATAGAAATTCACCGGCAGCTGGCGGTAGCTCGCCAGCTCCTGGCGGGCGAAGTCGGTGATGACTTCCTCGTGGGTGGGGCCGTAGCAGTATTCGGCGTCCTTGCGATCGCGGATCTTCAACAACTGGCCGCCGAACTTCTGCCAGCGCCCGGTTTCCTCCCACAGCTCCCTGGGCTGGATGGAAGGCATCAGCACTTCCTGCGCGCCGGCGGCGTTCATTTCCTCGCGGACCACCGCCTCGACCCGGCGCAGCACGCGCAGGCCCAGCGGGCTCCAGGTGTAGATGCCGGCGGCCAGTTTGCGCAGCATGCCGGTGCGCAGCATCAGCCGGTGGCTGACGATTTCGGCGTCGGCCGGGGTTTCCTTTTCGGTGCGGAGATGGAACTGCGAAAGACGCATGGTGGGGCTCATGAAGTGGGGGCGCACCGGGGCTGGTGCACGGGGTGATGGCGCGCCGGGTGGTGCACGGGTGGACGGTTACGCGTGGACGACTCGCGCGGCGGCGAGGCATGCGGTCGTCGTGCGCGGGACAGGCCGCGTGCGACGCGCGAAGCAGCCATTTTGCCCGATCCGGCGCCCTGCGTCCGTGCCGGCGCCCGTCCGCAAGGCCGGGCGCGACTCGGGGTCGGGATTTATTCGCCGCGTTCGGAAGCGGTCTCTTCCGCGCCGCTGTCTTCGGAAGACGCGCTGTCGTCCTGCGCCGCGTTGGCGACCTGCGCCGGTGGCGTGCAGTTGGTGCGCAGCACCAGCCGGGCCAGCTGCAGCTGGCTCTCGCGCTCGACTGCGGTGAGATCGCGGTCGGGCACGCCGTCGGCGTTGGTGTCGCGCTGCACGCGGCCGCCACCTTCGATCAGGGCGATGTTGGCGCGCGCCACACCGCACTGCGGGTCTTCCGCCGCCGCCGTCGCGGCCGGGGCCTGCGCTTCGGGCTGGCGGTGGCTGATGACGCGGTATTTGGCGCCGCCGCCGGGGGGCGGGGTCTGCGAGTAATGGGTCACGCCGTTGGCATCGGTCCACTGGTAGACCTCGCCGGCCAGGACCTGGGGCGCGCACACGCTGGCCGCGATCAGCGCGCAGACCAGCATCGCGCGGGGCCTGCGGCTCGACGAGGAGGCGGGCGGAAGGGCGGAGGACGGGCGATGACGGAGCATGGTGCAGCCTCGGGCGACGCGGGGGAAAGGCCGATTGCAGCACCTCGTCCGCGGGGGTGCAAGTCGGGACAGGGCGCACACGGCACGCCTGGACCCCGGCCGATACCGTGCGCGCAGGCGGCGGTGCGGGGCGGGCGGCCAGGGATGTACAAGGGCAGGACACGCTCTACACTGGCCCCATGAGCGATTCCGTACCGTCTTCCGCGCCTTCCCCGACGCCGCCAGCGGCGCCCGATGCTCCGCCGCCGTCGGCGCCGCCGCCGCGCAGCCGCGGCATCTATCTGCTGCCCAATCTGTTCACGACCGGTGCGCTGTTCTCGGGGTTCTTCGCGATCATCGCCGCCGCGCAGGGGCGGATCGGCGAGGCCTGCGTGGCGGTGTTCATCTCGGCGGTGCTCGATGGCCTCGATGGCCGGGTGGCGCGGCTGACCAACACCCAGAGCGAGTTCGGCGTGCAGTACGACTCGCTGGCCGACCTGGTGAGCTTCGGCATGGCGCCGGCGCTGGTGATGTATCACTGGTCGCTGTTCGCGCTGAAGCTGGACGGCCCGACCCTGGGCAAGATCGGCTGGCTGGCGGCCTTCCTGTATGCGGCCTGCGCCGCGGTGCGGCTGGCGCGCTTCAACAGCCAGGTGGAACAGGTCGACAAGCGCTGGTTCATCGGCCTGCCCAGTCCGGCGGCGGCGGCGGTGATGGCCAGCTTCGTGTGGACCGCGCACGACCTCGGGCAGGACGGCGAGTCCCTGCGCTATCTGGCGATGGCGGTCACCGTGGTGATCGGGCTGTTGATGGTCAGCCGTCTGCGCTATCCCAGCTTCAAGGGCGGCAAGAAGGGGCCGGGTGCCGACCGGGTGCCATTCCTGGCGGTGCCGATCGTGATCGTGGCGATCGTCGGGGTGACGATCGATACGCCCAAGGTCCTGTTGGCCGTGTTCACGCTGTTCGCGCTGACCGGTCCGCTGATCGCGCGCCGCATGCGCGGCCGTGGCGGCGAGCATGTTGCCGGAGGCGATGGCGGATGAGCTGGAGCGGGTTGCAGCGCGAAACGCTGGAGGCGATGGGCTTCTCGGTGCTGCTGCCGCGCACGCCTGCGGGTGTGGTCGAGCCTGCCGCCGAGGCCGCCCTCGATACCGCATCGCGCGAGATTGCACCGCGCGAGGCCGCACCGCGCGAGAGCGCCATGCCGCGCCGCGCGCCGGAGCGCAGCACCGCAGCGACGGCTTCCCTGCCTGCGGCCGCTGTGCCGGCGCAGGCGGAGCCGCGTCCTGCGCTGCCGGCACAGGATCGCCTCGCACGCGCGCTGCTGCGCGCGGCCGGGCGCGCGCCCGATGCCGTCGATGCGCCCATCCTGCTCGCGCAGTGGCCCGACCCTGCGCGCCTGCGCCGCGACCCTGCGGCCAAGCGCGCGCTGTGGCCGCGGCTGCGTGCGCTCAGGCGTGCGGACGCATGAGCGCGCAGGCGCAGCCCGAGGCCGTCACCAGCTTCCGCGCGATGCGGATGCAGGACCTGGATGCGGTGATGGCGATCGAGCTGCGTGCCTACCCCTTTCCGTGGACGGTGGGTATCTTCCGCGACTGTCTGGGCGCCGGTTACCAGGCGTGGCTGGCGCTGGTCGGCGAGCGCATCGTCGGCTACGGCGTGCTCAGCATCGCCGCGCGCGAGGCGCATGTGTTGAACGTGTGCGTCGACCCGGCCGAACAGGGCCAGGGCATCGGCCGCCAGATCCTGCGCATGCTGCTGCGCTGCGCGCGCCATCACGGCGCGGAGCGCATTTTCCTGGAAGTCCGTCCCTCGAACCCGCACGCGATCGCACTGTACAGCGACGAGGGGTTCAACGAGATCGGCCGCCGTCCGCGCTATTACCCGGCCGTCGGTGGGCGCGAGGATGCGCTGGTGATGGCGATGGAGCTGCTGCCGCCGGAGTGAGTGCGGCGCCAACCCGGCACGAACCTGACGTGCGGATCGTGCGGCACGCCGTCGTCGCGGCAATCAGTAACGCAGCCCGCCGCCTTCGCCATAGGCGCGCAGCACGGCGCAGGCGTCCTCGCGGGCGATGTCGCGGGTCACCGCGATGCCGCGTTTCTCCAGTTCGCCCACCCAGTCCGCGGGCAGCGGGCCTTCGTCGAACTCGGTCAGCGCCATCACGTCCTCGGCGCGGGCGCCGATCAGCAGCCGGTCGATGCCCGCCCAGATGGTGGCACCGTAGCACTGGCAGCAGGGCTGGGCGGAGGTCGCCAGCACCATCGGCCCGACCGGGCGGTCGTCGGCGTCGCGGTTGAGCCGCGCGCGCTGGGTGCGCTGCTGGGCCAGCATGTAGGCCATGGTTTCGGCGTGCGCCACCGAGCAACTGTGCGGCAGCACGCGGTTGACGCCGACCGCCACGATGCGGTGATCCGGCCCGAACACCGCCGCGCCGAACGGCCCGCCGCTGGCGTGTTCGACATTGCCGCGCGAGAGCGCGATGGCCAGTGTCACCTTGTCCTGGTCGCTGTCGTAGCTGCGCGCGGTGTCGACCGCGTCGTGGACCCATGCCGGCAGGGTCAGATGCACCTGGGCGTAGAGCATCACATCGCTTCCGGCAGGCCGTCGCGCAGGTTTTCGCAGCGGTTCTCGACGCAGCGGCAGCCCTTCACTTCCTGGAAACCGCAGGTGGAGGCGATGCCTTCACGCTCGCAGGCCGCGCGCACCGCGGCCGGATCGGTCTGCGCGTTCTTGTTCACGCACATCGGGAAATAGCCGCAGCAGTTGCCCACGTCCTTGACCGCGCAGTCGCTGTCGGTGCGGCAGCTGCGGTCGGGGGCGGCGGGCATCGCGCCCGGTTTCGCGCCCGGTGGCGTGCCCGGATTTGTGCCCGGATTGGCGCCGATCTTCCCGGTGGGCGTCTCGACCGCCGGGGGCGCTGCAGGTGCCGCCGCACCGGCCGTGCCGTCGACGGCACCGTCGACCCGGGCCGGCGTCTGCGGAGCGGGTACGGTGCAGGCGGCCAGCACCAGCGCGAGCGTCAGTGCGGCCAGTATCTGCCCCAGGCGGGCGACGCGCAGGCCCGTGCGCGAGGCCGGCATCTGCTGGAAGCTGCGGAGAAAGGCGTACGACATGGGCGGCTCCGGAGTGACGGTGTTGGGCGCGGGACTTGGTGGGTGCGGCTTGCGGTGGATGCGACCTGCGGCTCAGGCCTTGGCCGCCCAGGTATCGCGCAGGGTGACGCTGCGGTTGAACACCGGCGCGTCGCTGCGGTGGTCGTAGCGGTCGGCGACGAAGTAGCCCATGCGTTCGAACTGCAGGCTCTGTTCCGGCGCGACCGTCGCCGCCGCCGGCTCCACCCAGCCGCGCACGCTGCGGCGCGAATCGGCGTTGAGATGATCGCGATAGGTCTTGCCGTCGCTGTCGTCGTCCGGGTCGGCCACGTCGAACAGGCGGTCGTAGAGGCGGACTTCGGCGGCGACCGCGTGCATCGCGCTCACCCAGTGGATCGTGCCCTTGATCTTGCGTTCCGCGCCGGGCATGCCGGGCCGCGATTCGAGATCGAGCGTGCCGCGCAATTCGACGATCTCGCCGTCCGCGTCCTTCACCACCTCGTCGCAGCGCACGATGCCGGCGCCGCGCAGGCGCACTTCGCCGCCGGGCACCAGCCGCTTCCAGCCCTTGGGCGGGACTTCGGCGAAATCCTCGCGCTCGATCCACAGCGTGTTCGAGAACGGCACCTCGCGCGTGCCGAAGTTCTCGTCCTTCGGATGGTTGGCGAACACCAGCGTTTCGGCATGGCCCTCGGGCAGATTGGTCAGCACGAATTTCAGCGGGTCGAGCACCGCCATGCGCCGCGGCGCGCGCGCGTCGAGGTCTTCGCGCAGCGTGTTTTCGAGCACCGAATAATCGATCGACGAATTCTGCTTGGACAGGCCCAGGCGCGAGACGAACAGCTTGAGGGCTTCGGGGGTGTATCCGCGGCGGCGGATGCCCTGCAGGGTGGGCATCCGCGGGTCGTCCCAGCCATCCACCAGGCCTTCCTGCACCAGGGTCATGAGCTTGCGCTTGCTCATCACCGTGTAATTCAGATTGAGCCGCGAGAATTCGATCTGCCGCGGCTTGGCTGCCTCAAGCGGAAAGCCCTTCTCGGTGAGCGGCTTGAGCAGCTCGGGGCGGCCGGCCAGATTCACCTTGTCCACGCACCAGTCGTAGAGCGGGCGGTGGTCCTCGAATTCCAGGGTGCACAGCGAATGGGTGATGCCTTCCACCGCATCGCTGAGCGAATGCGCGAAGTCGTACATCGGGTAGATCGGCCAGGCATCGCCGGTGTTCTGGTGCGGCACCTTCTTGATGCGGTACAGCGCCGGGTCGCGCAGGTTGATGTTGCCGCTGGCCATGTCGATCTTCGCGCGCAGGGTGTGGCTGCCGTCGGCGAATTCGCCGGCGCGCATCCGCCGGAACAGGTCGAGATTCTCCTCGACGCCGCGGTCGCGGTACGGCGACGGACGGCCGGGCTCGGTCAGGCTGCCGCGGTACGCGCGGACCTCCTCGGCACTCAGGTCGCAGACGAAGGCGTCGCCCTGGCGGATCAACTGCTCGGCGGCGAGATAGAACACCTCGAAATAATCCGAGGCGTGGCGCAGTTCGGCCCAGTCGTAACCCAGCCACCGCACGTCGTCCTGGATGGCGCGGACGTACTCGGGGTCTTCCCGGGCCGGGTTGGTGTCGTCGAAGCGCAGGTTGCAGCGCCCGCCAAATTCCTCGGCGATGCCGAAGTCGGTCCAGATCGCGCGGGTGTGGCCGAGGTGCAGATAGCCGTTGGGCTCGGGCGGGAACCGGGTGCGCACCGCGGCATGGCGGCCGGCGGCGAGGTCGTCGCGCACGATCTGCCGGATGAAATCCTGGCGGCGTTCCGGGGTGGGGTCGGTGCCGGGGATGGCATCGTGCACGGCGTGCGGGGCGGTTTCCGTGGTCATTCCTGTGGACTGCGTCGCGAAAACCGCGATTTTAGCCGAGCGGGGCGCTCCACCGGGGGTTTCGTCGGTCTGGCCGATGCTAATGTCGTCGGTCCGGGCGGCGATACGGCCGCCCGGATCGCATCGGATGCCTTCCCACGCCACACCGGGATGCGTCCGGGATGCGTCCATCCGCGTCGGATCGCGCAGGGTTCAGGGG
>ERZ1066122.464-NODE-464-length-43094-cov-8.493576_pt1 | contig 43094 bp, 46 predicted proteins | sample MGYA00382769_ERZ1066122 | MGnify/ENA primary metagenome ERZ1066122 (study PRJEB33369, sample SAMEA5778352) | biofilm metagenome | biome: Industrial cooling water; feature: Water cooling tower basin; material: Biofilm | place: United Arab Emirates | collected... | reverse complement strand
GTGAGATGCGGCTTTTCATGTTGGTCTCCCGATCATCTGCGCGCGGCATTAAGGCCGCTGCGGACCCAATGCTACGCCTTTGGCTTCCAAAAGGTTAGTCTTTGCGCGAACCGGCCCGAAAGTTTCCGACCCACTGTAACAAAATTGCCACAAAAGAAACCGCCCGGCGCTTTTGTGAGGGCCGGGCGGAAGTTGGACGTTCGCGGGAGGAACGTGGTGAGGCGGCGGGGAAGAAAAGGAGAGGATGACCCCGCCGCCAAGCTGTGGTGGGGGACGTCGCCTGATGCGGCCTCGCCCCCCCTGAAGGTCAGTAATTATAGGCGCGCTCGCCATGGCTGGTGAGGTCAAGCCCTTCGCGTTCGGCTTCCTCGCTCGGGCGCAGGCCCAGCGTGAATTTGAGCGCGTAGAAGAGGACGGCCGAAACGATGCCGGTCCACAGGACTGTCACGCCGACCGCCTTGATCTGCGTCAGCACTTGGCCTGCCATGTCATAGGTGCCAGGTACCGCCGGGAAGACGGTGTAATCGAAAAAGCCCTGACCGCCGAGCGCGGGGTCGGCAACGATGCCGGTGCCGATTGCGCCGACAATACCGCCGATACCGTGCACACCGAAGACATCGAGCGTATCGTCATAACCGAGCTTGTTCTTCACAAAGGCAACGAACAGATAGCAGATGCCCGACGCGGCAAAGCCCAGCAGGATTGAGGTCATGGGCGCTGCAAAGCCGCTGGCCGGCGTAATTGCTACTAGGCCCGCCACTGCGCCAGTTACTGCACCTAGCAGCGACGGCTTGCCATGATGGAACTGCTCAATCAGGCACCAGGCAACTGCGGCGGCGGCCGTCGCGACAAAGGTGTTGATGAAGGCGAGCGCGGCTAGGCCATTCGCCTCAAGGTTCGAGCCCGCGTTGAAGCCGAACCAGCCCACCCAGAGCAGGGAAGCGCCGATCATCGTCATCGTAAGGCTGTGCGGAGGCGTTGCTTCCTTGCCGAAGCCGATACGCTTGCCAACAATCAGGCAGCCGACGAGGCCAGCGATACCGGCGTTGATGTGGACCACGGTGCCGCCCGCAAAATCAAGCGCGCCCCAGCCCCAGAGCAGACCATAGTCGGTCGGCGCATCGACGAGGAAATCGGGTCCAGCCCAGTACCAAACCATATGTGCGATCGGGAAATAGGCGAAGGTCAGCCAGAGCACGGTAAAGATCAGCAAGGAGCTGAACTTGATCCGTTCGGCAAAGGCCCCGACAATAAGCGCCGGGGTGATGCAGGCAAAAGTCATCTGGAAGACGACAAAGGCATATTCCGGGATGTAAACATTATTGCTGAACGTCGCAGCCATCGTCGTTGCGTCGACGCCCGCCAGAAACGCCTTTGAAAAGCCGCCGATAAAGGCGTTGCCGCTGGTGAAAGCGAGGCTGTAGCCAAAGCTGACCCAAACCAGCGCGGCAACCGAGACAATCATGAACACCTGCATCAACAGGCTGAGCATGTTCTTCGTACGCACCAACCCGCCATAAAAGAGTGCAAGCGCAGGGATGGACATCAGCAGCACGAGCGCCGAGCTTATCAGCATCCAGGTCGTGTCGCCCTTGTCCACCATCCCTGCCATCTGTTCAAGCGTCGGTGCCTTGATCGGGCCATCAGCGGCTGGCGCCGCTTCGGTCGTCGCTGCAGCCGCGGTTGCCGCCGCCTCCTGCGCGAAGGCGGGCAGCGCGGCAAAAAGCCCTGCCGCTGTTGCCCCCATCCATTTCCAAGTCTTGGTCATTGCTGTTTCTTCCCTTGTTTTTGCTTATGCTGTTGTCGTTGCTGTCGTTGCGCGCCCGGTTGGATCAGAGTGCGGCGGTATCGGTTTCGCCGGTGCGGATGCGCGTGGCGCCTGCGAGATCGAGTTCGAAAATTTTGCCATCGCCAATCGAGCCGGTTTCGGCGGCAGCGACAATCGCCTCGATGATGGCTGAGGAAGTGTCGCTGGAGCAGGCAATTTCGATTTTGATTTTGGGCACCATGTTGGTTGAATATTCGGCGCCGCGGTACACTTCGGTCTGCCCCTTCTGGCGGCCAAAGCCCTTCACTTCCGTCACCGTCATTCCCGATACGCCCAAACCGGTCAGTGCCTCGCGCACTTCATCGAGTTTGTGCGGTTTGATGATGGCAATTATATATCTCATGCTTCAACCCCCTGACGATATCCGGATCACAGGAGCAAAGGCCGTGCCAATAGCGGATTCAGGCTAATTTCAGGTTACCGCGATGCTGCATTGCACAAATTACGGGCAAGGCTGGCTGAAGGTTTTGCCTAATTATTAATCACTGCTGTGCTCTGCCTATAAATTAGGCATAGTGGATCTGCGCCCAAAGCGGAAGGTGATCAGAAGCAAGCCGTGCCAGCGTTGAACGATGCGTGTCGGCGGCATCTACCTGCACATCATGGCTGACAATGATACGATCAAGCCGCGCAACCGGGCGACGGCTGTGAAAGCTTGGCGGCGTCTTGACCAACCGGTGATGGTGAAAGGCAAATTCCGAAAGTGCGCCGCGATCGGACCATTGGTTGAAATCTCCCATCAGCACCGTGGGCATATGCTGCGTCACGCCATCCAGATAGGCCAGGATCGCGCGAATTTGCCGCCGCCGCCAAAGACCCGACAGGTCGAGATGCGCCGCCACGATACGCAACGGGGCACCGTTGATCCGCAATTCGGCAACCACTGCGCCGCGAGGCTCCAGCGTCGGGATCGTTAGCGGCTCAGCGTAGCGTACCTCTATACCCCGACGGACCAATATGGCGTTGCCATGCCAGCCAATACCATGCGCGCGTCCCGACAGCTCGACAGGCACATAAGGGCTATGTTCAAGAAACAGGTGGTGGGGAATGGCGCTGGCGCGAAGGCCAAAGCGCCGGTCGGCCTCTTGCAGCGCGACGACATCGGCATCGATCTCTGCGAGTACGGCAAGTATGCGCGCGGGATCGCGCCGCCTGTCCGTGCCAACGCATTTGTGGATATTGTAGGTGGCGACTTTCAGCGAATGCATCGCTGCCCCTTAAACATATGCGCGCCTAAGCGAATAGCCCTTTCGCACGTTCGCTTTTCGTTCTAAACATCCGAATCATGGCAACACAGGCAATGGAAAGCATATGCGGAGCGGCTGCCGTAGCGCGCGGCGTCAGTCGACTGTTCATCCGCAACCAAATCGTCGTGCAGCCCGAAGTTTCGCTGCGCAACCACCGCCGCGCCGACCTGATGGGGATCAGCCAGAAAGGCGAGGTCATTTTGGTCGAGATCAAATGCGCGCGCGGCGACCTGTTAGGTGATCAGAAGTGGCTCGAATATCTCGATTATTGCGACCGTTTTTACTGGGCGGTGCCAGCCGGATTCGACCATAGCCCGATTGCGGGTGAGGCATTCCTGCCCGAGCGCACCGGATTGATCGTGGCGGACGCCTATGATGCCGAGATCATCCGCCCCGCCGCGCTGGTGGCAATGGCAGCGGCCCGGCGCAAGGTTGAGACCGAACGGCTCGCCCGCATCGCCATGCGCCGCCTGATGGGGATTGCAGATCCGGAACTGGCCATCGTAGAGCATTGGGCCGAATGACTGGCATCAAGCGCCTCGCTTCTCCGCATGGCATCGAAATTGCCTATCGGCATATCGGCGGCACAGGTCCGCTGATCGTTTTCCTGCCCGGATACATGTCTGACATGGCGGGCGGCAAGGCAACAGCGGTCTTCGACTCGGCCGCGGCGAACGGCAGGGCCTGTTTGCTGCTTGATTATTCCGGCTGCGGCATCAGCGACGGGGATTTCAGGGACGGGACGCTGAGCCGCTGGCGCGACGAGGTGCTGGAACTGATCGACCATGCCGGCGCACAGCAGGTCATTCTTGTAGGCTCGTCCATGGGCGGATGGCTGATGCTGCTTGTCGGGCTTGCGCTAGGCGACAGGCTGGCGGGCCTGATCGGCATAGCCGCCGCGCCCGACTTCACTGACTGGGGCTACACCGAGGCTGAAAAGGCGACTATCCGGCGCGAGGGTGTGCTGTATCAGGACAACTCCTATGGCCCCGAGCCAACGCCGACTTGGCGTGGCTTTTTTGACGATGGCGTGGAGCATGAATTGGTGGCACGCGAAATTGCGATCGCCTGCCCGGTGCGGCTGCTGCACGGACAGGCCGATGCCGATGTGCCTTGGCAGATTTCTATTCGTCTGGCGGAGGCGCTTTCATCGAGCGATGTGCGTGTGACGCTGATCAAAGATGGCGATCACCGACTTTCTAGGGAGGTGGACATTGCGCTGCTGATCAATGCCATCTCTCAATTGTCGTCACCCTGAACTTGTTTCAGGGTCCATTTTGCCTCTCGGCGCTTCGGTTTATTTGGCACAATAGACCCTGAAACAAGTTCAGGGTGACGCGAATGGTGAGTTGCGATCTCAATACCCCGCCGCCTGCCCGTCCTTGCGAAACTCGCTCGCCCCCCAATAAACACCGGTTTCGGGATCGCGCCAGATCGCCTGATAGCCACCGAAGGGCCCGGTCACATATTTGACCACATGGCCACGTTTGCGCAATTCTTCGGCAACCGAAGCAGGAACACCACTTTCCAGTTCAACGACACCGCCATCGGTCATCGGATCGCCTCCCTCCGGATCGGTGGAGCCATCATGGTGAAAGCGCGCGACATCGCCCGCGGCCTGCACACCAAGGCCGAAATCGACTATGTTAACGACGATCTGCGCATGGCCCTGCGGCTGCATCGCGCCGCCCATCAGGCCGAAGCTCATCAGCGGTTTGCCGTCCTTGGTCATGAAGGCTGGAATAATCGTATGGAATGGTCGTTTGCCCGGCTGCCAACTATTGGCATGGTTGGGATCGAGCGTGAATTGCGCGCCGCGATCCTGAAACATGAAGCCCAGCGTTCCACCCTTGCCATCATCGGGCACCAACCCCGACCCCATGCCGCGATAGTTGGACTGGATCAGGCTGACCATCATTCCGTCCTTGTCGGCAACAGTCATGTAGATCGTGTCCTTTGCCGCGCCATCGATGGGCAAGCCCGGCATGTCGGTGCGCGAGGCTTTTGCCATGTCGATGGCAGCGCGCTGTTTCGCTGCACGGCCGTCTGACAAGAGTTCTGCAAGCGGCGTCTTTGCAAAATCCTGATCCGCATAAAAACGCGCGCGGTCGGCAAAGGCCGCCTTCTTGGCCTCGATAAACACATGCCAGAAATCGGCGCTGCCCCGGCCCATCGCTTTCAGGTCAAAGCCTTCCAATATGTTCAGCATTTGCAACGCGGCGATCCCCTGGCCATTAGGCGGCAGTTCCCAGACGTCGAAACCTCGGTAGTTGACCGAAACCGGATCCACCCACTCGCTTTTATGCGCGGCGAAATCCGTCAGCCGGTGCGGCGCGCCGATGCGTTTGAAATAGCCGTCCATCGCCTCAGCCAGTTCGCCCTTGTAAAAGGCATCGCGCCCCTTGGCAGCAATGGTGGACAGTGTGCGCGCAAGATCGGGGTTGCGCTGGACATCGCCTTCGGCAGGCACCTTGCCGCCGGGGGCGAAAACCTTGGCCATATTGTCGATTTCCTCAATCGCGCCTTCGGCCTTGAGCGCCTGAAAACCGGCCACGCTGTTCTTCCAATATTGCGCGATCAGTTCAGGAACGGGTGCGCCTTTTTCGGCATAATCGATGGTCGGCGCAAGGATGCGGGCCATGGGCAGTTTGCCGAACTTCCCGTGCATTTCGAACCAGCCATCGACCGTGCCGGGTATGGTGACCGATGCGGCGCCCCAATCGGGTATGGTGCCGGGTTCATCCCGTTTTGAGAGCGGTTTGGTCGCGATCCATTTTCTGAACTGCGCCGCGCTTATTCCCTTGGGCGAGCGGCCACTGGCGTTTAGGCCATGCAGTTTCTGTGTTTTCGGGTCCCAGATAATCGCAAACAGATCGCCGCCAATGCCATTGCCGGTGGGCTCAAGCAATCCCAGCGCGGCATTGCCGGCAATCGCCGCATCGACTGCGCTGCCGCCTTCTTTTAAAACATCGAGCGCGATTTGCGTTGCCAGCGGATGGCTGGTTGCTACCATGCCATTCTGACCCAGCACCGCAGAACGGCTTGCTCCTGAAACGCCCGAATAGCGGTCACCCTGATCCTTGGGCACGGTTTGCGCCGCATCTTGCGCGGCGAGCGGAGCCGCAAGGGACAGCGTGGCAATTATGGGAAGCAAAGTTCGCATGACAGACCTCTCTATTTGCAAAGAGGCCTATCGTTTCGGCGCTAACAATCAATCCAGATAATATTCCACCGTGGTGACAACGCGCACCTTTTTGTAGGGTGTATCGGCGGCACCCCAGCCGCCTTCGCTATCGCCATCGCGCGCGGTGACTTCGAAATAGCCCTGCGTCGCCGATTTGATGCTGCCCACGGCAGTTCCTGAGTCCTTGGCGAACTGCTCTGCCGATTTGCGCGCATCTTTGGTCGCAGCGGCGATCATCTCCGGCTTGATCGCGTTGAGCTTGGTATAGGTGAAGGACATGCCCGATCCTTCCTCCAGCTCGACGCCCTGTTTCACCAGGTCGAACTGCCGCTTGATCGCGGCCTGCGCCTTGGCAATGTCGGTAGTGCGGAGCGACATGCGCTGCTTGACGGTATAGGTCGTCACGCCCCGGTCGCTATAGTTGGAGACATTGGCGCCGGTCGGCTGCACCGCATCGGCATCGAAACCGAGGCCTGTAAAAAAGGCGCGGATAGCGCGCGTGTCGGCATCGGCCTTGGCCTGCGCAGTCGCAAGATCGCTGCCCTTTGCCGAATAGGCAATTGTCCAGGTGGCAAGGTCGGCGCTGACCTCGCGCTCGGCAAGCCCGCGCACCGTGACTGCGCGGTCGGCCTGCTTCATGCGGACAAGGCCATCGCCCATCAGATAGCCGCCGACGATGAGCCCGGCCGCGAGCAGGCCGGTACCGGCCAGCCATGCCTTGCCCTGATTGGCGGTCAGTCGGCCAAGCCAGCTTTTGTTTTCGGTTGAAGTTTCGATTTCCTCGCCCATGATGAAAGTCCCTAATGTTCCGCGCAGCGTCGCTTTTGCGTTAATGACAGTGCTGCGATGAACCGTGTCTTAATAGCGATGAGTTGAAAATGCCAGCCAAATATCTGCACAGCATGATCCGCGTGACCGACCCTGAAGCAACGGTCGCCTTTTTCGAATTGATCGGCCTCAAGGAAGTGCGGCGGTTTGACAATGAGGCTGGCCGCTTCACGCTCATTTTCCTCGCAGCTGAAGGGCAGGAGGGACTGGCCGAGGTCGAGCTCACCTACAACTGGCCACCCGAAGATGGCGAGCCGGAAAGCTATAGCGGAGGCCGCAATTTCGGGCATCTGGCTTACCGTGTCGACGACATTTACGCCACCTGCGCCGCGTTGCAGGCCGCAGGCCATATCATCCACCGCCCGCCGCGCGACGGCCATATGGCGTTCGTCAAATCGCCCGACGGCATTTCGGTCGAACTGCTGCAGGAAGGGCGGCTGGAACCTGCCGAGCCATGGGCATCGATGCCCAATGTCGGGAGTTGGTGATGCCGCTGGAAATCATCCGCATCCCTGTCCTGTCCGACAATTATGTCTGGTTGGTCCATGAGCCTGCCTGCGGTGAGACGATGGTTGTCGATCCCGCCGTCGCCGACCCCATACTGGCCGAGGCAGAGAAGCGCGGCTGGCGGATCACGCAGATCTGGAACACGCACTGGCACCCCGATCACACAGGCGGCAATGCAGGCATCAAGGCTGCCACCGGATGCCTAGTCACCGGACCCGCGGCAGAGGCAGCGCGCATCGCCACGCTCGACCGGCTGGTTGCGGAAGGCGATGCTGTGATGCTGGGTGCCGTGGAGGCGCGCGTCATCGACGTCCCGGCGCACACCGCGGGCCATATCGCCTATCATTTTGCCAGCGAGCAGATCGCCTTTGTCGGCGACACATTGTTCGCAATGGGCTGCGGTCGCCTGTTCGAAGGCACGGCCGAGCAAATGTATGCCAATATGCGCAAATTGGAGGCGCTGGGCGATGCGACACGCATCTATTGCGCGCATGAATATACCGCGAGCAATGGCCGCTTTGCCCTGACCGTCGAACCCGACAATGAAGCGCTGGCCGCGCGCATGGCCGAGGTCGTGGCCTTGCGCGAAGCGGGCGAAGCAACGGTGCCGACGACCATCGCGCTCGAACGCGCCACCAACCCCTTCATGCGCGCCGGATCGGTCGAGGAACTTGCCGCCCGGCGCGCGGCAAAAGATGCAGCTTAAATGTAACAAATAGGGACAGTCCCTATTTGTTACAATTAAACAGAGGCTTCGTTCCCTATTTAGTTGGTTTGGAGATACCAGCGGTCGCTGCCTTCGAGGCCGATGGCGGTCAGTTGGCCGGTGGCGTAGGCGCCGGTGTCGATGCCGATGCGCGAGCCCTGTTCCTCGACGCCGTCATAGATGGTGTGGCCGTAGATCACGACCTTTTCGAACGCGCCCTTGTGCCCGAAAAATTCCTCGCGGATCCAGCGCATGTCGCTGACCTTCTGCTCGCCCAGCGGCACATTGGGGCGGATACCGGCATGGACGAAGACATAATCGCCGATGACGATCTGGTCCTCGAAACTTTCGAGGAATTCAAGATGCGCCTCCGGCACCAGCGTCGGCAACCGGTCGGCCAGTTCGTCGAGCGATAATTCGCGATATTCGGCGCGGGTGATCGGATAGCTGAGCAGAGTCGCATCGCCGCCGATCTTCAGGAAAAAGCGCATCAGTTTCGGCTCGCGGGTGCGGCAGGCCTCGATGAAAATCTCCTCATGATTGCCCGCAAGCAAGCGCAGCTTGTCGCCGCGCGCCGCCTTCAAGGCCAACGCGGTTTCGATGACACCTGCGCTGTCCGGCCCGCGATCGACCAGATCGCCCAGCAAAATGATCTGCGTATCCGCAGCCCCGCGCGCGGCATCGTCGGCGTCAATCTTGGCGAGCAGGTCGACGAGCAGGTCGTTACGCCCGTGAATATCGCCAATGGCATAAATGCGCGCACCGTCGGGCACCCGCGCGCTATCGAGCGGACGGGGAGCGGCAGCGCGTTTGAACAGACGACCCAGCATAGGCCCGCGCATATAGGCGGCAGCGCCTTTGGTGGAAAGAGCCCGGTTGCCCGGTCCGCTATTTGCCGATAGCCCGCCAATATGACCCAACCAGTGCTCGCCATCATCTGGGACAGCATGACTGGCGGTTCGCGCGCACTCGCCGAAGCTGCGGCGCAAGGGGCGCGCGGCGCAGCCGATGTCCGGATGCTGCATGCAAGCGAGGCCGATGCAGACACGCTGCTGGCCGCCGATGGCATATTGTTTTTCTTCCCCGAGAACCTGGCGGCGATCAGCGGCGTGATGAAGGCTTTTTTCGACCGCACTTATTATCCCTGCCTGGGGCGTATCGAGGGCAAGCCCTATGCGATCATGGTGTGCGCCGGATCCGACGGACGCAATGCCGTGGCGCAGGCAGAACGGATTGCGACCGGGTGGCGGCTGAAGAGAATTGCGGAGAGCCAGATTATCTGCACCCATGCGCAAAGCCCCGACGCGATCCTTGCGCCCAAGACCATTGCGTCAGCCGATCTCGAAAAGGCAAGCCAGCTAGGCGAGGCCACGGCGGAGGGGCTGGCGATGGGGATATTCTGAAGCAGATATTCCGCCGTGTATGTGCTGCCAAGAGCTGTCGAGATTCAGAAGTAGATATAGTTTATTATCCACATCTTCGTCATTCCCGCGAAAGCGGGAATCCATCATCTGAGGCTGAATTTAAAACTAACCTTTAGCTACAAACCATCACGGCAGGAGATGGATTCCCGCTTTCGCGGGAATGACGAAAATTAAGGGTTGACCGTCGTGCTGAGCCTGTCGAAGCACGCCTCAAAATGTTACGCTGTCCTTCGAGACGCCCTTCGACAGGCTCAGGGCTTCGGTGATGCTCAAACCAGAGTTGATCGCACTTTAAAAATGCGCGGCCAATGCCTCCGCAATCCTCTCCATCATCGCAGCAAATTCCGCCGCCACCTGTGCATCGTCCAGCTGCGACAGTCGCACCAATTGCGGCATCGACACCCCGATGCGCAAAGTCGCGCCCCAGCGGCCATCCGCAAGCTTCACGCATTTGACTGGCTGGCCAAGGCGAATGCCCTGCTCGATCAGCACCTTGTGGATCCGCGTGGCATCGTCGAAATCGAGCGTGCGCTGCTGCTGCCCGTCAGCACTATGGCACAGGTCGAGTGTCACCAGCGTCTGCATTTCAATCGGGTGCTCATCGGGCTCGCCCGCTTCGCTAGGGGCCGCCGCGCCGACCGTGCGGACATCCAGCTTGGCGGCGAGGCCATCGGTCGCAAGCGCAAAGCCGCGTACCAACCGCGTTACCTGTTCCAATGACAATCGCTGGAACCGCTCAAGTTCGAACAATGAAGCCGCCAGTCGCAAGGCTAGCCCCGCATTGCCCTCATCGCGCAGCGCCTCGCGCCCGAGCCAGCGTGTCGGTACCTCTGCCTTGCGGAAAATGCTCGCCGCGCCTGCTGGCAACGCCGCCGCCGCGGCCGCCATCCCGGCAGGCAATAGCGCAAAGCCGCTGAACGGCGGCCCGCCCATGAATTTGGAGCCGGTCAGGAAAACGATGATGCCACGCTCCAGATAGGCATGGATCGCAGCCGTCGTGATCCGCGCCTGGCAGGCATCGACGACAAAGCTGAGCTGGTCGCCAAAGCGCGCGATCAGCGCATCGATGGCATCGAGATGCGGCAGGACCAGCCCGGTTTTCGATCCATGGACGATATGCACCAGCGGATGCAGCCCGCCGGCAAGCGCCTCGGCGATTTTGGGCCACATTTGCGCTGCAATGGCCGGGCCATCAAAGGCTGTGCCCAGCGCATCGCGGACCGGAAAATCACCCATTTCGACATGCGCCATCCCCGCGACCGGTTGGCCGGGTTCGACGGGCACGGCAAGGGCGGTCTCATGCGCGAAATAGCGCCCCGCCGCGCTGTATATGCAGCCAGAGCCAACCTCATCCGCGCCGAGCAACAGGTTGGAAATGCCTGCCCTGGCCCTTCCCGCGACGGCAAACAGCGCGACATATTCAAGATCGGTACCCGAAGGCGCGAAGAAGACATCAATGTCCTGCGGCAGCGCATAGGATGCGCGCAGGGTCGCGCGGCACTGGTCAAGGAAAGCGGCGTAATGCCCGCCATCGGCCAGATTTTCGGAATCGCTGCCAAATGTTGCGGTCAGATAGGCGGCAGCATCGGCGCTCAAATCATTGGCGGTAGAGGATGCCAGCGCAAGCACATCGCGCGGATAGGGCGCGCTGCTATAGCGGTTCAGCCGGGTTTCGGGATTGAGGATGATACGCGCATCGCCGCCTTGCGTCATCTGGAACGCCAGCGGATGATCATGGTCGAAGGCCAAGGCTGTGCTTTCGGCTGTTATCGTTGGATGCGCTATAGGCGCAGAGCGGCAATTAGGAAATTGCGAAATTTGCCCCAGCCATTATGGGATGCGGCATGACACAGCCCACCCGCCTGACCGCCGACGCACGCGAAAATCTGCGTATCCTTTTCATCGCCAAACATGCGCTGGGCGATGGCAGCCTTGATGCGAAAGACGGCAATCATTCGCCCTATCATTATGAGCTGAAAACGATCCTGTCGGGATTGTTCAAGAAACTGACCGTAGCCAACGCCTATGATGTGCTGTTCACCGACCCGGGCGTCGATTTTGTCTGGCCGATGCTGAACCGCGGAGGCTTTTTCAATTCGGAAATGCTCTGCCCGCTGCTGTGCGAGCGGCTGGGCGTGCCCTATCTTGGTGCCAACCCGATTTTGCGCGGGCTGGGCGATGACAAGCATCTGACCAAGCTGGAAGGCAAGGCGCGCGGCGTTCCGACATGCGACTGGGCGATTTACCGCGAGGGCGCGCCGATCGAGGAAGCCCGCTGCCCCAAGGGCGAGCGCTTCGTGATCAAGCCCAATAACAGCTCGGCAAGCTGGGGCATTGGCGATGCGCATGACTGGGCCGGGGTAAAGGCCGCCATCGAGGCGATCCATTCCGAGGGCCATGACGTCATTGTCGAGCCGTTCATGAACGGCAGCGATGTCGAGGTTCCCGTCATCTTCAAACATGGCGAGCCCTTTGTGATGCCGCCGATGCTGTTCAAACAGCATGACCCATCGCATTTGCGCACCAATGCGGAGAAACGCGATCTGGTCGAGCGCGAGCATAAATATGTGCTTGTGCCTTTTGAGGGCGAAGCGGCGTGGGAACGAATCCGCGCGATGACGCTTACCCTTGCGGAAATATTCCGCCCGTTCGATTTCGGCCGTTTCGAATTCCGCTTCAATGAGGAAACGGGAGAGATCAACCTGCTTGAGGTCAATCTGCAGTGCAATTTATGGTCGCAGAAAGTCTATGGCCGCTCGGCGGTGCTGATGGGCTGGAGCCAGGAAGATTTGATCGAGACCATTGTGGCCGAAAGCCTGATCCGGCGGGGATTGATGGCGCGGGGGTAACATTATGCGTTAACCGCATGATGAAAAATGCAATTGCACCGCCTTGGTCGCTTGGTTAGGGCCGAGGACAAACTGTAATACGGGACTAGCGCACGATGGCCGATTTTTTCCTGCCAAAGAACAGCAAGGTGCAAAAGGGCTCGACCCATGCCGCCAAGAGCAGCGGCAAGGTGCGCAAATTCAAGGTCTATCGCTACGACCCCGATAGCGGCCAGAATCCGCGCTATGACACATTTGAGGTCGATACCGAGACCTGCGGCCCGATGGTGCTCGACGCGCTGATCAAGATGAAGGCCGATCAGGACCCGACTTTGACCTTCCGCCGGTCATGCCGCGAGGGGATCTGCGGTTCCTGCTCGATGAACATCGATGGCAAGAACGGTCTTGCCTGCACCACCGCGATCGAGGATTGCAAGGACGAGGTGACGATCACCCCGCTGCCGCATATGGAAGTGATCAAGGACCTCGTCCCCGACTTCAAGCATTTCTACGCCCAATATGCCTCCATCCGGCCCTGGCTGCAGACGGTGACGCCGACGCCTTCGGGCAAGGAGCGGCTGCAGACACCGCAGGACCGCGCGAAGCTTGACGGGCTCTATGAATGCATCCTCTGCGCCTGCTGCTCGACCAGCTGCCCGTCCTATTGGTGGAACAGCGACAAGTTTTTGGGTCCGGCGATTTTGCTGCAGGCCTATCGCTGGCTGGCCGACAGCCGCGATGAAATGACCGGCGAGCGGCTCGACGACCTCGAAGACCCGTTTCGCCTCTATCGCTGCCACACCATCATGAATTGCGCCAATGCCTGCCCCAAGGGACTAAACCCCGCCAAGGCGATTGCCGAGACCAAGAAGATGCTGGTGGAGCGCGCGATTTGAATGACGGCATAGAGGAGCCGAAGCGCGCCGAACATTTCGATGCCGAGGCCCTGGACGATGGCTGGATCAGCTGGAACCTGAACGACAAGAGCCGGTTCAACGCCTTTATCGAGCCGCTGTCGGTCCGGCCCGAGCCGCCCACCCCCGATGGCCGCCCGCGCGCACGGATCCGCATGCATCCGGAGCGCAAGCACAGCAATCTGGGCGACAATGTCCACGGCGCGGTGACCCTGGCGCTGATCGACGTGTCGCTATTTGCCGCCGCGCACCAGTTCGGCTCGCTCAACGCCGGCTTTTCGGTGACGCTCGATATGGGAACGCAATTCATCGGCGGCGGGCGATTGGGCGAACCGCTCGATTGCGTCGTCGAACAGGTGCGCGAGACCGGACGGCTGATCTTCCTGCGCGGCATGGTGGTGCAGGGTGAGGGCGACAGCCACATCGTCGCAAGCTTTTCCGGCACTATCCGAAAAGGGTCGAAAGACCGGGTATGACCGCCATGCTCGCGGCCTATGACGCGCTGATTGCGGCAGGCGAGTTGCGGCCCGACCCCGATCAGGCGGATGCCGCCGCAAAGCTGGCCGACATCCAGCGCCAGTTGGAGGCGGTGCCGCCGCGCGGTTCGATGCTGTGGCGCTTTCTGGGCAAGAAACCCGATCCGGTGCGCGGAATTTATCTGTGGGGCGGTGTCGGGCGCGGCAAGTCGATGCTGATGGACCTGTTTTTCGATAGCGTGCAGATCAACCGCAAACGCCGCGCGCATTTCCACGAATTCATGCTCGACATCCACGCGCGGCTGAAGGTTGAGCGCGAGAAGGAGGCAGGCGATCCGATCCCGCCGGTTGTGGCCGCGCTTGCCGACGAGGCGCGGCTGCTCTGCTTTGACGAGATGGTCGTCAACAATATGGCCGACGCCGCAATCATGTCGCGGCTGTTTGCAGGGCTGTTCGATGCGGGGGTAACCGTGGTCACAACATCGAACCGATACCCCGACGATCTGTACAAGGATGGCCTCAACCGCCAGCTTTTCCTGCCCTTTATCGCTTTGGTGAAGCAGCGGCTTGACGTCATGGCGCTCGATGGCCCGACCGATTACCGCCGCGACCGGCTGGGCAATGCGCAGACCTGGCTGGTGCCCAACGGGCCTGAGGCAACCAAGGCCCTTTCGGAGACTTTTTTCCGGCTGACCGACTATCCGCCCGAAGACCGCGCCAATGTGCCCAGCGCCGAAATCGATGTAGGCGGCGGCAGGACAATGCATGTGCCCAAGGCGCTGAAGGGCGTCGCGGTGTTTTCGTTTCGGCGGCTATGCGCGGAGGCGCGCGGCGCAGCGGATTATCTCGCCATTGCGCGCCGGTTTCACACTGTGATTATCGTCGGCATTCCGCGACTCGGTCCGCAGAACCGCAACGAAGCTGCGCGCTTCGTCACCTTAATCGATGCGCTATACGAATATCGGGTGAAACTGCTCGCCGCTGCCGACGCCGAGCCGGACGCTTTATACCCCGAAGGCGACGGCAGGTTCGAATTTGAACGCACCGTCTCGCGATTGCTGGAAATGCAGAGCGAGGCCTATCTGGCACTCGGCCACGGCGTGCGGTGACTCAATTCGCCTCCGCCAACAGTGCCTCAATCTCGGCATCGTCCCACTCGACTCCCCCGATCACCCGCCAGACTTCGCGGCCCTCGCTGTCGTAGAGGATCGTCGTCGGCAATTTGGGCGTGCCGCCAATCGCGCCCCAGACGCGGTTGGCGCTATCGGTATAGGGTTCCAGATTCTGCACCCCGGTTTCGGCAAAGAAAGGCAGCACTTTCTTTCGCCCCTGCAAATCCTGCGCGATGGCAATGACGGTGACATTGCCCGCCTCCAGCGCGGCAAGCGCATCGAGCGTCGGCATTTCAACGCGGCACGGCACGCACCATGTCGCCCAGAGATTGACGAGCAAAGGCCGTCCGGCAAACTGGTCGAGCGAGACATCGCGCCCGTCGGCGCCCTTGAATATTGCATCGGGCGCGGCCCGACCCGCAAAGGCATAGCTCAATTCAGCGCGCAGGCCATTGGCGCTTTCGAGACCAGCGCCCTGCTTCGCGGCTGCGGGAGGCGGCGATTCGGCTAAGGCTTGCTCCTTTGGTTGGCTTTGCCTATCGCACCCGGCGATACCAGCGGCCATCGGGGCGGCACAGGCCAATGCAATGAACGAAAAGCGCGACAATCCAGACTCCAGCAGCATGTGGGGCGGCCGTTTCGGCGGCGGCGCGCACGCGATCATGCGCGAGATAAACGCGTCGATCCCGGTCGACAAGCGGCTATGGCGCGAGGATATCATGGGAAGCCGCGCGCATGCCGCCATGCTGGCAGCGCAGGGCATTATCAGCGCCGAAGATGCCGCCGTCATCGATACAGGGCTGGCGCAAATCGCGGCAGACTATGAGGCTGAGGGCGTTCCAGAGCATATCGACCTTGAAGATATCCATATGCAGGTCGAAAGCCGGTTGAAGGAGATTATCGGCGAGCCTGCAGGGCGGCTGCACACGGCGCGCTCGCGCAACGACCAGGTCGCAACCGATTTCCGCCTGTGGGTGCGAAGCGCCTGTGCGCGGATCGATGATGGGTTGAAGGCGTTCCAGACCGCGCTGGTTGCGCGCGCCGAAGAGCATGTCGATACGATCATGCCGGGGTTCACCCATTTGCAGGTCGCCCAGCCGGTGACGCTGGGCCACCATCTGATGGCCTATTATGAAATGGCGCGGCGCGACCGCAGCCGCTTTTCCGATTGTGCAAGGCGGCTGAACGAATCGCCGCTGGGTTCGGCGGCGCTGGCGGGAACGGGCTTTGCCATAGACAGAAGCGCGACCGCCGAAGCGCTTGGCTTCGATGCCGTCATGGCCAACAGCATGGATGGCGTATCCGACCGCGACTTTGCCATCGAATTTCTGGGTTGCGCAGCGCAGACCGCCTTGCACCTGTCGCGGCTGGCAGAGGAGATGATCCTTTGGGCCTCGCAGCCCTTTGGTTTCGTCAAACTGCCCGATTCTTGGTCGACCGGCAGCTCGATCATGCCGCAAAAGCGCAATCCCGATGCCGCCGAACTGGTGCGCGGCCATGCCGGGCGCATTATCGGCTGCTTCAACAGCCTGATGATCACGATGAAGGGCCTGCCGCTCGCCTATTCAAAGGATATGCAGGACGACAAGGCCCCCTTGTTCGAGGCGCATGACCTGCTCGAACTCTCGCTTGCTGCGATGACCGGGATGATCGCGCATGTCGATTTCGTTCCAGAGCGGATGCGCGCCGTTGCCGCGTCCGGCTTTTCCACCGCCACCGATCTTGCCGACTGGCTGGTGCGCGAGCATGGGCTGCCATTTCGCGAGGCGCATCATGTGACCGGCGCGGCGGTGCGGCTTTGCGAAGCACGCGAAGGCGGGCTTGACCTGTTGACCGTCGCCGATCTCAAAAATCTGGCGCCTTCACTGTCGATCACGACTTTGCCCGATCTTTCGGTCGAGGGATCGGTTGCCAGCCGGACCAGCGCTGGCGGAACCGCGCCGGTTCGGGTAAGAGAAGCCATCGCAATCGCCCGGGCGGAATTGGCACAATGAAAAAGACAGCAAAATTTTGCCTGGTCGGACTCACCGTCCTTCTCGGTGCCTGCGGCAAAGTAGGGCCGCTCGTCCCCGCGCCGGGCCAGGCAGCTCCCGCGAAAGCCTATGGCAGCGACAAGGTCGCGGGGTCGGAAGAGTTGACGCAGGCGTCCGAACAGGCGCGCCCGGGACGCAGCGACGAACTGATCCGCCGGTCCGAGCGGCGCACCGACGACCCGTTCGATTTGCCACCCGGGACCCAGCCCAAACCCGCTGACCCAACGGACGACAAGGCGAAGACCGCCGATCCTGCCAAGCCCGAATAAATTCTCCCAAACAAAGATCCCGGACACATCATGGACCATTTCCAGCTCATCGACGGTATTCTCCACGCAGAGAATGTTCCGCTGCCGCGCATTGCCGCTGAAATCGGGACCCCCGTCTATGTCTATTCGCGCGCCACATTGGAACGCCATGCCCGTGTTTTTCGCGAGGCATTGACCGATGCGGGCATTGCCGATCCGCACATCGCTTTTGCGGTCAAGGCTAACCCCAATCTCGCTGTGCTTAAGGTGCTCGCACGCGAAGGCTATGGTGCCGATGTGGTTTCGGCGGGCGAAATGGAGCGTGCGCTTGCGGCGGGCGTGCCGCCGCACGATGTCGTCTTTTCGGGCGTCGGCAAAACCGCCGATGAAATCATCGCCGCGCTGAAACGCGATATCGGCCAGTTCAATATCGAATCCGAAGAGGAAGGCCGCGAGCTTGCCGCGCTCGCCGAGACGATGGGCAAGCGTGCCGATGCCGTCCTGCGCATCAACCCCGATGTCGATGCACAGACCAATGCGAAAATCTCGACCGGCAAGGCCGACAACAAATTCGGCATCGGACTGCACAAGGCCGCGGCCATTTATGCGCGGCTGGCGGCGCTACCGGGGCTGAACATGCGCGGGTTGGCGCTGCATATCGGCAGCCAGCTCCTCAATCTCGATCCGCTGGAGACTGCCTTTGGCAAGATCGGCAAGCTGGTCAGCGAATTGCGCAGCGCGGGCCACCGGATTAGCCATGTCGATCTGGGCGGCGGGCTTGGCGTGCGCTATAAGGCTGGGGACGAGCCTCCGCATCCTGCCGAATATGCTGCAATGGTTGCGCGCGTGACCAAGGACTGGGACGTGCAATTGATGTTCGAACCCGGCCGGGTAATTTGCGGCAATGCCGGCGTGTTGCTAACCCAAGTGATCCGAGTGAAACCCGGCGCTGGCAATCTGCCCTTTGTCATCGTCGATGCCGCGATGAACGATCTGGCGCGCCCCGCGCTCTATGACGCCTGGCATGATTTTGAGGCTGTGCAGCCGACAGGCGAGCGCCTGACCGGCAATATTGTGGGGCCGGTGTGCGAAACCGGAGACACATTCGCGATGGCGCGCGAGATGGATGTCGTGGCGCAAGGCGATCTGGCGATTTTCCGCACTGCCGGTGCCTATGGGGCGACAATGGCGAGCACCTATAACAGCCGGGGACTGGTGCCCGAGGTGCTGGTGCATGAAGACCGTTATGCCGTCGTCGCAGAGCGGATCGAGCCCGCGACGATCCTTGCCGCCGAGCATGTTCCCGACTGGCTGGCATGAACCAGCTGCCGATCTTCGTAAACCTGCGCGGCCGCAAGGTCGTGCTGGTGGGCGAAGGCGAAGCGGCGGATGCCAAGCGGCGACTGATCGAGAGAGCTGGCGGAGTCTGCGTCGGCGCGGATGATGGCGAGGCGCGGCTCGCCTTTGTGGCTTGCGAGGATTTTGAGGCGGTTGCCGAGGCGCTGAAGGCGCGCGGCCTGCTGGTCAATGTCGTGGACCAACCGCAATCGTGCGACTTTACCACGCCTGCAATCGTCGATCGCGATCCGGTGCTGATCGCCATTGGCACAGGCGGGGCGTCGGCAGGGCTGGCAAAAGCACTACGACAGCGGCTGGAGGCATTGTTGCCGGAACGGCTGGGAGAGCTGGCGCTGCAATTCCAGGCGGCGCGCGATGCGCTACGGCGAAAATGGCCCGATGGGGCGCAAAGACGCAAGGCGATTGACGATGCCTTCGCCGAGGGCGGGGTGGCCGATCCTCTGCGCGAACATGACGCTGCGGGCATCGACCGCTGGCTATTTGGGGAGAGCGAAGCGGCATCTGGCCGGCTGGTGCGGCTGGTCCTCCGCTCGCCTGATCCCGATGAACTGACATTGCGGGAGGCGCGGCTTTTGGGGCAGGCAGATCATATCTGGCATGATGACGCCGTACCGCCTGCAATATTGGCGCGCGCCCGCGCCGATGCGGCGCGTCATTCAGGCCCGCTGCCCGATAGTTTGCCCTCCGGGTTGGTGCTGCAGATAAGGTTGCAACCGGACGATCATGCGCCAAAGGATGTCGCATGACCATTATGCTGCCATCGCGCGAGAATCCGATGCTGCTGTTCGGTTGCGGCAATATGGGCGGGGCTATGCTGGCAGGCTGGCTCAAGGGCGGCTTTTCGCCTGACGCTTTTGTCGTTGTCGATCCGATTGCGAAAGGGCTGCCGGTCGCGACCTATGCCGATGCGGGGCAGGTGGAGCAGACATTTTCGCTCGCGCTGCTGGCGATAAAGCCCCAGCTCTTTACCGATGCCGCTGGCGATTTCGCGCGGTTGCTGACGCCTGACGCTTTGGTGATTTCCATTCTGGCTGGGACGCGGCTTGAACAGCTGCAGCTTGCCTTTCCCGGACGGCGCCTAGTGCGACTGATGCCCAATTTGGCAGCAGCCCTGGGGAAATCGCCATTGGGGCTGTTTCCGAAAATGGACGGACTTGAGCCATTGCTGACCCCGCTCGGCAAGCCCGTCTGGCTATCGGACGAAGGGCAGATGGATACCGTCACCGCGCTGGCCGGGTCCGGACCCGCCTTTGTTTATCGCTTTATCGAGGCGTTATCCGAGGCTGGCGCGAAACTGGGTCTCCCGCCCGAACAGGCGCAGACGCTGGCAATTGCCATGGTGGACGGGGCAGCCCAGCTTGCAGCGACGAGCGACATCAAACCCGCCGAGTTGGCAAGACGCGTGACCAGCCCGGGCGGGACAACCGCCGCTGGGCTTGCCATATTGGATGATGACGACGCATTGAAACGCCTGATCGACGCGACACTAAAGGCCGCGCGCGATCGCGGTGTCGAACTATCGCAAGGCGGGTAAGGGCGGGGGCTGTCCCTGACGACAGCCCCTCACCTCACATCAGCGATAGAAGACGTGATTGTCGACCGTGCCCATGCGCTTCAGCCGCCAGCCGGGCGACACATAGCGTGCATGGAAGAACATCGCGCCTTCGACCGGGCTTTTCCAGCTGCCGTCGAGCGCGATGCGGCTGATCGCAACGGCATTTTTCCAATGCGTGCTGTTCGTGTTGATGTGCGGCATTTTTCCGCCGCGCACGAACGAAAATTGGCTCGGCTGGTACACGACGCCGCAGATGGTCGAGGGGAAACGGCCCGATTTGGTGCGGGCAAGCACGACACGCGCAACGGCAAGCTGTCCGGCGAGCGATTCGCCCTTTGATTCAAAATAGACCGCGCCGGCGAGGCAGCGGGTTTCGGAGTCCAGCTCTCCGGGGGCGCCATGGCTCTTGACCAGTTCGGCAAGGCTCGAGGCGCTGACCGGAACAGATGCAGCCTCGGCGGGCGCTTCTGTCTGCGGGGCAGGCAATATGTTGGGGACATCACCGGTGCCAGGCGCGAACAATATGTCGCCGCCGCTGTCTTTCAGGACAGCGTCGCGGGCGGCCTCGTCGGCGGCAAGAACGCTGGTGTCGATGGTGATGGTGTTGGGGGCGAGCTGATATTCGGTGCTATCAGAACCGAAGGCGTAACCTGCGTCGGAAATGCTCGCGACCGACAGCAAGGTAAGCGAAAGAGCCGCAACCGGTGCAGCTTTCGAAAATACAGACATTATATTCGTTCATTGTGCGGCGGTGGAGCCAATCGCGCGAAACCCAAAAACCCTATGCGCGAGATTTTCCACTTCCGGCTCGCGTGTTTACCGCAGTCCACCCCTGAACTGCATTGGCAACCTTCGCTGCATTCATTCCGCATTCATGGTGCGGCGCAACAAAGTCAAGAGTGCTGACCTAAAAGTCCGTTCAACCGTTCGGCAAATGCGACGTCCAGTTCCAATATCCAGATATCCGGGTCGCGCGAGACCCGGCGATCAAGAAATTCCTGCAATAATTGTTCATTATCAATGCTTTCTGGGCCGACGGGCTGCCATTTTGACGCCTTTTCAGGAAAGGGCATAGCCTCATAAAGCACCGGATTCCGCCCTTTTTGGCGGGTTAAGAGCAGCAAGGCACCCGCTGTTGGATCGCCTTTCCGGATGACGGTCGCGAAGTCGCCCTGCTCTGCACATTGGCGGATGAGCGCCGAAACGCGCATGTGGGTGGCCAGGCGCGGTTCGATCATCGACTGCGCCAGCCGCCAGCCGCATCAAGCGGCATCGCGCTCCTCGACGCGGGCAAGCAAGGCAAACAGCGCATCGGCATCTTTCGCGCCGCGCAACTGCGCGCGGCTCGCCTCATCGCGGAACATGCGCGACACTTCGGCCAGTGCCTTCAGATGCGCGGCACCATCATTGACGGGTGAAAAAAGCGCAAAGACCAGATCAACGGGTTCATCGTCGATCGCTTCATAATCGACAGGCTTTCCGAGCCGTGCAAAGACGCCTACCGGTCCATCGAGCCCCGACACCTTGCAATGCGGGATTGCGGTGCCGCCACCAAAGCCTGTGGGGCCGAGCCGCTCACGCTCGACAAGCGACTCCTGTGCAGCATTCGCATCGATGGCATAATTTTTCGCGGCATGGGCCGCAAGCTCGGACAAAAGCGCGTCTTTTGTTGCCATGTGCAGGCCCGAAAGCACAGCGCCATCGGCCAAACGGGTAGAAATACGAATCATATCTGTTCCCCTGACCCTGCCGGTTTCAGCAAGCCCAGGCCTTCAAAATCATTGAATCAACATGAAAAATCAGGCCGAGCTCAGGTCGCGGATTTCGGTTCAACCCACCCGATCGTGCCGTCGTGGCGGCGGTAAACCATATTGTGCGTCCCAGTGCCACTATTTTTGAACAACAACGCAGAGGTATTGCGCAGATCCATCAGCATAACGGCGTCGGAAACGGTCGATTCGGGGATATCGACACGCATTTCGGCGACAATGACGGGCGCTTCGGGGGGCGCTGCATCGGTGTTCGCATCGCCGGCATCGAAGACGGTATAGGCAGCCTCTTCCTCGCGCAGTGCATGCGCTGCCTGTTCATGCCGGTCCTGCAGCCGGCGCATATAGCGGCGCAGCTGTTTTTCGATCTTTTCGGCTGCACCGTCAAAGGCGATGTGCGCATCAGCTGCTTCGCCATGGCCCTTTAGGACCAGGCCCTGCATCACATGCATGACGATATCGCTGGCAAAGCGGTCATGCGGCGCGCGACCAAAGGTGACCTGGGCGGACAGGGCCTTGGAAAAATATTTCTCCACCATCGCCGACAAGCGGGTCTCGACATGGGTTTTCAGTGCATTGCCCGTTTCCAGCTGGTGACCAGATACCCGAATGTCCATGTCTAAACTCCTTTTTTGCTTTTGGGGATGGGAGGGTCAGGGAGCAGCCGCGCCGTCACGGCCCGTCCAGATGGCATTGGCGATGCCAGCGATGAAGAGGCTGTGCCGCTCCAACTCGGCAGGCGAGGCGTGGTGCGGCCGCGGCGCGCGATAAGGGCGATCGACGCGTATCAATGGCCGGGAATGATCGAGACCAGTAGTGTTGTTCGTCGTTTCCTCGACCAGCGCAAGACCGATCTGCTTGCCGCCGGTCAGTTCGATATAAAGCTGCGCAAGCAATTCTGCATCGAGCAGCGCGCCATGCTTGGTCCGGTGGCTGCGATCAATGCCATAGCGCGTGCACAATGCGTCGAGCGACAATTTCGCGCCGGGATGCCGCGTGCGGGCAAGCGCAACCGTATCGACCATCCGCGCCATATCGACCCGCGGCAGGCCGCATTTGTCGAGTTCCATGTTGAGGAAGCCGAAGTCGAAGCTGGCATTGTGCGCAACAAGCGGGCAGTCAGCGATAAAGTCGAGCAATTCCTGCGCTTTCGCGGCAAAGAGCGGCTTGTCGGACAGGAAAATGTCCGACAGACCGTGCACCTGTTCGGCTGCAGGCGGCATTGCACGTTCCGGATTGAAATAGCAGTGGAAGCTGTTGCCGGTAATCACACGGCCCACCATTTCGATGCAGCCAATTTCAACCATGCGGTCACCGGTCAGGGGATCGAAGCCGGTCGTTTCGGTATCAAAGATGATCTCACGCATTCCGCCATTACATATCGGCCTGTTCATCGGATACTGCAAGGCGTTCGCGCAATTTTTTGACAAGCGCTGCGACCTGCCGCTGCGTGTCGGCGAGCGTACCGCCGGTATCGATCACCGTGTCTGCGCGCGCGCGCTTTTTGGCGTCGGGGGTCTGCAAGGCAAGGATCTGATCGAACTTTTCCGCCGTCATGCCGTCACGGGCAAGCGCACGTGCGCGCTGCTGCTCGGGCGGGGCGGAAACGACGACTATATGGTCAACGGCACTATGCCCCCCCTTTTCGAACAATAAGGGGATGTCGAGAACGATCAGCGCCTTGTCGGCATGGCGCTCAAGAAATGCCGTCCGCATGGCAGCGACTGTGGGATGGATGATCGCCTCCAGCCGCGCAAGCCGTTCGGGATTGCCGAACACGGCCTTGCCGAGCAAAAGCCGGTCGACACCCTCAAGTCCGGTTGTTCCCGGAAATTCGGCCTCGATCGGCGCCAGCAGCGCCCCGCCCGGGCCCTGTAGGCTGTGCACCGCAGCGTCGGCATCGAAAACGGGGACATTTTCGCCCATGAACATTTTCGCGACGGTCGATTTTCCCATCGCAATGCCGCCGGTGAGCCCGATGATGAGCGGTCCTTTGCGTTGCCCGGTCATTTCAGCAACAGGGCGCGAAGCTCGTCTTCGCAATCATCGGGCGGCGCCTGGCCGAAAAACAGCTCGAAGGCGAGCGCGGCCTGCCCCACCAGCATTTCGAGCCCGTCGACAATTTCCAGCCCCCGCGCTTCTGCTGCTTTGAGCAAATCGGTTGCCAGCGGGGTGTAGACGATATCGTAAACCAGCGCTTCGTCGGGAAGGGGTGACAGGTCGATCTCAAGCGATGGCTGCCCGCGCATGCCCAATGGGCTGCTGTTCACCAACAGCGCCACAGGCGGAAGCACTGCATCCATGGCAAGCACCCTGCCCTTCAGCCCGAAATGCGACAATAAGGCTGCGGCTTTCAGTGGGCTGCGCGCGAGCAAGGTCACTTCGCCAACATCCGCCTGTGCGAGAGCAAAAAGGATGGCACGCGCCGCACCCCCCGCCCCGATCACCGCGACAGGTGCGCCTGCCCAGTCAAATTCGCTGATCGGCGCGAAAAAGCCGGCGGCATCGGTGTTCGTTGCCTGCAGCTTGCCGTCCATGCTGCGAAATATCGTATTGGCCGCGCCGATTGAATCGCGCACGCCGCCCGGATCGGCGACATGGTCGAGTATGGCCAGCTTGTGCGGGATCGTCACATTGCAGCCGCGCCATTCAGCATCGGCACTGCGCGCAGCGACATAATCGGCCAGCCCGGCGGACAGGATATGCTGGGCGCGATATTCTGCGACCAAGCCCAGCTTTTGAGCCCAGAAATTATGGATGAGCGGCGATTTGGAATGGGAAATCGGATCGCCGATCACCTCGGCATAGATAGTCATGACGCCATTTCTCCACGGTCACGCAAAAAGCCGAGCAGCGGCAGCAAAGGCATCCCCATGATATCGAAATGGCTGCCCTCAGCCTGCGAAAAAAGCTGCGCGCCTGCACCTTCAATTTGGTAGCAGCCAACACAATGGCGGATATCATCCCAATGGCGCGCGACATAATCTTCGATAAATGCCGACGACAAAGGCCGCATCGTCATCCGCGACGTTGCGACGAAACGCCAGACGGGCGTGCCTTGCTCGGCCACGACAACAGCCGAAAATAATTTGTGCGTGGTGCCTGCCATTTGCGCCAGATGTCCCGCCGCGTCCTCGGGCGATGCGGGCTTGTCGAGCATGGTGCCGTCGGCCAGCGCAAGCGTCTGATCCGCACCGATCACCAGCGCAACGGGATATTTGCCCGACAGTTTGACAGCTTTAGCCTCGGCTAGCGCATCTGCGATATCGCGCGCGCCCAGACCTTGTTCGAGCAGGCTTTCCTTCACCGCAGCTTCATCGACCATCGGTGCCATGGCGTCACATTCGACCCCGGCGCAGGCCAGCATGTCGCGCCTTGCCGTGCTGGTCGATGCAAGGATCAATCGGGTCATGCGGCCTGTTCGCCGGCATCGGCGCGGTCGTTGAAAAGATTGATGATGGCAGCCGCGCTTTCCTCGATACTCCGCCGGGTCACGTCGATCACCGGCCAACCATTGTCTGCGAACATCCGCCGGGCAAAGGCAATTTCGCGTTTGACGGCTTCTTCCTCGACATAATCGGTATCGGGGGCCTGATTAAGCGACAATAGCCGGTTGCGCCGGACCTGAACCAGCCGCTCGGCACTGGTGACAAGACCAACGACAAGCGGATGTTTCAAGGTGAAGAGCGACTGCGGCGGCGGCGATTCAGGGACGATGGGGATATTCGCGGTCTTGTAGCCGCGGTTGGCAAGATAGATGCTCGTCGGTGTTTTCGAGGTGCGGGAAACACCGGCGAGGACAATATCGGCTTCTTCCCAATTTTGGTGGTTGAGGCCATCATCATGCGCGATGGTGAACTGGATCGCATCGACACGCGCAAAATAGGCCTCATCCAGTGCATGTTGCCGACCCGGCCGGGCCTTCGCCTGCTGCCCCAATATTCCGGACAGCGCATCGCTGACCGCATCGAGCGCCGCTACGGCGGGCAGGCCGAGCGTTCTGCAGCGCTCCTCCAGCTTGCCGCGCATTGTGCCATTGACCAAGGTGAAGAGCACCAGACCAGGGTGCGCGGCGATATCAACCAATATCCGGTCCAAATGCGATTCTGAACGCACCATCGGCCAGAAATGCTTGACCACATCGATATCGTCAAATTGCGCGAGCGCGGCCTTGGCAATATTTTCCAGCGTCTCCCCCGTGGAATCCGACAGCAGATGGAGGTGGATACGCTCGGCCATTGCCGACAGCATTGTGGGCCGCTTGGGGATAAATCAAGGGACAAAAAATGCGTTCAAATTTGTCCGCGCTGTCCTGTTTTCAGACCGTCGATTCGGGCACAGACTCTCCACAGGGGCAAATCGCTTTCCACAGCCTGTGGGAAACGGGGAAAATGCAAATCGAATCGTGCGATAATCCTGTGACGGCTGAGTCAAGCTGTTGGCAAAAAGGGTGGACGGCCCGCCAATCGATCCTTACCCACAGCACATCATCTTTCATCATCCTTTTTATATTTTATAATTTTGATTGGACTCTGGGCGTTGCGTGAAAATCCGGTCGTCAAAAGCGGCGAAAAACCATTGTTGGCGGTATTGCGTGGTGAGCTGATCGATCCTCCGCCCATGTGGCTGATGCGGCAGGCGGGACGCTATTTGCCCGAATATCGCGAGCTTCGTGCGCAAAAGGGCGGATTCCTGGAGCTTGCCTATGACAGCGATGCCGCATGCGAAATCACGCTACAGCCGCTGCGCCGTTTCGGTTTTGACGGAGCGATCCTGTTTTCCGACATATTGGTTGTGCCACATGCCATGGGTCAGGACCTGTGGTTCGAGGCTGGCGAGGGGCCGCGACTTGCACCGAAACTTGCCGATAGCGACTGGCGCGAGCTGGTACCCCAGCCGCAACGGCTCGATCCCGTCTATGAAACGATCCGAAAGGTAAAGGCTGCACTGGCACCTGAAACGACCTTTCTGGGCTTTGCCGGCAGTCCCTGGACCGTTGCGACCTATATGGTTGCCGGACAGGGCAGCAAGGACCATGCGGAGACACGGCAGCTGGCCTATAGCGATCCGCAAAGTTTCGGGGCGCTGATCGATGCCATCGTCGCGCAAACGGTCGATTATCTGTCGAAACAGATCGAGGCAGGCGTCGATGCCGTGCAATTGTTCGATAGCTGGGCCGGATCGCTTGCACCTGCGCAGTTCGAGCGCTGGGTCATTGCGCCCAATGCCGCCATCGTGAAAGCGCTGAAGGCGCGTCATCCGGATACGCCGGTCATCGGTTTCCCTAAAGGCGCCGGGGCAAAGCTGGTCGATTATGCGGCTGGCGTAGGCGCAGATGCGATCGGGCTTGATGAGACCATCGATCCGGCCTGGGCGAACGCAAATCTGCCTGCCGGTCTGCCGGTGCAGGGCAATCTCGATCCGCTTGCCTTGATGGCGGGGGGCGAGGCCCTGGAATCGGCGGTTGCGCGCATTCGCAGTGCGTTGCAGGGTCGACCGCATATCTTCAACCTTGGCCACGGTATCGGCCAGTTCACGCCCATTGCGCATGTCGAAAAATTGCTTAGCGTGGTGCGGGAAACAAATTGAACCAACCTTCGTCACCCCCGCGAAAGCGGGGGTCCATCTCCGGAGGGAAAATTTCAGCGACGGGTGATGGATTCCCGCCTTCGCGGGAATGACGAAATGGGGTCTGAAACATGGCGGAAGCAATAGCAGTGCTTTATTATTGGCTGAAATCGGCGCATCTGATCTTCGTGATCTTCTGGATGGCGGGCCTCTTCATGCTGCCGCGCTTTTTCGTCTACCATCAGGAGGCAGCCGAAGGTTCGGACGAGGCGGCACGCTGGGTGGACCGCGAAAAGCGTTTGATCCGGATCATCTTGAACCCGGCCATGATCATCGTCTGGATAGTCGGGCTGTTGCTGGCGTGGCAGATCGGCGCGCTCAGCCAAGGCTGGTTCCACGCCAAATTGCTGTTTGTGCTGGGTTTGTCAGCCTATCATGGCTGGATGGTCGGCTATGCCAAAAAGCTTGCGCGCGGGGAGCGCAGCATGTCGGGCAAGCAGTTACGCCTGTTCAACGAGGTGCCGGGAATCGCCGCTGCCGTCATCGTGATACTGGTTGTCGCCAAGCCTTTTTGACGACCGGTCTGTTGCGGCACGGAACCGTTCCGGCTCAAGCACGTTTTACAACAAATGGGTGATATTCTCGCTGACTTGATTCCTGCGCGACTGACAGAGGAAATTTCTGCGCTGCATGATTTGCCGGAGTCGAGCTATCGCGCGCTGTTGGACCAGATGCCGCAAATGGTCTGGTCCACACGGCCCGACGGCTATCACGATTATTATAATCTGCGCTGGTATGAATTTACCGGGGTTCCCGTCGGATCGACTGACGGCACCAAATGGAACGGCATGTTCCATGCCGACGATCAGGAAAAGAGCTGGGAAATCTGGAAAGCCTGCCTTGCGTCGGGTGCGCCCTATGAGGTTGAATATCGGTTGCGCCACCATAGCGGGCAATATCGGTGGACGCTTGGCCGCGCGATGCCGATTCGTAATGCGGAAGGCGTCATCATCCGCTGGATCGGCACCTGCACCGATATTCATGAACAAAAGCAGTTGATGGATATCAACACGCTGCTTGTTGGCGAGCTGAGCCATAGGATCAAAAATATCTTTGCTGTGGTCAGCGCGCTGATCAGCCTTTCGGCGGCTGGGCGCGCCGATTGCAGCAATTTTGCCGCCATATTGAAAGAACGTATCGGTGCACTGGGCGCAGCGCATGAATTTGTCCGCCCGCATTCGGAACATTCGCGGCCATCGGCGGGAAATCCCACGCTTTTCGGAATGCTCGACAAGGTATTTGCCGCGGTTCCCGCCTATCGCAATGACCGGATCACGCTCAGCGGCGATGACTTCAGCGTCGATGACCAGGCGGCAACGCCACTGGCCTTGGTATTTCACGAACTGATGACCAACGCGCTCAAATATGGTGCATTGTCGCGGCCCGAGGGATCGGTTCAGCTTCAGGCGCAAGCGGTTGACGACAATGTGCTGATCAGCTGGTCGGAACGCGATGGCCCGCACGCCCCGACCGAAGCGCCCTCGCCGGGATTTGGCACGCAGCTGGTCGATCTCAGCATCGAAGCGCAACTGGGCGGACAATTGCAGCGCAACTGGTCAGAGAGCGGACTGACGGTCGAGATGAAAATCCCCCGGGCCTCGCTGCACCGTTAACCGGTTGCCCTAAAAAAACCGGCGTCAGCGCCGCAGCGAGCGCAAGATCGCAGGGGGTTTGGCGCTCGCCATCGACCGGCGGATGGCATGCGCAAAGCCGAGCAATTCGGCAACATCATTGTCATTCACAGGCTTGGGCGCGACCCCCAATATCGCCGGATGGTCATTTGCAGGCTCCATCACCCGCTGCGGGTCGGCGGTGATGAAAACCACATGGCTTTCCGCTTTATCGGCAATATGCCGTGCAACCTGAGGGCCAGTATGGCCGTCGCGCAGATTACAGTCCACCAGCGCCAAGTCAGGCTTTTTCTCGGCCAGCAGGACCGCATTTTTGCTGTCCACGGCAATGCCAATGACTTCGTGGCCAAGATTGCGCACCATCATCGCGAGATGCATGGCCACCATCATCTCGTCTTCGACGATTAATACCGAAATTTTGTCGCTGGCATGGGTCATCGACAGGGCCTTCATCAACCTTTGCTATCAAATGCTATTTTGGATGATTTGAAAATGCCGAAGCCGGGGCAAGGTTCCCTTCGGTTTGACAAAATCGCCGGGCGACTATATGAGAGCCGTCAAGCCCGTCCTGGGCATGCGCCGCTGCCGCACTGCAACGCGCCAATGTCTTTACCATAACTAACCCGGCTGAACTTGACGCCGGAGAACCAATTTTCCCCCTTGGAATTCCATCATGCATTTGAAAGATTTGAAAAATAAAAAGCCGGCCGAGCTCGTCTCGATGGCCGAAGAGCTGGAGATCGAAGGCGCATCGACGCTGCGCAAGCAGGATCTGATGTTCGCGATCCTGAAAGAAGTTGCCGAAGATGGCGAGCAAATCATGGGCGTCGGCACCATCGAAGTGCTGCCCGACAGTTTCGGCTTCCTGCGCAGCCCCGAAGCCAATTATCTTGCTGGTCCCGACGATATCTACGTCTCGCCCAATATGGTCCGCCAGTTCGGTCTGCGCACGGGCGATACGGTCGAGGGCGAGATCCGCGCGCCCAAGGATGGCGAACGCTATTTCGCGCTGACCAAGGTGCTGAAGGTAAATTTCGATGATCCCGATGCCGTGCGCCACCGGGTCAATTTCGACAATTTGACGCCGCTTTATCCGGACCAGAAACTGACGCTCGACAATGCCGATCCGACGATCAAGGACAAATCGGCGCGCGTCATCGACATCGTCTCGCCGCAGGGCAAGGGCCAGCGCGCGCTGATCGTTGCGCCGCCGCGCACGGGTAAGACGGTGCTCCTCCAGAATATTGCCAAGGCAATCACCGACAACCATCCCGAAGTGTTCCTGATCGTGCTGCTCATCGATGAGCGGCCCGAGGAAGTCACCGACATGCAGCGCAGCGTGAAGGGTGAGGTTGTCAGCTCGACGTTTGACGAGCCCGCCACGCGCCACGTCCAGGTTGCTGAAATGGTGATCGAAAAGGCCAAGCGACTTGTCGAGCATAAGCATGACGTCGTCATCCTGCTCGACTCAATCACCCGTCTCGGCCGCGCCTATAACACGGTGGTTCCGTCATCGGGCAAGGTCCTGACCGGCGGTGTCGATGCCAATGCACTGCAGCGTCCCAAGCGTTTCTTCGGTGCTGCGCGCAATATCGAGGAAGGCGGATCGCTCTCGATCATCGCGACCGCGCTGATCGACACTGGCAGCCGCATGGACGAAGTCATCTTCGAAGAGTTCAAGGGCACGGGCAACAGCGAAATCGTCCTTGATCGCAAGGTTGCGGACAAGCGCATCTTCCCTGCGCTCGACGTTGGCAAATCGGGCACACGCAAGGAAGAGTTGCTCGTCGAAAAGGACAAGCTCACCAAAATGTGGGTGCTGCGTCGCATCCTAATGCAGATGGGTACGGTCGATGCGATGGAGTTCCTGCTCGACAAGATGAAGGATTCGAAGACCAACGAGGATTTCTTCGATTCGATGAATCAATAAGCTCGCAAAGTGTCAGATCTTCCCGTTCGCGCTGTCATCACGGGCGGGCCGGGGGCAGGGAAATCGACGCTTTTGGCGGCGCTGGCACGGCAGGGCATCGTGACTTTCCCCGAAGTTGCGCGGGCGATATTGAAGGCACCGGGCGGGATGGATTTGCGCGCGCAGCAACCGGAGCAATTTGCTCTCGCCATGCTGGAGGCCGAGCTTTCGGCATGGCATGCGGCACCGGCGGGTCTGTCCATCTATGACCGCGGTTTTCCGGATATAGCGGGCTTTCTAAATCTCGAAGGACGGCCCGTTCCCGCGAGCATCGACCAGGCTTGCCGGATGCGGCGTTATAATGGCCCTGTTTTCCACGCTCCGCCATGGCGCGCCATCTACGCACAGGACGCCGAACGTACCCAGAGCTGGCAGGAGGCACAGGCCAGCGGCCTTGCCGTTGCACAGGCATGGCGTGCCTATGGATACAGGCTGATCGAGCTGCCGCGTACTTCTGTTGACGCGCGACTAGCCTTCGTCATGGAACATTTGGCAGCCGATCTTGCTTCCCCCCGCGGATGACCCTATGCGACCACATTAGTTTTTCGGGGACCACGGATGTTTGATTTATTTTTGGCCGCGGCGCCTTCGCTTGGCGGGCCTGCCGAAATTTGGGCTGCCATCGTCAAGGATTTCTCCAATCTTGGCTCTCCCTCTGCACTTGCAGCCTTTGTACAGGTATTGATGATCGACATCGTGCTTGCGGGTGACAATGCGATCGTCGTTGGCGCGCTTGCCGCAGGGCTGCCTGCTGATCAGCGGCGAAAGGTGATCATGATCGGCGTCATCGCGGCGCTGGTGCTCCGCGTGATTTTCGCATTGATGGTGACTTGGTTGCTTGGCCTGATCGGGCTGGTTTTTGCTGGTGGCCTGCTTCTGCTCTGGGTCGCGTGGAAAATGTATCGCGACATCCACCATAATGAAGCCGTTGAATCGCCCGGTTCACCAGAAATTGAAGGTGACGAGGATAGCGGAATTCGCCCGGCAAAAAGCTTTTGGGGTGCTGCCTGGGCCGTCGCCCTCGCCGATGTCTCGATGAGCCTTGACAATGTGTTGGCGGTTGCCGGCGCGGCCAAAGACCATCCGGGCATCATGATCGTCGGGCTTATCTTCGCCGTCGCGCTGATGGGTGTGGCCGCCAATATCATCGCCAAATATATTGAGCGGTTCAAATGGATTGCCTGGATCGGACTCGCCGTTATCGTCTATGTCGCGGGCAAGATGATCTATGACGGCTGGACCGACCCGCAGCTGGGCGTCGGTCGTTATGTCACAGCGATGATCGGTGGCTGACCCCTGGGCGGATATGCCGACGCTGGAGGGCGTCCATATCCGCCTTCGCCCGATGGTGCGCGCCGATGGCCCCGCCATTGTCGAGGCGGCAAGCGATGGCCGATTGTGGGAGCTATTCTACACCAGCGTGCCGTCGGCGGAAGAGATAGAAGCCTATCTCGATAACGCAGAGCGAGAGACCGGCTATGGCCGCGCCATGCCCTTTGTCGTTATCGAGCGCGCGTCGGGCAGGCTGGTGGGCGCGACGCGCTATATGCGGATGAAGCCCGACGCACGGCGACTGGAAATCGGCACAACCTTTTATGCGCAATCGGTGCAGCGCAGCCCAGTAAACAGCGAGGCAAAGCTGCTTCTGCTGACCTACGCATTCGAGGCGATGGACTGCCTCTGCATGCAGTTACGGACCGATGCGCTAAATTTCCAGTCGCAGCGCGCCATTGAAAGGCTCGGCGCAAAGCGTGACGGCCTGTTGCGCAACCACAGCATCCTCAAGGGCCGCGTACGCGACACCGTGGTTTATTCAATCCTTGCCAACGAATGGGAAGGCGTGAAGCGCAATCTGAAGTTGCGGTTGGCGCGGGGCTAACCCAAATGCTCCGCAAAAAACGAGGCCGTTCGTGAATCTGCCAGCTGCGCGCCGGCTTCGTCGCGGCGGTTGCCCATTTCTGCGGCGAAGCCATGGTCGAGCCCTGCATAGTCGTGCAAGACGACTTTGGGGTGGGCGTCGAGCTCCGCATGGATCGCCGCCTGAGCCTCCGGCGCGACAAAATGATCGGCTGTCGGGATGTGCAGCATCAGCGGGTTGGCGATTGCGTGGCTTTCGTTCAGCATCTGGTCGATCATGACGCCATAATAGCCGACCGATGCTGAAATGTCGGTGCGCGCGGCGGCCATATAGGCGAGACGGCCGCCAAGGCAGTAGCCGACACAGCCGACCTTTTCGATTGGAGCAACGCCAAGCTCTCCGCGTCTGATGGCGTGGATCGCGGCTTCGATATCCTTCACGCCATCATTGGGGTCATATTGCCCGAAATAGCCGAAAGCCTCCTGCAACTGTTCATCGACATCGGGATCGAGTTCGACCCCCGGAGCGAAGCGCCAGAAAATGTCGATGGCAACCGCCAGATAACCTTTTTCGGCCCAGCCATCGCATTTTTGCCTGATCCCCGGATTGACGCCGAAAATTTCGGGGATGACGATGATGGCGGCCTTCGCGGGTCCAGCAGGCCTGGCGAGATAGGCGCCGAACAGAGCGTCTTCATCCAAGGCTTTGATCTGGTTCATCTCACCCATGGCGGCTCTCCTCGTAAAAAATTGTGCGCATATTGTTTATGCGACTATAGACAGGGGCGCAATCGGTGGAGGAGGAAAGCCCATATGAAATTCAACATTGAAGTCGACACGACGCCAGAGGAAGTCCGCCGCCTGATGGGCCTTCCAGACCTGTCGGAGGTGCACGATGTGTATCTTGAAAAGATGAAAGCGGTTGCCGACAAGGGGCTGACCCCGGAAATGGTCCAGGGCATGATCCGCAACTGGGTGCCGATGGGCGACCAAAGCATGGATTTCATCAAAAGCCTGATGGGCGGACTTGCTGCGGGCAGTCTCGGCGGCAAAGACAAGAAATAAAATCAAAAGCATGGCCGCTGACACGATCTTTGCGCTGTCGAGCGGCGCGCTTCCGGCGGCCATTGCCGTTATGCGCATCAGCGGGCCTGATGCATTTTCTGCTGTGCAAGCTCTTGCTGGGTCGCTTCCCGCGCCGCGTCGTGCTTCGTTGCGGACATTGCGCGATGATGAAGGCCATATGCTCGATGAAGCGCTGGTGCTTGTCTTTCCGGGGCCCAACAGCGCGACAGGCGAAGATCTTGCCGAATTACACCTGCATGGCGGGCGCGCCGTCGTGCGTGCGGTAGAGGCGGCCCTGTCTGCCATATCCGGGCTGCGTCCTGCGGAGGCGGGGGAGTTTACCCGCCGCGCCTTTGCCAATGGCCGGATCGACTTGAACGAAGCCGAGGGTCTTGCCGATCTGCTTGCCGCAGAGACTGAATGGCAACGCCGTGCTGCGGCGCAAATGGCGGGCGGCACATTCAGCCGGCTGGTTGAGGAGTGGAGGATCGGGCTGCTGAATGTATCAGGGGAGTTGGAAGCGGCGCTCGATTTTTCCGACGAAGATGATGTTGGCGAGCAGGATTATACAGGATTATCAAATAGATGCGCTGACCTGCATGACGTCATGAGCGCCTATTTGAATGTGCCAAGCGCTGAAAAGTTGCGCGATGGGCTGCGCGTAGTCATTGCCGGACCACCCAACAGCGGCAAATCTACCTTGCTAAACGCGCTCGTCGCGCGCGAGGCGGCAATCGTGTCCGACATTGCCGGAACGACACGCGATTTGATCGAGGTGCCCGTTGCTTTGGGTGGCATAGCATTCTTGCTGACCGATACTGCGGGGCTGCGCGGAGATAGTGGTGACGAGATAGAGATGATCGGCATCGAGCGGGCCGAGGCGGCAATCGCGACTGCAGATATTGTGCTCTGGTTGGGTGCCGAGGGGCAGGGGCCGGAACATTCCGATCTCATCGAAGTAGCGGCCAAGGCTGACGATCCCCACAATGTTGCAAAATCAGCCTCCGCACTGAAAGTTTCTGCGCGAACCGGGGAGGGCATACAACTGTTGGTCGAGACCCTGATCGAAACCGGGCGTGAGCTTTTGCCTCCGCCGGACAGTATCGCAATGAATCGCAGGCAACATCGGCTTTTGGGCGAAGCTACAGTTGCACTTGCGCGAGTGGGCCAGCTGAATGATCCGCTCATGATGGCTGAGGAATTGCGGCAGGCCAGGCTGGCACTTGATGCGCTGACCGGCAGGGCGGGGACCGAAGACATGCTTGATGGACTGTTCGGTAGATTTTGCATCGGGAAATGATCCTGTTTCACGTGAAACATTGTCGCGGGCGGTAAAACATACCGAGCCGCTTTGACGCGAATCGCAGCGTCGGCTATGCGCGCCCGCAATGAATGGTTTTGACATCATTGTAGTGGGCGGTGGACATGCCGGTGTCGAAGCGGCGGCTGTTGGCGCGCGCATGGGTGCGCGTGTGGCTCTCGTCAGCTTTTCGCGCGACACTATCGGCGCGATGTCCTGCAATCCGGCGATCGGCGGCTTGGGAAAAGGCCATTTGGTTCGCGAAGTCGATGCCTTTGATGGTCTGATCGCGCGCGCTGCCGACGATGCGGCAATCCACTATCGCATGCTCAATGCTTCAAAAGGCGCGGCCGTGCAGGGACCACGGATCCAGGCCGACCGTCGCTTGTTCAAACAATCGATCCACCGACAGTTGGACGCGACGCCCAATTTGACGATCATCGAAGGTGAGGCAGCTGCCCTGCGCTTTGCTCAAGGCAACGATCATATCATTGACGGGCTGGTGCTTGCCGACGGCAGCGAAATCAGCGGACGTGCTGTTATTTTGGCCACGGGCACCTTTTTGGGTGGCAAATTGTTTCGCGGCGAGGAGCGGCTGGAGGGTGGCCGGATAGGGGAGGATAGTGCGCTAAAACTGGCGGCGCAGGTGCGGGGTGCAGGTCTCCCTATGGCGCGGCTCAAGACCGGCACGCCGCCACGTCTCGACGATCGGACAATTGATTGGGCGGTGCTTGAGGAGCAGCCCTCGGATTCGGGACGCTGGACGATGTCGTCGCAGAGCGCGGGGCGCATGGTGCCGCAACTGTTCTGCGCTATCACGCGAACCAATGCCGAAACCCACGACATCATCCGCAGCGGCCTCGATCGCTCGCCACTGTTCGGAGGCGACATCGAAGGGCAGGGCCCGCGCTATTGCCCATCCATCGAAGACAAAATCTTCCGTTTCGGCGATCGTGATGGCCATCAGGTGTTTCTGGAGCCTGAGGGCCTCGACACGCATCTGGTCTATCCCAATGGCATTTCGACATCACTTCCAGTTGATGTGCAGTTGGCCATGGTTAGATCGATGCCGGGGCTGGAAGAGGTGGATATGGTCGTGCCGGGCTATGCGGTCGAATATGATTATATCGATCCTCGCGCGCTCGATCGTACTTTGGCTGTACGCGGTTTTCAGGGACTCTACTGTGCCGGGCAGATCAATGGCACGACCGGCTATGAGGAGGCGGCCGCGCAAGGGCTGATCGCCGGAATGGGCGCTGCCTGTGCAGTGCTGGACCGCGAAGGACCTCAGCTCGATCGGTCAAACAGCTATATGGCCGTCATGGTCGACGATCTTGTCCTGCACGGGGTGACCGAGCCTTATCGCATGTTGACTGCGCGCGCGGAGTATCGCTTGCGGCTGCGGGCGGACAATGCCGACAGCAGATTGACCCAGCTGGGAATTGCCGTCGGCGCTGTCCGTGAGCAGCGCAAATCCGCTTATGAAGCTCGCGAAGAGCAGAAAGCAGCGCTTCGTCAGGTGATGCGCGAACAGCTGAGCGCGGACGCCCTCATAATGGCGGGCCTGGATGTCAAACGCGACGCCGGGCGTATGAGTCTTGTAGACTGGCTGCGGTTTCCTTCGGTCGATCTTGCATCACTTCTCATTGTTTCACGTGAAACAATCGCTTCTCAAGCCACGCGTATATGGGATGGTTCCCTCATCTCCGAACTTGAGCAGGATGGTCGATACGCTCCTTATCTGGACCGGCAAGCTGCCGAGCTCCGAGATCTGGCGGCCAACGAGCAAATAAGGCTACCATCCGACCTAGATTATCGCAGCATTGCTGGACTTTCGAACGAGATGGCGGAGCGCCTTGACGCAGCAAAGCCGGAGACGCTAGCCGCTGCGGGGCGAGTGCGTGGCATCACACCCGCCGCTTTGGCGACCATATTTGTACATGCCAAACGCGCTGGTGAGAAAAAGGCCGCATGACCGAAAACGAAGCGCAGCGCTGGCTGAAAGACAGCCTCAATGTTTCACGTGAAACATGGGAGCGGCTCGAGGCATTTGTCGAATTTCTGAAAGTCGAAGCAACACAGCAAAATCTAATTTCAGCCGCAACGCTGCAGGCGATTTGGACGCGCCATATTGTCGATAGCGCACAATTGCTAGGCCATGTGCCGGAGGCTCAACGCTGGCTCGATCTGGGCACGGGCGCTGGATTTCCAGGGCTTATAGTCGCGCTACTTTCCGACCACGACGTTACCCTTGTCGAGTCGCGCGCGAAGCGGATTGAATATCTGCGGCGCGCCGTCGACCTCCTGGGGCTGGAAAGCCGCACCCGCATCGCGCATATGCCGGTAGAACGGCTGGAAACTGCGACTTATGACATAATATCCGCACGCGCCTTTGCGCCATTGCCGCGCCTGCTAGACCTCGCTGCACGATTTTCCACAGCAAAGACATTATGGCTGTTACCAAAGGGTCGAAATGCCGTTAAGGAATTGCATGAAGCGCACGGGCGCTGGCAACTCGACTTCGCGGTGAAACCCAGCATTACCGATGATCAAGCGGGTATATTGGTGGGCCATGTGATTGGCGAACGCCCGCGCGGGCCGGTCAAGGGGAAGCGTAAGCAATGATTCGGATAGCCATTGCAAATCAAAAGGGCGGTGTGGGGAAGACCACCACGGCGATCAATCTCGCAACAGCGCTTGCTGCCAGCGGGCATAGCTGCCTGCTGATCGATCTTGACCCGCAAGGCAATGCATCCACCGGCCTCGGCATCAAGGCATCGGAAAGAGAGCATAGCAGCTATCATCTCCTAATGAGCGAAACCAGCGTCGATCAGGCTGCGCTTGCAACAATGATCCCGGGGCTGGACCTTTTGCCTGCAACGGTCGATCTTTCCGGCGCGGAAGTAGAATTGGTTGATCATGCGGACCGTGCGCATAAGCTGCAAAATGCGCTGCGTGCAGGTGCTGCGCGATGGGATGTCTGCCTGATCGATTGCCCGCCATCGCTGGGCATGTTGACGATAAACGCGCTCGTTGCCGCCGATTCGATTCTCGTCCCGCTACAGTGCGAATTCTTCGCGCTTGAGGGATTAAGCCAATTATTACAGACAGTTGAGCGCATTCAAAATCGGTTCAACCCCGATCTGTCGATCCTCGGCGTCGCATTGACGATGTTCGACCGGCGCAACCGCTTGACCGACCAGGTTGCCGAGGATGTTCGCAGCTGTCTCGGCGGACTGGTGTTCGAAACGGTAATCCCGCGCAACGTCCGGCTTTCCGAGGCGCCAAGCCATGGTCTGCCCGCATTGATTTACGATCACCGTTGCTCGGGCTCCGAAGCCTATATGGCGCTTGCCCGCGAGCTGATTGCGCGGCTGCCCGCCAAGGAGATGGCCGCATGACCGAGGCTGCTCCGCGCAAGAAAATGGGCCTGGGCCGGGGCCTCGATGCCCTGCTGGGCGATATTTCCTTTGATCGCAACGCCGCGCCATCCGCTGCTCCGAGTGAGGGGAAAGCGGCTTCGGGCGATGGGCTGGCGACGATCGCGGTTGCCGACATCCATCCCAACCCCGCCCAGCCACGTCGTCATTTCAGCGAAGAATCGCTCGATGAACTGGCGCAGAGCCTGAAACGTCACGGGTTGATCCAACCGATCCTCGTGCGGCCGCATGGCGCGGGCTATCAAATTGTCGCGGGCGAGCGCCGCTGGCGCGCGGCACAGCGAGCGCAATTGCATCAGGTCAAGGCGGTCGTGCGCGAATTGTCAGATGAAGAAACGCTCGAAATCGCGCTGATTGAAAATATCCAGCGGCAGGACCTTAACCCAATCGAGGAAGCCGAGGCCTATCGCAAGCTGTGCACCGATTTTGGCCACAGCCAGAATGAGCTTGCCGCGATCGTCGAAAAGTCGCGTAGCCATGTCGCCAATATGATGCGCCTGCTCGAACTGCCGACGCTGGTGCGCGAACTGGTGATCGAGGGCAAATTGTCGATGGGCCATGCCCGGGCCCTGTTGGCGAGCGAAGATGCCGTGCGCCTCGCCGCCGTGGTGGTGAAGCAGGGTCTGTCTGTCCGCCAGACCGAGGCGCTGGTCAAAAAGAACAATGCCGGTGCTCGCGCACTATCGGGGCAAGCGCCACGCGCCTCTGCCGAATCGGGCGATCCCGATATTCGCGCGGTCGAAAGCCATCTTGGCGACCTTTTGGGCCTGAAGGTCCATATCGTGCAAAAAGGTCCGGGCGGGGCAGGCTCGCTGACATTTGAATATCGCAGCCTCGATCAGCTCGACATGCTTTGCCAGCGGCTGACCGGCGAGCAATTCTAGCCGCAAGCGATTTTTTCGCCTTTAGATCGGGACAAACGTTTGATTCTTAGCGTCAAAAAAATGACGCTAGGCAATTTGTTAACCATGCGCAGCAGCAAAGACTTATGACATCATCGGCATAAAGGTGGTCGAATGCAGTGGGGCATTCCGAAAATTTCTCATTCGTCGACCAGACGAGAAACAAGGGACCAGACCGATGTTGAACAAAATGAAGATCCTGATTGCTGGCGTTGCTGCGGCCGCTGCCATGTCATCGACCGCTGCCTATGCAGACACTGAAAACGCAACCGCCACCGTCCAGATCATTGGCGCGGTGAACCTGCAGAAATTCGCCGACCTTGATTTCGGCACGATCGCTTCGGCTGCAACCGCAGGCACCGTTGCCCTGCCGACAGCTTCGAACACCCGTACCTGCACGACCGTAACCTGCGTCGGCACAGCCTCGCGCGCCCGTTTCCAGGTTGTGGCTGCAACCAACGGTTATGTTATTGCCATTTCGCACTCGCCGACCGTGTCGCTGACCGGCCCCGGCACCGCGATGAGCGCAACGCTGGCTTCCTCGGCTGCGTCAATCACCTTCAACTCGGCTTCGCTGCAGGACATTTTCGTGGGTGGCACGCTGAACGTTGGTGCCAACCAGGCTGCCGGCACCTACAACGGTTCGTTCACCGTAACCGCCGACTATCAGTAATCTGTTTCGGAAAAAGCCGCGCCATTGGTGCGGCTCTAACCCCCAACGACCCCGGCAGCTTCCAGCTGTCGGGGTTTTTGGTGCCTTGAAGGGGCTGCTTCACCCGCCCGCCGTTAGCCGCTTGGTAACCATATTCTGCCACGGTGCCGCTGTGGATATGCAGGGCTGAAAAGCGCCTGCCTTGTGGATGGACAGGATTATGAAAACAATGCTGTCGCACGCCTGCCGTGCGCTTTTGCCCTTTGCCGTTTCAGCATCGCTTTTAGCCGGAATGGCAGCACCAGCCCAAGCGGCTGGCGACCTACTCGTTGCCCCGACGCGCATCGTATTGGATGGCCGCCGTGGTGCAGAGGTGATCCTCAACAATATCGGATCCGAAGAGGCAACCTATCGCATCTCGTTGGAACTCCGGCGGATGAACGACATTGGCCGTCTGGAGGACATACTGCCGGAAAATGCGACAGAGCAGGAAAAGGCCGCGCTTGAGATGATCCGCTTTGCGCCGCGCCGGGTCACGCTGCCGCCCAACCAGCCGCAATCGATCCGCATCGGCCTGCAACCGACCGAAAACCTCCCCGATGGCGAATATCGCGCGCATATGCTGTTCCGCGCCATTCCGAAGACACCCGAGGCTGGCAGCGAAGACCCCGATGCCAATGGCCTGAAGATCAACCTGATCCCGATCTACGGTGTCACCATTCCCGTCATTGTCCGCAAGGGTGAGTTGAAGGCGACCGCAGCGATTGCCAATGCTGCTCTTATGCAGAATGACCAGGGCAAGGTCTTGCATTTCGATTTGCAGCGTCAGGGCGACCGCTCGGTCTTTGGCGAAGTGCATGTAACGCGCCCCGGAGTGGCAGAGCCTCTGCTGGTGGTTAAGGGCATCGCAGTTTATCCCGAGCGCAATACGCGCGCGGTCGAACTGCCATTGGATGCGGCAACCGCCGCCAAAATGCCCGGCGAAGTCCTCATTTCTTATTATGAAGCGCCCGAGGCGGGCGGCGGCCTCATAACCCAGCTGCGGACGGTGCTGCGCTAAGCAAGGCAGCAGCCACCAGGCGACCAAGCCATGGACAGGTTCCTCGACAGGATAGCCAACAGGCTGAAGAGGCTGGCATTGATTGCCGGCCTCTTTGCCGTACCGGCGACTATGCCGCTGTCGCAGGCAAAGGCGAGCTGGCAAGCCAATGAGGACGACGCGCTGCTGTTCGATGTTCGCGTAGGGCAATATCGGGTCGGCAATGGCGTGCGCGGTTATCAGACCGACAAGGATATTTGCGTTGATCTGGGCGATGTGATCATGGCTTTCGATCTTCCGGTCCGGCTGGACAAAAAGTCGCGCCGCGCAACTGGCTGGCTGTTCGAGGAAAACCGGACCTTCACCCTTGACCGGGACGCTGGCACAGTACAAATCATGAACAAAATCCAGACGTTGGGACAAAGCGATATTCGCGATGTGCCCGAGGGCTGGTGCGTCAACACGAAGGTCCTGTCCGACTGGCTGAATGTCGAGGTCAATCCCGATCTGTCCAATGCGCTGCTAATGGTGAAGGCTGACCGCAAATTGCCCTTCGAACTTGCCGAGGAGCGCAAGGAACGCGCAGGCAAGACAAGGCCGACCGCGCAGTTTGACCTTTCGACGCTGCCGCAGGCAAATGACCCCTATCGCTTTTGGCGGACCCCGTCGGTTGACGTCGTGGCGTCTGTCCACGGCCGCAAGGACGATTTGAGCGGGTTCAAGCTCGATCATCGTTACGAAATCTACGTTAGCGGAGAGATTGCCAAGGCAAGTTTCGACGCGCGCCTGTCGTCCGATGACAATGGCGTACCCGAAACCTTTCGCGTGCGTGCCTATCGCACCGATCCGCAAGGCGGGCTGTTGGGGCCGCTCAAGGCCACCCATTTCGCCATTGGCGATGTCTCGACAGTATCTACGGCATTGGTCGTGCAGAATACGGCAGGGCGTGGTGCGTTCGTCACCAATCGCCCCATTGGGCGTCCCGACAGTTTCGACCGCACCAATTTCCGTGGCGAGCTGCCCGACGGCTGGGATGCGGAGCTGTATCGAAACGACCAGCTGATTGCCTATGTGCAGAGCCGGGGCGATGGCCGTTATGAATTTCTCGACGTGCAACTGAACTACGGCCAGAATCGGTTTGAGATTGTTCTCTACGGCCCGCAGGGGCAGATTCGCCGCGATATCCAGATGATTCCCGTCGGGCCGGATTCGATCCCGCCGCGCGAAACCTATTATTGGGCGGCAATCCAGGATGCCGGGCGCGACCTCATCGATTTCGGCTCGCTCGAACAGCAGCAATATACCGGCTGGCGCGGCGGCTTCGGCTTCGAGCGCGGGCTAGATCCGCGCACTTCGGTCGGCCTTGCACTTTTCAGTTCCGAATATCTCGGTCGGCGCGACCATTATCTTGAAGGTTCGCTGCGCCGCGCGGTCGGCCCGGCTTTGGTCGAGCTCGCAACCGCTGCTAATGCGCGCGGTGGCTATGCCATTCGCGGGCAGATGCTGGGGCAGCTGGGGCAAACGCTGGTCAGCGCGCAATCGGTCTGGCTGAGCAACAAATTCCGCAGCGAACGCTATGATGCCGACCTGCGC
>ERZ1066122.463-NODE-463-length-43143-cov-10.285439_pt1 | contig 43143 bp, 34 predicted proteins | sample MGYA00382769_ERZ1066122 | MGnify/ENA primary metagenome ERZ1066122 (study PRJEB33369, sample SAMEA5778352) | biofilm metagenome | biome: Industrial cooling water; feature: Water cooling tower basin; material: Biofilm | place: United Arab Emirates | collected... | reverse complement strand
GCATCGTCGAACAGGAATTCGGCAAGCGCCTTGGTGAGCTCGGTCTTGCCGACGCCGGTCGGGCCCAGGAACAGGAAGGAGCCGAGCGGCCGGTTGGGATCCTGCAGCCCGGCGCGCGCGCGGCGCACCGCGGTCGAGACGGCGCGGACGGCATCGGCCTGGCCGATCACGCGCCGCGCCAGCATCTCTTCCATCTGGAGCAGCTTTTCGCGCTCGCCCTCCAGCATCTTGTCGACCGGGATCCCCGTCCAGCGGGAGACCACGCCGGCAATGTCGTCCGCCGTCACTTCCTCGCGCAGCATCGCGCCTTCGGTGGCGTTGGCCGCCTCGGCGAGCTGCTTTTCCAGCCCCGGGATGATCCCGTAGCTGAGCTCGCCCGCGCGGGCGAGGTCGCCGGCGCGCTGCGCCTGATCGAGCTGCAGCCGGGCCTGATCGAGCTGCTCCTTGAGCTTCGCTTCCGCCTGGATTTTCTCCTTCTCCGCCTGCCAGCGCGCGGTCAGCTCGGCCGATTGCTGTTCGAGATTGCCGAGTTCCGCCTCGAGCCCGGCCAGCCGGTCCCGCGAGGCGGCATCGCTCTCCTTCTTGAGCGCTTCCCGCTCGATCTTCATCTGGATGATCCGGCGATCGAGCGACTCGATCTCCTCGGGCTTGGACTCCACTTCCATGCGCAGCCGCGACGCGGCTTCGTCCATCAGGTCGATCGCCTTGTCCGGCAGGAAGCGGTCGGTGATGTAGCGGTTGGACAGCGTCGCCGCGGCGACGATCGCGCCGTCGGTGATGCGCACGCCGTGGTGCAGCTCGTATTTCTCCTTCAGCCCGCGCAGGATGGAAATGCTGTCCTCCACCGTCGGCTCGTCGACGAAGACGGGCTGGAAGCGGCGCTGGAGCGCGGCGTCCTTCTCGACATATTTGCGATACTCGTCGAGCGTGGTCGCGCCGATGCAATGCAGCTCGCCGCGGGCGAGGGCGGGCTTCAGCAGGTTGCCGGCGTCCATCGCGCCTTCCGCCTTGCCGGCGCCGATCAGCGTGTGCATCTCGTCGATGAAGAGGATGACGTCGCCTTCCGCCTGGCGCACCTCGTCCAGCACGCCTTTCAGCCGCTCCTCGAACTCGCCGCGATATTTGGCGCCGGCGATCAGCGCGCCCATGTCGAGCGCCATCAGCCGCCGGTCCTTCAGCCCGTCGGGCACGTCGCCATTGGCGATGCGGAGCGCCAGCCCCTCGGCGATCGCGGTCTTGCCGGTGCCCGGCTCGCCGATCAGCACGGGATTGTTCTTGGTGCGGCGGGCGAGGATCTGGATGGTGCGGCGGATTTCCTCGTCGCGGCCGATCACCGGATCGAGCTTGCCTTCCCGCGCCGCTTCGGTGAGGTCGCGCGCGAATTTCCTGAGCGCGTCGTAGCGGTCCTCGGCCGAGGCCGTGTCAGCGGTCCGGCCGCCGCGCAGCCGGCCGATCGCGTCGTTGAGCCCGGTCGGCGTGACATTGGCCTTGGCGAGCGCCTTGCCTGCCGCGGTCGTCGAGGCGAGGGCGAGGGCGAGCAGCAGCCGCTCGACCGTCACGTAGCTGTCGCCCGCCTTGTCGGCGACCTGCTCCGCCTGATCGAGCACCCGCACGGCGTCATTGTCGAGCCCGGGCGTCGCCTGGGCGCCGGAACCGGATACGGCGGGCAGCTTGGCCAGCGCGGCATCGGTCTCCTGCAGCGCCACCGCGGGGTCGCCGCCCGCCGCGCGGATCAGGCCGGACGCCATGCCGTCCCGGTCTTCGAGCAGCGCCTTCAGCAAATGCTCGGGCGCAATGCGCTGATGGCTCATCCGGATGGCGACGGTCTGCGCCGCCTGGAGAAAGCCTTTGGCGCGGTCGGTGAATTGGTCGAGGTTCATGTCAGCCCCTGAACTTTGGATCCTGCCCAAGTTAGTGTTGCTTTTTGGCAACACAAGAGGGAGGCCACGTGCCGGATGCGCAGATCGGTTGCAGCCCGGCTGTAACGCCGACATAACACAGCAACACAGTGGGGTCAGCGATGTTGGGCGTCGGGCTCGTGGTGCTTGTTGCGGCGGCGGGGCCGGGCGAGCGGGTGGTGAAGCTGCCCGCCTTTCATGCGGTCGAACTGGCGACGGATGCGATGCTCACGGTCGAGGCGGCGCCGGCGGCGGGGCTGGTGCTCCGCGGCGATCCGCGCCTGGTGCGCTGCGTGACGGCAGAGGTGCGGGACGGGCGGCTGCTGATCGGCTGGGCGGCGCGCGTGCCGCCGGCAGGGTCTGCGCGGTCCGAGGGCGCGGACATCATCGTCGAGGCGCGGTCCGGCTGCCCGCGGACAAGCAGCGCCGCCGGCCTGTCCATCCTGGCCACCGCCCCGGCGATCGATGATGTGGTGCTGCGCACCCGCGGCACGGTGCGCGTCGCGCCGATGCGCGTGCCGACGTTCGCCGCCCGGCTGGCGGGGCGGGGGACGATGGCGCTGGCGGGCCTGGAGGCGGGCGCCACCCGGATCGAGATCGGCGGCATCGGCCGGATCGCCGCGAGCGGCGCCCTGGGGCAGCTCGCCGTCACCATCGGCGGCGACGGGCGTGTCGACACAAGCGCCGCCCGCGCGACGGCGCTGCGCGTCAACATCGCCGGCAAAGGCACCGTCGCCGCCCAGGTCGACGGGCCGGCGACGGGCACCGTCGCAGGAAGCGGCATCGTGACCGTCGGCGGCCGCCCGGACTGTGCGATCCGCATCACCGGGCGCGGCCGGATCGACTGCCCGGCGCCGTCCCGGTCGGCGCCCTGAGCGCCCGCGGCTATGGGCGCTTCTTCGCGCCGCTGTTCGCCGGGTTGAAGAAGCTGTCCGCGTTCCAGGCGGGCGCCGCGGGCGCGTTGGCGATCTCGCGGGCGATCAGATAGTTGATCTTGGCGAATTTCGCACCGGCCGACCAGTCGAAGGGCAGCTTCGTCTCGTCGCTGACCTTGTGGTAATGGTTGGCAAGGAAATCGGTGAACTGCTTTTCGCCGCCATTGGCGAAGCCCGTCATGAGGAACACGGACGGCACGCCTTCGCGGACGAATTTGTAGTGATCGGAGCGGGTGAAGAGCCCTTCCTGCGGCAGCGGATCGGGGCTGAGCGCGATGTTCATCTGCGCGCCGGCGCGGCGCACGGCTTCACCCAGCGTCGAATGGTTGGCGCCAAAGGCAATCACGTCGGTGAAGTCGTAAAGCAGCACCGGCATGTCGAGATTGACGACGCCGACCACCTTGCCCGCGCCCGTCACCGGATGCTTGGCCAGATATTCGGCGCCGAGCAGCCCGTCTTCCTCCGCGGTCACGGCGGCAAAGAGGATCGAGCGCTTCGGCCGCTCGCCGCTTTCGGCCATGGCGCGGGCGACTTCGAGCATCGTCGCGACGCCCGACGCATTGTCCATCGCGCCGTTGTAGATCTGATCGCCCTCCCGCGTCGGCTCGACCGCTTCGTGATCGAGATGCGCCATCAGCAGCACATACTCGTCCTTGAGCGCCGGATCGCTGCCCGGCAGCACGGCCAGCACATTGGGGCTGGTGAAGCGGCGCATCGTGCTTTCCCGCGCGATCGACACCGTCTGGGTGAGCGGGAAGCCGCGCGGGCGGCCGCCCTCCTTTTCCGCCTCGGCAAGCACGTCGGCGAGCGGCCGGCGGGCGCCGGCGAACAGCGCTTCGGCGGGCGCGCGATCGAACGTCGCCGCGATGCGGATGCCGGGGGCGAGCGAATAGGGGGCGCCATCCGGGCCGACCCAGGCGATCGCCGGATCCTTCGCCCAATCCACCAGCCGCTCGAACGGCCGGCGCTTGTCTTCGGACGGCGTACGGACGGTGATGATGCCGAGCGCGCCGCGCGCTTCGGCGGCCTTCGCCTTCATCGAGGAAAGATGGGCGCCGATCTCGCTCGGCGTGCCTTTCGGAAATCCGGACAGCACGACGACATATTTGCCGCGCACGTCCAGCCCCTGATAATCGTTGAAGCCGGCGCCCGGCGCATCGAGGCCGTAGCCGACGAAGACGGCAGGCGCGGTCAGCTCCTGCGTCGGCGCGAGCGTGCTGGCGCCGATCGCCACCTGGCGTGCGGGATCGAAGCTCTGCTCGCCGACCCGGACCCGGGCGGGGGCCGCCGGCCGCGCTTCGACAAAGGGCACGGTCTGGTACCAGCTGCCGTCCGCGCCGGCCGGCGCCAGGCCGAGCGCCAGGAAGCGCGTCGCCACATAGCTCGCCGCCAGATCGAAGCCGCGGCTGCCCGCATCGCGCCCTTCCATGAGATCGCTGGCGAGGAACTCGACATGGCTGCGGAAGCGCGACGCCTCGAAGCTCGGTTCCTGGGCGGGGGCGGCCGTGGCCGCGGCGGCGATGGCGGACAGGAGGAGTGCAAGCTTCGAAGCGGTCATGGAGGTTCCTTGCAGGCCCTGGATGGATTGCCCCTGTCCTAGCCAAGCGGCCGCGCGGCCGCCAGCCGCTTCCGCCCGGCCGATGCCGTTCGTCGATGCCCGACCGGCGTTCGTCGAAGCCGGCAGAGGCAGTTGGTTCGCGCGGCCGGGCCTGCTAGACAAGCGGCAATCCCGTTCGCCCGCGTAGAAGGATCGCCGATGCGATTTCCGCCGTTTGCCGCCGCCGTCCTTGCCGTCCTTTCCATTCCCGCCGCCCCGCTGATCGCCCAGTCGACTGCGCCGGTGCCGGTCGAACAGCTCGTCGCGAAAGTCGACATTCCCTACCAGACCTTCACGCTGGCGAACGGCCTGCGCGTGATCGTGTCGACCGATCGCAAGGCGCCGGTCGTCGCGGTCAGCATCTGGTACGATGTCGGATCGAAGCACGAGCCGGCGGGCAAGACCGGCTTTGCCCATCTGTTCGAACATCTGATGTTCAACGGGTCCGAGAATGCACCGGGCGATTTCTTCGAGCCGCTGCAGCAGATCGGCGCCACCGATTTCAACGGCACGACCTGGTTCGACCGCACGAATTACTTCCAGACGGTGCCGACGCCGGCGCTGGAACGGGTGCTGTTCCTGGAAAGCGACCGGATGGGGCATCTGCTCGGCGCAGTCACCCAGGAAAAGCTCGATAACCAGCGCGGTGTCGTCCAGAACGAGAAGCGCCAGGGCGACAACCAGCCCTATGGCCTTGTCGAATATGCGCAGCTCCGCGCGCTGCTGCCGGGCGGCCATCCCTATGGCCATTCGACGATCGGATCGATGGCGGATCTGGATGCGGCGAGCCTCGAGGACGTGAAGACCTGGTTCCGCACCCATTACGGCCCCAACAATGCGGTGCTGGTGCTGGCCGGCGACATCGACGCGGCGACTGCCCGCCCGCTGGTCGAGAAATATTTCGGCGACATCCCGCGCGGGCCCGCCCAGCAGCGCGTGGCGGCGCCGGTCCCGTCCTTGCCGAAGCGCCTCGACGAGGAAATGAAGGACCGGGTGGCGACCACCCGGCTCTATCGCAACTGGGTCGTGCCCGGCCTCGACAGCCCGGACGCGGTGCCGCTCGACATCGGTGCCGTCGTGCTGGGCGGCCTTGCCAGCTCGCGGCTCGACAATGCGCTGGTCCGCGGCGATCAGAGCGCGGTGCGGGTGAGCGCGGAGCTGCAGCAGTTCGCGCAGCTCGGCTTCTTCGAGGTCCAGGTCGACGTGAAGCCGGGCGGCGACGCGGAAGCGGTCGGCCGCAAGCTCGACGCGCTGATCGCCGATTTCGTGAAGAGCGGGCCGACCGCCGACGAAGTGCGCCGCGCGGTCACCCGTGAAACGGCCGGGCGGATCGCCGGGCTGGAAGCGGTCGGCGGCTTTGGCGGCAAGGCCGTGACGCTTGCCGAGGGCGCGCTCTACATGAACGATCCCGGCTTCTACAAGCGGCAGCTGGCCGCCTATGCCGCGGTCACCCCGGCGCAGGTCCAGGCCGTCATGGCCAAGTGGCTGACGCGGCCCGTCTACGCCCTGCGCGTCGTGCCGGGGCCGCGCGGCGCCTATGAGGAAGCGGGGGCAACCGGCAGCAGCGGCGGCGCGCGCGGCTTTGCCCCGGCCTATTTCCGTGCGCCGGCCGCGGGGGAGCAGCCGCTCGCGCCGCCGGCACGCGTCGCGGCCGCCGCTGCCGCGGACGCACCCCGGACGGGGGGCGTCGACCGCTCGCGCCCGCCCGAGGTGGGCGAGATCAAGACGCTCGATTTCCCGGACGTCGCCCGGGCGCGGCTCTCGAATGGCGTCGAGATCGTCTATGCGCAGCGCGGCGCCGTGCCGATCACCCAGATGGTCATCAGCTTCGATGCCGGCATCGCCGCCGATCCCGCGGACCGGCTGGGCGTCCAGTCCCTGACGCTGGCGATGCTCGATGAAGGCACGCGCCGGCTGAACTCGATCGAGATTGCCGAAGCGAAGGAGCGGCTCGGGGCCAGCATCACCACCGGTGCCTCGGTCGATCGCACCAATGTGAGCCTGTTCGCGCTGTCGGACAATCTCGCCCCCTCGGTCGCGCTGCTCGCGGACATCGTCCGCAACCCGGCCTTCGATCCCGCGGAAGTCGCGCGGCTGCGCGGCGAACAGCTGGCCCGCATCGCCGCTGAAATGACGTCGCCCGGCGGCCTTGCCCAGCGGACGCTGCCGCCGATCCTGTTCGGCGCCGGCCATCCCTATGGCAAGCCGTTCACCGGCACCGGCGATCCGGCCGTGGTCGCAAAGCTCGAGCGCGACGATCTGATCGCGTTCCACCGTGCCTGGCTGCGGCCGGACAAGGCCCGGATCTTCGTGGTGTCCGACCGGCCGCTGGCCGAGATCCAGCGCGTGCTGGACGGGGCGTTCGGCGACTGGTCCGGCGAAGGCCCGGCGGGCGCGAAGAATTTCGGCCAGACGCTGCCGGCGGCGCAGCCGCGGGTGATTTTGGTCGACCGGCCCGATTCGCCCCAGTCGCTGATCTATGCCGGGATGGTGACCCCGCTTCGCGGCACTCAGGAACTGCTGACCGAATATGCGGCGAACGACGTGCTCGGCGGCAACTTCCTCTCGCGTCTCAACATGGATCTGCGCGAGACCAAAGGCTGGTCCTACGGCGTGCGCGGCGGCTTCAACCGGCTGCTCGAAGGCGTGCCCTACGTGATCCAGGCGCCGGTCCAGGCGGACAAGACGGGGCCGGCGATCATGGCGCTGCGCGACGGCATGCGCGCCTTTCTCGGCAGCGAGGGCGTGACGGCGGCGGAAGCGGAACGGACGATCAACGGCCTGGTGCGCGAGCTGCCGGGCCAGTTCGAGACCGCCGGCGACGTGCTGGGCGGGATGCAGAACAACGTCCTCTACCAGCGCCCCGACGATTATTACGAGACGCTTGCCGACAAGTATCGCGCGCTCAGCCCGGCGGCGATGGACCGCGCCATCCGCGCGGTCGTCGATCCTGCCCGGCTGGTCTGGGTGGTCGTGGGCGACGCGAAGATCGTGAAGCCCCAGCTTGACAGCCTCGGCCTGCCCGTCGAGGTGAGAACCGCGCCGATGGCGCAATGAACGTCTTGCCAAAGGAGAGAGTCGATGGCCGAAGTTGAAGGCGAATGGGACTGCATCACCAAGTCGCCGCTCGGCGAGCAGAAGTCCGTCTTCACCATCAAGCGCGACGGCGACACGTTCACCGGCACCAATGCCGGGCCGACCGGCACGCTGGACGTGATTGACGGCAAGATCGATGGCGACACCCTCACCTGGAAAATGGAAATGAAGGTGCCGATGCCGATGACGCTCGACTGCAAGGCGACTGTCGAGGGCGACACGCTGAACGCGCAGGTCGGCGCCGGTGCGTTCGGGACTTTCCCGATGACCGGGACCCGCCGGCAGTAATCGCGACGCGCCTCTCCGGGGCCGACCCCGGAGAGGCGTCCGTCACCCGATCCGGGTGACGTGCCCCATCTTGCGACCGGGGCGCACCGTCTTGCCGTAGAGATGGAGCTTCGCGGCCGGATCGGCCAGGATTTCCGCCCAGCGCTCCGCTTCCGCGCCGATCAGATTGGTCATTCGCGCCGTCGCGCCCGTGCGCGCCGTCGATCCGAGCGGCAGGCCGCACACCGCCCGGACATGATTTTCGAACTGCGAGGTGACGGCGCCTTCGATCGTCCAGTGCCCGCTGTTGTGCACGCGCGGCGCCATCTCGTTGAAGACCGGGCCGCTGTCGGTCGCGAAGAATTCGAGCGTCAGCACGCCGATATGCTGGAGTTCGTCGGCGACCGTGCGGGCGAGCGCGATCGCCGCGTCCGCCTGGGCAAGCACGAAATCCGGCGCCGGGACGGTCGATGTCGCGAGAATGCCCTGTTCGTGAACATTTGCCGGCACGTCCCAGGCGACGCTGGTGCCATCCGCCGCCCGGCAGAGGATCACCGAGAATTCGGCGGCGAAGCGCACAAAGCCTTCCAGCACCGAGGGCGCGCCGCCGACCGCGGCCCAGGCCGCCGCGGGATCGGCGCCGTCCTGGAGCCGGACCTGGCCCTTGCCGTCATAGCCGAGCGATGCCGTTTTCAGGATCGCCGGCGTCCCGATCTCCGCCAGCGCCGCCGTCAGCTCCGCGAGGGACGTGACCGGACGAAAGGGCGCCGTCTGACCGCCGAGCTGGCGGACCAGCCCCTTTTCGAGGGGCCGGGACCCCGCCACTTCGAGCGAGCGGCGGCCGGGCCGGATCGGCACCAGCGCTTCCAGCCGGTCGAGCGCGACCGGGGGCACGTTCTCGAACTCATAGGTGACGACGTCGACGGCGGCGGCAAAGGCGGCAAGCGCGGCGCTGTCGTCATAGCCGGCTGCTGTCCAGGCGGCGCTGACTTCGGTTGCGGGGCCGCTGTCCTCCGGGGCGAAGACATGGCTGCGATAGCCGAGCTGCGCGGCCGCAATGGCGAGCATCCGGCCGAGCTGGCCGCCGCCGAGAATGCCGATGGTGGCGCCGGGCCGAACGATCATTCCGGGCAGGCCGCGACCATATCCGTCTGCCGGTCCCGCCAGGCATCGAGCCGGGCGGCGATGGCCGCGTCTTCATTGGCGAGGAGCGCAGCGGCGAACAGGGCGGCGTTCATCGCGCCGGACTTGCCGATCGCGAACGTGGCGACCGGCACGCCGCCCGGCATCTGGACGATCGACAACAGGCTGTCGAGCCCGGACAGCGCCTTGGATTCGACCGGCACCCCCAGCACCGGCACGCGCGTCATCGATGCCGTCATGCCGGGCAGATGGGCCGCGCCGCCGGCGCCTGCGATGATCGCCTTCAGCCCGCGCCCCGCCGCCGCGCGGGCATAGTCGTACAGCCGCTCCGGCGTCCGGTGGGCCGAGACGATCCTCGCTTCATGGCTGATGCCGAGATCGCCCAGCATCTCCGCTGCGTGGCGCATGGTCGGCCAGTCCGACTGGCTGCCCATGATGATCCCGACGAGCGGCGACTGCTCCGTCATTGCTGACCCTTTTTGCGTCCGGAGCGCAGGCTTCTATCGGGGGGGCACCCCTATGTCCATGCGGCCCCGGCTGTGGCATCAACCCCTCCCGATGACCGATCCGCTCTTCGATCCGGCCCGGCTTGCCGCCGAGAATGCCGCGCTGAAGGCCCGTGTCGCAGCGCTCGAGGCCCGGATCGAGGATCTGCAGCGGCTGGCCGACAGCGATCCGCTGACGCCGCTTCCCAATCGCCGGCATTTCCTGCGCGCGGTTGCGGCCTGCGTGGCGCGCGTCGCCCGCCACGGCACGCCGGCCGCGGTGCTGTTCGTGGATGTCGACGGGCTGAAGGCGATCAACGACGCCCATGGCCATGGCGCCGGCGACGATGTGCTGATCCACATCGCCTGGCTGCTCCGTCAGCGGGTGCGCGGCAGCGATGTCGTCGCGCGGATCGGCGGCGACGAGTTCGGCGTGCTGCTCGAACATGTCGCGCCGTCCGCCGCGGCGGAGAAGGCCCGGCTGCTGGCCCGCGCCGTCGCGGAGACTCCGCTGCGCGGCATCCCGGTCGCGGTGTCGATCGGCGTCGCGCCGCTCGCCGCCGGCGACAGCGCCGAAGCCGCGCTCGCGCGCGCCGATGGCGAGATGTACCGCGTGAAGCGCGGCGACGTCAGCGTTCGCTCAGATAGTAGCGGTCCGTGGCGTTGAGCGCCGCGTCCAGTTCGTAGACGATCGGCTGGCCGGTCGGGATCTCGAGCGTCGCGATGTCGGCGTCCGCGATGCGCGACAGATGCTTGACGAGCGCGCGCAGCGAATTGCCGTGGGCGGAGATCAGCACGCGCTTGCCCGCGCGCAGCTCGGGCGCGATCCGCTCTTCCCAATAGGGCAGCACCCGCGCGATCGTGTCCTTGAGGCTCTCGGCGCGCGGAATGTCGATGCCGGCATAGCGGCGGTCCTTCGCCAGATCATAGGGGCTCCCCGCCTCCATCTCCGGCGGCGGCGTGTCGAAGCTGCGGCGCCACACCTGCACCTGTTCCTGGCCGTGCCGGGCGGCCGTCTCCGCTTTGTCGAGCCCGGTCAGCCCGCCGTAATGGCGCTCGTTCAGCCGCCAGTGCTTTTCGACCGGCAGCCACAGCCGGCCCATCGCCTCCAGCGCGATGTTGAGCGTCTTGATCGCCCGCGTCTGGTAGCTGGTGAAGCAGATGTCGAAATCGAGGGAACGCGCGGCGAGCAGCGCGCCTGCCGCCTGCGCTTCGGCCGCGCCCAATTCGGTCAGATCGACATCCCACCAGCCGGTGAAGCGGTTTTCGAGGTTCCACGCCGACTGGCCGTGGCGGATGAGGACGAGGCTGGACATTGGCTTTCCTTGGCTGCGCGGCGGACGTCAGAGCGCGTCGATCATCGCGGCGAGATTGTCGAGACAGGCATGGGCAAGGCCCTTGCAGCGGTGCGGGGACCAGCCGCACTCCGGATCCGGATTGTCGTCATGGTCCTTGAACGGCATTTCGAGCGTCATCGACACGGCGCCATAGCGTTCGGCGAGCTGGGTGGTCGACATCGACAGATTGGCCTTGCCCGGCGGCGCGACCTCATAGCCCCGCGCCGTCTGGAAATCGGGCGTCCGTGCGGCAAGCGTGTCGCGGAAGCGGTTGAACAGCGCGCCCTTGTCCGGGCTGAACGACGGGATGCCTTCGAAGCCGGCGATGAAGTTCGCCGGGATCGCCTCGTCGCCATGGACGTCGATCGCGAAATCCACGCCGGTCGCATCCATCGCGGCGCGCACCGCCAGCACTTCCGGGCTCCGTTCCGCCGACGGCGCGTGCCATTCGCGGTTGAGGTTCACGCCGGCAGCGTTGGTGCGCAGATGGCCGCGTGCGCTGCCGTCCGGGTTCATGTTCGGGACGAGGTGGAGCGTCGCCCGCTCGCGCAGCAACCGCGCGCTCGCGTCGGCGGGATCGGTCAGCTTTTCGAGTGCGCCTTCCATCCACCATTCGGCCATCGTCTCGCCGGGGTGCTGGCGGCCGTAGAGCCAGACCTGCTTTGCGCCGGTGCCCATGGTGAGAAGGTCAAGCGGACGCCCGTCGAGCGTCCGCCCGAGCTCGCGCTGGGTGACGCCGGGGCGGCCGCCGATGCGGGCGACGAGATCATAATGGCGGTCGAGCGGGTAGGGGGCGAAATAGGCGACCCAGAGCGCGTTGCCGCGCGGCCGGACGGAGATGGTGAGGATGCCGTCGGCAAAGCCGGTGTCGGCCAGCCGCCAGGTCTCCCGGTCCTCCGACACCCGCGCGCGATAGTCCGGCCAGCCGAGCGGATAGGCTGCGCCGGCGGCGTTGCGGATGCGCAGCGTCAGTTCGCGCCCGGCAGCGTTGCCGACGCGGAAATGGAACCACTGATAGAAATCGGACTGGTGATCGGCGACGATCTCGAGATCGGCTTCGACGCCGCCGATGCCGAGCACGCGGATGTTGCCGCCGTCGAAGCGGCTGGTGATGCTGAAGGTCATTGGACGCTGATAGTGCGGCCAGACTCCCCCGGAAACCCCCGGAACAGCGCTTCCGCCAGCCGCCCGGCCGCCAGGCCCGGCTGCGCCGCGGGTGCCGATTCCCGCGCCTCGGTGCGCGCGCGGCCTTCCCACATCACCGATCCGTCCGACCGCCGCTTCAGCTGCACGCGGAGTTCGGTCGCGATCACGTCGCGGCCCTTGCCGCCGCCGACCCCGAAGCTGACGCCGCCGCCGATGCCGCCGCCAAAGCCGCCGGTGCCGCCACCGACGCCGACCGTGACCGGGGAGCGGCCCGGCGCTCCCGGCCGCACGCCGCGCTGGACATCGACCACGGCCACGTAAAGCGCGCCGCCAATCTCTCCGGTCGGCACATAGCCGATGCCGCGCAGCTGGGCGGACACCGCCGCCGCGTAGGTGCCGAACTCAAGGCTGGCCGGATCGCCGCCGGGCGGCGGCTCGACAAAGATGGTGCCGCGCTCGATCGGCTGGCCGAGATGGAAGCGGGTGACGTCGACCGGCGGGGTGGGAGTGGCGCAGGCGCCGAGCGCAACCAGCGCGCCGAGTCCGATCATCGACAATGGAAGGCGGCGCATCACGGTCCCTTTTTCCCCAAACCCCATCAATGCCCACCGTATCGCGCGCGTTCCGCGCTGGAAAGCGGCCAGTGCGCCTTGACGGTCGGGGGCCGCTCGACTAGGCGGGCCCGTCCTCTTTCAGCCCATAAGATTCGAGCCATGAAGATCCGCAATTCCCTGAAGTCCCTCAAGGACCGCCACCGCGACAACCGGGTGATCCGGCGCCGCGGCCGCACCTATGTGATCAACAAGACCAACCGGCGCTTCAAGGCCCGCCAGGGCTGATCGCCGGAGCGCGGGCCAGTGGGTGCGACGGCCGTCGTCTTCGATGTCGGCAACGTCCTGTTCAGCTGGGATCCGCGTTTCCTGTACCAGCGGCTGATCCCGGACGCGGCGATGCTCGACGCGTTCGTGCGCGACGTCGTGACCGCGGACTGGCATTTCCAGCACGACGCCGGCCGTCCTTTCGCGGAGACGAGCGCGGAGCTGATCGCGCGCCATCCGCAGCACCGGGCGCTGATCGAGGCATGGGGACCACGCTTCAACGAGAGCCTGGGCCCGCCGATCCCGGGCATGCCGGAGCTGGTGGAGGCGCTCGACGCGCGTGGCGTGCCGCTGTTCGCGATCACCAACTTCAGCCATGAATTCTGGGGTCCGTTCCGCGCCACCCAGGCCGCGCTGTTCGACCGCTTTCGCGACATCGTCGTCTCCGGGACGGAGCGGGTGGTGAAGCCTGATCCGGCGATCTACCGGCTGGCGCTGGACCGCTTCGGCGTCGCGGCGGCGGCGGCGCTGTTCGTCGACGACCGGCCCGAAAACGTCGCCGGCGCGGAAGCGGTCGGGATGCACGGCCACCTTTTCACGGGCGCCGCTGCCCTTGCGGACACGCTCGCCGCCCACGGCCTGCTCTGACGCCCGCTTAACGGCAGGCGCGCCACTCCGCTGCGACCGCCGCGTCCGCCTCGGCGGCGACCCGCGCCGGCGCAATCGCCCTGAATTGCTGCGGATCGAGTTCGGCCAGCGCCCAGGCGGCGGCACCGCGCACCACCGGCGCCGGATCGTCGAGCAGCGCCTCGACCGACGGGAGCAGCTTGGCGCTCCCGCTGTTGCCGGCAGCGATCAGGCAGTTGCGCAGCATCCGGTCCCGCCCGATCCGCTTGATCGGCGAGCCCGCGAACAGCGTCCGGAAGCCGGCATCGTCGAGCGCGAGCAGGTCCGCCAGCAGGGTCACGCTCAGTTCGGCGCGCGGGGCGAAGGCGAGGTTCGCCGCGCCCTGCTGCGCGAATTTGTTCCACGGGCAGACCGCCAGGCAATCGTCGCAGCCATAGATGCGGTTGCCGATCGCGCGGCGGTGCTCCGGCGGGATCGCGCCTTTGTGCTCGATCGTCAGATAGGAAATGCAGCGCCGCGCATCGAGCCGGTAAGGGGCCGGAAAGGCGGCGGTCGGGCAGGCCTGCTGGCACGCCGTGCAGCTGCCGCAGCGATCGGCGCTCGGCCGGTCCGGCTGGAGATCGAGCGTCGTGAAGATCGCGCCGAGGAACAGCCACGAGCCGTGCGTGCGGCTGACGAGATTCGTGTGCTTCCCCTGCCAGCCGAGGCCGGCTGCTTCGGCGAGCGGCTTCTCCATGACGGGCGCGGTGTCGACGAACACCTTCACTTCCGCCGGGGCGGCGGCGACCAGCCAGCGCGCCAGTTCCTTCAGCCGGCGCTTGACCACGTCATGATAATCGGCGCCCTGCGCATAGACGGAGATGCGCCCCGCATCCGCCACGTCCGCCAGCCGGAGCGGATCCGCGGCCGGCGCGTAGCTCATGCCGAGGGCGATGACCGAGCGGACCGCCGGCCACAGCGCAGCCGGGCTGCCGCGCTGTTCGGCCCGCGTCTCCATCCACAGCATGTCGCCATGCGCGCCTTCGGCCAGCCAGGCGCGCAGACGTGCCGCCGCCTGCGGCGTGGCGGCGGCAGGCGCGATCCCGCACGCAGCGAAGCCAAGCCGTTCCGCCTCGGCTTTCAGCCGGGCTTCAAGAGATGGCGGAGAGGTCATTCTTTCGGCGGTGCAAAATGACTGACTTTCCCTGACAAATCGAGGCCTTCCCGCGTGGCAATTTTGCAACGCACAAAAGAATGTGGATCAGCCTTGCTGGCTTCGTAACGATTGTCATTTCACCGCAACATATCGGCCCCAGAGCGCGCGGCGACGGCCAGAGAGCCGGCTGGGGCAACACGCCCGATAGTGGGGAAAGCAATGAGAAATCATCTCTTTATCGGCGCGGCCGTGGCCGCGCTCGTGGCGCCTGCGAGCGTGCAGGCACAGGAAGTCACGTCGGTGATTCGCGGCTCGGTGACCGAGAACGGCGTGCCCGTCGTCGGCGCCACCGTGACCGCGCTCCACGTGCCGACCGGCACCCGGTCCACCGCGACCACGGACGCCTCCGGCACCTTCACCTTCACCGGCCTGCGCGTCGGCGGCCCGTTCACCGTCACGGTGAATGACGGCCAGGCGCAGGTGACGGACATCAACACCATCATCAACACGCCCTACGATCTGCCGATCGAGCTCGCCGACTTCGCCCAGGACATCGTCGTCACGGCGGCGAACGTCGTCCGCGCCGGCAACATCTCGCAGGGCCCGGCGACCATCCTGACCTCCGAGCAGATCTCGACCATCGCGACGATCAACCGCGACGTGCGCGACCTGTCCCGCCGCGATCCGTTCGCGCGCCTGAGCGACACGCCGGGCGGCGGCCGTGCCATTTCGTTCGCCGGCCAGAATCCGCGCTTCAACCGCTTCACGGTGGACGGCGTGCCGATCACCGACAATTTCGGCCTCAACCCGGACGGCCTGCCGACCCGCCGCTCGCCGATCCCGCTCGACGCGATCGGCCAGTATCAGACGCGCGTCGCGCCGTTCGACGTCCGCGAAGGCAACTTCCAGGGCGGCGTCGTGAACGTGGTGCTGAAGTCCGGCACCAACGAGTTCCACGGCACCGGCTTCTACGCCTACACGTCGGACGAGCTCCAGGGCGACCGCACCAAGGACCTGCGCGTCGACCTGCCGAACTTCCGCAACCAGAATTACGGCGCCGAACTGTCCGGCCCGATCATCAAGGACAAATTGTTCTTCATGGTCGCGGGCGAGCGCATCCGGGACAACTCCCCGATCGCCGAAGGGCCGGTCGACAACAATGCCGGCAACCCGATCCCCGGCCTGACCCAGGGAACGGTGGAGGAAGTCGCCCGCATCGCGCGGAACGTCTATGGCTATGAGGCCGGCGGCGTCGTCAACAACCAGCGCGACCGCGACGACCGCCTCGTCGCCCGCCTCGACGCGAACCTGTCCGAGACGCAGCGCGCGGCGCTCACCTACGCCTACACCAAGGACTCGATCGTCCTCACCAACAACACCAACCAGGCGGCGGCGACGCCGGCGCTGGGCCTCGCGTCCAACGCCTACACCGCCTCGCAGGAACTTCACGCCGCGGTGTTCAACCTGAACTCCGACTGGTCGGACAGCTTCTCGACCGAGTTCCGCGCCTTCTACAAGGACTATGTGCGCGGCCAGACCCCGCTGCTGGACCGCAACTTCGCCCAGTTCCAGGTCTGCACGGCCGCGGAATCGGACGCCTCGACCGGCGCGGCCACGGCCGACGATCTGTCGACCGGCTGCCCGGCCGGCGTCCCGACCGTCTCCTTCGGTCCGGACATCTCCCGCCAGTCGAACCGCCTGACCAGCAACACCTGGGGCGCGCTGCTCCAGGCGCGGCTGCAGGCCGGCGACCACGACATCCGCGTCTTCGCCGAGTATCAGGACACGGAGATCTTCAACCTGTTCCTGCAGCGCACGACGGGCGACTATTACTTCGACTCGCTCGCCGATTTCAGCGCCGGCCGGGCGCAGCGGCTGCGCTACCAGAATGCGGTGCCGTCGCTCGATCCCGACAATGCGGCGGCCAGCTTCACCTACCAGACGCTGACGTTCGGCCTGCAGGACAACTGGCGCGTCACCGACACGCTGAACGTGTCGCTCGGCGCCCGCTTCGACCTGTTCGGGGGCGACTCGCGGCCGGCGCGGAACCAGAATTTCTTCAACCGCTTCGGCTTCGCCAACACCGCCTACATCAACGGCCGCAGCCTGTTCCAGCCGCGCTTCGGCTTCGACTGGAAGCCGCTGCCCCGGCTGGCGCTGCGCGGCGGCGTCGGCATCTTCGGCGGCGGTTCGCCGGACGTGTACATCTCGAACAGCTTCTCGAACCCCGGGAATCTCGCCAACAACATCGACATCCGCCAGCGCAACAACGGCACGTTCAACGTGCCGGGGCTGAGCGGCGACGCGGCGAACGCGGTTGCCCAGGCGGCGCTCCGCAACGTGAACGGCGCGGCCATCCCGGCGGCCGTCAACAACTATCTGCTGAACGCGAGCGTCGCGACGACGACCTTCACCAACGCGCTCGATCCGAACTTCAACCTGCCGTCCCAGTGGCGGGCGACGCTGTCGGCCGATTACGACGCCGATCTCGGCCCGCTCGGCGACGGCTGGCGGTTCGGTGCCGACTTCTTCTACTCGGCCGTGCGCGACCAGGTGCTGTTCACCGACCTGCGCGTCCGGCCGACCGGCACCACCACGCCGGACGGCCGCCCGCGCTACGCCCCGGTCACCAGCTTTGCCGACACCAACTTCGACATCCTGCTGACCAACACCAATCGGGGTCGCAGCTATATCGGCGTCGTGCGCTTCGATAAGAGCTGGGATTTCGGCCTCAACATCTTCGGCAGCTACACCTATCAGGACGTGAAGGACCAGGCACCGGCGACGTCGTCGGTCGCGCTGTCCAACTATTCGAACGGCGCGTATCTTGATCCGAACATCGTCGCCTATGGCCGCTCGAACGACGAAGTCCGTCACTTCTTCAAGTACGGCCTGAACTTCGAGCGTGCCTTCTTCGGCGATTACAAGACCCGCCTGAACCTGTTCGGCGAAACCCGGACGGGCCGGCCCTACACCTTCACCTTCCAGAACCTCGGCGGCCGCTCGAGCGTGTTCGGCACGATCGGCAGCAACAGCCGCTATCTGCTCTATGTGCCGACCGGCCCGAACGATCCGCTGGTCAGCTATGGCGACACAGTGCAGCGCATCAACGGGGTCAACACCGTCACCCAGACGGCGGCCGAAGCGCAGTCGCGGCTCGACGCGTTCATCAACTCGACGGGGCTCAGCCGCTTCCGCGGCCGGGTGGTGCCGCGCAACGCCTTCCAGTCGCCCTGGTTCACCAAGATCGACCTCCATGTCGAACAGGAGATCCCGGCCTTCTTCGGCAATGCCCGCTTCACCGTGTTCGCGGACATCGAGAATGTCGGCAATCTGATCAACCGCGACTGGGGCCAGATCCGGGAATTCGCCTTCCCGCAGACGATCCCGATCGTGAACGTGTCCTGCGTCCAGGGGCCGGTCCCGACCGGCGTGGCGCCGGGTTCGGCCAACCCCGCTGGCGGCACCTTCCCGGCGGCGACGACGAACACCAGCCAGCCCTGCGGCCAGTATCGCTACGACAATTTCCGCGAGCAGCGGCCGATCGTCTTCTCCCGCCAGTCGCTCTACGCGATCCGGGTCGGCGCCCGCTTCACCTTCTGACCGCTCGGCTGGTCGCGGCCATCGCCAGGAACGCCGCCGCTCCCCTTCCGGGGGGCGGCGGTTTTCTTTTTGCGCCGGGCGGCTCCCCGGGTTAATTTCGGCGGCGAGAGAGGAGATGCCGATGTCCGACGGCCATGCCGATCGCGCCCGCTTCACCGCCATGACCGAAGGCACGGCGGAGGACTGGCAGATCATTTCGAGCCATTTCATGCCGTTCGCGGCCCAGGTCGGCACCCGCGTGCTCGATCATCTGCGGCTGCTCGACGGCGATTATGGTGGCTTTCCGATCGATCGGCTCCAGCATTCGCTGCAGACCGCGACGCGCGCCCACCGGGACGGGCGGGACGAGCCTTATGTCGTGATGGCGCTGCTCCACGACATCGGCGACACGCTCGGCAGCTTCAACCATCCCGATGTGGCGGCCGCGATCCTGAAGCCGTTCCTCCCCGAGGATCTGCACTGGATCGTCGGCAATCACGGCGTGTTCCAGGGCTATTACTACTTCCACCATCTGGGGCTCGACCGTGATCTGCGGGAGCGGTTCCGCGGCCATCCCCATTTCGAGGCCTGTGCCGAGTTCTGCGAGAAGTACGACCAGGCCGCCTTCGATCCGGCCTATGAGACCGCGCCGCTCGCCTTTTTCGAGCCGATGGTCCAGCGCGTGATGGCGCGCCCGCTGCAGAGCATGTACGTCAAATAGGCGCGGCTTCACCCGCCTCGACCTTTCCGGTAGAGGCGTTGCGATGGCAAGTCTGGGCTTCACGGCCAAGCCGTTCTTCGAGGACAAGAATCGGGCGTTCTGGAATCTCCAGACGGCAGGTTGGGTCGGCTATTTCCTGCTGCGCACCCTGTCCGGCTTCGCGAACGGGCTGACGCTCGCCTTTCTGGTGCCCGTCGCCGTCTCGACCGCGACCGGCTATTCGCTGACGCTGGTGCTGGCGGCGGTGTTCCGCACCCTGATCGCGCGGCCGCCGATCGTCACCTGGACCGGATCGATCAGCGCGATCATGCTGTCCGCCGGCATCTATTCGCTGATCGACGCGTGGATCTTCAACACCATCCAGCGGCCGGGCGAGGCGTTCCAGATCCGCCTGTTCCTCGGCACGATCTTTCTCGATTTCGTGGTGATCGCCGCCTGGTCGGCGCTGTACTATGCGATCAATTACTTTCTCGTCGTCGAGGAGCAGGCGGATCGGCTGAAGGCGCTCGAGAACCAGGCGAGCAGCGCGCAGCTGGCGATGCTCCGCTACCAGCTCAATCCGCACTTCCTGTTCAACACGCTCAATTCGATCTCCACCCTCGTGCTGCTGAAGCAGACGGACCGGGCGAATGCGATGCTGTCCAGGCTTTCGTCCTTTCTGCGCTACACGCTCATCAACGAGCCGCTGGGCCAGGTGACGCTCGAGCAGGAAGTGGAGACGCTCAAACTCTATCTCGACATCGAGAAGATGCGGTTCGAGGAACGGCTGCGCACCGCTTTCGACATCGAGGCGTCGGTCATGAAGGCGCGGCTGCCGTCGCTGCTGCTGCAGCCGCTGGTCGAGAACGCGATCAAATATGCGGTGACGCCGCAGGAGGAGGGGGCCGACATCACGGTTTCGGCGCGCCGCGTGGTGGACCGGGTGCGGATCGTGGTGGCGGACACGGGACCCGGCTTGAACGCGGTGCGTTCCGGGGCCAATGTCTCGACGGGAGTCGGCTTGGCGAACATTCGCGACAGACTGGCGCAGGCCTATGGCCAGGACCATGAATTCGACGCGAGACCGCGTGCGGGGGGCGGATTCGAGGTGATCATCGAGATTCCGTTACTCACCGAGGAACAACCAAGGGAAGCCGCATGACGATCAGAACCATCCTCGTCGACGACGAGCCGCTGGCCATCCAGGGCCTTCGCCTGAGGCTCGAGCCGCACGAGGATGTCGAAATCGTGGACACCTGCTCGAACGGGCGGGAGGCCATCCGCTCCATCAAGACCAACAAGCCGGACCTCGTCTTCCTCGACATCCAGATGCCGGGGTTTGACGGCTTTTCGGTCGTCCAGGGCCTGATGGAAGTCGAGCCGCCGCTGTTCGTGTTCGTGACTGCCTATTCCGATCACGCGATCCGCGCCTTCGAGGCGCAGGCCGTCGACTATCTGATGAAGCCGGTCGAGGAGGATCGGCTGGCGGCAACGCTCGACCGCGTCCGCCAGCGGCTGCTCGAGAAGCGCGGCGCCGAGGAAGTCGGCCGGCTGAAGGAAGTGCTGGCCGAAGTGGCGCCGGAAGCGGCGGCCGAGATCGGCGAGGCCGGCGAGGCGCCGTCGGCCAGCCGGTTCGAGAAAATGATCAACATCAAGGATCGCGGGCAGATCTTCCGCGTCGACGTCGATTCGATCGAGCGCATCGACGCGGCCGGCGACTATATGTGCATCTACACCGCCGAGAACACGCTGATCCTGCGCGAGACGATGAAGGATCTGGAAAAGCGGCTCGATCCGCGCCGCTTCCAGCGCGTCCACCGCTCGACCATCGTCAATCTCGATCTGGTCCGGCAGGTGAAGCCGCACACCAACGGCGAATGTTTCCTGGTGCTCGATTCAGGCGCGCAGGTGAAGGTCAGCCGCAGCTATCGCGATGTGGTGGCCCGGTTCGTCCATTGACGGTTTGAGCGCAGGAAACGGGATGCGGATGCTGTCCGCGATCGCCACGTGGCGGCCATGACCCAGATCGAAAAGGCCCATCGCTTCGCCGGCCTTCACCGGCCCGGCACGCCGCTGATCCTGTTCAACGTCTGGGACGCGGGCTCGGCCCGCGCGGTCGCGGAGGCGGGTGCGGCAGCGATCGCCACCGGCAGCTGGTCGGCCGCCGAGGCGAACGGCTTCGAGGACGGCGAACGGCTGCCGCTCGATCTCGCCATTGCCAATGCGGCGCGCATCGCGGCCGCGGTCGAGCTGCCGGTCACGATCGACTTCGAAGGCGGCTATGCGGTCGATCCGGGCGCGGTCGGCGCCAATTTCGCGATGCTGCTCGCCACGGGCGCGGTGGGCTGCAACGTCGAGGACCGCGCGATCGGCAGCGACGGGCTGCATCCGCTCCCGGTCCAGGCCCGACGCATCGAGGCGATGCGCCGCGCCGCCGAACGGAGCGGCATCCCCGCCTTCATCAATGCCCGCACCGACATTTTCCTCCAGGTCAAGCCCGAACATCACGATCGCGCCGCTGCCGATGCCGCCCTCGAGCGCGCCCGCGCCTATGCCGATGCCGGGGCAAGCGGCTTTTTCGTGCCTGGCCTGGCCGACGAAGCCCTGCTCGCCCGCATCTGTGCAGCGGCGCCGCTGCCGGTCAACGCGATGATGTTCGCCGGCATGCCGGGGGCGCGCCGCCTGGCCGAACTGGGCGTGGCGCGGATCAGCCATGGGCCCGGCCCCTATCGCCAGGCGATGAAGGCGCTCACCGAAGCGGCGCGCACGGCGATGGGGTGAAGGACCCCAGACAACCCCCTTTCCCCGCCGGGGAGAGGTGGGGCTGAGGTGGCGGGCAGGGCTTTGGGCTGATAGTCGCGGGCCGAACGACTCCCTCTCCCCGGCGGGGAGAGGGTTGGGGTGTGGGGGTCCGATGCGAGTCGCGACGGGCTCCGAGCCCCCTCACCCGGTCAGCTGCGCTGACTCGACCTCTCCCCGCTGGGGAGAGGGAGCGCTCAGCCCTTTCCCGCCACGAACCTCAGCGCGACGCCGTTGATGCAGTGGCGCTTGCCGGTCGGCCTGGGGCCGTCGTCGAAGATATGGCCGAGATGGCCGCCACAGCGGCGGCAATGCTCCTCGGTGCGCGGGTAGCCGATCTTGTAATCGGTCGCGGTGCCGATCGCGTTCGGCAGCGCCGCCCAGAAGCTCGGCCAGCCCGTCCCGCTGTCGAATTTGGTCCGGGAGGAAAACAGCGGGAGCGCGCAGCCGGCGCAGACATAAGTGCCGGCGCGCTTTTCGCCGAGCAGCGGGCTGGTGAACGGCCGCTCGGTCGCTTCCTCCCGCAGCACGCGATAGGCGGCAGGCGACAGCCGCTTGCGCCAGGCCTCCGGCGGGAGATCGAAGCGCGGATCGGTGGCGCGCGCGGCCGCGCCGGCGGTGCGGCTTTGCAGCAGCATCGTGCCGCCGAACACGGCGGCACCGGCAGCAAGGAGAGCGCGGCGGTCGATCATTCTGGATCCTTTCGGATCCGAGATGGCGACGGCCGCGCCTGCATCAATAGGTCTCGATCGAAACCGGCAGCTTGCGATAGCCGTGGACGAAACAGGCGTTCACCCGCACCGGCTCTTCCTCGACATGGACGCGCAATCGCCGCTTGGCCATTTCCTCGAGGAGGACCGAAATCTGCAGTTCGGCAAGGCGCGCGCCCACGCAGCGATGAATGCCGTAGCCGAAGGCAAGATGCCGGCGGGCATTCTCGCGGTCGACGATCAGGCGGTCGGGCTCCGGGAACATCGTCTCGTCGCGGTTGCCGGAAATGTACCAGAGCGCGAGCTTGTCGCCGGCACGGATCTTCTGGCCTTCCAGCTCGGTGTCCTGCGTGGCGGTTCGGCGCATATGGGCAAGCGGGGTCTGCCAGCGGATGATTTCCTGGGTCGCGTTGGCGATCAGGCCGGGGTTTTCCTCCAGCTTGCGCCGCTCGTCCGGATGCTTGTCGAGCCCGTAGACGGCGGCGCTCATGGAATTGCGCGTGGTGTCATTCCCGCCGACGATCAGCAGGATCAGATTGCCGAGAAACTCCATGTCGTCCATTTCCGACATCGCGTCCGAATGGATCATCATCGAGATCAGGTCCGGGGTCTGCGGCTTGCCTTTCTTCTCGTCCCACAGCCGCCGGAAATAGGCGGCGCATTCGAACATGTGGCGCAGCCGCTCCTGGCGCGTCGCTTCGTTATGGACGAGCTCGATGTCGCCCGCCCAGTCGGACCAGAAGGTCAGCTTGCGCCGCTCTTCCCAGGGGAAATCGAAGAGGATGGCCAGCATCTGGGTGGTGAGCTCGATCGAGACGCGGTCGACCCAGTCGAAGCTGGTGCCGATCGGCAGTTCGTCGAGCAGGTCGGCGGTGCGGCGGCGGACGTCCACGGCCATGCGCTGGATCTCGCTGGGCGTGAAGGCCGGCGAGACGGTTCGCCGCTGATCGGTGTGCTTCGGCCGGTCCATCGCGATGAACATCGGCATGCGCGGCTCGCCCTCGATCGGATCGGCCAGCGTGATCGTCGGCTGGGACGAGAAGATCTCGGGCAGCGCTTCGACATGGACGATCGGCTTGTAGGTCGAGACCGACCAGAAGGGCCCGAAATGGCTGTGCTCGTGGAAATGGACCGGGGATTCCGCGCGCAGCCGGCGGAACGGCGCATGCCATTCGTCCCGAGCATAAAGTTCGGGGCGGCTGACATCTAGGGGATCGGAAGCGGTGTCGGCGGGGGGCGCGGCGAGCGTGGCCATGGCATCTCTCCTGACGGTTCGGCTTTGCCGGGAGAGTGCCACTGTTCCGCGGAGACTTAAAGAGGGTTTTCGACTGCAACTGAAATCTGCTGCACCGGAGCGGCAGGCCGCCCGCTTCACCGATTGTTTGTCAATTCCAGCGACAGTCATGCCCGTCGGTCGAGCTGACAGGCGGAGCGCGTGAACGAAGCAGTCGGGATCTGGAGCCATGCCCTGGCGGCGACGGTGTTCGTCGCGCTGGCGCTGTGGCAGCTGCGATCGCCCGACCGGGCGCCGGTGCAGCTCGCGCTGGCGGGGGCGTTTGCCGGCACCGCCATCTGGGCGCTGATGGCGGCGATCGCCGATCCCGGCGCCGCCGAAGCGCTGGCGGCCGAGAGCCTGCGCAACCTGGCGTGGCTGGGCTGGGGCTTCGCTTTGGTGCGCGACGGCGCCCGCGATTCCCGCCGCACCGCGATCACGCTCCTGTACGGCGTGGTTGCGCTCGTCATGCTCGCCGAGCTGGCCGTCACCCTTGCCGCGGGCGTCGCGCCGACGGCGGCGGCCGGCACCGAGCTGCTCCTCGCCGCGCTGTGGCTGCGGCTGCCGGTCACGATCGGTGCGCTCGTCCTCGTCCAGAACCTCTACAGCGCCGCCGATCCGGAAGGCCGGGCCGGCCCCGGCCTGCCGCTGATCGCGCTCGGCGCGCTCTGGTCCTATGATCTCCATCTCTACGCGATCGCGGCGCTCGACCGCGGCTGGGCGGCAATGCTGCTCGATCTTCGCGGCATCGTCGTGCTCCTCGCCGCGCCGGTTTTCGCGCTCGCGCTGCGCCGGTCCGACCGGCGGACGCTGCGGCTGTCCCGCACCGTGGCGTTCCAGTTCCTCTCGCTGATCGGCATCACGCTCTACGTCGCGCTGATGGCGATGGCGACGGTGGGGCTGGACCGGATCGGCGGCGACTATGCCCGGCTGATCCAGACCGGCTTCGTCTTTGCGACCACGCTGGCGGCGCTTGCCATCCTGCCGTCGGACCGCGTCCGCGCCTGGTGCAAGGTCCAGCTCGCCAAGCATTTCTTCCAGCACCGCTACGACTATCGGACGGAATGGCTGCGCTTCACCGAGACGATCGGTGCCCCGGCCGTCGACGCGGTGCCGCTGGGCGAGCGGGCGATCCACGCCGTCGCCGACCTGACCGACAGCCCGGCCGGCCTGTTGTTCACGCCCGACGAATCCGGCCATCTGATCGTGCAGGCGGCGTGGCGCTGGGGGCCGACCGGCGGCGAGCCGCTCGCGCCCGAGCTGGCCGAGACGATCACCCGGAGCGGGCGGATCCTGGCGCTCGACACCGATCCGGCCGAGCTGCCGGCCTGGCTGGTCGGGGACGGCCGCGCCTGGGCCCTGGTGCCGCTCATCCATTTCGACCGGCTGGCCGGGGCGATCCTGCTGGCCCGCCCGCCGGTCGCGCGCGCGCTCGACTGGGAGGATTTCGATCTGCTGCGGATCGTCGGGCGCCAGCTCGCCAGCTATCTCAGCGAAGCGCGCAGCCAGGAGGCGCTGTCCACCGCCCAGCGCTTCGACGAGTTCAACCGCCGCTTCGCCTTCATCCTCCACGACATCAAGAATCTGGTCAGCCAGCTGGCGCTGCTGGCGCGCAATGCCGAGCGCCATGCCGACAACCCGGCATTCCGCGCCGACATGATCGAGACGCTGAACGAATCGGCGGGCCGGATGAGCGACCTGCTCGACCGGCTCTCCCGCCATGACCGGACGCGCGCGGAAGACCCCCGGCCGATCGCGGCCCTGGCGCTGGTGTCGGACATTGCGCGCCGCTGCCGGGCCGATCCGCCGATCGCGGTTTCCGGCGATCCGATGCTGCTGCTGATGGCGGACCCGGTGCGGCTGGAACAGGCGCTGCGCCACCTGCTTCAGAACGCGCTCGATGCCTCGCCTGCCGGCGAACCCGTAACCATCTCCGTCCACCGCCGGGGACTCGACGGCGTGATCGACATTGTCGATCACGGACCCGGAATGAGCAGCGAGTTCATGCGTACCAGATTGTTCCGTCCTTTCGCATCCACCAAGGCCGGCGGCTTCGGCATCGGCGCCTATGAGGCGCGCAGCCTGATCGCGACGATGGGTGGACGGATCGAAGTCGAGAGCCATGTCGGCCAGGGCAGCCGCTTCACCCTGGTGCTGCCGCGCGCCGGGATGGAGCAGGCGGCATGAGCGAGCGCCCGAAGCTGCTGATCGTCGAGGACGATGCCGGGCTGCAGCGCCAGCTGCGCTGGGCCTATGACGGCTATGACGTGATCGCCGCCGCCGACCGGGCAAGCGCGATCGAGGCGCTCCGCGCGCACGAGCCGACCGTCGCGACGCTCGATCTCGGCCTGCCGCCGGATCCCGACGGGACGAGCGAGGGCTTTGCGGCGCTGGAAGAAATGCTCGCGCTCAAGCCCGATCTGAAAGTGATCGTCGCGTCCGGCCACGGCGCCCGGGAAAGCGCGCGCCAGGCGATCGCGAGCGGCGCCTATGATTTCTATCAGAAGCCGGTCGACATTGACGAGCTGGGTCTGATCGTCCGCCGCGCCTTCCACCTCCACGCGATCGAGGCGGAGAATCGCCGCCTCCTGCACGGCAACGGGGCCGGCGAACGCGTGCTGGGCGGCCTCATCACCGGCGCGCCGGAAATGCTGAAGGTTGCCCGCACGATCGAGCGCGTGGCCGGCAATGCCGTGTCGGTGATGCTGCTCGGCGCCAGCGGCACCGGCAAGGAACTGCTCGCCCGCGGTCTGCATTCGGAAAGCGGCCGCCAGGGGGCATTCGTCGCGATCAACTGCGCGGCGATCCCCGAGACGCTGCTCGAGGCCGAGCTGTTCGGCCACGAGAAAGGCGCGTTCACTGGCGCGATCCGCACGAACGAAGGGAAGATCGAGCAGGCGCAGGGCGGCACTTTGTTCCTGGACGAAGTCGGCGACATCCCGCTGCCGCTGCAAGTGAAGCTGCTTCGTTTCCTCCAGGAGCGCGTGGTCGAGCGGGTCGGCGGCCGCAAGCCGATCCCGGTCGATGCGCGCATCGTCTGCGCGACCCACCAGGATCTGGAGGCGATGATCGCGGCGGGGCGCTTCCGCGAGGATCTCTACTACCGGCTGGCAGAAATCGTGATCCGCATCCCGCCGCTGCGCGAGCGGAGCGGCGACGCCGCGCTGCTGGCCCGCGCGTTCCTCACCCGCTTCGCGCGCGAAATGGGCCGGCCGATCACCGGCTTTTCGGCCGATGCGCTGGCGGCGATCGATGCCTGGGGGTGGCCCGGCAATGTCCGCGAGCTCGAGAACCGCGTCAAGCGGGCGGTGATCATGGCGGACGGCAAGCGCGTGACGGCCGCCGATCTGGACCTGGAGCCGGCGGGGGACGCGCCCGCGCCGATCAGCCTGCGCGCCGTCCGCGAAGCGGCGGACCGCAGCGCGATCCGCCGGGCGCTCGCCCGCACCGAGGGGAACATCTCGGCCGCTGCCAAGCTGCTCGGCATCAGCCGGCCGACGCTCTACGACCTGCTCAAGGCCTATGAACTGAACGGCTGACGGCCGGCTGGCGCAACCCGGCCGCGATTGGCTATGCCGGGGCCATGGCCGGTCAGGAGCTTGCCCGCATCGCCGCCGCGCTGGAGCGGCTGTCGCCGCCGCCGCCGCCGTCGGCCGATCCGCTCGCGGCGCCGGCCTATCTGTGGCGCGGCGACACGCTTGTCGCCGCGCGCCATTTCCAGCCGCTGCCGCTCGCGATGCTGACCGGCATCGACGCGCAGAAGGCCGCGATGGTCGAAAATGTGCGCCGGCTGGCGGCTGGCGCGGCCGCGCACGACACGCTGCTTTGGGGAGCGAAGGGCAGCGGCAAATCGGCGCTCGTGAAGAGCAGCGTCGCGCAGGTGCAGGCCGATGGCGGCGCGCTGGCCCTGGTGGAGGTGCCGGCGGACCGGCTGGCGGCGCTCCCCAGCCTGTTCGACCGGCTGGCGCCGGTGCCGCGCGCCTTCCTGCTCTTCGTCGACGACATCGGTTTCGAGGCGGGCAGCGGCGAGACCCGGCTGCTGCGATCGCTGCTCGAAGGCGGGGCCGAGGCGCGGCCCGGAAACATGCGGCTCGCGGTCACGTCCAACCGGCGGCACATCGTCGCCCGCGACAGTGCCGAGCAGGACAGCGCGATCAACCCGCGCGACGTGGTCGACGACCGGCTGGCGCTTGCCGACCGTTTCGGCCTGAGCCTTGGCTTCCATGTCGTCGACCAGGAGACGTTTCTGGCGATCGTCGCGCGCTACTGCGCGGCGCATGGCCTCGACTTTGCCGCCGAAGACGCGCTGCGCTGGGCAGCGGCGCGGGGCGGGCGGTCCGGCCGGATCGCCTGGCACTATGTGACGGAGCTTGCCGGCCGATCCGGCAAACGCCTCTAGCACAACGGGAATCGGGCGCTAACCTGACGGGACTCGTCGCCAGGAGCGATGCAGGCAGGAGGGGAGACGATATGGACCGCAGGCAATTCCTCGCTTTTTCTGGCGGCACCGCGGCCGGCGTGCTGGCACTGCCAGGCCGCGCCTTCGCCCAGGCCAGCGCCGACGCCGAGGCACGCACCACCTTCCAGACGATCTTCCTTGAACAGGTGGCCGACGCGCCGGAGCTGGCGACCTCGCTCGGCCTCGACCGCGGCGAGATGGAGCAGCTCCGCTTCCAGCTGGCGCCGCGCACCGCCGCCGCGCGGGCGGAGGATCTCGCCCGCACCCGCCGCCATCTTGCTGCCCTCGCCGCCCTCGACCGGGCGCGGCTGTCGCCGATGAACCAGCTGAACCTCGATGTCGTTCGCTATCAGCTCGAGCAACAGACGGTGGCGCCGGCGACGTTCGGGCTCGATTCGGTGGTGCGGCCCTACCGGCTGTTCCAGCAGGGCGGCGCCTATTTCTCGGTGCCGGACTTTCTCAGTTCGACCCACACCATCCAGACGGTTCGCGACGCCGAGGCCTATCTGGCCCGGCTCGACGCTTTTGCGACGGTGCTCGATCAGGACACGGCCGAGCAGCAGGCGCAGGCTGCACGCGGCTTTGTCGCCCCGGCCTGGTCCATCGATCTGACGCTGGCCCAGCTCGGCAAGCTGCGCGCGCCGGCGGCGGCCGAGTCGCAGATGGTCGCATCGCTGGTCGAGCGCGCCGCGAAAGCGGGGCTGGCGGGCGACTGGGGTGGGCGCGCAGCCCGGATCGTCGCCGGCCGGATCTATCCGGCGCTCGACCGGCAGATGGCGGCGCTCCAGGGCCTCAGGGCAACCACCCCGGCCGGCGACGGCGCCTGGCGGCTGCCGCAGGGGGATGCGATCTACGCGGCCGCCCTGCAGCAGATGACGACCACGCGGATGTCGCCGGACGAGGTGCATCGCCTGGGGCTCGAGCAAGTGGCGGAGATCACCGCCGAACTGGACGCCATCCTGCGCGCCCAGGGACTCAGCCGCGGCGGTGTCGGGGCGCGGCTGGCCGAGCTGAACCGCCGGCCGGATCAGCTTTACGCCAACACGGCCCAGGGCCGGGAGGCATTGCTTGCGAGCCTCAACGCGGACGTCGCACGGATGTCGGCCGCGCTGCCGAACCATTTCGCGACGCTGCCGACCCAGCCGCTCGAGATTCGCCGGGTGCCGGTCGAGATCGAGGACGGCGCCTCGAACGGCTATTACCGGCGCGCCGCGCTCGACGGATCGCGCCCGGCCATCTACTTCATCAACCTGAAGGACACCGCCGACTGGCCGAAATACACGCTGCCGGCGCTTAGCTATCACGAAGGCGTGCCGGGCCATCACCTGCAGATCAGCCTTGCCCAGGAATCGACCGAGATTCCGATGCTGCGCAAGATCGGCGGCTTTTCTGCTTACTCAGAGGGCTGGGCGCTCTACGCGGAAAGCATAGCGGACGAGGCGAAAGTCTATCGCACGCCGCTCGAGCGGGCGGGCTTCCTGCAAAGCTATCTGTTCCGTGCCGCCCGACTGGTGGTCGACACCGGCCTTCACGACAAGCGCTGGAGCCGCGAGCGGGCGACCGACTATATGGTCGAGACAACCGGCTTTGCCCGGCCCCGCACCCAGCGCGAGATCGAACGCTACTGCACCCAGATCGGCCAGGCCTGCAGCTACAAGGTCGGCCACGGCGTCTGGTCGCGCCTCCGCCGGGAAGCGGAAGCGGCGCAGGGCGCCGCCTTCGACGTCCGCCGCTTCCACGAGGTGCTGAAGGAAGGCGCGATGCCGCTCACGATCCTTGAAGCCCGGGTCCGCGCGCGGATGGCGGCCGGCTGACGCGCGCGCGGCTCGGCCGCCGCAGCGACGCATCTCTCCCCGCTGGAGAGAAGGAGGCGCTTTCCCGTGAGGGCGGCGGCCTGTGGCGGTCGGTCAGCGGGTCAGCGCTTCCACCTGCTCGGCAAGCTCGAGCCAGCGGATCTCGGCGGCGTCCTTCTCGGCGCGCGCGGCGGCGATCGCTGCGCTGAGCGCAGCGAAGCGCGCGGGGTCCTGCGCGTAGAGATCGGGATTGGCGAGCGCCGCTTCGTCGCGGGCGATGGCGGCTTCGATCGCCTCGATCCGCGCCGGCAGCAGATCGTAATCCCGCTGGTCCTTGTAGCTGAGCTTGGTCGCGCTCGGCTTCGCGGCGGGCGCGGCAGCCGCTGCTGCCGGGCGCTTGCCGCGCCCGCCGTCCGCCGTCCGGGCGGGCTGCGGACGCCGCTTCCGTTCCCAGTCGGCATAGCCGCCGGCGACGATGTCGACCCGGCCGGAGCCGTCGAGACCAAGCGTGACGGTGACCGTGCGGTCGAGGAAGTCGCGGTCGTGGCTGACGATCAGCACCGTCCCGTCATAGTCCGCAATCACTTCCTGCAGCAGGTCCAGCGTTTCGAGATCGAGATCGTTGGTCGGTTCGTCCAGCACCAGCAGGTTGGATCGGCGGGCGAATTCGCGGGCGAGCAGCAGGCGCGAACGCTCGCCGCCGGACAGGGTGGCGATCCGCGCATCGGCGAGACCGGGATCGAACAGAAACTCCTTCAGATAGCCCTGGATGTGCTTCTTGGTGCCGCGGACGTCGATCCAGTCCCCGCCATCGGCAAGGACGTCGCGGACGCGCTTTTCGGGGGACAGCAGGCTCCGCTGCTGGTCGATGATCACGCCATCGAGCGTGCGGGCAAGCGTCACCACCCCGGTATCGGGCGCGATCTCGCCGGTCAGCAACTTCAGCAGCGTGGTCTTGCCGGCGCCGTTCGGTCCGACGATGCCGATGCGGTCGCCGCGCTGGATGCGCAGGGTGAAATCACGGATGATCGGGCGGTCGCCATAGCTTTTGCCGACCCCTTCGGCCGAGATCACCGATTTGGTCCGCACCTCGTCTGCTTCGACGGCGAGCTTCGCGGCGCCGGCCGGACCGAGCATCGCGGCCCGCTGCGCCCGCATCCGGTTGAGTGCTTCGAGCCGGCCCTGGTTGCGCCGCCGCCGCGCGGTCACGCCGCGCTGCAGCCAGTGCAGCTCCAGCTTCAGCTTCGCATCCAGCTTTTCCGCGGCGCGCGCTTCGTCGGCATAGATTTTCTCCTGCCACGCCTCGAAGCCGCCAAAGCCGATTTCGGCACGCCGGAGCGCGCCGCGATCAAGCCACAGCGTGGAACGCGTCAGCCGGGTGAGAAAGGTCCGGTCATGGCTGATCGCGACGAACGCGCCGGTGTAGCGGTTGAGCCAGCCTTCCAGCCAGTCGATCGCGGCCAGATCGAGATGGTTGGTCGGCTCGTCGAGCAGCAGCACGTCGGGGCGGAGCGCAAGCGCGCGCGCAATCGCCGCCCGTCGCCGCTCGCCGCCGCTTGCCGTCTCCGCCGGCCGGGCGAGGTCGAGGCCGATCTGATCGGCGATCGCTTCCACTTCGTGCAGTGCCGGCGGATTGGGGCCGGCGACCGCAAAGTCCCGCAGCGTCCGGTGGGCGACGACATCGGGTTCCTGTTCCAGCAGCACGACGTTCGTGCCGGGCACCACGGTGCGACGGCCTTCATCCGCTTCGATGCGGTCGGCAAGCAGCTTCAGCAGCGTGGTCTTGCCCGCCCCGTTGCGGCCGATCAGCGCCAGCCGGTCGCGCGCGCCGACATAAAGATCGAGGTCGCGGAACAGCCAGCCCGATCCTTGGACCAGGCCCAGACCCTCATAGGCAAGAACAGGTGCGGACATCGCCGCCGCAGATAAGCGGCGCCGGCGGCCGCGTCACCCCCTTGGCTGTCGCGCGCGGAAAGCGTGGCCGCGACATTCATGCGCTATTCAAAGCTTTGCACTTAGGCGCTAGGCCATGACCTCGATGAAGCGACTGTTCCTGACCCTGCTGATCGCGCTCGGCGCCACGCCGTCGCTCGCCGCCGACCGGCGGGGCGATCAGTATGACGCGCTCCACGCCCGGCGCGCCGGCCAGGCGATGTCGCTGCGGGACATCGAGAACCGGATCCTGCCGCGCATGGGCGATGCCGATTATCTCGGCCCCGAGTTCGACCAGAGCATGTCCGTCTATCGCCTGAAGTTCATGCGATCGGGACGGGTGTTCTGGCTGGATGTCGACGCCCGCACCGGCGACGTGATAGGTCGATCAGGCAGATAAGCGGAGACATTGATGCGGGTGTTGATCGTCGAGGACGAGCCGAGCCTCGGGGCGCAGTTGCGGCGGACGCTGGAAGGTGCCGGCTATGCCGTCGATCTGGCGACGGACGGCGAGGACGGCCATTTCCTTGGATCGACCGAAAGCTACGATGCCGTGGTGCTCGATCTCGGCCTGCCCGAAATCGACGGGCTGACGGTGCTCGACCGCTGGCGCCGGGAAGGCCGCGTGATGCCGGTGCTGGTGCTGACCGCGCGCGACAGCTGGTCCGACAAGGTGGCCGGCCTTGATGCGGGCGCCGACGATTATCTGGCGAAGCCGTTCCAGTCCGAAGAGCTGATCGCCCGGCTGCGCGCGCTGATCCGGCGCGCGTCCGGCAATGCCAGTTCCGAGCTCGTCGCCGGCCAGGTGCGGCTCGACACGCGGTCGGGCAAGGTGACGCTCGCGGGCGAGCCGGTGAAGCTCACCGCCCAGGAATACAAGCTCCTCAGCTATCTGATGCATCACAAAGGCAAGGTGGTGAGCCGGACCGAGCTGATCGAGCACATCTACGATCAGGATTTCGACCGCGACTCGAACACCATCGAAGTGTTCGTCACGCGCATCCGCAAGAAGCTGGGCCAGGATGTGATCACCACCATCCGTGGCCTCGGATACAGTCTCGAAGATCCCAATGGCTGAGCTTGCTCCTCCCCTGAGCGGGGAGGGGGACCGCCAGCGGCATGCCGGCGGCGCAGGGGCGGCCGACGCCGATGCGCGCGCTCGGGCGGCGTCGGCGGCGGCGGATGCCCGCACGACGACCGGCTCGCTCAGCCGGCGGATGATCGTGATCGCGACGATCTGGATCGCGCTGCTCCTCCTCGGCGGCGGCGTCGCGCTCGATCGGGTGCTGACGAGCGCGATCACCCGCAATTTCGACGATCAGCTGAACTATGTGCTGACGGCGATGATCGCGTCCGCCGAAATCGGGCCGGGCGGGGAAGTGATCCTCAACCGGCCGCTCGGCGACCAGCGTTTTCTGGAGCCGAATTCAGGCCTTTACTACCAGATCAGCGGCCCTGGCTTCGAGCATTTCCGGTCCCGCTCGCTGTGGGACCGCTCGCTCAGGGTGCGCACCGACCACCGCGAGGTGAACGTCCATGTCTATGACAGCCGCGAGTTTCCGGACGAGCCGCTGCGCATTCTGGAGCGGGACGCCGAGCTGCCCGGATCGGACGTGGTCTGGCGGTTCCAGGTGGCGCAGAGCCGGGACGGCCTCAACGAACAGATCGCGGTGCTGCGCCGCACCCTCGTGCGGAGCTTCGCGGCCCTCGGCCTCGGCCTGATCGCGATGGCGGCGCTGCAGACCTATTACGGACTGCTGCCGCTGCGCCGCGTCCGCGAAGCGATTGCCAAGATGCGATCGGGCGCCGCGACCCGCGTGACCGAACCCCTGCCCGACGAGCTGACGCCGATGGTCGAGGAGCTGAACGGGCTGATCGAGCACAATGAACGCCAGGCGGAGGAAGCGCGGCGCCACGCCGGCAATCTTGCCCACGCGCTCAAGACGCCGCTCACCGTGGTGATGAACGCCGCAACGGCGCAGGCGCCCGACTTGCCGGAAACGGTGATCCGGGAAGCGCGGACGATGCGGCGCCAGGTCGATCATCACCTCGCCCGCGCGCGTGCCGTCGGCCGCCGCGGCCACGCGCACAGCCGGGCGGACGTGTGGCCGAGCCTCGAGGCGGTCGAGCGGGCCGTCGCCCGGCTCTATCCGGACGCGCGGATCGACCGGGCCGGGCCGAAGGACCTGGCCGTGCGGGTGGAGCGCCAGGACCTGGACGAGATGATCGGCAATCTGGTCGAGAACGCCGCGAAATATGGCGGCGGCAGCGTCTTCGTGACGGTGTGCGCGGCCGGCGCATTCGTCGAGATCGTGGTCGAGGACGACGGCAGCGGCATTGCCGAGGACGATCGCAAGCAGCTCTTCGCGCGCGGCGCCCGGCTGGACACCGGCAAGCCGGGCACCGGCCTGGGCCTCGCGATCGTCCGCGACGTCGCGGAAATCTATGGCGGCAGCGTCGGGCTTGAGGAAAGCGAGGACCTGGGCGGCCTGCTTGTCAGATTGCGTCTGCCCGCCGCCACCCCCGCCACGGACGATCGCGGGACGATGCGCCCGGCTCGGCGAACCGGCGAAAGAATTCGACAAACGAGCAACTGAGCGGTGACGCTGCCCGGGCGGCGCGCTATTGTGCCGCTACATCACAATATCCGGGGATCACCAAATGAAGCTTCGTTTTCTGTCGGGCAGCGCCGCCGCCGCCGCGCTGATGTTGATCGCTGCCGCACCGGCCGGGGCGGCCGCCGCGGGTGCGCAGGGGACGACGCCGGCCGCCGCCCGGCCCGAGCTGGGCAGCTTCGGCTTCGACGCGGCCGGCATGGACCGTTCGGTCACGCCGGGCAACGATTTCTACCGCTTCGCGAACGGCAGCTGGGACCGGACCACGCCGATCCCGGCCGACCGGTCGAGCTGGGGCGGCTTCGGCGTGCTGCGGGACCTGTCGGACCAGCGCACGCGCGAGATCATCGAAGCGGCGGCGGCCGGCGGCGGCGCGCCGGGCAGCGTCGCCCAGAAAGTCGGCGACTTCTATGCGAGCTTCATGGACGAACAGGCGATCGAGGCGAAGGGTCTGGCGCCGCTGCGGCCCGAGCTCGACCGCATCGCCGCGCTGCGCACGGCATCCGATCTGTCCCGCTATTTCGGCGACGCGATGCGCGGCGGCCTCGACGCGCCGATCGGGCTTGCGGTGATCCAGGACCTGAAGGACAACAGCGTCTATTCGGCCTATGTGTTCCAAGGCGGGCTCGGCCTGCCGGACCGCGATTATTATCTGGACGACAGCAATCCGAAGTTCGTCGAGGCGCGTGCCAAGTACAAGGCGCATGTCGCCCGCATGCTGACCTTGGCCGGCATTGCCGATGCGGCGGCCAAGGCCGAGCGGATCTACGAGCTCGAGACGAAGATTGCGAAGACGCACTGGACCCGTGCCGAATCGCGGCAGGTGGAAAAGCTCTACAATCCGGTCGCGACCGATGCGCTCGCCGCGCGCATGCCGGGCGTCGACTGGGCAGCCTATCTGGCCGCTGGCGGCATCGCCCAGCCGAAGATCGTCGTCGCGCAGCCGAGCGCGATCACCGGCACGGCGGCCCTGTTCGCGTCGGAGCCGATCGCGGTCTGGCAGGACTATCTGACGTTCCACACCCTCTCCCGCGCGGCGCCGCTGCTGCCCAAGGCGTTCGTGGAAGAGGATTTCGCGTTCAAGGGCACGACGCTGGCCGGCACGCCGCAACTCAAGGAGCGGTGGAAGCGGGGCACCGATCTCATCAACAACGGCATGGGAGAAGCGGTCGGCGAGCTTTACGTCGCGAAGTATTTCCCGCCCGATGCGAAGGCGAAGGCCGAGCAGCTGGTCAAGAACCTGATCGCCGCCTTCGACGTGCGGCTGCAAAATCTGGACTGGATGGCGCCCGCCACCAAGGACCAGGCGCGGGCGAAGCTTGCCGCCTTCACCTACAAGATCGGCTATCCGGACAAGTGGCGCGATTATTCGACGCTCGAGATCCGGCCCGGCGATGCCTATGGCAATGCGATCCGCGCCGCGCGCTTCGAGTATCAGCGCAATCTGGACAAGATCGGCAAGCCGGTTGATCGCAGCGAATGGGGCATGACCCCGCAGACGGTGAACGCCTATGCCAATCCGCTGCTGAACGAGATCGTGTTTCCGGCGGCGATCCTGCAGCCGCCCTTCTTCGATCCCAATGCCGACGACGCGGTCAATTATGGTGGGATCGGAGCCGTGATCGGCCATGAGATCAGCCACCATTTCGACGATCAGGGCCGCAAGTTCGACAAGAACGGCAATCTGGCCGAATGGTGGACGGCCGCCGATGCCGAACGGTTCAAAGCCTATACCGATCGGGTCGTTGCCCAGTATGGCGCCTACGAACCGCTGCCGGGCCGCAAGGTGAACGGCGAGCTGACGCTGGGCGAGAACATCGCCGATCTGGCCGGGCTGACGGTGGCCTATGACGCCTACAAGCTGTCGCTGGGCGGCAAGGACGCGCCCGTGATCGACGGCTTCAGCGGAGACCAGCGCTTCTTCCTCGGCTGGGCGCAGGTCTGGCGGAACAAGTATCGCGAGCCGTTCATGCTGCAGATCCTGACCACGGATCCGCACACGCCGGGCAATTGGCGTCCCTATGTCGTCCGCAACCTGGACGCCTGGTACAAGGCCTTCGACGTGAAGCCGGGCGAAGCCTTCTACCTGGAGCCGCAGGCGCGCGTGAAGGTCTGGTGACCGGCCGCCCCCGCCCGGCCGCATCGCAGCCGGGCGGGGCGCGCACCGCTCAACCGGCCGTCTTCGCGGCCTCCGCCGCCGCGGCCGCCTGATCGTCAATGTCCCGCGCGCGCAGCGCGGCCGGCCGATCGTAGACGCGGGCGGCATAGGCAGCGAAGCTGTCCCGCTTCGGCAGCGTGCCGAACTGGATGCCCCAGCCGATCTGCGCGCCCAGATAGACATCGGCCGCGGTGAACCGCTCTCCCGCGACATAGCTCGCCGTGGCCAGATGCCGGTCGAGCACGTCCACCACGGTGCCGTAATCGCCGTAGCCGACCATCATCTTCTTGTCCGCCGGCACGGCGAGGCCGAGCGCGCGGTCGATGATCGCCGCTTCGACCGGGCCCGACGCGAAGAACAGCCAGCGGTAATAGGCGGCCCGTTCGGGGCTGCCTGGCGGCGGCGCCAGCTCCGCCTCGGGAAAGGCATCGGCCAGATAGGCGCAGATCGCCGCGACTTCCGTCACGACCGCATCACCATGTTTCAGCGCAGGCACTTTCCCCATCGGATTGACCGCAAGATAGTCCGGCGCCTTCATCGAGCTGTCGTAATCGAGAAACACGGTCTCATAAGGCTGGCCAACTTCCTCCAGCATCCAGCGGGCGACGCGCCCCCGCGACCAGGCATGGGTGTAGAAAACAAGCTCAGCCATCATGTCCTCCCTGTTCGAGTCGGATCGGAACATAACACGAACATGGCGGCGCCGACAGCGGCTCGCCGCACACCGGCTGGTGTCACCGGTGCCGCGTCAGCCGAGATGCCGTTTGAAGAAGGCGAGGGTGCGATCCCAGGCGAGGGCAGCGGCCCCGGCATCGTAGCGTTCGGCTGACGTGTCGTTGTTGAACGCATGGTTCGCGCCCGGATATTCGTGCAGCACATGCGGCTTGCCGGCCGCGGCGAGCGCCGCAGCGAAGGGGCGAACCGTCGTCGCGACGCGCGTGTCGAGTTCCGGCAGGTGGAGCATCAGCGGCACCGTCACTTTCGCCGCTTCGGCGGGATCGGGCGCCGGGCCGTAATAGCTGACCGCGGCCTTCAGCCCCGGCGCGCCGGCCACCGCTAGCCGATTGACCATCGCGCCGCCCCAGCAGAAGCCGGTGACGCCGACGGGCCTGGTCGCGCCCCAGCGGGCGATCGCCGACTGGCCGTCCCGCAGCGTGGCGGCGAGATCGAGCGCGCCGATCATCTCGCGCGCACGGTCCGCATCCTCCGGCGTGCCGCCCATCGGCGCCAGAAAATCGGGCGCTACCGCGACGTGGCCGGCGAGCGCCACGCGGCGGGCGACATCGCGGATGTGCGCGTTGAGGCCGCGATTCTCGTGGATCACGATCACCGCGGCGCGGGACCCTCCGGCCTTCGGCTCGGCGACATAGGCCCGCATGGAGCGCCCGGGTGCGCTGGCCCAATCGACCATGGCCGTCGCCAGGCGGGGATCGTCGTCCGGCACGACGGAGGCAGCGGCGGCAGACGGCGCAATGGCCGCGATCAGCGCCTCGGCCGCGGCCGCGGAGCCGGCCAGCGCCGTCATGCGGGCGAGAAAGGCCCGGCGATCGCCGCCTTCGTGCGTCCAGGCGTCGTAGAGCTTGATTGCTTCCTGCCGGCGCGGATCCTCGGTCATCCCTTCACTCCTTGCTGTCGGGCCGCCTCCCGCTTCCCGGCAGGCAGATTATCTGGTCCGGTAGCGGTCGAACCAGGCGGTGATGGCCGCAGCCTTGGCGGCGGCCTGGGAGGGACGCGCGGCGATGCCGCCGTGGCTGGCACCGGGCACCTTCACGAGCATGCTCGGCACGCCCTGAAGCTGCAGCGCCGAATAATATTGCTCCGCCTCGCTGACCGGCGTCCGGTAATCCTCCGATCCCACCACCACCAGCGTCGGCGTCTTCACATTGCCGACCAGTGCCAGCGGCGAACGCGCCCAATAGCCTTCGGGATCCTCCCATGGCTTCTTGCCGAACCAGTAGCGCGTGAAATAGGCGGGGTTGTCGGCCGTGAGCGCAAAGCTCGCCCAGTCGATCACCGGCTTCTGGGTGGCGGCTGCCTTGAACCGGTCGGTCTTGCCGATGATCCAGCTGGTGAGGACGCCGCCGCCCGAACCGCCGGTCACGAACAGATTGTCCGGATCGATCTCGCCGCCGGCAATGGCGGCATCGACGATCGCCATCAGATCGTCATAGTCGCGGCCCGGATACGCCTTGTCGATCTCGTTGGCGAACGCCTCGCCATAGCTGGTCGAACCGCGCGGATTGGCCGAAAGCACGGCATAGCCGGCGCTCGCATAAAGCTGGTTGTCGGTCGAAAAGGCCGGGCCATAGGCCTGGTGCGGGCCGCCATGGATCTCGAGGATCAGCGGGTGCCGGCCGGACGGCGCCGGCACCGGCGGCAGCGTCAGCCAGCCTTCGATGGTCTTGCCGTCGAACGACGTCGCCGTGATCCGCCGCACCTCGCCGAGCCGCTTCGCCGCCAGCCATTCGGCATTGAGGCGCGTGAGCGGCCGTGCGGCGCCGCCGCGCACCAGGGCGATGTCCGACGGGCGCAGCGGGCTGCCCATCGTCACCGCGAGCGTTCCGTTCCGCGCCACGCTGAACTCGCCGCCCGCATAGGGGCGGTCGAGGCCGCTTCCGGTCAGCCCCTCGGCGACGGTGGCGATCGCGCCATCCAGCGAAACGCGCGCGACCTTGAAGGTGCCGCGATCGTCGTGGAGCACGTAGATGGCGCGGGAATCTGCCGACCAGACCGGCGCCCCGACATTGCGGTCGAGCGTGGCGGTCAGCGAGCGCGGGGTGCCGCCGGCCGCCGGCATGATCCACAGCTCGTCCGCTTCATAGGCGCGGCCCTGATCGTCATGGCCGGTGAAGGCGATCCAGCGGCCATCGGGCGAGACCGCCGGATCCTGGTCCGGCCCGCGCCGATCGGTCAGCCGCGTAACGGTGCCGCGATCGACGTCGATCGCGTGCAGTTCGGTGTCGAAGCTTTCGAGCTGCCACTGGGCCGTCAGGTTCGCGCTGAACACGATCGTCCGTCCATCCGGCGTCCAGTCGATCGCGCCGCGGATCGGCTGGCTGCCGAACGTCAGCTGGCGCGGCGCGCCGCCTTCTGCCGACACGATGAAGATCTGCTCGTTGCCCGGCTTCAGATAGCCGTCGCTGTCGGTGCGGTAGACCAGCCGGTCATAGACTTCGAGGGGCTTGGCCCATTCGGCGCCGTCCGGCTTCTTGATTGGCGCCCCGAGCGTCGGCGCATCGGCCGACACCAGCATCGTATAGGCGATGCGCCGGCCATCTGGCGACCAGACGATCCGCGATGGCGTGGTGGGCAAGCCGGTGATGCGCGCCGTCGTGCCGGTGGCCAGCCAGCGGACGTAAAGCTGGGCGCCGCCGCCGTCCGCGGTCGACACATAAGCGATCCGCGTCCCATCCGGCGACCAGCGCGGCCGGCTGTGCGCGCCGGGCCCGGCGACGAGCGGCTGATGGGCTCCGCTGCGGGTGTCGATCGTCCAGATGCTCGGCCGCGCCCGATCCGTCATGATGTCGTTCGCGCGGCGGACATATGCGATCGCCGTACCATCCGGGCTGATCTGGGGATCGGCGGCGACTTCGAGGTTGAACAGGTCGCGGCCGGTGAGCAGCGGTGCGGGCGCGGCTGCAGCGGGGGCGGCCGGAGTGGGGCCTTGCGCGCGGGCGAGCGACGGTGCGACGAGGGCGATCAGAAGCGGAGCAAGGACTCGGTGCATGCCCGCCACTCTGCGGGTTTCGGCCGCCGTTTCAAGCCTCCGACAGCACCGCCTGTGCCGGCATCGCGCGGGCGGTGGCAGTGGCCGTCGCGATCAGCCGGCCCTCGCCGTCGTAAAGCTCTCCGGCCAGATGGGCGATGGTCTTGCCGAGCGCGACGACGCGTCCGCGCCCGGTGAAGCGGCCGGGGCGCGCCGCCGCCACGAAATTGGTGGTGAGGCTGATCGTCGGCGCGAAAATGCGACCGTCCGTCGAGGCGAAGAGCGCCGGGCCGAGCGTATCGTCGAGCATCGCGGCGATGAAGCCGCCCTGCACATGGCCGGCCGGATTGAGGAAGCGGTCGTCGGCGGTGAAGCCGACTTCGATTTCCTGTCGCGCGCGGTCGAGCGCCACGAACCGCCAGCCGAGCAGCTGCGCCGCCGGCGGCAACGGGCGATCGTCGAAGATCGAGCTCATCCGTCGTCGTCCTGCCCCAAGTCCTGCGACACTTTCGGGCTGCGCAGCAGACGATCGATCCGCGTCGCTTCGTCGAAGCTCTCATCCGGCAGAAACTTCAGCTGGGCGGAGTATTTGAGGTTCACGCGCTTTGCCACTTCGCCGCGCAGCCAGCGCGCGTTGCGCTTCAGCGCGGCGAGCACGGCCGCCTCGTCGGCGCCGAGCAGCGGCTTCACGAACACGGTGGCGTGGCGCAGATCCGGCGACATCCGCACTTCCGTGACCGACACGCTGTGCGCGGCGAGCACATCGTCATGCACGTCGCCGCGCATCAGCAGATCGGACAGGATGTGGCGCACCTGCTCGCCGACGCGGAGGAGGCGGACGGAGCGGGTCTCGGGTGTGTCGTTGGGACGCATCGTGCCGAGTTAGGCGAGCCCGCCGGGAAGTCCAGCCCTCCCGTCCCGCTCCCCCCGGGGAGGGGGGAGGAGACAGGTCGGGCTCAGAGCGTCCGTTCGCGCAACTCGACTTCGAAGGTCTCGAGATAGTCGCCGGGCTTGATGTCGGTATGGCTTTCGAACGTCACGCCGCATTCCAGGCCCGCACGGACTTCGGCGACATCGTCCTTGAAGCGCCGCAGCGAAGCGATCGCGCCATTGTAGATGATCACGTCCTGGCGGGTGATGCGCGCCTTCAGATTCTTCCGGATGAAGCCTTCGGTGACGAGCAGGCCCGCCGCCTTGCCGTGCTTGCCGGCCGAGAAGACTTCGCGGACCTCCGCGCGGCCCACCACGTGCTCGATCGATTCGGGCCCGAGCTGGCCGGCCATCGCGGCGCGGATCTCGTCCGTCAGATTGTAGATCACGTCATAATATTTGAGCGCGACGCCATCGCGATTGGCGATCTCCCGCGCCTTCGCATTGGCGCGGACGTTGAAGCCGATGATCGGGGCCTTGGATGCGCTGGCCAGGATCACGTCGCTTTCGGTGATGCCGCCGACGCCGGCATGGAGGATGCGCACCTTGATGTCCTCACTGCCGATCTTGTTCAGCGCGCCGACGATCGCTTCGGTCGACCCCTGGGTATCGGCCTTGATCACCACCGGATATTCGATCGCCTGCTTGTCGCGGAGCGCCGAGAACATCGATTCCAGGCTCGCCGGGGCAGAGGTGGTCCGCTTGCGCTGGATCACGTCGGCGCGATAGGCCGCGACTTCGCGGGCGCGCGCCTCGCTTTCGACCACCGACAGCGGATCGCCCGCCATCGGAACGCCGGACAGGCCGAGCACCTCGACCGGCATCGACGGCCCGGCCTCCTTCACCTGGCGGCCCTTGTCGTCGATCATCGCGCGAACCTTGCCGCTTTCGGCGCCGACGACGAACACGTCGCCGACCTTCAGCGTGCCGCGGCCGACCAGGATCGTCGCCACCGGGCCGCGGCCCTTGTCCAGCTGCGCCTCGATCACCGTGCCTTCGGCGTCGCGGTCCGGATTGGCCCGCAGCTCCAGCAGCTCGGCCTGGAGCTGAATCTTGTCGATCAGCTCCTCGAGGTTCGTGCGCTTGAGCGCCGAGACCTCGACATCCTGCACGTCGCCGCCGAGCTGCTCGACGACGATCTCGTGCTGCAGCAGCTCCTCGCGGACGCGCTGAGGTTTCGCTTCGGGCTTGTCGATCTTGTTGATGGCGACGATCATCGGCACGCCGGCCGCCTTCACATGGTTGATCGCCTCGACGGTCTGCGGGCGCAGCCCGTCATCCGCCGCCACCACCAGCACCACGATGTCGGTGACATTCGCGCCGCGGGCGCGCATCTCGCTGAATGCCTCGTGACCCGGCGTGTCGAGGAAGGTGATCCGCGCGCCATCCTTCATCGTCACCTGATAGGCGCCGATATGCTGGGTGATGCCGCCCGCCTCCCCGGCGACGACATCGGTGCCGCGCAGCGCGTCGAGCAGCGAGGTCTTGCCGTGATCGACATGGCCCATGATCGTGACGACCGGCGGCCGCGGCTGCAGCGACTCCGGCGCGTCGACATCCTGCGAGGCCTGGATGTCGATGTCGGATTCCGAGACGCGCTTGATGCGGTGGCCGAACTCGGTGACGAGCAGCTCGGCCGTGTCCTGATCGATCGTCTGGGTGAGGGTGACCGGCATCCCCATCTTGAACAGCGCCTTGACCAGATCGGCGCCGCGCTCCGCCATGCGGTTCGCAAGCTCCTGGACCGTGATCGCTTCCGGCACCACGACGTCGCGGACCTGCTTCGCCTGGGGTTGGCTGATGCCGCCCATATGCGCGCGCTTCTCCTTCTCGCGGGCGCGCTTCAGCGCGGCGAGCGAGCGGGCGCGGGCGCCGTCATCGTCGGACAGCGCGCGCGTGACGGTCAGCTTGCCCGACTGGCGGCGGTCGTCGCCGCCGCGGGCGGGTCGCGCCGGACGCGCCGGCGGCTCGGGGCGGCGGGCCGCGGGCACCGGCGTGAAGC
>ERZ1066122.462-NODE-462-length-43147-cov-40.945790_pt1 | contig 43147 bp, 44 predicted proteins | sample MGYA00382769_ERZ1066122 | MGnify/ENA primary metagenome ERZ1066122 (study PRJEB33369, sample SAMEA5778352) | biofilm metagenome | biome: Industrial cooling water; feature: Water cooling tower basin; material: Biofilm | place: United Arab Emirates | collected... | reverse complement strand
CCGACTACGCTCCTGCCTCCCCTCCACTGCAGCTATTGTGCAAAAGGTCTATTGGTGATTGGTGATTGGTGATTAGTGATTGGGTGCAGGGTGCCTCCCCCTTCACCGGCCTACCATTCACCCGCTACGACGGTACGCCGCCGCCAGGCGCTCGGGCGAGGCGCCGAGGTAGTAGGCCAGGCGCAGGCGCCACATCAGCAGCACGGTGCGCAGGAGGCCGTGCTGCTCCCAGCGGCGGCTGGAGGTGACGACCGGCGGGCGCAGGCAGAGCGGCGGCCCCAGCCGCTTGAGCGCGCGGCTGAGCGCGACGTCCTCCATCAGCGGGATGTCGGGGAAGCCGCCCGCGCGGCGGAACCAGTCGCGGCGCACGAAGATCGCCTGGTCGCCGCTGGCGACGCCGGTCAGCCGCGAGCGCCAGGAGATGCCGCGCTCCACCAGGCGCAGCCCGAGGCGCGCGCCGGAGAGGCGCACGTCGAAGCGGCCCCAGCCGCGCCCGCTCGTCTGCAGCCCCTGCAGCACCAGGCGGTCGGCGTCGGGCGGCAGGCGGGTGTCGGCGTGCAGGAAGAGCAGCACCTGGCCGGCGGCGGCCTCGGCGCCGGCGTTCATCTGCCGGGCGCGGCCAGGCGCGGCGGTCAGCAACACGTCCACCCGGGGTGCGGCGAGCGCGGGCGTGCCGTCAGTGCTGCCGCCGTCGACGAGCAGCAGCTCGGCGCCGCGCGCGCGCAGCGGCTGCAGGCCGTCCAGCGTCGCGGCGATCTCGGGCGCTTCGTTCAGGGCGGGGACGACGATGGAGAGCGCGGGCGCGCGCGCGGTCATGCGAACGGCGCCCGCGCGGGCAGCGGCGCGGCCGGCACGGTGAAGTGGAAGGTGGCGCCCCGGCCCGGCTGGCTCTCCACCCAGATGCGCCCACCGTGCGCCTCCACGATGCCGCGCGCGATCGCCAGCCCCAGCCCCGCGCCCGCGCGGCGCGCGTGGCGCGCCTGCCAGAAGCGGTCGAAGACGTGCGGCAGGTGCTCGGGCTCGATGCCCGCGCCGGTGTCCGCCACGGAGAAGCGCACCTCGCCGCCCGCCGGCGCCGCCGAGAGCGTGATCGTGCCGCTGGCCGGCGTGAACTTCACCGCGTTGCCCAGCAGGTTGCCCAGCACCTGCAGCAGCCGCCCGCGATCCGCGTGCACCGGCGGCGTGCCCGGCGCCACCTCGCAGACCAGGCGCAGCGCCTTCTCCGCGGCGATCTCGCGCAGCACGTCCAGCGTCTCGCGCGCCAGCGTGAGCACGTCCTCCGGGGCGGGCTCCACCGCCAGCCGCCCGGCCTCCAGGCTGGCAACGTCGAGCAGGTCCTGCCGCAGCCGGTGCATCTGGTCCACCAGCGAGCGGATCGCCTGCGTGCGCTCGGTGATCTCCTCGCGGCCGCCCGTGCGCTGGACGTAGCGCTCCAGCAGCCGGGCGTGCACGTTCATCGCGCTCAGGCTGTTGCCCAGGTCGTGCGAGACGACGCTGAGCACCTCGTCGCGGGCGCGCGTCGCGGCCTGCGCCTGCTGGTAGAGCCGCGCGTTCGCCAGCGCGACGGCGGTGCGGCGCGCCAGCTCCTCGGCCAGCTCCAGGTCGTCGGCGTCGTAGGGGTTGGGGCGGCTGCGGAAGAAGCCGATGGCGCCGAGCGTGCGCTCGTGCGCGGTCATCGGCGCCACCACCACGGAGCGCATGTCCAGCGCCTGGATGATTGCGCGGTGCTCGGCGTTCTGCGCCAGCGCCGCGCGCGTCGCGTCGTCGACCTCGGCGAGCAGTTGCCCGCTCCCGCTGCGCAGCGCGGCGAAGACGGGGTGCGGGCGGCTGGGGTCCATCGGCAGGGGCTGCAGCCGCTGCAGCAGCGGCTCCCGGGCCGGGTCCACGTGCGCCGTGGCCTGCCGGCGGAGCTGCCCGTCGTCGTCGCGCACGTAGACGATGCACCAGTCCGCGAAGCTCGCGACGGCGAGCCGCGCCACGCTCTTGAGCGTGCCCTCCAGCTCCAGCGACGAAGCCAGGATCTTGCCCGCCTCGGCGAGCAGCGCGAAGCGGCGCTCCACGCGCTTGCGCTCGCTGGCGTAGCGCATCGCGCGCGCGAGCAGCCGCCCGTCCACCTGGCCCTTGACCAGGTAGTCCTGCGCGCCGGCGTGCATCGCGCGGAGCGCCAGCGTCTCGTCGTCACCGCCGGTCAGCACCACGATCGGCAGCGTCGGCGCGAGCGCGTGCATGCGCGTGACCGTCTCCAGCCCGTGCGCGTCCGGCAGCGAGAGGTCCAGCAGCACCACGCTGCAGGGGTGCTCCTCCATGCGTGCGGGCACGTCGCCCAGCCGCTCCACGTGCACCAGCTCGAAGCGCAGCCCCTCCACCTCGCTGAGCAGCGCGCGGATCAGGCGGGCGTCGCCCGGGTTGTCTTCGACGAGCAGGATGTGGAACATAGGCTCAGGATTCGGGATTCAGGATTCGGGATTCAGGGAAGAGGCTGCCAGATGCCGGCTTCCGGCAACCCCGGGGGTTCGCTGGCAGCCGGCAGCCGGTAGCTGGCAGCCCATCCCCCTGAATCCCGAATCCTGAATCCTGAATGCTATTCCGGCGGCAGCTTCACGATGGTGAACCAGAAATCCTCGATCGACTTCACGACGGTGATGAACTGGTCGAGGTCGACGGGCTTGCTGACGTAGCAGTTGGCGTGGAGTTCGTAGGCCTGCAGGATGTCCTGCTCGGCCTGCGAGCTGGTGAGGATCACCACCGGGATGTGCCGCAGCGAACCGTCCTGCTTGATCTCCTCCAGCACCTCACGCCCGTCCTTCTTGGGCAGGTTCAGGTCCAGCAGGATGAGGTCCGGGCGTGGGGCGGCGCTGTACTTGCCCAGGCGCCGCAGGAACGCCAGCGCCTCCACGCCGTCGCCCACCACGTTGAGGTTGTTGCGCACCTTGGCGTCGTGCAGCGCCTCGCGGGTGAGCCGCACGTCGCCCGGGTTGTCTTCCACCAGCAGGATCTCCACCGGCCGGCTGCCACGATGGCTCGGGCCCATGCCTACTCGCGTTCGGGAAGCGTGAAGAAGAAGCTGCTGCCGCGGCCCTCCTCGCTCTCCATCCAGATGCGCCCGCCGTGCAGCTCCACGATCTTCTTGCAGATCGCCAGGCCGATGCCCGTGCCCGGGTACTCGGCGCGTGTGTGCAGCCGCTGGAAGAGGATGAAGATGCGCTCGGCGTACTCGGGCGCGATGCCGATGCCGTTGTCGCGCACCGCGAAGCGCCACTCGCCGTCCTGGCGCTCGGCCGCGACGTGCACGCGCGGCGGCTCGGCGGGGCGGCGGAACTTGACGGCGTTGCCGATCAGGTTCTGGAAGACCTGGTCCAACTGTACCGCGTCGGCGACGAGCACGGGCAACGCGTCGCGGGTGACGACCGCGCCGGCCTCCTCGATCGCCGGGCGCAGGTTCAGCAGCACGCGCTCCAGCACCGCGCCCAGGTCGGTCAGCTCGAAGCTACGTGGCCGCGTGCCCACGCGCGAGTAGGCGAGCAGGTCGTTGATCAGTGCCTGCATGCGCGTGACGCCGTCGACCGCGTAGTGGATGAACTCCTCGGCGTCGTCGTCGAGCCGGCCGCGGTAGCGCCGCGCCAGTAGTTGCGTGTAGCTGGCGACCATGCGCAGCGGCTCCTGCAGGTCGTGGCTGGCGACGTAGGCGAAGCGCTCCAGCTCGGCGTTGGATCTCGCCAGCTCTTCGGCCTTCTGCGCCAGCGCCTCCTCCGCACGCTTGCGCTGGATGACGGTGCCGAGCTGGCTGGCGACCGCCGAGACGAGGTTGACCATGCGCACGTCCTCGTCGCGCGCCTCGGAGTGGAAGAACTCCAGCACCGCGACCACGTCCTCGTTGGCGAGCACGGGGATGACCACCGCCGTCTGCAGCCCGATCTCGCGCGCGATGCCGGCGCGCACGAAGATCGGGTCCTTGCCCACGTCGCGCACCCAGCGCGGCTGCCGCGCCGCCCACACCTGGCCGATCAGCCCCTGCCCATAGAGGAAGCTGACCTCCTCGCTGGCGGCGACGAAGCGCGCGCAGTCCGCGCCGCCGTTCGTCCAGGCGGGGCCGCGGCGCAGGCGGATGCCCTCCGCGTCCGGCAGCCAGGCCTCGCCGATCGCCCAGCCGGTGACCTGGCAGATGCGCTGCAGCGCGAAGGAGAGCGCGCTGCGCAGGTCCTCCGCCGCGCCGATCGCCAGCGCGATCGTCTGCAGCAGTTGCAGTTCCTGCTCCGAGCGCTTGCGCTCGCTGATGTCGCGCAGCACGGCGGTGAAGATCCGCTCGCCGCCCACGTCCATCTGCGAGATGGAGGCTTCGGCCGGGAAGACCTCGCCGTTCTTGCGGCGCCCGGCGACCTCGCCGCGCTCGCCCATGCGCCGCGAGCGCACGCCCGAGCCGGCGAACGCCGCCATGTCGTGGCCGTGCGCGTGGCGGGCGCCCTCGGGCAGCAGCACCTCCAGCGGCTCGCCCAGGATCTCGGCCGCCGCGTAGCCGAACGTCTGCTCGGCGCCGGCGTTGAAGAGGATGATTTCCTGCTCCTCGTTGACCGAGACGATGGCGTCGGTCGCCAGCGAGATGATGCCCGCGAACTTGGCCTGCGACGCCATCAACGCCTCGCGCGCGAGCCGCTGCTGCGTGGTGTCGCGCACCACCGCGGCGAAAGCGGCGCCCGCCTCGCCGGGCAGCGGCGTGAGCGTGAGGTGCGCCCAGAACTCGCGACCGTCGGCCCGACGGCCGGCCAGCTCCTGGCGCGCGCAGCCGTCGCGGCGGGCGCGGCGCAGCAGCTCCGCCAGCCGCTCCGCCGTGGGCGCGTCCGGCGCGTGGAACTCGGCGAGCGGCCGCCCCAGCGCCTGCGCCGCGCCGCAGCCGTAGATCTGCTCGGCGCCGCGATTCCAGCTCGCGACGCGGCCGTCGGCGTCCAGCGCGAGGACGCCGTAGTCGGCGACGCTCTCGACGAGCGCCTGGTAGCTCGCGTCGGGCAGGCTGGCTTCGCTCATGGGCGGGGTGCGGGGTCGGCGCCAGCGCGGCTCGTCCGGCGCCGCGCGAGCAGGAAGGATAGCGGAACAGACGGAGCGCGCCTAGCCCCGGCGCAGCGCGGCCGGCGCCGGCGGCGCCAGCCGCAGTCGGTGCGCGGCCTCGCCGGCTGGCTCGCCGCCCGGCGCGAAGCTGCGCTCCACGAACGTGGCCCCGCCCGAGCGCTCAACCAGCAGCGCCGTGGAGGAGCGCGTGCCGTACGCCGGGCTGGCGATGAACGCGCTGGAGAGCGCGCGCTCCCACTCCCGCCCGACGCCGGTCTCGGGCAGCTCGGAGTCCGCGGCGGGTGCTGCGTCCGCCAGCAGCGCCAGCAGCGCGTCCGGCGGCAGCTCGTCGTGCGCGCCGAGCAGCGCCTGCAGCCGCTGCTTGCCGCGGGTCACCTTCGGCCAGGGCGTGTCCAGCAGGTGGTTGCTCACGCCATAAACGCCGGGCGCCAGCCGGCGCGGCGCGCCGCCGCGGTTGGAGAACCACCACAGCTCGCGCCCCTCGCCCAGCAGCAGGTTGAAGCCGTTGTAGGCGTCGGCGCGCGGTTCAAGCCCGCGCAGGAACGCCGCGGGGCTGGCGTCGCCGGTGAGGAAGCCGCCGACCAGCTCGCCGCGCGAGGGCGCGTCCAGCCGCACGCGGCCCGGCTCGCGCACGTTGGTCACCGCCGCGAAGCGGCCCTCCGTGGTGACGCCCAGCCAGGTGCCGCCGCCGCGCAGGTCGCGCCCGGCCAGCACTTGCGGCGCCTCCGCCCAGGGCTGCGCCGGCGCGGTGGGCCGCTCGTAGAACTCGTCGCGGTTGGCCGCCACCACCAGCGCGTAGCGCGGGTGCGCGGCATGGGCGAGCAGGATCAGGCACATCGGGCAGGGCCCGGGTCCGTGTGGCTGGCCCGGCCGCGCAGCACGCGCGGTCGGGCCAGTTCTGGTACACCGGTGCTGGCGAACGAGGTCGGCGAGAGGTGAGCTGCCGCGGCAGGCACGGCCGCTCAGTGCGGCGCGTCGTCCAGCGTGGAGATGCGTCGTAGCGCTTCGTCGACCAGGACTGCCCTCTCCCGGCGGGGAGCTTCCCGTGCTTCGAGCTGCGCACGACGAAGCCGCTCGGCCTCGTCCATGCGCGCGACGGCAGCAAGGACTTCCTTCGACAGCACCGCGGCGACGGTTCCCGAGCAGAGCTCGAAGCGGCCTTCCTCCCATTCGCCCACTACCGTTTCCGAGAGCCTGCCGCGCCTGCGCCGAACGGATGCGAAGACGCCGGCCCCGGCGCCGCCGAGAACGCCCAGGCCGGACGCGGCAGCCAGGTCGAGCCCGAAGCCCGTGATGCCGAGCGCGAGCAGGGCGACCGCGAGCGCGGCGCTGAGCGCCCACCGATCGCCTTTGCTCTCCAGCTCCGCGAGCGCGGCGCGGTCGACCCACCAGACGCCGCCGTCGGGGCGCACGATCAGATGGAGCCGGGGGAACTTGGCGACCCGCCAGCCCAGTGCCGCTTCGCGACCCGGATACCGCGCTTCCGGTAGCTGCGCCCAGCCCTCGCGAACCAGCGCGACCAGGCGCTCTCCGAGGACGCGCAGCGTCTCCGGCGCAACCTGATCCGCGGCGTCGGTCTGGGAGAGTGGCGCCTGCAGCCGCTCCGTCTCGAGGCGCAGGCGCGCCATGAAGCTCAGCTCGGCGTCGAGCTGCTCGTCGGGCCGGGAAGGATGAACACTCATGGGTGCAGCAGGGGGATCGACGTTACGCACCGGAGTGACATACGAGCGACACCGGCTCCGCGGCGCCACGCCGCGGGCATGGGAAGCCGCCGAGCGTAATATGACACCGCCCGGCGGAGAATGCACGGCCACATACCCACGGATCGCCGTGCTGCTCCAGGCGGGCCTCGCATCAGCGCTTCTGTCGTCAGCGCCGGATGACGGCCGGTGACCCGGCTCGGAAAGAGGCTGCTGAAGGCCCGGTCTGGCGGAGGTGACGTGCCGGAAAGACGGCGTACGGTGCGGTGCGTGAGCGTCACGTCGTCGCGCCGCCGCAGCTGGAGCCCGCGCCGGCGGTGCAGCCGAAGCAGTGCGGTCCCAGCACCACCTCGCGGGTGTGCAGGCGGGCGGGGTCCCAGTCGAAGATGCTGCGCGGCGCGCCGTGGTTCACGGGCAGCTCCAGCATCTGGTTGAAGTCGCAGTCGTAGAGGGTGCCGTCCCAGCCCACCGAGAGCGTGGTGCGGCACATCACGCCGGCGGCGGCGGCCGGGTTGAACGCCGTGACCAGCCGCTCCATGTACTCCTGCAGGTGCCCGCTCTCCGCGAGGAACTCCAGGAAGCGCGCGATGGGCAGGTTGGTGAGGGTGAAGAGGCGGGTGAACTCGAGGCCGTAGAGCCGCCGCATCTGCTGCTTCCAGTCGTGCTCCAGCGCCCGCTGGTTGCCGAGCAGGAAGGTGCCCACCGGGTTGGTCACCAGCGTGAGCGACAGCCCCGAGCCCTCGCGCCCGTAGCCCACCGCGTTGAGCCGCCGCAGCGCCTCCAGGCTCTGCTCGAAGACGCCGTCGCCGCGCTGGCTGTCGGTGCTCTTCTGGCGGTAGTGCGGCAGGCTGGCGACGACCTCCACCCGCTGCTCGGCGAAGAACTCGGGCAGGTAGGCGTAGTTGGGCAGCAGGCAGATGGTGAGATTGCAGCGGTCCAGCACGCGCTTGCCGGCGGCGCGGCTGCGCAGCACCAGCTCCTTCCAGCGCTTGTGCAGCTCCGGCGCGCCGCCGGTGATGTCGACCGCCGGGATGTCGCTGGCCTCGATGACCTGCAGGCAGCGCTCCAGCACGGCGTCGGGCATCATTTCGGTGCGGTCCGGCCCGGCGTCCACATGGCAGTGGCGGCAGGTCTGGTTGCACTTGCGCCCCACGTTGAGCTGCAGCACCTCGATGCCGCTGGCGCGCAACGGCAGCAGCCCCGCGCCGTCGAGCGCCTGCTCGAAGCTATGCGCCAGCGGCAGGCCGCCGAGCAGCGCGCGCTGGGCGGCGGCGGGCGCGAGCGCCGCGTGTCGCTTCTGCAGGGTGGGCAGTACGCGAGACATGAGACGGCGGGGCGAGGGGATGAAGGACGGCTGGCGAACCCATGCGCTCTGCAAAAGGTGCGCACAACCTCCACGCACGGCACGCCGTGCTATGTCGTTCACCCGCCCCACCATCCGGCCGCGGCGATCCGCCTCACATCCCCAGGCGCTCGGCGTGGTTGCGCATCTGGATGCCGTGCACCAGGCTGGCGCCGCCGCGGATCGCCGCGGCCACGTGCACGGCCTCGGTCATCTGCTCCACGTCGGCGCCCTTCGCCAGGCAGTCCTGCGAGTACGCGTCGATGCAGTACGGGCATTGCACCGCGTGCGCCACCGCCAGCGCGATCAGGCTCTTCTCGCGCTCGCTGAGCGCGCCCTCGGCGAAGACGGCGTTGTACCAGGCGAAGAACTTCTCGGCCAGCGCGGGCGCGTCCTTGCCGATCTCGCCGAAGCGCGGCAGGTCGTGCGCGTCGTAGTAGTGCGGGTGCGGCGGCGACTGGCTGGACATGGGCGGCTGCGCGGCTGGGGGCGGCGCCCGGCGGGCGCGGTGTGCAGGCATGCGGGGCAAGGCGGATGCCGGAAGCTGGATCCACGCGGCCATGCGCGGCTCGGAGCGCGGGCGACGTGCGGCCGAGCGAGCGATCTCATACCGGCCCCGCGCGCAGGAGGCGGGCCGGGCGGTGCGCCGCTACGTCCCCCACCAGAAGCCGAGCAGGTGGTAGTACGCCAGCAGCGGTACGGCGACCAGCGCGGCGAGCGCCAGCGCGCTGAGGTACCACCGGCCCGCCGTCGTCCACGCCGTGCTCCGCCAGGCGCGGACGGCGAAGGGCACCAGCGCCAGCCCGAGCACCGCCGCAGCCAGCAGCAGTGCGAGGCCGACGGTGAGCGCGAGCCGAAGGCCGTCGGCGGCGGGGTCGTCCCCGGGCCGGGCGAGGACCAGCCCCGCGACGGAGACGGGGCTGAGCAGCGCGAGGCCGCCGGCGAGCCGCGCGATCGCCCGGGCGAGCCGCTCTTCCCGGCTCGTGACTCGCCCGGCCTGTGCCCGCCGGCCACGCACTCGCCGCCAGACACCGCGGGCGGCGGCACCGGCCGCGCAGCTCAGGAACAGCAGGAAGGCGAGCCCGAGCACGGCCGCGTGAAGACGCCCGTGCTCGTACCAGGCCAGCCGCTCGAAACTCACCGGATCCTGAAAGCCGCCGGCCAGTGCCATCCCGGTCACCGCGCCGTCCGCACGCCGGCGGAACGCAACCATCACCCCTTCGTGCGGGCCGTGCGGGACGCGGTAGAGCCCGTCACCGACCTCGGCGAGCCGCAGCCGCGGGCCGCCCAGGATCCGCAGCGAGAGGTGCCCGTCCGGATCGGCCGCGACCGGCGTGTCCAGGCCCAGCCAGGCGGCGCGCTCGATGGTGCTGCCCGCGACCAGGATTGGGCGGTAGCCGCCGGCGAACGCCCTCGCGCGCTGCCCGGCGCCTGGCGGTTGCGCGTGTGCTTCCGGCGGCGGCGGGGAGTAGCGCCCCAGGAAGGCGCGGACGAACTCGACCCGCAGGTGCTGGAACTCGCCGCCCTGACGCATCGCATGGACGAGGAAGATCCCGATCCCCTGCTCCGGCAGCAGGTAGAGCAGGGAGAAGTGCGTACGCGCGCCGGTGTGGAAGAGGCCGCGCACGCCGCCCGGCTCGGTCTCGAAGAAGCCGAGCGCGACGCCGGGAAGCCGCCGATCCGCGCTCCACTGCCGGGCGTGCATCCGCCGCACGCTGGAATCCGCCAGGATGCGCACACCCTCCAGCTCGCCCCCGCCCAGGTGCGCCCGCAGGAAGCGACCCATGTCGGCCGCGGTGCTCACCATCGACCCCGCCGGGTACGGCAGCAGCGCGTCGGGCACCGGGCCCGAGCCGGCCGTGGCCAGCCGCGCGGCGATCGGTGGCGGTGGCGGCTGGCGGAAGCTGGAGCGCGACATCCCCAGCGGTTGGAAGAGGTGGCGCTCCACGTACTGCGGGAACGGCTCGCCCGCGGCCCGCTCCACCAGGTGCCCGACGAGCGCCATGCCCTCGTTGGAGTAGCGGATCTCGCGCCCCGGCGGTCGGCCGCGGCGAGGAGGGTAGCGCGCGAAGTACTCCCCGAGCGGAACCAGCTCGGAGGGGTGGGTGACCACGGCCCGCAGGAACGGCCCGTCCAGCCCGGAGGTGTGCGTGAGCAGGTGCCAGAGCGTGATCGGCGCGTCGCCGGCTCGGCCCCGGATGACGAACCCGCCCGGGGACCGATTCACGTCCTCGTGAAGCCGCAGCCGTCCCCGCTCCACCAGTTGCAGGGCGGCGGTCGCGGTGATCAGCTTGGAAACCGAGGCTACGTGGAAGACGGTGGATTCCGGATCCACCGGCCGCCGCGTCCGCGCGTCCTCCAGGCCGTACCCGCGCTGGAGCAGAACGTCCCGTCCGCGCACCACCACAAGCGCGAGACTCGGCTCCGGCGAGCGGCGCAGGTACTCCGCGAACACGGAATCGGCGAACTTCTCGAGCTCCCGGGCGGTGAGTACAGCACCGGGCCCGGAGCCCGCGCTCCGCGGCACGGGTTGCGGCGGTGGGGCACGGCCCGGAGCGGGAGCTTCGGCGCCGTACCCCGCGCCGCGGAGCGCGACGACACCCCCGACGGGCACCAAGGCGAGCAGGCTCCCGACGAGGAGGAGACGACCCCCCGCCGTGCGCGCCCCGCGCCTCATGAGCGGGGCGTCGCGCCGGAGCGGCCTGCGCCGCAGAGCCTTCGCCGGGTCCGTTGGCCCAGCGCCGCCCCTGCGACCGCGAGGAGGATCGACGGGACGAGCGGGAACCAGACGTCGCCGCGGTCGTGCACGTACGGGCCGGCGAAGCCCACCAGGTGAGCGATCACCGGGAGCACCGCCCCGGCCAGCAGGCCCCATCGCCATGCGGCGCGCGGTACCAGCACGCCGAGAAGCAAGCAGCCGCCGCCCAACGCGATCCGGAGCGGCCAGCGGGTCGCGGCGCCCAGATCCGCGACGGCCGCTCCCAGCCCGAGCAGCGCCGCGGCAGCCACGGCTCGTGGGTCCGCCAGCCGGCCGCGCAGCGCGTCCGCCCCGGCGATGCGCACCAGGCCGAGCGCACCGCTTACCACAAAGGCGATACGTGCCGCCGGCGGATCGACAGCCTCGACTTCGGCCAGCACGGCCTCCCCCCATGCGCGGCGCCGCGCCGGCAGCAGGGCCGCGGCGTTCGCCAGGATCGCCTGCGCGAGCCGGTCGCACAGGCGCTGCAGGGCACGCGGCCCGCTCATCCCGCCCCCTCGGGAGCGATCGCCCCGGACGACCACCCGCGCGCGGCGGCACGCTCCCGCATGGCCTGTGCACCACGCACTCCGTGGGCGGTGAGGCGGTACAGGTGCCGGGGAGGGCGCCCGCCGGCGGGGCGCTCTTCCCACCGCGTCTCCAGCCAGTGCAGGTCCGCCAGCCGCTGCAGGATCGGGTACAGCGTCCCCGCCTGCGTACCGGTGGCCTTCAGCAGGCCGTAGCCGTAGCGCCACTCCCCCGGCTCGTGGAGGAACTCGGCCAGTACGGCGAGCGTCTGCCGCGAAAGACGGGGATTCTCGCTCATGCCGCCAGTCTATATATATAGAGTTATCGGCGCAAGGGCGGCGCGTCGCACGGGCGCGGGGGAGCGACCGGGACGTGTCGCCGACGCGGGAGCGCTCCGGCTTCTGCAGCGTTTCGCGCCCGCAGCTCGACTACCTTGAGGGAGGCACCGCGGCTCGCAGGTCGGGAGGAAAGCGCAGTGGATCAACGGACCGATGCGGAGCTGGTCGAGGCCGTGCGGGAGGGCAGCGTCGAGCCGTTCGGCGAGCTGGTGCGCCGCCACCAGCGCGCGGCCACGGCTCTCGCCTATTCGCTGCTGGGCGACAGCGCCGAGGCCGACGACCTGGCGCAGGAGGCGTTCCTGCGCGCGCTGCGCAACCTCGACCTGCTGGCCGACCCGGCGAGCTTCGGGCCGTGGCTGCGCCGTGTGGTCTTCGGCACCTGCATCGACTGGCTGCGCACCTTCCGCCCGGAGCTGTACCGGACGAGCGGCGACCCGGGTGAGGCGGAGCGCGTGGCGAGCGCGGCGGCCTCGCCGCTGGAGCGTCTGGAGCGGACGGAGCTGGCCGAGCGGGTGCTCGCCGCCGTGCAGCGCCTGCCGCCGCGCTACCGCGTGCCGCTCTCCATGTACCACCTGGAGGGCGTCAGCCAGCGCAGGGTGGCGGCGGCGCTCGGTGTGGAGGAGAGCACGGTACGCTCGCTGCTCACCCGCGCGCGGCAGCGGCTCGCCCCGCTGCTGGCAAGCTATGCACACGACGTTTTCGACACCGGAGCAAAGATGGCAGACCTCGATGAGGTGCTCGACCCCGCCGGCGGCGTGCCACGCCTGCTGCACCTGCTGAACGGCGACGCCACACGCTGGAAGCTGGAGCGCTCGGAGGTGCCCGGCACCTTCGCCGTCTGGGCCGACGCGCTGCACGAGGGCCCCGTCCCCGGCCCGGAGGTGCCGCCCGAGCGGTGGCGCGAGCTGCGGGTGCGCTACCACCTGGGTGCCGACCACACGCCGTCCGACGAGACGGTGACCTACGAGCAGGCGCTGGCGCACTTCCGCGGCTGGGACGAGGCGCTGGAGCGCTACCCCGAGCACGCCGAGGTCGTGGTCTGGCTGGAGCACGACCTGTTCGACCAGCTCCTGCTGATCCGCCACCTGCACTGGTTCTCGGAGCGCGACCTCGGCGCCACCCGGCTGAGCCTGATCTGCATCGGCGGCTTCCCCGGCATGCCGGACTTCAAGGGGCTGGGCGAGCTGAGCCCCGACCAGCTCGCCTCGCTGCTGGAGACGCGGCAGCCGGTCACCCGGCGCCAACTGGAGCTGGGCCGCGCCGCCTGGCGCGCCTTCACCGCCCCCGACCCCACCGAGCTGGAGCGGCTCCTGGAGCGCGACACCGCGGCTCTCCCCTTCCTCGCCCGCGCGCTGCGCCGGCTGCTGGAGGAATACCCCGCGGCGCGCGATGGCCTCTCGCACACCGAGCGGCAGGCGCTGCGGCTGCTGGCCGACGGGCCGCGCAGTGTGCTGGACCTCTTCCGCGCCATGCACCACGGCGAGGACGCCTTCTACATCGCCGACGCCTCCTTCTGGACGGTGCTGCGGGGCCTCGCCCGCGGCACCGCGCCGGCGGTGGCGCTGCAGATCGCGGCGCCGCGGCCTGGGCGGTTGCCGGAGGGCACGGCGCGCATCACCGACTTCGGGCGTGCGCTGCTCGCGGGCGAGGCGGACCGGGTGCGAGCGAACGGCATCGACCGCTGGCTGGGCGGGGTGCACCTGCACGCGCCCGCGGGGGGCGGCGTGGTGTGGCGGTGGGACGCGGAGCGGGGACGCCTGGTGCCGAGCTGAGTCGCTCGCCGGTGCCGCCGCCATGGCCTGGCGCTCGGCAGGCTACGACAGCGTTAGGCGGACCCGATCGGGACCCTCCCGCAGGTCGTACGCGCCCGCAGGGCCGCCGATGTAAAGGTTCAGGTTCGTTGCGCCCGGATGCGCAGCCGAGGGCGAGAGGATGGCGTTGAAGCCCTGCAGGCGAGCCAGATCCGCGAGCGAACGGCACGTCGCTATGTCTGCATCCCCATCTCCGGTCAGGCGCTCCAGCGGGGCGCCCCACTGCGTGCGCACGGCGGGATCGCCGAGATCCAGCACGGGGGAGACACGGACGTAGAGGGAGACCAGGTCCTGCGGCGGGATTGGCCGGGCGCCGTAGAACGCCCGCAGGGTTTTTCTGGCCTCATCGACGGCGCCGTCGCGCTCCAGCGATGTGTAGAGGCAGCCATCAACGCCGGGGCGATTCCACCGTCCCCGTGCCCGGAGGATGTAGCCGACGTGCAGCGGATGCCCGCCGGCCAAGATCACCCGCCAGACCCGTTGATCGACGATCAGAGGTGGGCTCCGGAAGCGGCGGTCGACAGGGCTTCGATCACCTCGTCTGCTCGACCCTCCTGCACCAGCGAGACGGGGGTGCGGTCGCGGAGCGGGGGCACCGGCGAGTGAAACCACTCCTGCGCCTCCTCCGGGGTGGCGAAGAGCTGGCGCAGCAGGTGGGAGATCTCGCGCAGCTTCTCCATCGCCTCCTGGTGCCGCGGCCCGGGCGCGCTGGCCTGCGCGTGCCAGCGCTGCACGGTGCGGCGGTCCGCCCCCGTGGCGCGGCCAATCTGCCGATCGGTAAGACCGAGCACGGAGCGCGCCTCCAGAACCGTGCTGCGGGCAACCCTGCGCTGGATCTGTGCGATGCTCATGGCTCACCTCCAAGTGGTTCCCAGGGTTCCGCGGAAAGTACGCGGCGGATGGTGCCACTACAAGTGTCACACCCATTGCCACGTCTTCGGGTCTCCGTTCTCCGCGGAGGCTCGGCGGGGACGCGGAGAGGCGAGACGAAGCCGTCGCACCGGTGCGGGCGGCATCGCCTCGTGAGGAGCTGAGGGGTTCCCGACGGCGCTTACCTGGCGCTCGTTTCCCGCGGGGCTACATTCGTCACGGGCGGGCCAGCATTCGTTTCCGATTCGTGGCGGCGGGCGGCTGCGCGGCGCAACGTGTGGCCTGCGCGAGCGGCAATGGCTGCCCGCGACCACCCACGCCCTACCGCGAGCCTCCAATGATGCCCTCACCCGCCCTGCGCCGCGCCGCTCTCGCCTCCGAGCTCCTCCCCGTGCTGACCGGACTGGCTGTGCTGGCCATCATCGCGTTCGCGGGTCCCGGTCCGGAGCGGCCCCGCGTCGCCGCGGCCGCCGAGGCAGCGGCACCCGCGCCTGCACCGGCGCTGGCGCTCACGAACGCCACGCTGATCGACGGCACCGGCCGCGCCCCGCGGCCGCGCATGACGGTGCTGGTGCGGGGCAGCCGCATCGCCGACGTTTTCCCCGCGGGCCGCCAGCCACTCCCCGCCGATGCGCAGGTCGTCGATCTCACAGGGCGCTACCTGATCCCCGGCCTGATCGACGCCCACGTGCACCTGGGCACGCGGCCGCGGCCGGCCGGGATGATGCAGCAGATCCTGCGCGCAGCGCTGCTCTCCGGCGTCACCGCGGTGCGCGACATGGGCGGCAGCGCGGCCGTCGTGACGCCGCTGGCCCGCGCCGCGCTGCCCGACACGGCGATGAGCCCGCGCATCTACTACGCGGCGGTCCTCTCCGGCCCCGGCCGCTGGTTCACCGGGGAGTTCGGCGCCCATGCGGCCGGCGGGCTGCCGCTCGGCGAGTCGCCGCTGGTGCGCCGCGTGGGCACGGGCACCGCCGTGCGGCAGGTGGTCGCGGAGGCGAGGGCCGCCGGCGCCACCGGCATCAAGATCTACGACGCGGTGGACGCCGCGCTGGTGCGCGCGCTGGTGGCCGAGGCGCGCCGGCAGGGGCTGCGCAGCTGGAGCCACCTGGCCGTGCAGCCGACCCGGCCGGGCGAGCTGGTCGCGGCCGGCGTGGAAGTCGTCTCCCACGGCGACCAGTTCCGCGCGGAACTCACGACCACGCTCCCCGCCGGGCTCGGCGACTCGGCCCGTCGCGCGTTGCGGCAGGACGAATACCGCCGCATGTCGCCGGACGACCCGGCGCTCGCCGCGCTGCTGGCGCAGATGAAGGCGGCGGGCACGATGCTCGACCCCACCCTCTTCGTCATGCTGCCGCTGGAGCCGCCGGCAGACACCACGCGCGCCGCCATGGACCAACTCCTTTCCGCCTTCCGCTTCGCCGCCGCGATGACGCGCCGCGCGGCGCGGGCGGGCGTCCCCATCGTCGCGGGCACCGACGCCATCGGCGGCTCCAGCGCCAACCTGCACGCCGAGCTGCAACTGCTGGTGGACAGCGCGGGGCTCACCCCGCTCCAGGCGCTCACCGCCGCCACACGCAACGCGGCGCTGGCGCTGGGCGCGCAGGACTCGCTCGGCGTCGTTGCGCCCGGCATGCTGGCCGATCTGGTGATCCTGCGCGCCGACCCGTCGCGCGACATCCGCAACACGCAGACGGTGGAGGCGGTGGTCCGCGCCGGGCATCTGCACCGCCGCTCGGCGCCGCTGCGGCCCGGCCCGCTGGCGCAGCCGGCGCCGCAGCCGGGCGCGCGGAAGGAGAACCGGTGAGCCCCCCGGGCCCTGAACCGGCGGATGCGGCGGCATCGGTGCCCGCCGCGCGGCTCTGGGGTGTCGGGTTCGCGGCCTGCGCGCTGCTCGGCGTCCTCTTCGCGGTGCAGGCCATCGGGTTGCGGATGGCCCGGGATCTGGATCCGGAGTTCCTGCGAACGTCCGCGCTCCATCTCCTGCCCTGGCTCGCCTGGGCTGCGCTGCTCCCGCTCATCTTCCGGCTCGCGCTGCGCTGGCCGCTGACCGGCGAGGCGTGGCGGCAGAACTGGTGGCGACTCGCGGCGGCGGCGTTGCTCGCACCCGTCGTCCATACTCTGCTGGTCCTGCTCCCCGCCATCGCGCTTCGGGCGGACCTGTCCTTCCGGGATCCGCTGTCGCTCAGCTTCGGCATCGTCTTCGCCACCGGCGCCGCGGGCGCGCTGGCGCAGTTCGCGCTGATGAGCGCCGCCTGCCACGTGGTGGTCGCATTCCGGGCAGCGCGCGAGCGCGAGCTGGCGGCGGCGCGCCTGGTCGCGCAGCTCGCGGACGCCGAACTGCGCGCGCTGCGCGCCCAACTGCAGCCGCACTTCCTCTTCAACACGCTGAACCCTGGCTTATTCACCACGATCTCGTAGATGCCACGCGGATAGGCATTTCTGCGTTTTCCCGCTTCACCTCTTGGGTGAAGCCCCGAATCGGCTAAGATGCCGTCGAGACAGGCACTTGGGCAGATCTGGTGAATAACCCAGGTGAACACCATCGCGGCGCACCTCCGCGACGAGCCGGACGTCGCCGAGGAGATGCTGGAGCGCCTGAGCACGCTGCTGCGGATGGTGCTCCGCGGGGCGGGCGAGCACGAGGTGCCGCTCGCGCGCGAGCTGGACCTGGTGGGCCACTACCTCGGCATCCACGAGGTCCGCTTCGGCGGGCGTCTGGTGGTCCACTACGACGTGGAGCCCGCGCTGGAGGGCGCGCTGGTGCCGCACATGGTGCTGCAGCCGATCGTGGAGAACGCCGTGGCGCACGGGGTCGCGGCGCGGCCGGGGCCGGCGCGCATCAGCGTCACCGCGGCGGCGAACGGCCCCACGCTGCTTCTCAGCGTCCGCGACGACGGCAGCGCCGGCGCGCACCCGCCGCCGCCCGGCACCGGCATCGGCCTGCCCAACACGCGCGCACGGCTGGCGCAGCTCTACGGCAGCCGCGCCCGCCTGACGGTGGCGCCCCACGACGGCGGCACCCGCGTGGACGTCGCGCTGCCACTGCACTTCGCGGCGCCGGCCGAGCCGCAGCCCCGGGAGGCGGGAGTATGATGGCGGACAGGGCGGCGCCCCGCTGGCGCGCCGTCGCCGTTGACGACGAGCCGCCGGCGCTGGAGCGGCTGCGGACGCTGCTCCGCGAGGCGCCCGCCTTCGAGCTGGTCGCCGCCTACGACGACCCGGCGCAGGCCGTGGCCGAACTCCGCCGGAGCCCGCCCGACGTGCTCTTCCTGGACATCCAGATGCCCGGCCTCTCCGGCTTCGACGTGGTGCGCGCCCTCGGCGACGCCGCGCCGCTCGTGGTGTTCGTCACCGCCTACGACGAGCACGCTATCCGCGCCTTCGAGGTCAGCGCGGTGGACTACCTGCTCAAGCCGATCCACCGCGAGCGGCTGGCGCACACGCTGGAGCGGGTGGCCGAGCGCCTGGCCGGCGCGCCGCGGCCGGAGCTGGGTGCGCAGGTGGCGGAGGTCGTCCGCGGGCTGCAGGCGGCGCTGCCCGCGGCGCCGCTGCGCATCGCGCTCAAGCTCCGGGACCGGCACCTCCTGCTCGACCCGGCCACGATCGACCGGGTGGACGCCGACGGCAACCTGCTGCACGTCCAGGTGGGCCAGGAGCGACACGCCATCCGCGAGACGCTGACCGCCTTCGGCGAGCGGCTGCCCGCGGGGATGTTCGTGCGGGTGAACCGCTCCACGCTGGTCAACGTCGCGCGCGTCCGCCAGGTGGAGCCCTGGTTCAACGGCGACTTCGTGCTGGTGCTCGCCGACGGCGCGCGGGTCACCTCGGGCCGCAGCTACCGCGAACGCCTGCGCGCTGCGCTGGGGCTCTGAAGGCGGCAGCTCCCGGGCGCGCTCGCCTGGCGCCCTTCGCTATTCCTGGCCCCCGCGCAAAGGCAGGCGCCGGAGATCGCCCAGGTAGCGCATCACCCCGTCGTCCACCTCCCGCGGGTAGGGGAGCCCCAGCCGCTCGGCCACCTGTAGCGCAACGTCGCGGAACAGCGCGCAGGTCTGCAGCAGCGCGCCCCAGCCCTCCTCCCGCCCGGCGCCGGCGAAGGTGGCCTCCAGCCGGGCCCACGTCGCCTCCGGCAGCTGCGCTCGCAAGCCGCGCCCCCACACGCCGGGCCGCAGCGACCAGCCCTTCTCGGCGCCGGCCCACCATTCCAGCATCCGGCGCAGCAGCTCCAGCTTCATCACGCACTCCAGGCTGTACCGGGCCGGGAGCAGCTCGTCGCGCCACAGGTTGCGGGCCACGTAGGTCGCCTCCCAGCAGAACTCCTCCACGACGGCGCCGAACTCCTGCTGCGTCGGCGGGCGCACGCGGTAGGCGGCGCCGGTGGGCGTCGCCAGGGCGGCGGCGAGCCCGTCGCGGTCGAGCAGCACGCGATAGCCGGCATCGAGCTGGTCCGGCAGCCGCGGCGCCGACGTGGCCTCGCGCAACGCACTGACCGGCAGGACGGTGAAGTCGATCTTGCTCCCGTCGCGGAAGAGCACGAGCCGCGTGGGCCACCCCCACGCCCGCTCCTGCCCGCGCGGTGGGAGCTGCACCAGCACCGGCCCGAGCTGCTCGGGCCAGGCCGGGTCGCCGAGCAGGGCGGCCGGATCGGTGGCATACATGACGACGTCGTGGTCCGACGCCGCGTCCGGAGCCCCGCCGACGGCAGCACGCGAGCCGATCAGCAGCACCGCGCGTACGTCGCTGCGGGTCTCGGCCCAGCGGACGATGCGGCAGGTCACGGCGTCGCGCGAGCCTGGGGCGGTCATATCCATCGCACGTAGTGGGAAGGCGCCGCGGCTCGCAGCGCAGGTCGCGCACCACCTCGCAGGGTTGCGCTATCAAAGTATACGGTACAATTTTTTGATTGTCTCGCCGCCCATCAAAGGCGTGCGGCTGCTTGCACCCCGCACGAGGAAGCCGAATGGGCCGAGCCGGCACCTGGGTCCGACAGCAGGCGGGGCCGGAGGGCTTCTCCGCCTTCATCCCGGCTCCGCTGCCGCCGCAGCCGCCGCTGGAGTTCACCCCCGAGTTGCAGCGCATCCACGAGGAGGCGGTGCACGCCGTCGGGCAGCTGGAGGGCGTCACGCGGACGATGGATCCCGAGCGGCTGCTTTACCTGTACGTGCGCAAGGAGGCAGTGCTCTCCAGCCAGATCGAGGGCACGCAGTCCACGCTCTCCGACCTGCTGGAGTACGAGGCGGACGCCGTGCCAGGCACGCCGCTGGACGATGTGCGGGAGGTTTCGCGCTACGTGGCGGCGCTCTACCACGGCCTGGGCCGCATGGAGCGCGGCGAGCTGCCGCTGAGCCTGCGCCTGATACGCGAGATCCACGGCGTGCTGATGCAGGCAGGCCGCGGCAGCGCCCAGGCGCCGGGCGAGTTCCGGCGGACGCAGAACTGGATCGGCGGCACGCGCCCGGGCAACGCCCGCTTCGTGCCGCCGCCCCTGTACGAGATGCTCGCTGCGCTGGACAACCTGGAGCGCTTCCTCCACGACGCCTACGGCCGTACGGCGCCCATCCTGAAGGCGGGGCTGGCGCATGCGCAGTTCGAGACGATCCATCCCTTCCTGGACGGCAACGGCCGCGTCGGCCGGCTGCTGGTGAGCCTGATCTTCGGCGCCGAGCGCCTGCTGACGCGCCCCTTCTTCTACTTCAGCCTCTATCTGCGAGAGAACCGGGCGGACTACTACGACGCGCTGCAGCGCATCCGTACGCACGGCGACTGGGAGGGCTGGATGCACTTCTACCTGGTCGGCGTCGAGGCGGTGGCGTGCCAGGCGGCGGACACCACCCTCGCGCTGCGCCGCCTCTTCGAGGAGGACCAGCGGCGCGTGCTGGAGCTCGGGCGCGCGGCGGGCTCGGCGCTCCGGGTGTATACGCTGCTCGGCCAGCGCATCGTCCTCTCCGCCCCGCGCGCCGCCACCGAACTCGGGCTCACCTGGCCGACGGTGAACGGCGCGCTGCAGCGGCTGGCGCAGCTCGGCATCGTGCGCGAGGTGACGGGCCGCTCGCGCGACCGCCTCTACGTCTACCAGCGGCAACTCGACCTGCTGAACGCGGGAACCACTCCCGCGGCGGCGCGGGGCGGCTGAGGGTCCGGTGGCCGCTACAGGCAGGCGCGGCCGAGCCGACCGCCGCGACGCGTCCGGCCACGATCAGGACGTGGCCGGCGGGAGTGGTGCGTCGACGGGTTCGCCCAGTCGCCGCACGAGGCGCACCTCGGTCCAGAGCGCGCGGAACCCGAAGCGCTCGTTCACGCGCAGCAGCGCGGCACTGCCGGAGGCGCTGTGCAGCACCTGGAACCCCCGGCTCCTCGCGTGAGCGACGCACCGTGCCTTCAGCACCGTAGCAATCCCGCGGTTGCGGTACGCGGGGAGGACGGCGGTTCCGACGGGCCACGCGGCTCCAGGCGTGTCGGGCCGCGCTACTACGCCGCTGTAGCCCACGTACGCCTCGCCATCGTAGGCGAGGAACAGCCCATCGGGGTCGAATCCTGTGGCCGCCCAGCGCCGCCGGCATTAGACCTTTTGCACAATAGTGGGTACGGCTCGTCTCACACCGTCCCTGGGGCTGCTTGGTGGCTGCCGAACGCTATATGTGGCGGAAACCGCTCTGTATCTCTAATTGCGCAAAAGGTCTATTCCCGGTCGCTCGGCGGTCCGTCAGCCGATCCCGCACCGGCGCCGGGATCCGGGTCGGGCCATCCCTCGTGAGCCGCATGTTCGAGCGCGGCCAGCTTCGCCCAGCACGACGCGTCCTGGCGCTCGGCCTCGCGCAGCGACGTGAACGCGATCCCTCGGGCGAGCAGCCGGCCCTCGATCACGTCGGCGGCAGCGAGCGCCTCCCCGCATACGGCCTGGAGGTCGAGCGCCTGCTGGTGCATCCGCATGGTTTCCTCGAACCCGCGCTGCAGGAAGAACCGGAGTGTTCTCGCATCCCGGCTATCGGCCCGGACCTGGAGCGTACACGCCCCGACGGCCCGAGCCTCCCGGACGAGGGTGGCGAGGAGCGCGTTCCCCACTCCCCGGCCGCGCTGCGCGGGGTGGACGGCGAGGTCGGCGCGGAACCGCACGTCCTGGACACGCCAGAAGGCGCCGTACCCGATGAGCTGCCGCGCTTGGCTCACGACCCACGCCGCCGGTCGGGCGTCGAGACGGGCGACAGCCTCGGCGGCGTTTCCGGGGCAGGCGCCGCGGAGCAGGGCCGCCGCAGCCGCCCGGTCCTGCTCGGCACAGGGACGGATCGTGAGCATCGTGGACTCAACCAACGTTGGCTGCCGCAGCCCGACGATCCGGTGCTGCACATCGGCTCGGCGCGCCCCGTTGTATGCCCGCGTGCCGCGCGGGCGGGTGTCGCGTCACCGGGATCCCGGATGCCCCGATGCCGCGGTCGCGGCCACGGGGCGGTGCGGGGCCAGCAGTGCGTCCAGGTCGCGCGCCACCCGGGCGGCGGCGGCGCCGTCCTGATGGACGGCCCAGCTCAGCAACGAGCCCCCGATCAGCGCCTCCACCAGCCGCGCCAGCGTGACGGTGTCGGTCCCGGGGGCCAGCTCGCCCTGCGCCACGGCTTCGGCGAGCCACTCCTCGAAGACGGCGCGCGTCACCTGCGCGTTGCGCTGCAGGTGAAACCGGAAGTCCGGGTCGGTCAGGTCCATCTGCAGGTACGACAGGTGGTGGGCCAGCGCACCCGGCGTCTCGCCCATGGCGGCCAGGCACTCGGCGTAGTGCCGCAGCGCCGCCAGCGGCGAACTCCGCTCGGTACGGAAGCCGTCGAGCATGGCCTGCGTGCCCTCGGCCCAGCGCGCCACGGCGGTCAGCAGCAGCCCGCGCTTGGAGCCGAAGCGCTGCACCAGCGCGCCCGCCGTCACCCCCGCCTCCGCCGCGATCTCGGCCAGCGCCAGCTCGCCCGGCCCACGCCGCGCCATCACCCGCTGCGTCGCCGCGAACACCGCCTCGTCGCTCGCCTTGCGCGGCCGTGGGCTCATCCGGCTTGACCTTTTCTGAAGTGCCGTTTAGATAGCGCGGGAGTTTCTCCACGCGCGTTCAGTATCGTCGGCCGGCGGCGGGAGCGCCAGGGCGGGCCGCGGCCAGCAGGAGGGGAGGCGAGCATGCGACAGATCCGCTACGGAGTGGCGGCCAGCCTGGACGGGTACATCGCCGGGCCGCACGGCGAGTACGACTGGATCCCGATGGACCCGGACGTCGATTTCGCGGCGATGTTCGCGCGCTTCGACACGCTGCTGATGGGCCGGCGCACCTACGAGGTGGCGTTGGCCCACGGCGACCCCTGGCCGGGTGGGATGGAGGTGTGGGTGTTCTCGCGCACGCTGCGGCCGGCGGAGCACCCGGCGGTTCGCATCGTCGCCGACGAGGTGGAGGCACGGCTGCATGAGCTGCGAGCGCGGCCGGGCAAGGACATCGCGCTGTACGGCGGCGGCGAGCTGTTCCGCAGCCTGCTGGCGCTGGGGCAGGTGGACGCGGTGGAGGTGGCGGTGCTGCCGGTGCTGCTGGGCGGCGGCATCCCGCTGCTGCCGGCACCGGCCGAACGCGCGCGGCTCACGCTCACCGGGCAGCGGGTGTACCCGAAGACCGGCACGGTGCTGCTGGAATACGCGGTGCAGCCCTCGGCGCGGCCGGTTGCCGCCGCGCCGCCACAGGTGCGGGCCGGGTAGCGCGGCCGTATCGGCTCCGAGCGCAGGCGCCCGGCAGCGAGCGCGATGCCGGCCAGCGCCCGCGACCGGGCGCCGAGGCCGCTTGTCTCGCGGCGCTGGCGCGGCACCGCGACCGTCCGACGCAGGACGCCGGGGCGGGCACGCCTACCGGCATGGCAGGCACCTCGGGCCCGGCGAGCGTTTCATGCCTCCGTGCGGCGCTCAGCGCCGGCTGAACCGCCACACCCCCGCCGTGTTCCGGTTCTCGTCCGAATAGCCGCCGACGATCGAGACGTCGCCCCGGGGCAGCAGCGCCGCGGCGGCGAAGCGGTAGGCGGCCGGGAAGCGGCCGGGCACCTCCCGGAAGCTCCCTTTCCCGCCCGGGAGCAGTTCGGCCGCCGGCGCCCCGGAGGTGACGAGCACGTCGCCGCCCGGCAGCAGGACGGAGGTGCCGGCGATCTTGTACCGCCGGTGGGCCATCGGGGGCCCGGGTGTGAAGGCGGCGGTGCGGGGGGTGTAGATCTCGGTCGTCGCGTAGTGGACGCGGTCGCTGCGGTCGGCCCCGCCGATCACCAGCACGCGGCCGTCAGGCAGGCGGACGGCGTCGTGCTTGTGGCGCGGCGTCGCGAGCGTGCCAGCCGCCTGGAACCGACCGGTGCGCGGGTCGAAGAGCTCGCTGCTCGCGTTACCTGCATCTGCTGGCGGCGCCCGCTGTGGCCCCCGACGACCAGCACCCGGCCGTCGGCCAGCAGGGTGGCGGTGTGGCTCTCGCGCGGCACGCGCAGCGCCCCGACCGGCCTGGACCGGCCGGTTTCGGGGTCGTAGAGCTCCGCGCTGCGCAGAAAGCTCCAGCCGCGGCCGACGCCGCCGGCGAAGAGGACGCGCCCGTCCGGCAGCAGCGTCGCCGTCTGGCCGCTCCGGCCCTCCCGCAGTGAGCCCGCCGGGCGGAAGCGCCGCGTCGCCGGGTCGTAGACCTCCAGGGACGCCAGGTACTCGCCGTTGTAGCCGCCGGCGATCAGCACGCGGCCGTCGCCGAGCAGCGTCGCGGTGTGGCCGGCCCGCCGCTCGGCGAGTGGGGCGAGCGGCTCGACGCGGTTGTGCGCCGGGTCGAAGAGCTCCACACTGGCCATGCTGCCGCCGCCGTCCGCCATGCCGCCCACTAGCAGTACCTCCCCCGAGGGCAGCGTCGTCGCCGTGTGCACCGAGCGTGCGGCGCCCAGCGTCGCCACACGCTGCACGCTCGCGTCCCCCCCGGCCGCGGCGCTCGTTCGGGATTCCGTGCGGGCCGCTCCACCCAGCGCGATTGCGGCCAGGCCGAGCAGCAGCGGGTACCTACCGTGATCGGTAATCATGATCCCTCCAACCGTCAGAGGAGAGCGACTGCTGCTCCATACCGGGCCTCAGCTGTCTTCCCGAGCGCAGTGAGGGATCTGCGGGGGTGGAACTAACCCGGGAGGCAATCGCCCGGGTCACGGGCAGCGCTTCCGCCTCGACGCCTTCGCGATGTGGGCGACCGCGTCGGGCGTCTTGCAGTAGGTTTCGCCGTGGTCCACCGCGACCTTGCCGATGCGCCTGGCTGCCTCGGTCGCCTGCTCGCGAAGCGCGGGCTTGTAGATGCCGATCGCGATGAGCGCGCCGTTCATCGCGTAGCGCGCCCAGTTCGGGGAGCGGTGGATCTCCTGTTCGATCGTCGCCAGCACGCGCTCGGCGTCCGCGTCGCTGACCGAGTCGGGATCGTCCTTCAGGCGGGCGCCGAGAATGCCGTAGCCCATCTCGCGGCGGTCCTCGTCCCGCGACGCCATCCAGGCGCGCATCGTCTCCTCCGCGATCGGGCTGCGGGCCAGCAGCGCGGACAGGTAGCAGCCGACGAAGCGGACCGGCCCCTCCTCGACCAGGCGCTCGGCGTCGGAGCGCGTCAGCTTCTGCGCGTCGGCGACCAGGAGCGCCAGGACGCGCGCCTCGGGGTTGCGCGTCTTCCAGAGCTCCAGCGCGAGCGCATGGTCGACTTTGATCCGCTTCTGCAGCTTGGCGATCTCCGACGTGAGCACGCCGAAGACCTGCTCACCCGCTCCGTAGCGCCGATAGATCGCGGCCGTCTGCGGTTTCCCAAGCTCCCGGAGCGTTGCCAGGACTTCCTCGGGGTTCATAGTCCTCTCCCCCTGCGATAGGTGGTCTTGAAGCGCGACGAGGAAAGCGGGGCCGCTCGCCGCCCGGGTTCACCTGCGAAGCAGCCCACACCGCATCCGAGGTCGTGACGAGGAACTCCTGGCCGCGTTGCCCGTCCGACGCCACGGTAGGCGGCGGGCGCGGTCGGCGCGGCGGCGCTGGCTCCAGCGCGCCAGCGCCAGACGAGCTCAGCGACCGGGCCCGGCCAGAGCGGCGTGGGAGCGGCCGGGGCGGACGGCAGCGCGAGCTCACGTCGGCGCCCTGGGCGGGTGTGCTCATCCCTGCCGCCGGTACCGCCTCTGCCCGACGGTGAGTTCCTCGCCTTCGACGCGCACTTCCTCATTGTCAGCGGTAACGAAGCGCCCCGGCTCGGTCTCGCTGAGCTTCAGCGCCCCGTTGAGGTACAGATAGCCGTTCCTCAGGGAAAGCTGCATCGCGGTGGGTGCGCCGATGAAGGTGCCGACGTAGCGGCCAGCCAGGCGAGACCAGGCCGGCAGGTTCGGCCCGCGGGGGTCGCGCGGCGCGTCGTTGCGCGCCAGGTAGACGACGCTGTTCTCTGCCGTCGCCACGTCGTAGCCCGGGTCGGTGATCCGGACCCCCTGCACCCGCCCGTCCCGATCGGAGACGAAGGTATAGCGGCGCCCCTCCGCCGAGAAGACGCCTGCGCCCTGCGCGCTCAGCCGGAGCCGCCCGCGCCCGCGCACCTGGTACAGGTGATCGGCGTCTGCCTCGAAGGTCTCGAGCGCGCCCTCGTAAAGCAGGTACGAACCCGCGAAGGCGCGCGGAGCGATCGCCGGCGCCGACGCCATGGGCACGGCGCTGCTCGCGGCGGACGGGACGCCCGGCGGCCGCTGGTCGCGCTGGCTCCCCAGCATCAGAGCGACGGCCTCGCTGGCGATGGCGGGCGCGTTGTGAGCCGCGTCCTGATTGGTGAGCACGACGATGCCGAGATCGTGCTCCGGCAGCCACCGGTAATGGGTGGAGACGCCGAAGCCGAAGCCCCCGTGAGAGAAACGGACGGTACGATGCTCGACGGCCTTGTAGATCGCCAGCCCGTAGCCGGTCGGCTGATCGCGCGCCGACAGCTGCGGGGTGTACGCTTCGCGCAGCAGCGCCGCGCCCACGGCAGGTCCGTCCTCCACTCGTCCCCCGCTGCGATGGAACGCCAGAAAGCGAGCGAGGTCCGTGGCCGTCGAGATCATGCCGCCGGCGGCCAGCATCGGGTGCACGATTCCGTCGCGGATCGGGACGCGTCGCCGACCCGTGTGCGGCGCGGCGTACGAGGGGTGACCCGTGGCCGTGGCCTGGTCGAACGTGCTGGCCGCCATGCCGAGTCGGGCCAGTACCGTCTCCTGCATGCATTGGGCGAACGGCTGCCCGTACGCCGCCTGCAGCGCGGCGCCGGCGAGGTCGATCCCCTGGTTCGAGTACTCGAACCGCTCGCCGGGCGCAAACTTGAGCCATGACGCGTGGGTACTTCGCACGACCTCGTCGAACGTGCGCCGGTGATAGTCGGGATCGTACGGGTTGCCGAGCGGCGCCCAGGTGCCAAGGCCCGCGTGGTGGCTCAGCAGGTGACGGAGGGTGATTGCACCTGCCGCGGACGGGCCGGACCGGCTCCGGACGGTGAACCACGGCAGGTACGTCGGGAGCGGCTCGTCGAGCGAGAGCCGGCCCTGCTCGACGGCGTGCAGCACGCCGAGCGCCGTGACACTCTTGCTGACGGAGCCGACGGAGAAGCGCGTGTCCGGTCGGACCGGCACCCGTCGCTCGCGGTCGGTGTGACCAAACCCTTCGGCCCACACCAGCGCGCCGCGGTGCAGCAGCGCGATGGAGAGGCCGGGGATGTCGTGCCGCGCCATGCTGCGCGGGATCGAACGCGTCAGTGCCTCGACAAGGCCAGCCACGTCGCCAGGCGCAGACACAGGCTGCGGCCCGCGGCCGCCGGAGCGACCTGCTCGGCACGCGCCGAGACCCAGGATCGTCGTGACGGAGGTGGAAACGAACTGCCGTCGCGATTGCCCGGTCAACCGGGGTCGGTCGGAGTCGGCGGCCATGTGCGCGGAGGGTTCAGGCCGTGAGGAGATGATGCGCCCGCAGTCGGCCCCAGGCGCGCAAGCTGCCGAAGTCCGCCGCCGAGCGGGCCGTGCCGATCGGGACGGTCAGGTCGCGCCTCGCCTACGCGCTGGCGCTGCCGCAGGCGCGCATCGGCCTCGATGGCCTGGCGCCCACGTCAGCGCCGCGCCACCGCACGCTCCACCTGGGTGAGCAGGCTGTCCAGCGCTGAGCGGTCGAAGTAGCGCCCCTGGGTGACGACCGCACGAATCCGCCGCACGTGACGGATGTCGATGGTCGGATCGGCTTGCAGCAGCACGAGGTCGGCCGCCCGCCCCGGCGCCACGGTGCCCAGCGAATCCGCGGCGCCAAAGTACACGGCGGGGTTCAACGTCGCCGCACGCAGCGCTTCTCGCGGGCTGAGCCCTGCATCTCGCACGAGCGCCTCCAGTTCGTCGTGCAGCGCCGCGCCGGGGGCGAGGTACGCCCCGGGTGCGTCCGAGCCCGCCAGGATCCCGACCCCGGCACGCTGCATCCGCCCGACCATCGCTGCCTCGCGCCGGTACAGCTCCGCGAGCGTGGCACGCTGCGCGGGCGTCAGGCCCGCGAGGAACCGGTCGAGCAGCTGGCCGCTCTGCCGCACCCAGCCCGGCAGCAGCCGCGCGGACGCGGCATCCGGCCGAGCCCTGCCCGGCTGCAGGGCCGGGCGGGCGTAGTAACGGTCCACGACCAGCGTCGGCACCTGCCAGGTGCCGTTGCGGACGAACCGGGCGAAGAGCTCGCGCTCCCTGGCCGCGTCGTACGTCTCGAAGGCGAGCGGGAACAGAGTGTCGATCTTCGCCTGAAACAGCGCAATCGGCGGCTCCCCCGCGTCGAGGCCGCGCAGGATCCTCTCCCGGATGCGCTCGTCGGCGCTGGCCACTTCGAACCAGAGGTTCGAGAGGTGCTCGACGCTCCGCTGCCCCAGCTCCGATGCCTCGCGAGCCGCGACGCCGTGGGGCAGGTGGCCCGCCAGGGCGAGGCCCCGGTGCGCTGCTTCCCGCGCCAGCGCGCCATAGGCGGCGCGCGAGAGGTCGTTGTAGGGTTTGACGAAGTCGTACCCGTCGCGCCGCGCGCTCGCGAGCGCGCCCACGGCCTCGGCCTCGTTCCGAACCAGGAGGGTGCCCACCGTCGTCGGGCGGGCGTCCACGACCTGCCCGAGCGCCGCCAGGCGTGGGCCCACGAGCCGGCCCTCGGCGATCGCGCCCCGCCAGAAGCGGGTCTGCTCGGCAGGGAAGCGGCTGCCGAGGTCCCGCATGCCGAGCACGCCATGCGCGACGAGGGCCGGAAAGAACGCGCGCTCCACCTCGGCCGGCGTGGCGTACGTGGTGTGAGCGTGCATGTCCCAGAGCCCGGGGATCACGAACGCACCCGCGGCGTCGATCACCCGCGTGCCGGGGGGGATGGGAACCGCGTCGGCCGGGCCGACCGCCGCGATGTGCCCGGCCACGATCACGACGGTCGCGGGCAGCGCGGCGCCCCCGTCCAGATCCACCACCCGTGCGCCCACCAGCGCGAGAGGGCCGGCAGGCGGAGGGCGGAGCGCGGGTGGGGGCGTGCACCCGCTGCAACCCAGCGCAATGGCGAGCAGTACGAGAGTGCCGAGCCTGTTGGTCATGGGGAGCGAAGCTGAACGGTTGCTTCGAGAGCAGGTCGATCGCTGCTCCCGCCGCCGCTGGCGAGGCGGTGATCGGGTGCGGCCAGTACCGTGGGTCCTCCGCCGTCGAAGGGTACTGAGCGAGGGTCGAAAGCGTTGCGCCGGCGCCCGCCGCCAGAGGAACGTCTACGCGTCCGGCCAACCTGAGATAGTGGGCTGCGCACCCCGCACGGTAGCCCCGCGCGTCGAGGTTCGTGGTGATACCGACAACCTCCACGCCTGCGACCCGAGCAGGAAGGCGAGTGCGCATGCGTCGTCGGGGTCGCCGCCGAAGTCCGTGTCAAGGTGAATTCGCATGCATGCCCTTCGGGTCGTGCGAGCTGCGAGTGAGATACAACACCGCGGTCGTTCGTCGTCTGCAACCGACGGATACGCCGAGCGTCACGCGGCGGGAGCAGGACGCGCGAGCGAGCCGCCTGCATGCAGTGGCTACGGCCGCAGACGCTTGACCAGGTGGAGCACAAGGTCGTCATCGATCCGGGCATCGTCCCCGTACCGCACGGGGCGATCCCGGTACCAGAGACCACGCCCATCGGGAACGTAGCCGCGGCGGACGTACAGGCGCTGCGCCGGGCCGTAGTCCGGATCCATCCCGACCCCGATCCCCACCACCGGAGACCGCGCAGACACGAGCTCCTCCGCATGATCCAGCAGCGTGGTCGCAATCCCTCGCCTCCGGTGCGGCGGGAGCACGTTCAGGTCCTGGATCTCCGGGATCTGCTCGCGCGCGAACGGCGGGTAGTCGGGCGACCAGCGAATCGTGAGGTAGCCGACGAAGTGCTCGCCCAGCCGGCCGACCAGAACGTTCCGCACCCCGCGCTCCTGCTCCGCGAGGTAGCGCAGGTACTGTTCGGCCGGTTTGCTCCAGCCGATCCCGGCGAATGCGGCCGAGATCGGCTCCGGGTCCGAGGCGCGGAGCGGCTCGATGCTCAGTTCGGACACGGCAGCTCCATCCATTCAAGCTCAGGCGCGCGCGCCCTGCGTCGCGCAGGGCCGGTCATCGGCCAGAAACCGCGTCGGGCAGCCGTTGCGCGAGGGTCAGGCGAACGCGCCCTCCGGCCAGCTCCCGCTGGTGCGTAGGCGCGAGGCCCGATCGGCGCAGCACCTCGGGCAGATCGAGGGCGAGCCACGACGCGACCCCGCGCCCCTCCACGGCATTCAGCAGGACGCGCCAGCTCCACCCCGCCGCCCCGGCCGGCACCGCGTGGTCGAGGACGGCGACGCGGCCGGCGGGCGCCAGCGCGGCGGCGATGCGCCCGACGAGCCCGGGGATCTCCCTCATGGGCACCTCGTGGAGCACGAAGGCGAGCAGCACCGCTGCGTACTCCCCGGTTGGCGTGTAGCGGCGCAGGTCGGCCTGCTCGAAGGTGGCACCGGGGGCTCGGCGCGCCGCCTCGCCGAGCATCGCGCTGGACGAATCCACCGCGTGAACCTGGGCGCCGGCCGCGAGCAGCGCGGCCGTCACATCACCCGGACCGCACCCGAGCTCCAGCACGCGGGCACTGCGCCCGAGCGCGAGGGCGTCCAGCGTGTGATGCCGCAGCGCATCGAGCCCACCGAACGGCGCGAACATCGCCCAGGACGCCGCGCGGTAGAGCGAGAGTGCGAGGCTGCGTTGGCGCATGCCACGAGGACCGCCGCCGCGCGCGCTCACGCCCGGTTCCCGAACTGGACCAGGTCCCAGCGGTTGCCGTACAGGTCCTCGAACACCGCCACCGTGCCGTACGGCGCCTCCTGCGGCGGCCGCACGAAGGCGACGCCCGCGGCGCGCATCCGGTCGTAGTCGCGCCAGAAATCGTCGGTGCCGAGAAACAGGAACACGCGCCCGCCCGCCTGATCCCCGACGAAGCGCTCCTGCTCGGGCGTCGCGGCGCGGGCGAGCAGGAGGCTGGTGCCGCCCGCGCCGGGGCCGGCCCCAGCAGGCGCGACCACCACCCAGCGCTTGTGCTGCTCGGGCTGGTAGGTATCCTCGACCAGAGTGAAGCCGAGCTTGCCGGTATAGAACGCGATCGCCTCGTCGTACTCGCGCACGATCAGGGCGACGTGGGCAATCGAGTGGTGCACGGTGCGTGCTCCTCGCGGGCGGTGAACGGCGGCGGCGCGGCCCCGATACGGTCCGGCCTCGTCAGAGCGGCATCGATTCCTGCCTCAACCGATCCCAGCCCTCACTAGCTCCACGGTTCCGCCATTCCGCCAGCCCGGGTCTTTCTGGATTACCACGTGGCAGGTCTGGGTGGACAGCGGCCGGTGTCAGCCCCGTGTGTGCGAGACGCGCCCGCTCGCCGCAACCATGACCGGCCCCGCGCCGCCTGCAGGCTACGGCTACTCGTCCTTGCGATACGGGACCAGCACGTCGTGGAGCATGGGGAAATGCTTCGCGTTCAGCGTCACGAGGCGAGCACCCGTGGCTTCCGCAGTGGCTGCGATCAGGGTGTCAGCCAGGCCGGTGTTGTGGCTCTTGCCGAAGTCGCGCCGGAACAACCCACCGCGTTCCGCCGCGGAGCGCTCCAGCGGCACCACCTCAAAGGCGCTCACGAACTTCTCCAGCGCCTGACGCTCCTTCCCCTCCCGCACCCCGGCGTACAGCTCGGCGACAGTGATGACGGAGAGCCGCAGCTCGGCGCTCGTCTGCTCCAGAAACGCCACCGCCTCCGGAACGCCGCGGAGGTAGTCGATCAACACGTCCGTATCGATGAGCAGCCGCTCGGGCATCAGGCGACCTCGCCGAAGCGGTCCAGTTCCCGGCGCAGCGCGGCAACGTCAGGAACGTCGCGGCGGCCTTGCCAGAGGCCGCGCGCCTCCCGCAGCAACTCGCTGCGGCTCGGCTTCGTCGATGCCTCGGCGAGCATGGAGTCGATGGCCTCCCGGATGAGATCGCTCTGCGTGCGCCCCGTTCGGCGGGCCAGCGCCCGGAGGGCCCGCTGCTCGGCTTCGGTGAGATAGATCTGCGTACGAACCATGACGACCCCCGGTGATGATGTACGCCGATAATGTATGTTGCCGGGGAGGCCATCTCAAGGAGCAGCGAAGGTAAAGCCCTAACCTACCCTCACGCTCAGCGGCGTGGAGCCCGCCGGGTGCCGGCCGCCGGTCCCCGGGCGCGCCTGGCGCCGTTTCGGGGATGCTTCACGTGCCCGCCGGCCGCACCGGCAGCGGCGGCTGATCCGGTGCCCAGTCCGCGTCCGGAGCCGCGGGCGGTGGCTGCCGCGCGCTGACGTTGTCGGTCTGGATCCGAGCGTAGATGAAGTTCTCGGACGGGACCGGTGCACCCGCCAGGCGGCGCAGCATCGCCAACTGCCCGGCGTGTGTCATCACGTCCGCGAGTGGCCCCTGGAGGAACTGCTCGTCCGTGATCTGCGCCTCCAGGCTGGCATTGCCGAGGTCCTGGTGGAGCGCGGCGAGCGTGGCGTGGAACCGCTCCACCTCGCCCGCGAAGGTGGGCATGGCCGGCGGCTTGAATTCGCCGCCGCGCAGCATCGTCCGCGCATAGCCGACGACGCGCGTCATGTGCCACACCAGCTCGTGCGGCGTGCGGGTGTTGGCGCCGGCGCGGAAGTCGGCGAAGTGCGGCGGCGCGTCGCACAACGCCTTCTGCGTCCGGTACGCGATGGCGGCGAGAAAGTGCTGCAGCAGGGATCGCGTCTGGCTCATCGGGGCGGGTGGGCATCGTGGAAGGGGGGCGGTCGCGCGGTTCGATGGCGGTACAGGATCAGGGCATCCGGCGAAAGACGTAGCCGCGCAGCGTCATCTCCTGGAGCGGCCCGCCGTCGGGCGCGAAGCGGAGGGCAAAGCGCTGCTCGCCGCCCAGCAGGTTCGCCGCGATGGCGTCGTGCACCGGTGCGCCGTCGGCGCCGGTGGCGCCGCGGGCGAGGCCCCGGGAATCGCCGATGCGCACCCGAAGCGCGTCCGCCTGGCCGTCGAGCACCAGCGTGCCGAGCGCCGGGTTGGCGAAGCGGCCGAAGTAGCGGGCGGTCGGCAGCGCGAGTGGCGGAGGCGTCGCCCGCGCCTCGCCGGCGGCGCGCGCTATCTCCGCAGCCGCTGGAGGAACTTGCGGATCCTCTCGGCGTTGGCGCCGACGTCGCTGCCGCCGACGCGCGAGAGCGAGCGCACGTCCACCACCGCGCGCTCCTGCGTGACGGGCGTGATGCGGATGACGACGTCGTCGTAGAAGCCGAACCAGGCGGTGCGGTCGGTCGCCTCGATGCGCAGCGCGGCGGTGTCGGCGGCGACCAGCTCCCAGCCCATCTGCTGGGTGACGTCCAGCGCGCGGCGGAAGGCGTCGCGCGGCGGCATCTCCAGCACCAGCGGCCGGACGTCGGGGTAGGCGGTGCGCTGCTGGGCGGCGATCTGCGGGCCGCCGTACTCGATGGGGTTGGGCGCGTCCTGCCGCAGCGGCGCGATGGCGACGAACTGCGGCGGGTTCTCGGTGTCGGTGCTGATGTCGTGGATCGGCGGCACGCTGCGCGCCTTCTGCCGCCAGCTCCAGGGCACGCCGACGGCGACCAGCCCCAGGCCCAGGCCCAGCAGCGCGAGCGCGAAGCCGCCGCGGCCGTGGCCGGGCCGCGTCAGCCAGGCGGCGGCGAGCGAGACGACGATGGCCACGACTCCCACGTACGCGCCCCAGCGCAGCAGTTGGAAGCCGGTACTGAAGTGCCAGAGGCCCACGCGCGTGCCGGGCCCGGCGACGAGCAGCAGCAGTGCGGCGAGCAGCCCGAGCGCGAGGGCGGCCACGGCCAGCGGCGAGCGCGGAGACGAGGGACGGCGCATCAGACCTCCGGGGCGGGGGTGACGGAGCGGCGTGCCCGCTTGAGCACGACGGGGACGAGCGAGAGCAGGCCCAGCAGCCCGAGCGCCAGCAGCACCGCCGGCGAGACCAGCTCGTCCGCCGACTGCACCCGCCCGAGCGACTGGCCGAGGTTGGCGTAGACGAAGCTGCCCGGCACGATGCCAAGCGCCGTCGCCGCCACGTAGGTGCGCAGCGGGATCGGCGTGAACGCCGGCACCAGGTTCACCAGCCAGAACGGGAAGAGCGGCACCAGCCGCAGGAAGAGCAGGTAGTGGAAGGCGTCGCGCCCGAAGCCCTGCGCCAGCCGTTCCGCCCGCCCGCGCAGCCGCCGCCGCGCCGCGTCGGCGAAGAGGTAGCGCGCCGCGAGGAAGACGAGCGTGGCGCCGAGCGTGGCGGCCAGCACCACCGCCGCCGTGCCCACCCAGCGCCCGAAGAGCAGGCCCATCGCCAGCGTCAGCACCACCGCGCCCGGCACGCTCAGCGCCGTGGCCGCGGTGTAGAGCACGATGGCCGCCACGAGCGCCGGCGCGTAGTGCCGGTCTACCTGCTGCAGCAGCAGCGCGCGGTGCTGCTGCAGCGCCTCCAGGCTCAGCCAGCGCGGCCCGCCGAGCGCGAAGAAGGCGACGAGCCCGGCGGCGAGCACCAGCAGCAGCGCCAGCCGCCGCCAGCGCGTGCGCGGCGTCGCGGGCGTGGCTGCGTCTACCGGTCTCGGACTGCCGTCGGCTGGGGCCACGGGCGCGGCTGCGGGGTGGGTGGGTTGCGGCCTGGCCGGCAATGTAGTACCCGTCGGCGGACACGCAAAACCCCGACCTCTCACGCCGAGCCGTGCCCTATGCCCTCCGGATCGCCCAGCAGCGAGCAGCACCAGCGCAGCGCCGCCGCGCGCGGCCCCGTCGCCGTCGCGGTGGTGACCGTCAGCGACACGCGCACGCCCGAGACGGACGACAACGGCCGCTACCTGCGCGAGCGCATCGAGGCCGCGGGCCACCGCCTCGCCGCCTACCGCGTCGTGCCCGACGAGCCAGAGCGCATCGCCGCGCTGCTCGACGAGCTGGCCGCGGGCGAGGCGCAGGTCGTCCTCTGCAACGGCGGCACCGGCATCTCGCCGCGCGACACCACCTACGACGTACTCGCCGCGCGGCTAGAGAAGACGCTGCCGGGCTTCGGCGAGCTCTTCCGCATGCTCAGCTACGCCGAGGTCGGCGCGGCGGCGATGCTCTCGCGCGCGGTGGCGGGCACCTACCACGGGCGGGTGGTCATCTCCACGCCCGGTTCGCCGGCCGCCGTGCGCCTGGCCTGGGAGAAGCTGATCGCGCCGGAGCTGGCGCACCTGGCGTGGGAGGTGGCGCGCTGAGCGCGCGCCGCCGCGACGCGCTCCGGCCCGCGCAGCCGGCGGCGTCTCAGGCCCGCGCGCGCTTCGCGGCGTACATCTGGTGGTCGGCCGCCGCCAGCAGCTCGTCGATGGACGCGGCGCCGCTCGCGGAGTGGCGCACCATCCCCAGGCTGAGCGAGACGGAATACGGCCGCGCGCCCTCCGCGTTGTAGCGCGCCAGCGCCTCGCGCAGCCGCGCGGCGAGCAGCGTCTCGGCGCCGGCCGCGGCGCCGATGGCGAGCACCACGAACTCGTCGCCGCCCAGCCGCGCGACCACGTCCGGCGTGCGCAGGCGCGCCACCACGTCGGTGGTGCGGAAGGCGTCCTGCAGGAGCGCGGCGAGCTCGCGCAGCACCTGGTCGCCCTCGGCGTGGCCGAAGCGGTCGTTGATCTCCTTGAAGTTGTCGACGTCCAGGTACAGGAGCAGCAGGTCCTCGCCCCGGCGGCCGGCGAGCTTCCACTCGCGCTCGGCCAGATGGAAGAAGCCGCGGCGGTTGGCAAGGCCGGTCAGCGGGTCGGTGATGCTGGCCTCGCGCAGCGCGCGCTCCATCGCCTTGCGCGCGGCGATGTCCTGGTACATGACGTAGGCGGCGACCTCTCCGTTCGGCAGCGGCACCAGCGTGCCCGAGACCGACACCTCGCGCAGGTGGCCATCCTTGTGGCGGCGCACCGTCTCCACGCTCACCTGCCCGCCCTGCGCGATCTGCCCGCTCAGCTCGCGCACCTCCACGCGCTGCTCGTCCGGCGTGATCAGCTCCTCCGGCGTGCGGCCCAGCGCCTCCTCGTTCGTGTAGCCGAAGAGGCGGGTGAACTCGGCGTTCGCACGCAGGATGCGGCCCTGCGCGTCGCCGAGGATCAGGCCGGCGGGGCTCGTCTCGAAGAGCTGGTCCAGCAGCGCCTGCTCGCGCTCGAACTCGGCCTCCACGCGCCGCTGCAGCGTCGCGTCCGCGAGCTGCGCCAGCAGGTGCTCCGAGGTGCCCGCCTCGTCGCGCACGAGCGCGAGGTGGATGCGCGTCCAGCACCGCTGCCCGTCGGCGCGCGGCACCTCGCGCTCCATCACCGGCAGGCGCAGCGTGCCGCCCCAGAGCGCCGGCAGCGCCGCCGGATCCAGCCCCAGCGCCGTCGGCGGCAGCACCTGCTCGAAGCTCGCTCCCGGCAGCGCGCCGGCCGCGTAGCCGAGCATCCGTTCCAGGGCGGGGTTCGCCTCCACGATGCGGCCCGCGCGATCCACCAGGGCGACGCCGAGCACCGCGTGCTCGAAGGCGGCCCGCAGCCGCCGCGCGCGTGCGGCCTCGGCGGCGGGCGAAGGAGCGTTGGCGTCGGATGAAGACGGGGAAGTCACGAAGGCTGGCGTGTGAGGGCCGGAGCGACAGCAGGCCGCCGGGTCGGCAGGCGGCGGATAGAACAATCATGCCAGGCGGGCCCGGCGCGCCAGGGGCCGGGGAGCGCGGCCACGCGCCGGTCAGCGCGGCGGGCCGGGCGGCGCCGGTGCCGGCTCCGCGTCGGGCTCCGCGGGGAACTCGACGCGCTCGTAGAGGTCGCGCAGCGCCAGCTCGCAGCCGATCGCCTCCAGTCGCAGCACGTGCTCGGGCTCGTAGGCGTCGCGCAGCACCCACACGTCGCCGCGCCGCTCGTACAGCTCCACGGCCATGCGGTCCTGCGCCACGAACACGTACGCCTGCAGCGTCTCCATCTGCCGGTACTCGCGCAGCTTCTCGCCATAGTCCACGTGCTCGGTCGAGGGCGAGAGCACCTCCACGAGCAGCGTCGGGTTGACCAGCGTGTCGAGGTGTCCGTCCTCGAAGCGCGGCTCGCCGCAGACGACGACCACGTCCGGATAGCGGTAGGCGTAGCTGCGCCGGGTGAGCACGCGCATGTCGGCTGCGTACGTCTCGCAGGGGCGTCCGCGGAGCTGCGTGCTCAGTTCACGCACGAAGTTGGTGACGATCAGATTGTGCGCCCGGCTCGCGCCGCTCATCGCGCGGATGCGGCCGCCGACGTACTCGCTCTTGAAGTCCGCCTCGCGCTCCCGCGCGAGGTACTCCTCGGGCGTGTAGCGAACCTGCTCCTCGGGCGTCTGGCGGATCTGCTCCGCGGGTGTAGCCATGGCTGCCTCCGAGTCGTTCCCGTGCCGGCGTACAGCGGGCCCTACGATCCCGCTTGCACGCGCGCCGGCCCGGGTGGAGATTGCAGGCCGCCGCGCCACCGCGCAAGCATCCGGGGTTCCCCCGACCCCCGGCCCCTGACCCCCGACCCCTGCTCCCGTGCAAGCACCCGAGAAGACCCGCGCGCGCCTCTACCTCGTCGACGGCTATGCGCTCATCTACCGCGCCTTCTTCGCGCTGATCGCCCGGCCGCTCGTCTCCTCGCGCGGCGAGAACACCTCCGCGGCCTGGGGGGTGACGAAGTTCCTGCTCAAGGTCATCGAGCAGCACCGGCCGGACTACCTCGGCGTGGTGCTCGACGCCGGCACCAGCCAGCGCCACGAGCTCTACCCGGCCTACAAGGCGACGCGCGAGAAGATGCCCAGCGAGCTGGAGTCCTCGATCCCGCGGGTGAGGGAGCTGATCGAGGCGTTCCGCATCCCCGTGCTGGAGCTGCCCGGCTACGAGGCGGACGACGTGATCGGCACGCTCGCCGCGCGCGCCGTGGAGCAGGGGCTGGAGGCGGTGATCGTCTCGGGCGACAAGGACTTCTACCAGCTCCTGCGCGACGGCGTCTGCCTGCTGAACCCGGGGCGCGGCGGGCCGGCGGCGGTCGAGGAGGAGTGGGTGGGGCTACAGAACGCGCACGCGCGGCTGGGCGTGGCGCCGGAGTTCACCACCGACTACCTCGCGCTCATCGGCGACGCCAGCGACAACGTGCCCGGCGTGCCGGGCATCGGCCCCAAGACGGCGATCCAGCTCATCGAGCAGTACGGCCCGGTCGAGCAGGTCCTGGCGCACGCGGAGGAGATCAAGCAGAAGCGGCCGCGCGAGGCGCTGCTGCAGCACGCCGAGGCAGCGCGCCTCTCCAAGCGCCTGGTCACCATCCACACGGACCTGCCGGTAGAGCTGGACCTGAAGGCGCTGGAGCTGGAGGAGCCGGACCGCGCCCGGCTGCGCGAGCTCTTCCTCGACCTCGACTTCCACTCGCTGATCTACGACTACGCCGCGCCCGAGACCACGCCCAAGCAGGCGCGCCCCAGCGCCTACACGCTGGTGCACACCGCCGAGCAGGTGACGGCGCTGGTGGCGCGCGTCCGCAACCGCGGCTTCGTCTCGGTGGACACGGAGACGAGCAGCCTCGACCCCATGCGCGCCGAGCTGGTCGGCCTCTCGCTCTCGCTGGAGCCGGGCGAGGCGTACTACCTGCCGTTCGGGCACCGTGCCCCGGCTGCCAGCGACCAGCTTCCGGCTTCCGGCCAAACGGCACTGCTGCCCGAGCACGAACCGAGCGAGCCGGAAGCGGGTAGCCGGCAGCCGGCAGCCCCGGCGAACCTTCCCCCCCTGCACGACCCCACGCTGCGCCCGCTGGTGGAGATGCTGGAGGACGCGGCGGTGGAGAAGGTGGGGCAGAACCTGAAGTACGACCTGCTGGTGCTGCGGCGCGAGGGCATCGAGCTGCGCGGCGTGGCGTTCGACACCATGATCGCCGCCTACCTGCTGGAGCCGGGCAGCCGCGAGTACAGCCTGGACGCGCTGGCGACGAAATACCTGGAGCACCGCACCATCCGCTACGACGAGGTCACGGGCAAGGGCAAGGCGCAGATCCCCTTCGCCGAGGTGCCGCTGGAGGCCGCGCGCGACTACGCCTGCGAGGACGCCGACGTGGCGCTGCGGCTGCGCGAGCAGTTCGCGCCCGAGCTGCAGCGGCTGCAGCTGCAGGAGCTCTTCGACCGCATCGAGATGCCGCTGCTGCCGGTGCTCGCCGAGATGGAGTGGGCCGGCATCCGCATCGACGAGGGCTACTTCGCCGAGCTGCACCAGCGCTTCACCGCCCAGCTCCGCGAGCTGGAGGGCGAGATCCACCGCGCGGCCGGGGTGGAGTTCAACATCAACTCCAACCCGCAGCTCCGGGAGATCCTCTTCGACCGGCTGCAGTTGCCGGTGCGGAAGCGCACCAAGACCGGCGCCAGCACCGACGCCAGCGTGCTGGAGGAGCTGGCGGCGCAGGGCCACGAGCTGCCGATCCTGCTGCTGCGCTACCGCCAGTTGGACAAGCTGCAGTCCACCTACGTGGACGCGCTGCCGCGCATGGTCAACCCCGAGACGGGGCGCATCCACACCAGCTTCAATCAGACGGTCGCCAGCACCGGCCGGCTCAGCAGCAGCGACCCCAACCTGCAGAACATCCCCATCCGCACCGAGCTGGGCGCCGAGATCCGCCGCGGCTTCATCCCCGCCGAGGGCCACCGCTTCGTGGCGGCCGACTACTCGCAGATCGAGCTGCGCATCCTGGCACACTACTCCGAGGACCCGGCGTTCCTCTACGCCTTCCAGCGCGGCATCGACATCCACCGGCAGACGGCGGGCATCATCTTCGGCGTGCCGCCCGAGCAGGTCACGCGCGAGATGCGCGACCGAGCCAAGACCGTGAACTTCGCCGTCATCTACGGCATCGGCCCCTTCTCGCTGGCGCAGCGGCTGGGCATCGGCAACGCCGAGGCGAAGGAGTTCATCGAGCGCTACTTCGAGCGCTTCCCCGGCGTGCGCCGCTACCTGGACGAGCAGATCGAGCGCGCGCGCGCGCTGGGCTACGTGGAGACGCTGACCGGCCGCCGGCGCTACGTCCCCGAGATCAGCTCGAAGAACTTCAACGTGCGCAGCTTCGGCGAGCGCGCCGCCACCAACGCGCCGATCCAGGGCAGCTCGGCGGACCTGATCAAGATCGCCATGATCGAGATCCACCACGAGCTGCAGCGCACCGGCGCCGGCGCGCGCATGCTGCTGCAGGTGCACGACGAGCTGCTCTTCGAGGTGCCGCACGGCGAGAGCGACGCGCTCAGCGCGCTGGCGAGAGCGCGCATGGAGGGCGCCGCGCAGCTCAAGGTGCCGTTGGTGGTGGAGGTCGGCACCGGCGCCAACTGGGCGGAGTGCAAGTAGGAGCAGGGGTCAGGGGCCGGGGGTCGGGGATCAGGGGAACGGCAACTTCAACTGCGAGCTGAGTTGCCGTTCCCCTGACCCCCGACCCCTGACCCCCGACCCCCGACACCGATTGACAGAGCCGGCCCACAGCCGGTATACTGCACTCGTGCGCCCACGCGCACCGCGGCGATTTCTAGCGATTGCTCCGCGTTACAAATGTGCTAAACCGCTCGGGGGGCTCCCGCGCGGTTGGCCGCGTGGGAGCCCTTTTCCGTGCGCGGCGCCCCGGGCGCCGCGTCGCGACGGGGCTCCCTCCTTCTCTCCCCACCTGCGAGGGACCAGGACCATGAGCGTCATTCTCGACCCCACCCGTGCGCCGGCCGGGCTGACCTACACCTTCACCTTCACCTCCGAGTCGGTGGCGGAGGGGCACCCGGACAAGGTCTGCGACACCATCGCCGACAGCATCCTGGATGCGCACCTGGCGCTGGACCCGCACAGCCGCGTCGCCTGCGAGGTGCTCTGCAAGGACAACCGCGTGGTGCTCGCCGGCGAGATCACCTCCGACGCGCGCGTGGACGTGGAGGCGGTGGTCTGCGCCGCGGTGCGCGAGATCGGCTATACCGACGCCGACCAGCCGTTCCGCGCCGACAACCTGCAGATCCTCTCCTTCATCTCGCAGCAGGCCGCGGAGATCGCGCAGGGCGTCAGCGCCTTCCTCAACGCCAGCGGCGAGCAGGGCGCGGGCGACCAGGGCATCATGTTCGGCTACGCCACCGACGAGACGCCGGAGCTGATGCCGCTGCCCATCCTGCTGGCCCACCGCCTGGCGCGCGCGCTGGCGGAGCTGCGCAAGAGCGGCGCGGCGGCGTGGCTGCGGCCGGACGCCAAAACGCAGGTCTCCGTCGTCTACGAGGGCAACACACCGGTGCGGGTGGCGGACGTGCTCGTCTCCACCCAGCACACGCCGGACGCGGACCGCGAGACGATCCGCGGCTTCATCGCGCAGCGCGTGCTGCCACAGGCGCTCGACGGCTGGTACCACGACGACCTGCACCTGCAGGTCAACCCCACCGGCAGCTTCGTGCAGGGCGGCCCCTCGGCCGACGCCGGCGTGACCGGCCGCAAGATCATCGTCGACAGCTACGGCGGCATGGGCCGCCACGGCGGCGGCGCCTTCAGCGGCAAGGACCCCTCGAAGGTGGACCGCAGCGGCGCCTACTTCTGCCGGCACGTGGCGCGGCAGGTGATCCGCCAGGGGCTGGCGAAGCGCGCCGAGGTGCAGGTCGCCTACGCCATCGGCGTGGCGCAGCCGGTCTCCGTGCTGGTCAACACCTTCGGCACCGGCGACGAGCGGCTGGCCGCCGAGTTCGTGCGCAGCTTCGACTTCCGCCCCGCCGCCATCATCGAACGGCTGGACCTGCTGCGCCCCATCTACCGCCAGACCACCAACTACGGCCACTTCGGCAAGCCGGAGCTGCCCTGGGAGATGTAGGCTACCGGCTGCCGGCTGCCGGCTGCCAGCGAACTGCACCCTCACCCCCGCCGCTACGCGGCACCCCCTCTCCCGCTGGCGGGAGAGGGGGCCGGGGGGTGAGGGCTTCTGGTGCCGGCAGCCGGCAGCCGGTAGCCGGCAGCGGGGTCCAACCCTTGCGCCCTGCGGCGGCGGCGGAGATAATCGGCCACGCACCCACGGCCCTGCACTCCAGCCGCCCATGACGACACCACCGGCCGCGCCGCTCGCCGCCCGCATCCGCGACACCTTCCTCGCGCCGCGCCGCCTCGCGCACACGCTGGAGGCGCGGCCCGCGTGGCGGGCGCCGCTGCTCCTCGCCCTCGCCGTGGCGATGCTGGCGGTGCTGATGGTGCCGGACGAGGTCTTCGTGGCGATGACCGAAAACGCCGTGGACCGGCGCGGCCGGCCGGTGGACGTGACCGCCGCGCCGGCGCTGATCGGCCGCTACGGCCGCTTCATGGCGATGTTCACCGTCGCCACGCAGTACCCGCTGCTGGCGCTGGGCGGCGCGGCGCTGCTCTACCTGGTCTTCACCCGCCTCGCGCGCGGCACGGCGCCGGTTCGCCAGTACTTCGCGCTGCTCGCGCACGTGCTGCTCATCCCCGCGCTCGGCACGCTGCTGCTGCTGGGGCTGGTGGCGGCGGGCGTGGGGCGCAGCGAGCCGTCGCTGCTCTGGCTGCTGCCGTGGCTGAGCGCGGAGAGCGGGGCCGGGCGGGTGCTGGCGCTGCTGAACCCGTTCACGCTGTGGGCGGCCGCGGCGACGGGAATCGGGGTGGCGGCGCTCAACCGCCGCCGCGCCGCGCTGCCCGTGGGCCTGCTGCTGGCGACGTACCTCGCGACGGCGGCGCTGGTGGCGGCGGTGACGGGCTGAGCGGAGCTACAGCCGCAGCGCGAACAGCTCGATGAACTCCGGCCGCAGGTAGGGCACCAGCTCCCAGACCTGCTCGACGCGCGTGCGCAGCCGCGCCGCGGGCAGGAAGCCGCAGCCCTCGGAGACGCCGAGCGCGCGGAAGCTGGGCCGCTGCGCCGCGGCCGAGGCGCGCGCGTGCTCGGCGTCGTCGCCCACCAGGAAGACGCGCAGCCTCTCCTCCCCGCTTGCCACCAGCGCGTCGGCGATCTGCAGCAGCGTCAGCTCCGGCCCCGCGCCCAGCCCGCACTTGAACGCCGCGACGACCTCACCCCCACGCAGCCAGAGCAGGTCCAACTGCGTGAGCGCGGGCCCGACCGCCGCCGGCGCCGCGCCGGGCTCCAGCCCCGCGTGCCAGACCTGCAGGAGCAGCTCGCCGCCGAGCGCGGCCAGCAACTGCCGCATGGCGATGGGGCTGAACTCCGGCGGCGGCGCGGCCGGCTCGGCGCGCGGATCGGGCGCGAACGGCACGAACTCGCGCCGCCCCTCGCGCACCAGCGCCACC
>ERZ1066122.461-NODE-461-length-43148-cov-36.799318_pt1 | contig 43148 bp, 36 predicted proteins | sample MGYA00382769_ERZ1066122 | MGnify/ENA primary metagenome ERZ1066122 (study PRJEB33369, sample SAMEA5778352) | biofilm metagenome | biome: Industrial cooling water; feature: Water cooling tower basin; material: Biofilm | place: United Arab Emirates | collected... | reverse complement strand
GGCAGCCGGGGTGGTCTCCCGTCGACCGGCCCGTTACCTTGTCCGGACCCTCTCTCCTGCCGCCGACGCCATGAAGCGTGTCCTGACCGTTCCCGCCAACCTCGACGAGCGCGCCTTCGACGCGCTGCTGGCCGACGCGCGCGACGCAAGTGCCGCGGATTGCCTGCTCGACGCGCGCCGCCTGCGCTGGGCCGACCCGTACGGGATGATCGGGCTGCTGGCGCTGGGGAAGACACTCGGCGCGCAGGGCGCCCGCCCGGTGCTGCAGTTGCCCGAGTCGGCCGACGTGCTCTCCTACCTGGACCGCATGGCGTTCTTCCGCGAGGCCGAGGCGCTCTTCGAGCTGCACGGCGCGCCGCGCCCGCGGCGCAACGGCGGCCCCAGCAACGTGCTGCTGGAGATCACGCCCATCCGCTCGCACGAGGACGTGCACGGCGTCATCGACCACATCCTCGACCGCGCCGGCATCATCCTGGTGGAGAAGCTGGGCTACCGCGCGGCGGAGGCGGCGTTCTTCGGGATGATCCTCTCCGAGGTCTGTCAGAACGTGGTGGAGCACGCGGAGGCCGGCGGCTGGGTGGGCATCCAGGCGTACAACTGGAGCAAGCGGCTGAGTCGGCAGGTGGTGGTGATCGCAGTGATGGACCTGGGCGTCGGCTTCCGCGGCTCGCTGACCCGCGAGCACGCCGCGCGCTTCGGCGACCGCTGGGGCGACGCGACGGCGCTGGAGGCCGCGTTCCTGCACGGCGTCTCGCGCTTCCGCGACCCGGGCCGCGGCCAGGGCCTGAAGCAGATCCGCGCGCGCGTGGTGCGCTGGGGCGGCAAGATCAGCATCCGCAGCGGTACGGCGCGCATCGCGCAGGTGCCGGAGTGGGACGACGCGCCGCCGCTGGAGAGCGGGCTGGCGCCGCTGCCCGGCGCGCAGATCCTGATCGTCATCCCGGCGCGCGAGCCGGCCGGCGGCGGCGCGACGGCGGGGGCCCGGTGATCCTGCCGGCCCACCTGGTGGCGACGCTCGCCCCGACCTCTGCCCCGGACCCCACGCGGATGCACCACCGCACCGTCACCTCGTTCTACAGCAGCCTGGTCACCCGACCGACGGGGCGCGCGGTGCGGCTGGGGGTGGAGAGCCAGCTTGCGGAGTTGGGCCGCGAGAGCCCGCTGCTGCTCTCCGTGCTGGACTTCTCGCAGGTCCGCCTGCTCGACTACTCCTGCGCCGACGAGATCGTCGCCAAGCTGCTGCTGCGCTACCGCGCGGAGGACCGCCCCGGCGAGGCGTTCTTCCTGGTGCGCGGGCTGCAGGACCATCACCTCGATGCCATCGAGGCGGTGCTGGAACGGCACCGCCTGCTGCTCGCCGCCGAGCTGGAGCCGGGCGACGCGTGCCTGCTCGGCCCGGCGGACGTGGTGCAGCGCGCCTGCTGGGCGGCGCTCTCGCGGCAGCCGCGGGCGAGCGCCGCCCAGGTCGCGCAGGCCAGCGGGCTCTCGCTCGACGCCGCGGCGGCGACGCTCGCGGCGCTCGCCGCGCACCGCGTCGTGCTGCGGCTGGCGCCGCAGCTCTACCGCTCGGTCGTCCACCTCGCCGCGGAGGAGTAACATGCCGGCTTCCCCGCAGGGCTCGCCCCGCCGGCCGGGTCCATCCACCCGCGCCGTACACGCCGGCGACCCCGAGGCCGCCGTCGGCGGCAGCGTCGTCCAGCCGATCTACCAGACGACCACCTTCTTCAGCGAGCCCGACGGCACCGGCGAGGTGCTGTATACGCGCTACCTCAACAACCCCAACCACCGCGCACTGGAGGCGAGGATCGCGGCGCTGGAGGGCGCGGAGGACTGCGTGGTGCTCGGCAGCGGCATGGCCGCGCTGGTGGCGGCGCTGCTCGCCTGCGTGCGCGGCGGCGAGCACGTCGTCGCGGCCGATGCGCTCTACGGCGGCACGCTGACGCTGCTCGACCGCGAGTTCCCGCGGCTCGGGATCGAGACGACGTACGTCGACTTCGCCGACCCGCGCTGGCCCGACGCGCTGCGCCCGACGACGCGCGCGCTGCTGGTGGAGACGCCGACGAACCCGCTGGTGCGCGTGGTGGACCTGCGCCCGATCGCCGCGCAGGCCCGCGCGCGCGGCATCCCGCTCGTCGTGGACGCGACGTTCGCCAGCCCGTTCAACTTCCGCCCGCTGGAGCACGGCGCCGACCTCTCCATGCACAGCCTGACCAAGTACCTGGGCGGCCACAGCGACGTGACCGGCGGCTGCGTCTCCGGCCCGCGCGCGCTGGTGGACGAGGTGCGTCAGCGCGCGCGCATCTTCGGCGCCGTGCTGGACCCGCACGCCGCCTGGCTGGTGGAGCGCGGTGTGAAGACGCTGGCGGTGCGCATGCAGCGGCACAACCGCAACGGCGAGGAGGTCGCCCGCTGGTGCGAGCGGCAGCCGCAGGTCGCGCGCGTGCACCATCCCGCACTCGCCTCGCACCCGGACCACGCGCTGGCGGCCGAACTGCTCGGCGGCGGCGGCGGCATGATGACGATCGAGCTGCGCGGCGGCGGCGAGGCGGCTGCGCGCTTCGTGCGCGCGCTGCGGCTCTGCACGCTGGCGCCCAGCCTGGGCGGCGTGGAGACGCTGGTCTCCGAGCCGCGCTACACGTCGCATGCTGCGCTCTCGCCCGAGGAGCGCGCGCGGCGCGGGCTGCCGGACGGCACCGTGCGCTTCTCGCTGGGTATCGAGGACGCCGAGGACATCATCGCGGACATCCGCCAGGCGCTGGCCGCGCTCTGACGCGGCGCGCGGCCGGAGCGAATCAGAGCGGGCTGCCCGGCGGGTGGCCCGTTCGTTTTCCGAACAGGACGTATGGCAGCAGAGACACTCGACCTCGCCGTCGTCGGCGCGGGCCCCTGCGGCATCGCGGTGGGCGTGGCGGCGCGCCAGCAGGGGCTGAGCTGCGTGCTCTTCGACAAGGGCGCCGTGACGCAGGGGATGATGGACCATCCCACCTACACCACCTACTTCAGCGGCCCGGAGAAGCTGGAGATCGCCGAGCTGCCGTTCACCACCGCCGGCGACAAGCCGACGCGCCGCGAGGCGCTGCGCTACTACCGCCGCGTGGTGCGCTACTTCGGGGTGGAGGTGCGGCAGTACGAGGAGGTCGTGCGTATCGACGGCCTGCACGGCGACTTCACGCTGCACACGCGCCGCCTCTCCGGCGACGAGCACACGCTGCGCGCGCGGAACGTGGTGGTCGCCACCGGCTACTACGAGACGCCCAACCGGCTGGACTGCGCGGGCGCCGAGCTGCCCAAGGTGAAGTACTACTTCGACGAGCCGTTCGGCTACTTCGACCAGGACGTGGTGGTCGTCGGTGGCGGCAACAGCGCGGCCGACGCGGCGCTGACCTGCTGGCGCGAGGGCGCGCGCGTCACGCTGGTGCACCTCTTCGGCGAGCTGGACCGCGGCGTGAAACCCTGGGTGCGGCCGGACATCGACAACCGCATCGCGGAGGGCTCGATCCCCGCCCTCTGGCGCCATCGCGTCGTCGTGGTCGGCCCGGACCGCGTGGAGGTCGAGCACCTGGAGACCGGCGCGCGCCAGGTCCTGAAGAACGACTGGGTGCTGGCGATGATCGGCTACCTGCCCGACACGGCGTTCCTGCGCGCGCTCGGCGTGCGCATCGACGAGGAGACCGGCATCCCCGCCCACGAGCCGGCCACCATGCAGACGAACGTGCCCGGCGTCTACGTCGCGGGCGTGCTCGCCGCGGGCTACGACGCCAACAAGATTTTCATCGAGAACGGCAAGCTGCACGGCCCGCTGATCGTGGCGGACGTCGCGCGGCGGCGGGAGCAGCTCCAGGGCCGCTGACCCGCGCGACGCGGCGGGCCCAGTCCTCCCCCCCCCGCGTCGCGAGATTCTCTCCGGCGACACGGGGTTGCCGTTCCCCCGACCCCCGATCCCTGACCCCCGACCCCTACTCCGGTTCAGAGCCGGTCCGGCGCCTCGGTCGCCTCGCCCGGCGGGCGCTCGTACTTGCTCGCCTGCCAGGGCCAGTGGCCGTTGATCTCCACCTCCAGAGCGAAGCTGAGGAAGGTCCGGATGAGCACGATCGCCGCGAGCACGCCCAGGCTGCGGAAGGTAGGCTCGACGGCGACCGTGCCGATGATGTCGGCCGCGACCAGCAGTTCCAGCCCCAGCAGGATCGCGCGGCCGAGGTCCGCGCGGTAGGCGCGGTAGGCGGCGGCGAACGGCTGCTCGCGCAGGCGGCGGACGAACCAGGCGCTCGCCAGCAGCGCGCCGCCCAGCACGATGGCGATGCCGGCCGCCTCGATCCCCAGCGTCACACCTTCGACCCAGCGGTCGAAGGCCCCGCGGTGTACTCCCGGCTGCAGCCCGAGCATACGGCCCCCCTCCCCGAGCGACGAGGTCATCCTTCCGCGGCGGAGCGGCTACCGGAACGCGCCCACGCAAGAAGCGCCGCCCGCGGAGCGCAGGCTCCGTGGGCGGCGCGTCGTCGCGCTCAGCGGTGTGGGTTCAGCCGCAACTGGAGCCGACCAGGTAGCCGGCTTCGATGTCGCTGAGCGGGGCGGGGTAGTCGCCGGAGAAGCAGGCGCCGCAGTACGGACCCTCGCCGCCGACGGCGTGCAGCATCCCCTGCAGCGAGAGATAGCCGAGCGAGTCGACGCCCAGGTGCTCGCGGATCTCGTCGGGGCCCATCTGCGCGGCGATCAACTCCTCGCGCGTGGGCATGTCGATGCCGTAGTAGCACGGATTGCGCACCGGCGGCGAGGCGAGGCGGAAGTGCACCTCCTTCGCGCCGGCCTCGCGCAGCAGCGACACCAGGCCGCGGCTGGTGGTGCCGCGCACCAGCGAGTCGTCCACCACCGCCACGCGCTTGCCCTCCAGCACCTCGCGCACCGCGCTGTACTTCAGGCGCACCTTGAAGTCGCGCCCCTGCTGCGAGGGCTCGATGAAGGTGCGGCCGACGTAGTGGTTGCGGATCAGCCCCAGCTCGTAGGGCACGCCGGACGCCTCGGCGAAGCCGAGCGCGGCGGAGTTCGCCGAGTCCGGCACGGCGATGACGCAGTCGGCGTCGGCGGGGTGCTCGCGCGCCAGCGCGCGGCCGAGCGCGCGGCGGGCGCGATCGACGGTGATGCCCCAGAGGTGCGAGTCTGGCCGCGCGAAGTAGACGTACTCGAAGACGCAGGCGGCGGGCGGCGCGAACGAGGCCAGCGGGCGCAGCCGCGTCAGCTCGCCGTTCTGGATGCGCAGCACCTCGCCGGGCTCCACGTCCCGCACGTACTGCGCGCCCATGATGTCCAGCGCGCAGGTCTCGGAGGCGAGCACGTAGCCGCCGTCGAGCACGCCGAGCACCAGCGGGCGGAAGCCCTGCGGGTCGCGCGCGGCGTAGAGCGCGTCGCCGACGGTGACCAGCAGCGAGAACGCGCCCTGCACCTGCGAGAGCGCGTCGTCGATCTGCCCGTCCACGCCATGCCGGCGCGAGCGCGCGATCAGGTGCACCAGCACCTCCGTGTCGATGCTGGTCTGGAAGATCGAGCCCTCGGCGACCAGCCGCGCGCGCAGTTCCTGCGCGTTGGTGAGGTTGCCGTTGTGCACCACCGCCAGGTCGCCCTCGCTGTAGCGCACCAGCAGCGGCTGTGCGTTGTGCAGCCCGGCGCCGCCGGCCGTCGAGTAGCGGATATGGCCGAGCGCCATCGAGCCGCGCAGCGACGCCAGCTTCGCCTCGCTGAACGCATCGGAGACGAGCCCCACGCCCTTGCTGAGCCGGTACGGCGTCTCGGCGCCGGGGTCGATGGCGACGATCCCCGCCGACTCCTGGCCGCGGTGCTGTAGGGCGTACAGCCCCAGGAAAGCCAAACGGGCGGCGTCGGGGACTCCCGCCACCGCTACGATTCCACACATCTCGTCGATCTGAAGCAGGAGAGACAACGGCTCGCCGGGCGGCGTGTGCACCGCGGCGTACCCCGCAGCCGCGCCGACGTGCCGGGCACGCGGCGCCGCCGGAGTGTACACGCGGCTCCCCGCCGGGGCAACCCCGGGGTGAAGCAGGGGTCGGGGATCAGGGGTCAGGGGAACTGCAACTCAGCTCGTGGTTGAAGTTGCCGTTCCCCTGACCCCTGATCCCCGACCCCCGACCCCTCCTCAGCAGATGCGCGGCAGTTGCTCGCCGGAGAGCATCTCCACCACGCGCGTGCCGCCGATGCGGCTCTTCAGGAAGACCTTGCCGGGGTGCTCCGCGACGACCTCGCCGACGATGGCGGCCTCGGTGCCGAGCGGGTGTGCGCGCAGCAGCGCCAGCGCCTCCTCGGCCGCCTCGCGCGCCACGATCGCCAGCAGCTTGCCCTCGTTGGCGACGTAGAGCGGGTCGAAGCCCAGGATCTCGCAGGCGCCGCGCACCTCCTCCCACACCGGGATCGCCGCCTCCTGCAGCCGCACGCCGACCTGCGCGGAGCCGGCGATCTCCACCAGCGCACTGGCGACGCCGCCGCGCGTGGGGTCGCGCAGCACGTGCACGCGCTCACCCAAGTGCGCGAGTAGCGGCGCGACCATGTCGTGCAGCGGGGCGGAATCGCTCGCGAGTGCGGTCTCGAACTCCAGCCCCTCGCGCACCGACATGATGGCGATGCCGTGGCGCGCGATGTCGCCGCTGAGCAGCACCACGTCGCCGGGCCGCGCGCGCGCCGGCGCGATCGCGACGCCCGGCGGCACCACGCCGACGCCGGTGGTGTTGAGGTAGACGCCGTCGCCGGTGCCGCGGTCCACCACCTTGGTGTCGCCGGTGACGACCTGCACGCCCGCGCGCGCCGCCGCGTCGCGCATCGAGGTCGCGACGCGCCAGAGGTCGGCCATGGGGAAGCCCTCCTCCAGGATGAAGCCGGCGGAGAGCGCGAGTGGGCGGGCGCCGCACATCGCCAGGTCGTTGACCGTGCCGTGTACCGCGAGCGAGCCGATGTCGCCGCCGGGGAAGAAGGCGGGCTTCACCACGTAGCTGTCGGTGGAGAGCGCGATGCGCGCGCCGCCCACCTCCAGCACGCTGCCGTCGTGGAACGCCGCCAGCAGCGGGTTGCCCAGCGCCGGGAAGAAGAGCTGCTCCACGAGCTGCTTGCCCAACCGCCCGCCGCCGCCGTGCGCCAGCACCACGGCCGGGTAGTCGTCCAGCGGCAGCGGGCACTGCGCGAGCGCGGGGTGGGGCGACAGGGCCGGGGGTGCGGAACTCACTCCGCCCTCCGGTAGTGGTAATAGGCGGCGCAGGCGCCCTCGGACGAGACCATCGGCGCGCCGACCGGGTGCTCCGGCGTGCAGTCGCCGCCGAAGAGCCGGCACTCGTGCGGCTTGGCCAGCCCGCGCATGATCGCGCCGGCCATGCAGGCGCCGTTCTCCGTGGCGGTGATCGTGCCCAGCCCGAAGCGCTCCTGCGCGTCGTAGGCGGCGAGCTGCGGCTGCAGCGCCAGCCCGCTGGCGGGGATCGCCCCGATGCCGCGCCACTGTCGGTCGGTGATCTGGAAGACCTGTTGCATCAGCGCCTGGGCGGGGACGTTGCCCTCCTCCCGCACCGCGCGCACGTACTGATTCTCCACCCCCCAGCGCCCGTCCTCCAGCATCTCGACGGTCATCAGGATGCCGTGCAGCAGGTCCAGCGGCTCGAAGCCGGTGACGACGATGGGGATGCGGTGCCGCGCCGCGATCGGTGCGTACTCGCGGTAGCCCATCACGGCGCAGACGTGCCCGGCGGCGAGGAAGCCCTGCACGCGGTTCTCCGGGTCGGCGAGGATCGCCTCCATCGCCGGCGGCACCAGCACGTGCGAGGAGAGGATGGAGAAGTTCTGGAGCCCCTTCTGGTGCGCGGCCCAGACGGCCGCCGCGTTGGCCGGCGCGGTCGTCTCGAAGCCGACGGCGAAGAAGACGACCTGCCGCTGCGGGTTCTGCTCCGCGAGCTTGACCGCGTCCAGCGGCGAGTAGACGATGCGCACGTCGCCGCCGGCGGCCTTGACCGCGAGCAGGTCGGTCTCGCTGCCGGGCACGCGCAGCATGTCGCCGAAGGAGGTGAAGATGACCTCCGGCCGGCGCGCGAGCGCCACGGCCCGGTCGATCAGCTCCAGCGGCGTCACGCAGACCGGGCAGCCGGGGCCGTGCACCAGCGTGATCGCGGGCGGCAGCATCTCGTCGATGCCGAACTTCACCAGCGTGTGCGTCTGCCCGCCGCAGATCTCCATCAACGTCCACGGGCGGGTGGTGCGGCGGCGGATCGCCTCGAAGAGCTTGCGGGCCGTCGCCTCGTCGCGGTACTCGTCCACGTAGCGCATCTCGCCCTCCTCTCATTCGGGCTGCGGGATGGCGATCTCGCCCAGCTCCCCCATCTCCTGCAGGTAGGCCAACGTGCGCTCGGCCTCGGCCTCGTCCACCTTGCTGATGGCGAAGCCGACGTGCACCACCACGTAGTCGCCCACCTGCACGCCGGGCACGTAAGCGAGGCAGACGTCCTTGCTGATGCCGCCGAAGCTGACGCGGCCCATCGTCAGGCCGAGCGCGTTCTCGTCCACGCGCACCACCTTGCCAGGCACTCCCAGGCACATGGATCACCCTCCTGGAGATAGGGGAATCGGGATTCGGGGTAGTGGCTGCCGGCTACCGGCTGCCGGCAACCCCGGGGGTTCGCCGGCAGCCGGTAGCCGGTAGCCGGCAGCCACTACCTGCCCCAGAGCGATGCCGCCGTCGTTGGGCGGAACCTGCCGGTGCAGCAGCACCCGGAAGCCGGCGGCCTGTAGCGCCGTGGCGCCGCGCTCGGTGAGCAGCCGGTTCTGGAAGCAGCCGCCAGAGAGCGCCACCCGCGGCTCGCCGACGTGCCGGGCGACCGCGACCATCGCGGCCACCAGCGCGTTGTGGAAGCGCGCGGCCATCGTCGGCGCCGCGGCGCCCCGGCGCTGGTCCGTCAGCAGGGCGTCGAGCAGCTCGCACCAGTCGAGCACGGCGGGGCCGTCGGCGGCAGGCCGGAGGGGCAGGGGATACGCGCCGCGCTCCGCCGCATCGGCGACGAACTCCAGCGCCATCGCGGCCTCGCCCTCGAACGCCGCGCTCTGCCGCAGCCCCAGCAGCGCGGCGACGCCGTCGAAGAGCCGGCCCATGCTGGTCGTCCACGGCGCATGGACCTGGCGGAGCAGCATGGAGCCGAGCAGCCGCCGCTCGGCGGGCAGGCAGGCACGTACGGGCGCCAGGTCGTCGCGCTCCAGCGCCGGCTCGCCCAACAGCTCCCAGAGCAGCGCCAGCGCCACCCGCCGCGGCTCCTTCACCGCCGCGTCGCCGCCGGGCAGGCGGAAGGGCAGCAGGTGCGCGGCGCGGCGGTAGCCGGCGGCGTCGCCGAGCAGGAACTCGCCGCCCCAGATGCTGCCGTCGGGCCGGCCGTGCTCGTCGGCGCCGGCGCCGGTGCCGTCCCAGACGATGCCGAGCGCCGGGCCGGGTTCGCCGTGCTCCGCCAGACAGGCGGCCAGGTGCGCGTGGTGGTGCTGCACGGCGACGCGCGCGACGCCGGCGGGAAGGCCGGGTGCGCGCAGCGCCCACGTCGTGGAAGCATAATCCGGGTGGAGGTCGTGCGCCACGGCGACGGGCGCGGCCTCGTAGAGCCGCAGGAAATCGGCGATCACGCGCTCGAAGGCGCCCAGCGCCTCCGCGCTCTCCAGGTCGCCGACGTGCTGGCTGAGGAAGACCTGCCGGCCGACGCCGAGCGCCACCGTGTTCTTGAGGTGTGCGCCGACGGCCAGGATCGGCGGCACCTCGTCCGCCAGCCGCACGGGCAGCGGCGCGTAGCCGCGCGCGCGGCGCAGCACCTGCGGCGCGCCGCCGAGCAGCCAGGCGACGCTGTCGTCCACGTGCCGCTCGATCGGCCGGTCGTGCACCAGGAAGAGGTCGGCGATGCCGCCCAGGCGCGCCACCGCCTCGCGCTCGTCGGTGCAGATCGGCTCCTCGCTGAGATTGCCGCTCGTCGCTACCAGCGGGAAGCCGGCGGCGCGCAGCAGCAGGTGGTGCAGCGGCGTGTAGGCGAGCATCACGCCGAGCCGGTGGTTCTCCGGCGCCACGCCGGCGGCGAGCGCGGCGTGCGGGCGGCGCTCCAGCAGCACGATCGGCGCTTCCGCCGCGCACAGCAGCGCCTCGGCCTCCGGCGGCACCTCGCAGAGCGCGCGCGCCTGCGCGACGTCGGCGACCATCACGGCCAGCGGCTTGACCGGCCGGCGCTTGCGCCGGCGCAGCCGCTCGACCGCCGTCTCGCTGCGCGCGTCCACCATCAGGTGGAAGCCGCCCAGCCCCTTGGTCGCCAGGATCTCGCCGCGCGCCAGCGCCTGGGCCGCCGCCGCGAGCACCGCCGCCGTACCGCTGAGCGGCAGCGGCTCGCCGGCGGCGCCCCAGAGCGCGAGCTGTGGCCCGCAGACGGGGCAGGCGTTGGGCTGGGCGTGGAAGCGGCGGTCGAGCGGGTGGGTGTACTCGCGCCGGCAGGCCGGGCACATGGGGAAGCCGGCCATGGTGGTGTTCGGCCGGTCGTAGGGCAGCGCACGGACGATGCTGAAGCGCGGGCCGCAGTTGGTGCAGTTGGTGAAGGGATAGCCGTGGCGGCGGTCGGCGGGGTCGAGCAGCTCGCGGCGGCAGTCGTCGCAGGTGGCCGCGTCGGGCAGCACCACCGCCGTGCGGCGGCCGTTACCGTCGCTGGCGCGGATCTCGAAGCCGGCGAGGCCCGCCGGTTCCAGCCAGCTCGCGCTCATCTCGTGGATCGCCGCGCGCGGCGGCAGCTCCGCCTGCAGGCGTGCGGCGAAGCGCTCCAGCCGCGGCCGCTCGCCCTCCACCTCCAGCCGCACGCCCTCCGGCTCGTTCACCACCCAGCCGGCCACGCCCAGCTCCGTCGCCAGCCGGTAGACGAACGGGCGGAAGCCGACGCCCTGCACCGCGCCGCGCACTTCCAGCCGCAGCCGGCGCGGGCCCTCACCCCCGGTGCTGCGCGCCACCCCCTCTCCTGCAATGCGGGAGAGCGGGCCGGGGGGTGAGGGCTGCGGGCCGCCGCTCATGCGCGTCGCTCCCGCCGCGCCTACTCCGGCCCGACCTCGGCCGCGGCGGTCTCCGCCACCGCCGCGGCGAGCGCCTCGTCCGCCGCGCCCGCGCCCAGCCACTGGTGCAGCCAGGCCGTCCACTCCTCCAGCCCCTCGCCGCTGCGGCAGGAGACGATGAAGATCGGAACCTCCGGATTGACCATGCGCACGCCGCGCGCGAAGTACTCGGCGTCGAACGCGAAGACGTCCACCAGATCGGCCTTGTTGAGCAGCACCACGTCCGCCTTCGCGAAGATGCCGGGGTACTTGTACGGCTTGTCGTGCCCCTCGGGCACGCTGCCGATCACCAGCGCGAGGTCGGCGCCGAGCGCGTAGCTGGCGGGGCAGATCAGGTTGCCGACGTTCTCGATGAAGAGCAGGTCGATCTCCTGCAGCGGCAGGTGCGGCAGCGCGGCCTGCACCATCGGCGCGTCGAGGTGGCAGCTCCCGCCGGTGTTGATCTGCACGACCGGGATGTCGTGCGCGGCGATCGTCTCGGCGTCGAGGCTGGAGGCGACGTCGCCCTCGATGACGCCGGGGCGCAGGCCGCGCAGCCGCGCGGCGGTCGCCAGGATCAGCGAGGTCTTGCCGGCGCCCGGCGAGGCCATGACGTTGACGACGCGCACGCCGGCGGCGTCGAAGCGCGAGCGGTTCTCGTCCGCCACGCGGTCATTCGCCTTCAGGATCTCCTTGACCACCGGAACCTTCATCGTCCACCTCGATGCTATCGATGAGGAACTGCTGCCCGCCGCTGACGCGCAGCAGCGGGCTGGCGCAGGCGGGGCAGGCGGGGTCCAGCGGTGGGCGCACGCCGTAGCGGTGGCCGCACTCCAGGCAGGTCGCCTCACCGGGCACGCGCCGGAAGCGCAGCCGCGCGCCCTCGGCGGCGGTCCCGCGGCTGAGCAGGTCGAAATAGAACTGGACGGAGTCGTCTACGATAGTGCTCAGCTCCCCGACCACCAGGTCGACGGCGAGCACGCGGCCGTGGCCGGCCTCGCGCGCCGTCTCCAGCGCGGTCTGCAGCACCGCCTGCGTGGCGCCCAGCTCATGCATGCGCGCGCAGCGGCTCGGGCGGCGTGAGCCACCAGGGGGCGGTCGCGAGCGGCCGCTCGCGCGGCGGGGCGGGGTGGCCGAGGCGCGCCAGCTCGGCGAGCACCGCCAGCACGGCGCGCGGAGCGGCGGCGACGAGCGCGGGCGAGAGCCCGATGCCGGTGCGCACGCACTCCGGGATGGCGCCGACCAGCAGCACCTCGCGCGGCGCGCCGCCCAGCAGCTCCAGCGTCACCAGCGTCTCGGCGAGCCCCGGCTCGTGCGGGTTCAGGCGTGGCGCCGGCGGGCGCGCCAGCAGCTCGGCGCGCCGGTACAGCCGCAGCTCGCCCGGCGCGCCCTCCGCCTGTACGGTGTCCACCACGATGAGCGCCGGCGTGCCCATCAGGTAGGGGACCAGGTCCAACCCCGGCGTGCCCAGGTCGCGCGCCGTCACCTCCGGGCCCAGCGCGTAGCCGGCGTCGAGCGCCTGCACCACGAAGGGGCCGAAGGCATCGTCGCCCATGAGCACGTTGCCGAGACCGATCACTAGGAGGCCTGGCATCGGATTCGGGGGTCGGGGTTCGGGGTGTAGGATTCGGGATTCGGGGAAGAGGCTGCCGGCTGCCGGCTGCCGGCTTCCGGCTTCCGGCAACACGGGGGTTCGCCGGCAGCCGGTAGCCGGTAGCCGGTAGCCGGGAGCTCATCCCCCCGAATCCTGCCGTTCACAACGTCTGCACGCGCGCGTGCTCGCGCCCCTCGGGGTCGAGCGTGTGGATGGCGCAGGCGAGGCACGGGTCGAAGGAGTGCACGGTGCGCAGCACCTCCAGCGGGCGCTCCGGGTCGGCGACCGGGTTGCCGACCAGCGAGGCCTCGTAGGGGCCCATCTGGCCGCGCTCGTCGCGCGGGCCGGCGTTCCAGGTGGAGGGCACCACCGCTTGGTAGTTCTGGATCTTGCCGTCCTCGATCACCACCCAGTGGCTGAGCGTGCCGCGCGGCGCCTCGTGGAAGCCGAAGCCGCGCACCGTCCCCTTCGGGAACTCCGGCGGGTTGAAGACGGAAGTATCGCCCGCGGCGACGTTGTCCGCCAGGAGCTGCCAGTGCTTGTGCGCCAGCTCCGAGAGCACGGCGGCGCGGATGCCGCGCCCCAGGTAGCGCCCGAGCGTGGAGTGCAGCGCCGAGAGCGGGATCTGCGTGCCGGCGAGGCTGCTGGCGCGCGAGACCGCGTCGTCCGTCCACTTGCGGAAGAGCGGGTCGCCGGCGGCGTAGCCGACCAGCACCTGCGCCAGCGGCCCCACCTGCATCGGCTTGCCGTCCAGCCGCGGCGCCTTCACCCAGGAATACTTGCCGTCGTCCTGGAAGTCGGTGTACTTCGGCACCGTCTCCTCCTCCCAGGGGTGGCGGCTCCAGTCGCCGTCGTACCAGGCGTGCGCGATCGACTCCTGCACGTGGTCGCGGAAGTAGGCGTCGCCGAAGCCCGCGATCGGCCGCAGCGTGGCGAGGTCGCCGCCCAGGATCACGCCGCCCGGCAGGTCGAAGCGCGTGGCCTTCGCGTCCAGCGGCAGGTCGGGCACGGCGAGGTAGTTGGTCACGCCGGCGCCGTAGCCCAGCCATTCCGGGTACATGGCGCCGACGGCGATCAGGTCCGGCAGGTAAACCTGCTGCACGAAGGTGGTCACCTCGCCCAGCAGCTCCATCATGCGGTAGAGCTTCTCCATGTTCAGCGCCGCCTGGTTGTCCAGGCTGATGGCGTTGGCCACGCCGCCGACCGCGAGGTTCTGGATGTTGGGCGTCTTGCCGCCCAGGATGCCCACCACCTGGTTGGCCTTCATCTGGTACTCGAGCGCCTGCAGGTAGTGCGCGACCGCCAGCAGGTTCACCTCCGGCGGCAGCTTCATCGCCGGGTGGCCCCAGTAGCCGTTGGCGAAGATGCCGAGCTGGCCGCTGTCCACCAGCTTCTGGATGCGGCCCTTCACCTGCTCCATCTCGCGGGTGCTGTTGCGCGGCCAGGGCGAGAGCTGCTCGGCGAGCTGCGAGGTCTTCCGTGGGTCGGCCTTCAGCGCGCTGGTCACGTCCACCCAGTCCAGCGCGGAGAGGTGGTAGAAGTGGACGATGTGGTCGTGCAGCGCGTGCGCGATCAGGATCAGGTTGCGGATGTACTGCGCGTTGGCCGGCACCTCCAGCTTGAGCGCGTCCTCCACCGCGCGCACGCTGGCGATGGCGTGCACCGTGGTGCAGACGCCGCAGATGCGCTGGGTGAAGACCCAGGCGTCGCGCGGGTCGCGCCCCTGCAGGATCAGCTCGATGCCGCGCCACATCTGCCCGCTGGACCAGGAGCGGCGGACCTGCCCGCCCTCGACCTCCACGTCGATGCGCAGGTGGCCCTCGATGCGCGTGATGGGGTCTACAACGATGCGCGTGCCCATGCTGCCCTCCGCGGTTCGGGGCCAGGGGCGGCGGTGACCCCGGCGAGGATGGGGAATCGCTTGACGACCGCCACGAACACCATGATCTCCATCGCCACCAGCCCCAGCGTGATCAGCGTCTCGGGGATGGCGGGGAAGTAGCGCGAGGGCGCCTGGTAGTTGTAGGCGGTCAGGAAGGTGGAGAAGCGGTACAGCCCGCCGCCGAGCACGATGAGGATGGCGGCGCGGAAGAGGAAGCCGGCGTTCGCGGTGTAGCGCCGCGCCAGCAGCATCGTCATCGCACCGAGCAGCAGCGCCATCTCCAGCGTGAAGAGCAGGCTGTAGAAGTCGCCCGCCAGCACGTAGCCGACGCGACCGCGCAGCACGATGTCCAGCAGGCGGATGCCCAGGTAGAGCGCGATCACCAGCGCCGCCGTCGTGCCGAGCGAGGCCAGCAGCCGGGTGTCGTTCGGCCGGCGGAACGCGGCCGCCGAGACGGTCGACTCCATGACCACGGTGGCGAAGCCCATCGCCAGGCACGAGACCAGGAAGAGCAACGGCAGCAGCGGCGTCTGCCACAGCGGGTGCAGCTTCTGGTCGGCCAGCAGCATCAGACTGCCCAGCGATGACTGGTGCATGGTGGGCAGCAGCAGGCCGAGCGCGATCAGCCACGGCATCGCCGTCTTCAGCGGCGGCAGCGTGCGGCGCGCCAGGCGCTGCAGCGGCCCCGGGTCCCCGCGTGCCCAGCGTTCCAGGAACGAGGGCGAGACCTCGATCCAGAGCACCGCCACGTAGAGCGCGATGCAGAGGCCGACCTCCAGCAGCACCGAGTTCAGGTTCCAGTGCCAGAAGAAGATCGGCACCTTCCAGACGGCCCAGAAGCGGCCGAGGTCCAGCGTGACGCCGATGACGCCGAAGGAGTAGCCGAGCGCGCTGGTCAGCATGGCGGAGCGCACCAGCGGGTGGTAGTGCCCGCGGTTCAGCACGTAGACCAGCAGCGCCATGGCGTAGCCGCCGGTCGCCAGGGCGGTGCCGACGACCACGTCGAAGGCGATCCACAGCCCCCAGGGGTGGGCGTCGGTCATGGCGGTCGCGGGGCCGAGCCCCACGAAGAGCCGCCAGAGCATCATCGCCAGCCCGACGGCCGCCACCGCGCCGAGCGCCAGGTAGAAGCGCGTCAGGATGGGGCCGCCGACGGGTGCGGCGCGCGCGCTCATTCGGCCACCTCCTCCCGGCTCGCCTTCTCGTCCTGCGCCGCCGCCACCCGCTGGTTGCGCCAGACGAAGGCGCCGAGGAAGGCGTAGAGCGCGATCGGCATGGCGAAGCCGCGGTAGAGGGTGTGCTGCACCGTCTCGGCGGTGGCGGGCGCGGGCCGCTCGCCGAGGTCCGGCAGCCCCACCTTCTCGAACGGCACGCCGGCCGGCGAGAGGAAGAGCACCTGCGTGCCGCCGGCGTCGGTCTCACCGAAGATCTTCAGGTAGTAGCGCGTGGGCTCCTCGCGCAGGCGGCGGCGCGCCTCGGCCAGCAGTTCGCGGTAGTTGCCGAAGATCACCGCCGCGCGCGGGCAGACCTCGGTGCACGCCGGCTCCTGGCCCTCCTTCAGCCGGTGCGCGCACATCTCGCACTTGATCAGCCGCGGCGTGGTGCTGCTCCACTCGAACTTGGGCACGCCGAACGGGCAGGCCACCTGGCAGTAGCGGCAGCCGATGCAGCGGTCCTGCTCCCAGGTGACGACGCCGCCCTCGCGCTTCTTGAAGGCGCCCAGCATGCAGGCGCTGGCGCACGCCGGGTCGATGCAGTGGAGGCACTGCGCCTTGAAATACGCCTGCCGCTCGCCGTCGCGGTGCAGACGGATCACCGTCTTGGCGTGCTCCGAGAGGTCGAGCGGGTCGTAGTACATCCCCTCGTCGTCCGGGTATTGCAGCCCGTTGGCGTCGCGGCAGGCCACCATGCACGCCTTGCAGCCGATGCAGAGCGTGGCGTCGTAGAGCATGCCGACGGCGTCGGGCGGGGCCTCCTTGCGCGGGCGGGCGCTCGCCGCGGTGGGCGCGGCGGCCACCGCCGCCGCCCCACCGGCGAGCACCCGCAGCGCGGTGCGCCGGTCGAGTGCCATCTCACACCTCCTTTCCTGCGGGCCCCGCCGTCTCGCGCGGCGCCTCGGCCGGTGCGCTCGGCGCCGCGGGCTTCTCCGCGGCGGCGAACTTCAGCGAGGCCGCGATGCCCGCGCCGATGGCGCCGCCGACCAGCGTGCCGACCACGCCCGTCGCCCAGGGGCTGACGCGCTCGCCCTCCGGGCGCACCGGCGCGTAGGTCGTCGGCGGCGTGGTCTGCGCGATCGGCAGGTTGGTGTGCATCGGCACACTGAAGGCGATGCCCGGCATCGTGCAGCCGAAGCAGGGGTGGCCGATGCCGATCGGCCAGGCGCCGGGCACCTCGCAGAACGGCTGCAGCGAGCAGTTGGCGTAGGTCTGCGGGCCCTTGCAGCCCAGCTTGTAGAGGCACCAGCCGGCGCGGTGGCCCTCGTCGCCGAACTGCTGCGCGAAGCGGCCGGCGTCGAAGTGCGGGCGGCGCGGGCAGTCTTCGTGGATGGTGCGGCCGTAGGCGAACTGCGGGCGGCCCTGGTCGTCGAGCGCCGGCAGCGTGCCGAAGCTGGCGTACTGCAGCACCACGCCCAGCAGGTTGTAGGGGTTGGCCGGGCAGCCCGGCAGCGAGACCACGGCCTTGGCGGGCAGCACCTGCTTCACGCCCTGCGCGCCGGTCGGGTCCGGATCGGAGGAGGGGATGCCGCCCCAGGCGGCGCAACTGCCGATGGCGATGATCGCGCCCGCCTGCTCGGAGCACTCGCGCACCAGTTGCAGCGCCGTCTTGCCGCCGACCTTGCAGTAGATGCCGTCGTCCTTGGTGGGGATCGCGCCCTCGACGACCAGCACGTACTTGCCGGCGTGCTCGCGCATCGCCGCCTCGCGCGCGGCCTCGGCCTGGTGGCCGGCGGCGGCGGAGAGCGCCTCGTGGTAGTCCAGCGAGATGAGGTCCAGGATCAGCTCGTCGAGCGCGGGGTGCGAGGTGCGCAGCAGGCTCTCGGTGCAGCCGGTGCACTCCTGGAAGGAGAGCCAGATGACCGAGGGCTTCTTGCCCGCGAGCACCGCGCGCTCGATCGCCGCCGCCGCCGAGGCCGGCAGCCCCACCGCCGCGGCGGCCAGCAGACACGTCCGGCGGAGGAACTCCCGGCGCCCGATGCCGCGGCGCGCGCCGCCGCTCTCCGACACCAAAGGTAGCAGCATGCGACCTCCTCCTCGCGAGAGGCCCGTCGGGCCGGAGTCCACGGAGCGGGAGCGGCCTGCGCGGGCCAGGGTGAGCGCGGATGTGCCAGGCGCAACAGAGGGATGCCGTGCGGGAGCGCGGGGTGCCTGCGGGGCAGGGCGGGCGACGGGAGGGGAGGGCCCGTCCGGCGCCGGCTCGGCGAGGTGGCTCGTCGGGTCGGATCCTCCGCCTGGAGAATGAACGTTCGACCGCACGCGCGCCGCGGGGAGGATTCCGCGAGTTGTGTAGGGGAACGCCTGATATGCGGACGCCCGGCCGACCCACCACGGCTGTGGGGCCGGCGCTGTCGGACGAGGGCGAACCGGGCGGAGGGCGCGGGAGGAGCAGGGAGGAGCGGGGGGAGCAGGGCGGGTGCCCTGCTCCCCCCGCGGGGCTACGCCGTCAGGTCGTGGTCCAGCCGGTTGGCCCGGGCACGGCGTGTCGCCGCGTCCAGGTGCTGCGCCCCCGGCTCGTAGGCCGCGGCCTGCCGCTCGATCAGCTCCAGCACGTGTGGCTTCAGGTCCTTGCCACGGAAGTGCTCCAGCATGCGCCGTGCGGTGCGCGCGGCCAGCTCCTCGTCGCCGCGCGCCTCCTGCACGTCGGCCAGGGTGCGCATCGCCAGGTTCAGCGAGATGTTGCCGAGCCCCTGCCCGGCCTCCGACGCCGTGACCACGGCGTTGAGGTCCGTGGCGGCCTCGGTGTAGTCCGGCGCGCGCGCCTCGACCTTGCCGTCCGGGGTGATCGTCTTGAACTCGCGCGCGGCGTTGACGCCGCGCACCAGGTGGCCGTACACCGCGAGTGGGTGGTCGCCGTGCTCCTCGACCAGGTGGTCGAGCGCCTCGTTGCCGCGGCTCAGGAAGCGCGAGTCCGAGCCCAGCAGGTAGAAGAGCTGGCCCTGCTCCTCGCCGAGCAGCAGCTCGGCGACCTCGTCGTCCTCGCGGTCCAGCGGTGAGCGCACGCGCAGCGCGAAGGTGTTGGAGACGACGCGCGAGTCGTCCGGCGCATGGTAGACGGCACGCAGCTCGTAGCGCCCGGGCGCGTCGAAGTACAGGCCGTCCTTGCCGTAGCCGAGGTAGGCACTCTCGTAGACGGACGGCTGGCCCGCGCCCAGCCGCACCATCGCCGGCAGGATGCACTGCTCCAGCATCGGGCGGTACATCGTCACGCGGCCGCTCGGGTGGCGGATGGCCACCTGCACGTAGCCGTAGTCGGGGTGCAGGTTGGCGTGCACCTCGCGGCCGCGCAGGTCGGTGGTCTCCAGCTTGAACTCCAGGTCGACGGGCTCGCCGAGCTGGTAGCTGGTGCGCCCGCGCAGCTCCAGCCGCAGGCCGGAGTAGTCCTCCACCGGCTCGGCGAACTGCTCCGGGTGCTCCAGTGCCGCGCCGGTGCCGAAGGGGTTGCCGCCCATGACGATGTTGTTGCGGAAGGCATGGCGCATGTGCACCAGCTCCGGGTCGTCGAACTGGAAGGGGAAGGTGTTCCAGAACGCCGCCTCGCCGCCGGGGAAGCCCCAGGGGTAGTTCATCCAGGAGAGCGCATTGAGCCGGTTGGGCTGCGGCGGGTTCATGTACTGCTTGTGGAAGCTGTGGAAGAGGTTGAAGCAGTGCCCCAGCTCGTGTACGCAGACGTAGAGCTGGCTGCGCTGCCGCGCCGCCGCGGCGCCGCCGACGCCCGCGTAGAACACCGCGCAGCCCTGCCGCTGCGGCCCCTGCTGGTCGAACATGATGCCGAGCAGGCCGGGGCCGTTGTCGTGCAACTGCGCGTGCAGCAGCCAGACCTTCCACTGCGGCACGTTCTGCCAGAGGCTGAAGTTGGCCTGCATGGCATGGTGCAGCTCGGCGTTGCTCCAACTCGCGCCGTATGGCCCCAGGGGCACGACGTTGCGCACCCCGGCCGACTGCATCTGGATGCCGGCCTCCGCGTAGGCGCCGGCCACGCTGAGCGCGCGCGCCGGCGGCGGTGCCGGCAGCGAGCCGGTGTGGTAGGTGTTGAACGGCGTGACGCCCGGCACGCAGTCCTCCTCGATCTGCACCGTGCGGTAGAAGGCGGAGACGAAGGGGCAGGTGTAGCTCGCGCCCGGCGCGCCACCGACCGTCAGGAACTGCACCGCCGCCGTGCCCGGCGGGTTGAAGATGGTGTTGCGCGGGATGGTCACGCGCACGCGCGGGAAGCCGGCCGCCCAGGTGAAGACGCCGATGCCGTCGATCGTCGCCGTGGTCGCCCCGATGCTGATCGCCGGCGCGTGCACGATGAAGGAGCCGAAGTAGTTGAGCGTCGCGCCCGACTGCACGTAGAAGTCGCCGCTGACGCGGCGCAGCGGGCGACGGGCATCCACGTCCACGCGCAGCTCCAGTTGCACGCCACCGGCGCTGCGGTAGCGGCCGCTGACCTTGCGGCGCACCAGGACGGGCACCGGCTGCGGCGCCGGCACGATCGGCTGCGCCGGCAGTAGCGCGCTCACCTCCTCCGGCGGCGCCTCCACGATCCGCCCGACCTGGATGCGCATCGGCGCGGCAGGAACGGCTTCGGCCTCCACGGCGCCGCCGTCGGCGAGCGCCTGGGCCACGTCTTCGAGGCTGTATTCCACGTCCGCCGCGAGGGCGGCGTCGCCCGGAACCAGCGTGGGATCGATGGTGGACATGCGGGCTCCCCTCTCTGTTGGGGTGCAGAATGGATGCGATCGGGGATTACGTTTCTAGGGGGGAGGCGCCTCCGCGTCAGGGATGAAGGGGCGGGCCAGGCACGGCCGTCGCCCCGGGCGGGCCTCAGAAGTAGCGGAACGGCTCCGCGACCACCTGGTGCTTCACCTCGCCGTTCGGCTCCACCCAGATGCCCACGTGCGTCGCGCCGGTGACGGTGGCGGTCAGCGCGTGGGCGATGCCGCGTCGGGGCAGCTCCAGCTCGATGCGGGCGGGCCCGGAGGGCACCGTCAGCTCGGCGGTGTCCGCCAGACCGACGGAGTAGTCGGTGCGGAGCGCCTCCGTGTGGAGCCGTTCTTCGCCGTTGACGCGCAGGATCGCCGGGCCGCCGTCGAAGCCGGCTTGCAGGTCTACTCGCAGGGTCGGCATGCGGAGGGCTCCGGGGAGGGCAGGGGTGAGGGGATGCCGGTGGGCACCGTCATCTGTTCTCAGCTTCAAGTGCGGCAACACCTTCCATTGTTCGGGCCCGCGGGCGCGCCTATACTGTCGGAGCGCCGCCCCGCACGGCTCGCGACCCGCTGGACCTCTCACTATGGATCGGCGCGCGAAGCGCCGTCCACCCCCAATTCTGGGCCGCCGCTCCCCGAACTTTGTGCCATGCTCGTCGTCGTGGTCCGTTCGCGCGCACTGCACCTGCTGGCCTCCCGGGCCGGGGAGGCGGCGCGGCTGCCGGTGCGCAGCGCCGCGGCGGGCGAGCCGGCTGCTCACCTGCGGGCGCTGCTCGGCGAGCGGGGCCTGCTGATCCACGACTTCGCCCCGGACGCGCTGCGCTCCATCGCCTGGCTGGAGCACGCCTGCGCGGCCGGCACGCCCTTCCCGGTCTTCGCGCTGCTGGAGACGCCCGCCACCCCCGTGCTGGACCGGTTGGTGCGCGCGGCGCGGCGGGTCCCGCTGGCGGGCATGGCGCTGGCCGCGGAGGAGACGCCGCACGCGCTGGCCGAGCGCCTGTGCGAGGCGCTGGAGTTCGGCGGGCAGCGGGCGCTGCTGGAGCTGATCGTCGTCGCCTGGCGGCTGGACCCGCTGCTCGCGTCCGTCGCCGAACGGGCGCTCTCGGCCGAGCGCCCGCACGCCACGCTCAGCGGTGCGCTGCGCGACTGCGGCGTGGGGCGCAAGCGCTTCGTACGCCACGCGCGGGAGCGCGGCTTCGCCATCCCGCGGCGCTTCCTGCACGGCCTGCGGGTGCTGCAGGGCGCGGCGCTGCTGCAGCAGGGCTACACTACGCGCCAGGTGGCCGCGCGGCTCGGCTACGGCTCGCTGGACACGCTGCGCCACCACTTCCGCGAGATGCTCGGGCTGAGCCCCTCCGGCGCGCGGCGCCAGCCGCTCCCGCTCCTGGCGCAGCGCGTCGTCACCCACCGGGTGGACTGAACGGAAGCAGGGGCCAGGGGTCGGGGGTCAGGGGTCAGGGAAACGGCGGCGCCGCTTCGGCTAGCGCGGCGCGCCGGTCGCGGCCAGCCCCAGCGGCCGGCCGTCGGCGTCGACGAAGCGCAGCTCGCCCAGGCCGAGCTTGCGGATCGGCGCCTCGATCTTGGCGCGGTCGCCCACCACCACCCACACCAAGTGCTCGGGCTGGATGCGGCCGGCGGCGGCGCGCTGCACGTCCGCGGGCGAGACGGCGCGGACGCGCTCGGCGTAGGTGCGCCAGTAGTCGTCCGGCAGGCCGAAGCGCACCTGCTCGCCCACCGATTGCGCCACCGCGCCGATCGTCTCCCAGCGGCCCGGCAGGCTCAGTGTCAGGTTGTCGCGCGCCATCGCCAGCTCCTGCGCGCTCGCGGGCCGCGCGCCGCGCAGGTCCCGCAGCTCGCGCAGCAGCTCGGTCATCGACTCGGCGGTCTTGTCGCTCTGCACCGGCGCGTAGGCGATGAACGGGCGCTGGCCGCGGGCGGGCCAGGCGAAGCTCGCCGCGCCGTAGCTCCAGTGCTTGTCCTCGCGCAGGTTCATGTTGATGCGCGAGGTGAACATGCCGCCCAGCAGGTTGTTCATCACCTCCAGCGCCGTCTCGTCCGGGTTGGCCCGCGGCGGAAAGAGCTGCCCGGCGAAGATGACGGACTGTTCGGAGCCGGGGCGGTCCACCAGGTAGACGGCGGGCCGCGGCGGCTCGACCGTGGCCACCGGCTTCGCCGGCACCTCGCCCGGGCGCCAGTCGCGGAAGAGGCGCTCCAGGCGAGGCCGCAGCTCGTCCATGCCGATGTCGCCGGCGACGACCAGCCGGGCGTGGTTGGGGCGGAACCAAGCGCGGTGGAAGGCTTCCAGCTCCTCGCGGCGGATCGCCTGCACCGACGCCTCCGTGCCCGAGCCGGTGAGCGGGTTGCCGTAGGCATGCCCCGGGCCGTAGAGCAGCGGCGGCAGCACCCGCAGCGCCATCTGCACCGGGGTGACCTTCTCGCGCTGGATGCGCGCGAGCTGCTCCTTGCGCAGCCGCTCGAAGTCGGTGGCCGGGAAGGCGGGGTTGAGGATGACGTCGGCGAAGAGCTCCAGCGCGGGGTCGAGCTGCTCCTGGAGCGCCGAGAGGTTGACGTACGAGGCGTCGAGGTCGGAGCCGGTGTTGAGGCGCGCGCCGAGCAGGGCCAGCTCTTCGCTGATCTGCAGCGCGTTGCGCCGGCGCGTGCCCTCGTCGAGCATGTCCATCGCCAGGCTGGCGACGCCGGGCGTGCCGCGCGGGTCGGCCGCGTAGCCCGCGTCGAGCACGAGGCTGAAGCTCACCAGCGGCACGGTGCGCCGCTCGGCGAGCACTACCTCCATCCCGTTGGAGAGGCGAGCGCGCTGCAGCGCGGGGAACTCGGGCGCCGGCGGCTCGCCGGCCTGCGGCAGCCGGGTGCGGTCCACGTCGCTGCCCTGGGCGGCGTACTGCGCGAAGGGGAGCACCTCCAGCACGAAGACGCCGTCCGCGAGCCAGCGCCGCGCGGCGGCCTGCACCTCGGCGGGCGTGGCGCGCCGCAGGCGCTCCTGGCTCACCTTGTAGAAGTCCGGCCGCCCAGCGTAGACCTCGCTCTGGGCCAGCAAATCGGACTTGCCGCCGAAGCCGCCGATGCGCTCCACGCCGCGCAGGAAGGCGGAGCGCCGGTTGGTCTTCACACGCTCCAGCTCCGCCGCCGTCGGGCCCTGCGCCAGGAAACGCGCCATCTCCTCGTCCACCGCCTTCTCCAGCGCCTTCAGCTCCTGCCCCGGCCGTGCGGTGGCCCAGAGGAAGAATTGCCCGCCGATCTCGCGCAGGTAGGGGAAGACGGCAATGTCGGTGGCGAGCTGGTCGTCGTAGACCAGGCGCTTGTAGAGCCGCGAGGTCTTGCCGCTGCCCAGCACCTCCGCCGCGAGGCTGAGGTGGTCGGCCTCGGCCGAGCCCCACTTGGGGACGTTCCACACCTTGTAGAGGCGCGCCTGCGGCACGCGGTCCTCCATCTGCTGGCGCTGCTCGCCACTGCGCGGCGCGATCCAGACGTCGTGCTTGCTGATCGGCGGGCCCGGCGGAATGCTGCCGAAGTATTGCTCCACCTTGCGCCGCGCGCTCTCGGCGTCGATGTCACCCGCGATCACCAGGACGGCGTTGTTGGGGCCGTAGTAGCCGCGGAACCACTCGTGCACGTCCGCGAGCGAGGCCGCGTCCAGGTCTTCCATCGAGCCGATCACCGACCACGAATACGGGTGGCCCTTCGGGTAGGTGGCCTCGAAGATGGCGTTGAACGCCCGCCCGTACGGCTGGTTCTCGCCCTGGCGCTTCTCGTTCTGCACCACCCCGCGCTGCTCGTCGAGCCGCGCCTGGTCGATGGCGCCGAGCAGGTGGCCCATCCGGTCGGACTCCATCCAGAGGACGACGTCGAGCGCGGACTTGGGCACGTTCTGGAAGTAGTTGGTGCGGTCGGAGTCGGTGGTGCCGTTGAGGTCGGTGGCGCCCAGGCGCTCCAGCACCCGGAAGTAGTCTTGGTTGTGGTTCTCCGAGCCGTTGAACATCAGGTGCTCGAAGAGGTGCGCGAAGCCCGTCTTGCCCGGCTTCTCGTTCTTCGAGCCGACGTGGTACCACAGGTTCACCGCGACGATGGGGGCCTTGCGGTCCTCGTGGACGATGAGCGTCAGGCCGTTGGAGAGGACGAACCGCTGGAAGGGGATCTCGACCTCGGGCGCGGCTTGCGCGAGGGCGCGGGCGGGCGCGAGGACGAGGGCGAGGCTGAGCGCCCTGGCCAGCAGGCGCCTCCGGCGGATGGGGCTCATGGGGCTCCGGTGGTTCGGGTGAGCCAGCGAGGGGGACCGGTCGGTCCCCCGGGGGGAGGGTACGGCACGCCTGGCAACGCCGCTGCTGGCGGGCGGCGCGCCGGCGGCGGACAGCTCGGGGAGGCGGGCCCGTACGCCAGGGACACCCGCCTCCCCGCGGCCTCAGGGCAGGGACACCTCCGAGTGCAGCTCCGCGAAGACTGCCTCCACGCCGCGCTCCATGCGCCGCGGGATGGCGCGTTCGTAGACGGCGGCGAGCTGCGCGACGGGCGCCGCCAGCACCGCGCCCGCCGCGGCGACGCGGAAGGTGCCGCCCGGCACGCCGACGACACCGACCTGCGCGGCCGGCACACCGTGCTCCGCCGCCAGCGCCAGCAGTGCATCCACGCTCTCCGGCGCGCAGGAGACGACGACGCGGCTCGCCGCCTCGCCGAAGAGCAGCGCGTTCAGCGGCAGCTCGTCGCGCAGCTCCACCTCCATGCCGAACGGGCGCTCGCCGCCGGCGAAGGCGCTCTCGGCCAGCGCCACCGCCAGCCCGCCCTCGGCGCAGTCGTGCGCCGAGCGCACCAGCCCGGCGCGGATGGCGGCGAGCAGGCAGCGCTGCAGCGCGCGCTCGGCGGCGAGGTCCAGCGCGGGCGCGTCGCCGGCGACGCGCCCGTGGATCACCTTCAGGTACTCGCTGCCGCCCAGCTCGGCGGTGTTGCGGCCGAGCAGCACGATGGCGTCGCCCTCCGCCTTGAAGCCGGCGGTGGTGACGTGCGCCAGGTCCTCCACCACGCCGACCATGCCGATGGTGGGCGTGGGGTAGATGGCGCCGCGCGGGTTCTCGTTGTAGAGCGAGACGTTGCCGCCCGTGACCGGCGTCTCCAGCGCGCGGCAGGCCGCGGCGATGCCGGCGACCGCCTCGGCGAGCTGGTGGTAGGCCTCGGGCTTCAGCGGGTTGCCGAAGTTGAGGTTGTCGGTGACCGCGCGCGGCAGCGCGCCGCTGCACGCCAGGTTGCGCGCCGCTTCCGCCACGGCGAGGGCGCCGCCGCGCCGCGGGTTGAGGTAGACGTAGCGCCCGTTGCAGTCGACGGTGGCGGCGATGGCGCGGCCCGTCCCGCGCAGCCGCAGCACCGCGGCGTCGGAGCCGGGGCCGACGACGGTGTTCGTGCGCACGGTGCTGTCGTACTGCTCGTAGACCCAGCGCTTGCTGGCGATGCTGGGCGCGTCCAGCAGGCGCTCCAGCGTCCAGGCCGGGTCCGCCTCCTCGGGCAGCGGCGCGAGCGAGAGCGGGTCAAAGGCGCGCAGCTCCGCGAGCTCCGGCGCCTCGCGGCCCGCGCGCGTGTAGCTGGGGCACGCGCCGACCAGCGGCTCGCCGGGGATGTCCACCACCACCTGGCCGTGCTCGCGCACCACGTAGCGGCCGGTGTCCGTGACCTGGCCGATGACCTCGGCGTCCAGGTCCCACCGCCCCAGGATGCGGCGCACCTCGTCCTCGCGGCCGCGCTTCGCCACCACCAGCATGCGCTCCTGCGTCTCCGAGAGCAGGATCTCGTAGGGCGTCATCCCGCGCTCGCGCAGCGGCATGCGCGTGATCTCGAGGTCCACGCCGGTGCCGCCGCGTGCCGCCATCTCGGTGCTGGAGGAGACCAGCCCGGCGGCGCCCATGTCCTGGATGCCGACGATGTGGCCGGAGCGGATCAGCTCCAGGCTGGCCTCCAGCAGCAGCTTCTCGGTGAATGGGTCGCCGACCTGCACCTGCGGGCGCTTCGCCTCGCTCTCCTCCGACAGCTCGGCGCTGGCGAAGGTGGCGCCGTGGATGCCGTCGCGGCCGGTCTTGCTGCCCACGGCCATGATCGGGTTGCCGACGCCTTCGGCGACGCCCTTGATCAGCTCGTCCTGCCGCAGCAACCCGATGGCCATGGCGTTGACCAGCGGGTTGCCCTCGTAGGCCGCGTCGAAGTAGACCTCGCCGCCGACGGTGGGGATGCCCACGCAGTTGCCGTAGTCGCCGATGCCCTTGACGACACCGGCGAAGAGGTAGCGCACGCGCTCGGCGCCGGGCCCGTCCAGCTCGCCGAAGCGCAGCGAGTCCAGCACGGCGATGGGGCGCGCGCCCATGGTGAAGACGTCGCGCAGGATGCCGCCCACGCCGGTCGCCGCGCCCTGGTACGGCTCCACCGCCGAGGGGTGGTTGTGCGATTCGATCTTGAACGCCACCGCCCAGCCGTCGCCGACGTCGATGACGCCCGCGTTCTCGCCCGGGCCCTGCAGCACCCAGGGCGCCTGCGTGGGCAGCGTCTTCAGCAGCGGGCGGCTGTTCTTGTAGCCGCAGTGCTCGCTCCACATCGCGCTGAAGACGCCCAGCTCGGTGAACGTCGGCTCGCGGCCGAGGATCTCCAGGATCAGCCGGTACTCGTCCGCGGAGAGGCCGTGCTCCGCGACGAGCGCCGGGGAGATCGGCGGGTCGCCCGCGCGCGGCTGCACGCGGTCGGTCGCGGCGGTCGGCGTGTTCATCGCGCCACCGCCGCGCTCAGGTGCTCGGCGAGCGAGCGGAAGAGGCCGCGCCCGTCGGCGGAGCCGAGCAGCGCGTCCACCGCGCGCTCGGGGTGCGGCATCATGCCCAGCACGTTGCCCGCGGCGTTGACGATGCCCGCGACGTTGCGCGCCGAGCCGTTGGGGTTGGCGGCGGGCGTCGGCTCGCCGCGCTCGTCCACGTAGCGGAAGAGCACGCGGCCCTCGCGCTCCAGCGCGTCGAGCGTGGCGTCGTCGGCGGCGTAGCAGCCCTCGCCATGCGCGATCGGCACGCGCAGCAGCTCGCCCTCGGCGTAGGCCGAGGTGAACGGCGGCACGCTGCGCTCCACCCGCAGCCGCACCGGGCGCGAGAGGAAGCGCAGCCCGCGGTTGCGCACCAGCGCGCCGGGCAGCAGCCCGCTCTCGCAGAGGATCTGGAAGCCGTTGCAGATGCCGGCCACCACGCCGCCCTCGGCGGCGAACGCCTTCACCTCGCGCAGGATGGGGCTGTGCGCGGCGATGGCGCCGGCGCGCAGGTAGTCGCCGTACGAGAAGCCGCCGGGCAGGAAGACGGCGTCCACGCCCTGCAGGTCGTGCTCCTTGTGCCACAGGAAGACGGCCTCCGCCTGCATCGCCGTCTGCACCGCCTTGTAGCAGTCGTAGTCGCAGTTGGAGCCGGGGAAGGTGACGACGCCGATCCTCACGCCGCGCTCTCCGCGCTCGCGTGGACCTCGATCAGGTAGTCCTCCGTGACCGGGTTGGCCAGCAGTTGCCGGCACATCGCCTCCGCGCTCGCGCGCGCGGCGCCCTCCGACTCGGCGGGCACGCTGAGGCTGATGACGCGGCCGACGTGGACGTCGTCGACGCCCTCGAAGCCGAGCGCGGCCAGCGCGCCCGCGACGGCCTTGCCCTGCGGGTCCAGAATCCCGACGCGCGGCATCACGCGCACGTCCACTCGATATGCCTTCACGGGCCCTCGTCGTTGCGGGGGGTACGGGGGCCGCGGCGCAGGCGCGGGCGCGGCCGGATCTCCTCGTAGTCCAGCTCGCGCACCTCGCCCTCGGCGTCGTCCTCCTCGTCGAGCAGCGGGTCGCGCTCCGGCAGCCGCTCCAGGAAGCCGAGCACCACGGTGCGCAGCAGCCCGTAGGCGATGTAGGTGATCGCCATGCCGAAGAAAAAGTACGCCGGCACGGTGAACGCCGCCACCACCGAGGCGATCGCCAGCCCGAACGCCAGTCGCCCGCCCCAGGTGCGCACCGAGAAGCGCGGCACCACGGCGTAGAGCACATGGCTGACCATCAGCGCCGCCACCAGCAGCGTCAGCCAGGCGGCGAGCTGCGGCACGTTGAGGTGGCCGAGGTAGCGCTGGAACAGCTCCGTCTGCGTGAACGCGTAGTACGTCGAGAGCGTCACGCCGGCGGTCGGCGAGGGCAGGCCGTGGAATGCGGCCTTCGCCGTGCCGGCCTGCTCCACGTTGAAGCGCGCCAGCCGGAAGATCGCGGCGGTGATGTAGATGAACGACAGCACCCAGCCCCAGGGCCCGTCCTTCAGGAAGATGAAGTAGACGACGAGCGCGGGCGCGACGCCAAAGCTGATGGCATCGACCAGCGAGTCGAGCTGCTCGCCGAACTCGCTGCCGGTGCGGGTGAAGCGCGCGATGCGGCCGTCGAAGAGGTCGGCGAACGCGGCGGCGACGATCAGCCAGCCGGCCTGGACGTACTCGCCGCGCGAGGCCGAGACGATCGCCCAAACGCCCAGGAAGAGGTTGCCCAGCGTGAAGGCGCTGGGCAGGATCACCACCCCGCGCCGCAGCCCGCGGCGCGGCAGCGGGAGCTGTGGGTCGGGCGTACTCATACGGCCTCCGGCGCGTGCAGCGGAAAATCGTCCAGCGCCACGCCGGTCAGCCGGCGGAAGACCTCCTGGTAGCGGCGCGAGGTCTCCTGCACGACGGCGTCCGGCAGGTCGGGGCCGGGCGGCTGCTTGTTCCACTCGCCGCGCCGGGCGCGCTCCTCCAGCCAGTCGCGCAGCGGCTGCTTGTCGAAGGAGGGCTGTGCATGGCCCGGCTCGTACTGGTCGGCGGGCCAGAAGCGCGAGGAGTCGGGCGTCAGCACCTCGTCCATCACGCGGACGGTGCCGTCCGCGTCGCGGCCGAACTCGAACTTGGTGTCGGCCACCAGGATGCCCACGCGCTCGGCCAGCTCGCGGCCGCGGGTGTAGAGCGCCAGGCTGGCGTCGCGCAGCCGCGTGGCCTCCGCGGCACCGAGCAGGCGCTCGGCCTCGGCGAAGGGGATGTTCTCGTCGTGTCCCTGCTCGGCCTTCGTCGCGGGCGAGAAGACCGGCGGCTCCAGCCGCGCGCTCTCCACCAGCCCCGGCGGCAGCGGCTCGCCGGCCAGCGTGCCGCGCTCGCGGTACTCCTGCCACGCCGAGCCCGCCAGGTAGCCGCGCACCACGCACTCCACCGGGAACGGCTGCAGCCGGCGCACCAGCATGGCGCGCCGCGCCCAGTTGGCGCGGCTCTCGGCGAGCTGCGGGTAGCGCGCGGCGATCGCGTCCGGATCGACGGAGAGGAAGTGGTTGGGCACCACGTCGGCGGTGCGCGCGAACCACCAGGCGGAGATCAGCGTCAGCACCTCGCCCTTGCGCGGCACCGGCTGCGGCAGCACCACGTCGAAGGCGCTGACGCGGTCGGTCGCCACCATCAGCAGCGCATCGCCGAGGTCGTAGACGTCGCGGACCTTGCCGCGCCGCAGCAGCGGAAGCGGAAGCTCCGTGCGGGTAATGGTTTGCATCGGGCCGTCATCGGTTCGGTGTCGGGGCGGGCATCGCCGACAAGCTACGGCCGGGGTGGGCGCACGGGCAAGCGAGGCCTGTGCCAACGCGGGCGTCTGAAGCCGCGGCTACGACGACACGAAGCCCGCCTGCGCGGGCTGGTCTGCTCATGGCAGATACCAGCCCGCGCAGGCGGGCTGGCGCTGCACGCTTCGCGTGCAACCGGACCACCCGTGCAGGTCCAGCCGCGGCTGGCGCCGTATTCCGCACTACAGCGCGTACACGGCTGTCAGCTTCGCCTCCAGGTAGCGCAGCAGCGGCTCCGGCGAGAGCGGCTCGCCGGTCGCACGGCGGCACAGCTCGGCGGCGGGGTAGCGGCGGCCGTGGCGGTGGACGTTCTCGCGCAGCCAGCCGAGCAGCGGCGCGAACTCGCCCGCGCGCAGCTGCGCCTGCACGTCCGGCAGCGCGCGCGCGACCGCCTCCCAGAGCTGCGCCGCGTAGAGGTTGCCCAGCGTGTAGGTGGGGAAGTAGCCGACGGCGCCCATCGCCCAGTGGATGTCTTGCAGCGCGCCGCGGCGGTCGTCCGGCACCGCGAGCCCGAGGTCGGCGCCGACGCGCTCGCTCCAGGCGCCCGGCAGCTCCGCGACCGGCAGCTCGCCGGCGAGCAGCGCGCGCTCCAGGTCGAAGCGCAGCATGACGTGCAGGTTGTACGTCGCCTCGTCGCTGTCCACGCGGATGAGGTTCGGCTGCACGCGATTGACGGCGCGGTAGACGGCGCCCGGCGTGAGGTGCGCGAGCGACGCGCCACAGACCTGCTGCGCGATGGGCAGCGCCCACTCCCAGAAGGCATGCGAGCGGCCGACCAGGTTCTCCCACAGCCGGCTCTGGCTCTCGTGGATGCCGAGGCTCGCCGCCTCCGCCAGCGGCTGCCCGCGCCGCTCGGCTTTCGGCAGGCCCTGCTCGTAGAGGCCGTGCCCCATCTCGTGCAGCGTGGAGCTGAGCGCGTCGAAGGCCGCGTCCTCGCGGTAGCGCGTGGTCAGCCGCGTGTCGCCGGGCGCCAGCCCCTCGCAGAACGGGTGCGTCGAGACGTCCAGGCGGCCGGCGTTCAGGTCGAAGCCGATGGCGCTGAGCACGCGCCGGCCGAGCGCCTCCTGCGCGGCGACCGGCACGCGAAGGCCGGCGAGCACGTCGGCCGGCGGGTTCGGCGCGTCCATCACCCGCGCGATCAGCGGCACCAGCCGCGCGCGCAGCTCCGAGAACACGCGCTCCAGCTCCGCGCTGCGCGCGCCGGGCTCGTACTCGTCGAGCAGCGCGTCGTAGAGCGTACCGCCGGCGGGTGCGCCGTAGCACTCCGCCTTGGCGCGCGTGAGGTCGCGCACCTTCTGCAGCCAGGGCGCGAAGGCGGCGAAGTCGCTGCGCTCGCGCGCGTCCTTCCACGCCTCCAGCGCCAGCGAGGTCGTCTCGGAGAACTCGCGCACCAGCGTGCTGGGCAGCCTCGTCAGCCGCTCGTGGTCACGGCGCAGCTCGCGCAGGTTGGCCGTCGCCTCGTCGTCCTGCGCCAGCTCGGGGTCCGCCTCGCAGGCGGCCAGCAGCTCGGCGAAGCGCTCGCAGGTGCGGCGCTGGTGGATCAGCCCGGCCAGCAGCGCGAGCTGCTCCGCGCGGCCGGCGGCGGCGGCCGGCGGCATCATCGTCTCCTGGTCCCAGGCGAGCAGCGCCTGCGCGGAGGCGAGCGCGGCGATCTCGCGCAGCTCGGCGAGCAACTGGTCGTAGGCAGTCATCGGTCCGGGGGTCGGCTGTGGGTTCAGGGTCCGTGGTGTCGATCTTCCGGGGGCATGAAGCCCCCGGCAGTCAACCCCTCGCCCTGCCGGGCGAACGGCACATCCCGCGTCTGCGCGGGGTTCCGCCCGCGAGGGCCGGGTGCGACCGCCGGGGGCTTCACGGCCCGGCGGCCGCTACACGCTCAGCTCCGGCGCGGCGCCGCCCAGCTCCGCCGCGTGGCGCTGCAGCACGGGCTCCACCCACTCGGCCAGGAACTCGTCCACCTGCTGCGGCGCGCGGCCGACGTAGAGCTCCGGGCGCAGGTCGTCCTCCAGCTCCTCGCGGGTGACGCCGAAGGCGGGGTCTGCGGCGATGCGCTCCAGCAGGTCGTTGGGCAGCCCTTCGCGCTTGATGCGCTCGCCGGCGGCGAGCGCGTGCCGGCGTACCCGTTCGTGCAGCTCCTGGCGGTCGCCGCCCTGCTTCACCGCGCGCATCATCAGGTTCTCCGTCGCCAGGAACGGCAGCTCCTCGGCCAGGTGCCGGCGGATCATCTCGGGATGCACTACCAGCCCGCCGGCGACGTTGTGCAGGATGAGCAGGATCGCGTCGATGGTGAGGTACGCCTCGGGCACGGCGATGCGCTTGTTGGCCGAGTCGTCCAGCGTGCGCTCGAACCACTGCGTGGCGGCGGTGAACGCCGGGTCCAGCACCAGGGTGATCGCGTGGCGGGCCAGCGCGCTGATGCGCTCGGTGCGCATCGGGTTGCGCTTGTAGGGCATCGCCGAGGAGCCGATCTGCTTCGCCTCCCACGGCTCCTCCACCTCCTTCAGGTGCGAGAGCAGCCGCAGGTCGTGCGCGAACTTGCTCGCCGACTGCGCCACGCCGGCCAGCGTGCTCAGGCAGGCGTAGTCGGTCTTGCGCGTGTACGTCTGACCGGTGACGCCGTAGAGCTGAGCGAAGCCCATCTTCTCGGCGACGCGGCGGTTCAGCGCCTCGACCTTCGCGTGGTCGCCCTCGAAGAGGTCGAGGAAGCTGGCCTGCGTGCCGGTGGTGCCGCGCACGCCGCGGAAGCGCAGCGTCTGCAGCCGGAACTCGATCTCCTCCAGGTCCAGCAGCAGGTCCTGCACCCAGAGCGTGGCGCGCTTGCCGACGGTGGTGGGCTGCGCGGGCTGGAAGTGGGTGAACGCCAGCGTCGGCAGGTCGCGCCAGCGGCGGGCGAACGCGGCCAGCGCGGCGACCGAGCGCACCAGCCCGGCGCGCACCAGCTTCAGCGCCTCGCGGTGCTGGAGCAGGTCGGTGTTGTCGCCGACGAAGGCGCTGGTCGCGCCCAGGTGGATGATCGCGCGCGCGGCCGGCGCCTGCTCGCCCAGGTGGTGGACGTGCGCCATCACGTCGTGCCGCAGCTCCTTCTCCAGCGCGGCGGCGCGCGCGAAGTCGACGTCGTCGAGGTGCGCGCGCAGCTCCTGGATGGCCTCGGCGGGGATCGGCAGACCCAGCTCGCGCTCCGCCTCGGCCAGCGCGAGCCACAGCCGCCGCCAGGTGCCGAACTTGTACGCCGGCGAGAAGAGGTGCGACATCTCCGCCGAGGCGTAGCGCTCAGTCAACGGGTGGACAAACTGGTCGGACATGTAGGGCGAGTCGAGAGTTGCGAGTTGAGATCTGTGAGTCGAGAGCCGAGGTGGGCCGCCCGGTGCATCAGTTGGCTTGCACAGCGCCGTTGCCTCGCCGCCGGGGGCATGAAGCCCCCGGCATACACACCTCGCCCTGGCGGGCGAACGACATATCGCGGGGCCGAGGTTCCGCCCGGCAGGGCGGGCCGTGGCCTGCCGGGGGCTTCATGCCCCCGGTGCAGTTCGGCTGGAGGCCCGCCTGCGCCGGGAGGACAGCCATGGCCACCATCACGCCAACTGAGCCACCAGAGCGCAGCGACCACCGATCTGCTGCTCGCTGCGGACCCCCAGCTCACAGCCCGCCGTAATCGACGTCCGCCAGGAGCAGGCCCTCCGGCGGCGCGGGCGGCGAGGTCTGCAGGCCGGGCGCGTTGGCGAGCAGCGCGGCGAGATCGTCGGCCGGGCGCAGGCCGCGGCCGATCTCCACCAGCGTGCCCACCAGGTAGCGCACCATGTGGTGCAGGAAGCGGTTGGCGCGGACGTGGAACTCCAGCCCCAGCCCCGGCCACTCCGCCCAGCGCGCCTCGTGCACGACGCAGCGGTCGCCGCGCTCCTCCTGGCCGGCCTTGGCGAAGGCGAGGAAGCTGTGCTCGCCGAGCAGCAGCGACGTGACGCGCTCGATCTGCGCGCGATCCACCGGGCGCAGCAGCGGCCAGCACCAGCGGCGCTGGAACGGCGAGGCGGCCTCCTCCTCCAGGCCCAGCCGGTAGAGGTACGCGCGGCTGCGCGCGTCGTAGCGCGGGTGGAAGCCGGGCGGCGCCTCGGCCGCGTCGCGCACCCAGAGGTCGGGCGGCAGCAGGCGGTTGAGCGCGCGGCGCAGCGCGTCCGCGCTCCACTTCGCCGGCGCGTCCACCGCGGCGACCTGCCCCAGCGCGTGCACGCCGCGGTCCGTGCGGCCGGAGCCGACGATGCGCGCGGGGCGGTCGAAGAGCCGCGAGAGCACGCGCTCCAGCTCGCCCTGCACGGTGCGCTGCTCGGGCTGCAACTGCCAGCCGAAGAAGCCGCCGCCGTCGTAGTGCAGCGTCAGCCGGATGCGGTGCGTTACGTCCGGGGGTGTGGTCACGCGCGCAAAGCTACCGGCGGGGCGGGGAATGTCAACTCGCGGGGGGGAGAGAAGCGGGGCAAACAATTGACAGCAGGCCGTGTGACCTCGGCCGGGGGCCGGCCCTCGGCGGGCGGTCGGCCCGGCGGGCGGCGCAGCTTCGGTACAGCCAAGCGCTCCAGGGCGGCGTTGCTCTTCAGGCGCGCCAGGTAGCGCACCGGAGGCAGCGCCTCCAGCGCCGCGAGGAAGCCCTCGCCGGGGAAGCCGGCATCGGTGCGCAGCCACAGATGCCCGCGCTCCAGGAGGCACGAGAGGCCGGAGCGGTCGAGCAGCTCGCGCAGCAGCAGCGCCCCGGCGTCCGCGCTCAGGCGCTCTTGACGCGCCTCGATGTGGAGGCTGCGGTTGAAATCCGGCTGAAAGAGGTTAGCTTGAGCTTCACCCATAGCGTGTGTTCCGGGCGAGTTCGTCTCGATGGTCGGTTGGCGCCTCCATCTTACGATCCTCACGGGAGATGCGCTATGGGCTTTTTCAGCCTCTATCCGCCTGGTGAATAAGCCAGGGTAGTGGGTGTAGGGTGCCAGAGGGTAACCGAGAACACATCGTGGAGCAGGCATTGACTTGCCGTCTGGCCGGGAAAGACGAGATGCCCACTCGAGCCGCGATACATAGTCCTGCGCCAGCGTTCCAGAGGCAGAAAGCTCTGAGACGACGCGGCGGGATCTTGCCGAAGGACACCGATCGACGATCAGCCGTCGCTGAGTGCCTGACGGGAGCAGGGCGCACGCTGTGCTGCATCTCTATAGCGTTTTCTGCTCTCGCGATCTGGCTCGCCGGATGCGCTCCCTCCGCCGGGCCGCCAGATACTAACGACGGTGTGCATGCGTTGGACACATCGACGACTAGCTCAACGACGCCAGCGCCGATCGCCCCACGCGAAGCAAATCCCGCTTCCCTCCGTGTTCAAGCCGAAGGGATCGAGTACCGCGGGAGCATCTATCTCGACGGGTTATGGCTACGCGCACGGGCAACCATGGTCAATCGCACCTCCCACCCGATCACGGTGGAGTACAGTCGCTGTGGCTTCCACCTGCATGCGCGTCGGCATGCCGACCGCTCCAACACACCTGATTGGCGCTCGGAGTTCGTCGACATCGCGTGCGCTGACCCAGGGTACCGAAGAACAATTGCTTCCGGGGATTCGATTCCACCCGTGGTGACCCAATGGCAGCTGGGAGATATCCTCGGAGACTCGCTTCCCGATGGGCGGTACGCCTTCACAGGACAACTCGCCTTCAGCAACGGCAGCTCGCCGGAGTTCCCAGTGGGCACCTTGCATCTAGCTCTTCGGCGTCCTCCGCTGAGTGCCCAAGGCATAGCGGGTCGCATGACATTTCGAGCAGCCATGACCCGCCCCGCCTGCACCAAGGATCAGACCGTTCGCGTGAAGGTGATCGGTACGCTAACCCATGCTGCGTCGTCGGTGGAGCACATCTCGGCCGAGTGTCCGGTTGTGCTTCTCGCCTACAGAACCGTGCGCGAGCGGGATGCCGCACCCCGTTCGGGCAAACCCGTGTGGCAATCATCCCGGGAGTGCCAGCCAGGGTGGCGAGCGGAACTATTACGTCGGGGCGACACTCGTGTCGTCGAGGTAGGCGCATCGGCGCGTGAGATACTCGGAGACTCGCTCTTGCCAGGCCGCTACTACTTCGCTGTCGTGGTTCAGGAGGCGCGTCGCCGCCTCTTCCTCGCTGCCGGCGATGCCATGCTTGAGCGTATGCCAGAATGAAGGCGCGAGCCCTGCGAAGTGGCAGGTGTGAACCCGACTGCAGGACGTTGGAGGATGGCCAAGCCGCTTCTGCACGACGCTCTCGCGCCGATTATCGAGCCCTTCCCCCCAGGCCGAAGCCGCGCCGACCCCGCTTTCCCTGCCGCCTGCCCCTCGCACCGCCAGACGCTCACCACGATTGACAGTGCGCGCCGCGGCTGGATAGCTTCCACGCCTCGTTCCCGAACCAACTTGCCCGGTGCCGGCGCGGTCAGTCGCCGGCACCGGGTCGTCGCACCGAGCGCCACGTGGACGCACCGCACGCCCCCGAGCTGACCCCGCTGATCCGCGCGGCGACCGAACGGCCGCTGAGCGCGGACGAGGCGGAGCGCGCCTTCACCGAGGTGATGGACGGGCGCGCGACGCCGGTGCAGATGGCCGCGCTGCTGGTGGCGCTGCGCGTGCGCGGCGCGGTGCCGGCGGAGGTCGCCGGCGGCGTGCGCGCGCTGCAGCGCGCGATGCTGCCCGTGCCGGTCGCCAGCCACGAGCGGCTGGTCGACACCTGCGGCACCGGTGGCGGCGCGGTGACCACCTTCAACATCTCCACCGCCGCGGCGCTGCTGGCCGCCGCCGCCGGCGCGCGGGTGGCGAAGCACGGCAACCGCAGCTTCTCCTCGCGCTGCGGCAGCGCGGACGTGCTGGAGGCGCTCGGCGTGCGGCTGGACCTGGCGCCGGAGCAGGAGGCGCGCGTGCTGGAGGAGGCGGGCATCGTCTTCATGTTCGCGCCACTGCACCACCCGGCGATGCGGCACGTGGCGCCGGTGCGCCGCGAGCTGGCGATGCCCACGCTGATGAACCTGCTGGGCCCGCTGACCAACCCCGCGCACGTGCGCCGCCAGGTCGTCGGCGTGGCGGACGCGCGGCTGCTGGAGCTGGTCGCCGGCGCGCTCGGCGTGCTGGGGCACGAGCATGCGCTCGTGGTGCACGGCGAGCCGGGCCTCGACGAGTTCAGCCCGCTGGGGCCGACGGCGGTGGTGGAGCTGCGCGACGGCGCGCTGCGGCGCTGGGAGTTCAGCGCGCCGCGCGAGCTGGGCTGGCCGGAGTACCGCGCCGAGGAGCTGGCGGGCGGCGGGCCGGAGGAGAACGCCGCGATCGTGGAGCGCGTGCTGGACGGCACACTCGGCGGCGCGGCGCGCGCGGCGACGCTGCTCAACGCCGCCGCCGCGCTCTACGTGGCGGGCGTGGCGCCGTCGCTGCCGGACGGGGTCGCGCGCGCGGAGGCGGCGCTCGCCGACGGCGCCGGGCGCCGCCAGTTGCAGGCGCTACGTGCCGCCTCGCGCGCCGCCTGAACGGACGGCAGGGGGTCAGGGGTCGGGGGTCGGGGGAACCCCGCTGTGGGAAGGCGGGTTCGCTGCCGCGGCGTCCGGTGGCCCGGCAGGTGGCGGCGTGCCGGCTGGCTGCGTGCCGCCCGGTAGCGTGGCGCGCTGCGAGGCGGTGACCGCCCGCAGCTCCCACGGCCCCGGAATGGGGCAGGGCGCCGAGGGCGAGACGACGACCAGGCGCTGGCCGTCCGGGGTGACGCGGCCAGCGGCGAAGGGCACGTGCGGCGTGGCGCTCATGGCAGATTCCGCGGCGTTTGGTGAGGCAAAAGGGCGGCTCAGCCGTCTACCGGCGGCACCGACCCGGGAGGACGAAGCACGGGAGCCGTTTCCCTGACCCCCGGCCCCTGACCCCTGCTTCCGTTCAGTCGCCCACCGGCTGCGCCGACCCTAGACGACGAAACCGGGGTCCCCTGAATCCTGAATCCCGAATCCTGAATCCTTTTTCCCTTCAGTACTTCCGGATCACGGCCACGACGATGCCCTGCAACTGCACGTCGTCTTCGCGGAAGAACATCGGCTGCATCTCGGGGTTCGCCGGCTGCAGGCGGATGCGGCCGTCGCGCTCGCGGAAGTACTTCTTCACCGTCGCCGACTCGCCGTGCACCAGCGCGACGACCATCTCGCCGTTCTCCGCGGTCTGCCGCGAGTTGACGATGATGTAGTCGCCGTCGCGGATCTGCTCGTCGACCATCGAGTTGCCCTTGACGCGCAGCACGTAGTTGTTGCCGCCGCGCAGCAGGTCGTAGGGCACGGAGATCGTCTCGCGCTGCTCGATCGCCTCGATCGGCAGGCCGGCCGCCACCGTGCCCAGCAGCGGCAGCTCGACGGCCAGGGCGCCCTCGTGCTGCACCAGCTCCAGCGAGCGGCTCTTGTTGTAGTTCTTCTTGAGGTAGCCCTTCTGCTCCAGGTTCGTCAGGTGCTCGTGCACCGTGGCGAGCGAGGAGTAGCCGAAGTAGCGGGCGATCTCCTCGAAGCTCGGCGAGTAGCCGTAGCTCTCGATGAAGCTCTGCACGTAGTCCAGGATCTCGCGTTGGCGTTTGGTCAGGGCCATGGGCGTACCATCACGTGAAGGAATCGGGGCTTGCTCCGAAAAGCGGCCGAAGCGAATATAGCCGAAGACCTTCCGAACTACAAGACCCGCGGGGAGCGAATTCAGTGGCGGACATACTGGAGCGGATCGTAGCCAGCAAGCGCGCCGAAGTGGAGGCGCTGCGCCCGCAGGCCGAGGAGCTGCGCGCCCGCGCGGCCGACGCGGACGCGCCCCGCGGCTTCGCCGCGGCGCTGCGCCGGCCGACGGAGGTGCGGCTGCTGGCGGAGATCAAGCCGCGCTCGCCGTCGGCCGGCGAGATCCGCGCGGGCGCGGACGCGGCCGAGGTCGCGCGCGCGTACGCCGAGGGTGGGGCCGCGGCGATTTCCGTGCTCACCGACGCGGAGTACTTCGGCGGCAGCCTGGCCGCGCTGCGCCGCGCCCGCGCGGCGGTGGAGCTGCCCGTGCTGCGCAAAGACTTCGTCGTGGACGCGCTACAGCTGTGGGAGGCGCGCGCGGCAGGGGCCGACGCGGTGCTGCTCATCGTGCGCATCCTCGCCGACGCCGCACTGCGCGAGCTGCTGGGCCTGGCCGCGGAGCTGCGCCTGGACGCACTGGTGGAGGCGCACGACGCCGCGGAAGTCGAGCGCGCGCTGGCCGCCGGCGCGACGCTGCTGGGCGTCAACAACCGCGACCTGCGCAGCTTCCGCACCGACGTGAGCCTGTCGCTGGAGCTGGCGCCGCGCCTGCCGGCCGCCGCCACGCTGGTCGCCGAGAGCGGCATTCGCAGCGCCGAGGACGTGCGGCGGCTGGGCGAGGCCGGGGTGGACGCGGTGCTCGTCGGCGAGGCGCTGATGCGGCAGGACGACTGGCGCGCCGCTGCCGCCGCGCTGGTCGGCCAGCCGCGCCGCCCGCACGCGCGGCGCTGATGGCGCCGGCGCTGAAGGTCTGCGGCCTCACCCGCCACGCGGACGCGCGCCGCGCCTGCCTGGCGGGCGCGGCGTACCTGGGCGTGGTGCTCGCGCCGGGGGGCCGCCGTTCGCTGACGCCCGCGGCCGCCGCCGCGGTGCTCGACGGGCTCGCCGCCCGCCGCGTCGGCGTCTTCGTCGACGCAACGCTGCCCGAGCTGCGGGACGCCGCCGCCCTCGCGCGCCTGGACGTGCTGCAACTGCACGGCGACGAGCCGCCGGAGCTGCTGCGCGCGCTGCGCGCCGCCGGAGGCTGGACGCTCTGGAAGGCGCTGCGCCCCCGCAGCGCCGACGAGTTCCTGCAGGCCGTGGAACGCTACGCCGGCGTCGCCGACGCGCTGCTGCTCGACGGCTGGAGCGCGCAGGCGCGCGGCGGCGTCGGGGCGCGCTTCCCCTGGGCGGAGGTCGCCGCGGTGCGCCACCGGCTGCCGCCCGGGAACGGGCTGGTGGTGGCCGGCGGGCTGACGGCGGAGAACGTCGCCGAGGCGATCGGCCTGCTGGCGCCCGACGCGGTCGACGTCAGCTCGGGCGTCGAGCGCGCGCCCGGCGTCAAGGACGCCGCCGCGATCCGCGCGTTCGCCGCCGCCGTGCGTGACAGCCGGCGCTGAGCGCCGCCCCTGTTCGCGCCGGGGAACGCATGTGGGCCCCGCGGTGTCTGGAGGGCGCGCTCCGGACGCCGCGTAGGGAGCTTTCCGCTTGCCGCCCGCGATGACCTCCGGTACTCTTCAGTCCCGGCCGCGCCGCAGGCCGGCACCCCGCGCCACCCCCGCTCGCGAGCAGGTCATGCCCGATTCCGCATTGCAGGCCGTCACCCCCCGCGCCGCCGCCGACCTGGAGCACGAGGGCCGCTTTGGCGTCTACGGCGGGCGCTTCGTACCCGAGACGTTGATCTCCGCGCTGGACGAGCTGTGCGCGGTCTACGACGCAGCCCGGCGCGAGCCCGGTTTCCACGCCGAGCTGGAGGCGCTCTGGCGCGACTATGCCGGCCGGCCGACCCCGCTGTACCGCGCGCGGCGCCTGGGCGAGGCGGCGGGCGGCGTCGAGGTCTACCTCAAGCGCGAGGACCTCAACCACACCGGCTCGCACAAGATCAACAACACGCTGGGCCAGGTGCTGCTGGCGCAGCGCATGGGCAAGCGCCGCATCATCGCCGAGACCGGCGCCGGCCAGCACGGCGTGGCGACCGCCACCGTCTGCGCGCTCTTCGGGCTGGAGTGCGTCGTCTACATGGGCGAGGAGGACGTGCGGCGCCAGGCGCTGAACGTCTACCGCATGAACCTGTTGGGCGCCGAGGTGCGCCCGGTCGGCAGCGGCACGCGCACGCTGAAGGACGCCACCAACGAGGCGATCCGCGACTGGGTCACCAACGTCGACGAGACGCACTACATCATCGGCTCCGTCGTCGGGCCGGACCCGTACCCGCGCATGGTGCGCGACTTCCAGGCGGTCATCGGCCGCGAGGCGCGCGCGCAGACGCTGGCGGCGACCGGCCGGCTGCCGGCGGCGGTGATCGCCTGTGTCGGCGGCGGCTCCAACGCGATGGGCATCTTCTACCCGTTCCTGGACGACGCCGCCACCGAGCTGGTCGGCGTCGAGGCCGCGGGCGAGGGCGTGGCGACGGGGCGCCACGCGGCGACGCTGACCGCCGGCCGCCCCGGCGTGCTGCACGGCTGCCTGTCGTACCTGCTGCAGGACGGACACGGCCAGGTGGCGCCGGCGCACTCCGTCTCGGCGGGGCTGGACTATCCCGGCGTCGGGCCGGAGCACAGCGCGCTGCGCGACAGCGGCCGTGCGCGCTACGCCAGCGTCAGCGACGCCGAGGCGCTGGAGGCGTTCTCGCGGCTGGCGCGGCTGGAGGGGATCATCCCGGCGCTGGAGAGCGCGCACGCCGTGGCCTACCTGCTGCGCGAGGGCGAGCGCTGGCGCGGCGCCGGCCCGGTGGTTCTCAGCCTGAGCGGCCGCGGCGACAAGGACGTCGCGCAGGTCGCCGAGCTGGCGGGCGCGATCTGAGCACCGTGGCGGCGGAGAGCGGTGTGCCCGCGGCGTCGGCCGCGAGCGGCGCGCCGAACACGGAGCAGGTCGAGGACCTGGTCGGGCAGCTCGCCCGGGCGCTGAAGGCGCGACAGCTCTACGCGGGCGGCGGCCCAGTCTACGAGCGCTTCGTGGAGGCGCTGCGCGCTCGGCTGGCGGCGTTCTGGCAGGGGGCGCCCGCGCTGGCGCTGCAGGTGGAGGACGAACGGATCCGCTGGGAAGGCGAGGTCGTCTACCGCGCCGAGGCCCGCGCGGACCCGCTCGTCTTTCCGCTCTACCGTGACGGCGTGCGCGAGCTGGTCTTCTTCCCCGGCTTCGAGGCCGACGAGCTCGACGCCCTGCTCGCCATCCTCTCGGTCGCGCTGCACCTGCGCGGCGACGAGGACGACCTGCTGACGCTGCTCTGGGAGCGCGAGTGGCTCGGCCTCAGCTACCATTACGTCGACGTCGGTGAGGACGCGGGCCTCGCGGGGGCCGGCGCGCCCACGGCCGCCGCGCCCGTCGCCTCGCCGCGCGAGGAGGCGGGCAGCGCCGGCGCCGCCGCCGGGCTCGCGCTCGACCAGTTCCAGGAGACGCTCTTCTTCCTGGAGGAGGGCGAGCTGCGCGCGCTGCAGGACGAGGTGCGGCGCGAGCAGCAGCGCGACCTGTGGACCGACGTGCTGCACGCGCTCTTCGACCGTCTCGACGATGGGCGGCCGGAGCGGCAGCGCGCGATCCTCGGCGTGCTCGGCCAGGTGCTGCCGCTGCTGCTCGCGCATGGCGATTTCGCGCGTGCGGCGCTGGTGCTGCGCGAACTGTACGCGCTCGCCGTCCGTCAGCCGCCGCCGGAGTCGGCGCTGCTGCGCGCGGTGCGCGATGTCTTCCTGCGCCTGGCGGAGCCGCAGAGCGTGGCGGAGCTGGTGCACGCCGTCGAGGAGCACCGCGTCGCCGTCGGCGACGAGACGCTCGGCGAGCTGCTGAGCTACTTCCCGCCGGACGCGCTCGGCCCGCTGGTCCGCGCGCTGGAGATGAGCGGCGACCCGGCGGCGCGCGCGGCGCTGGTGGCGGCGGTGGAGCGGCTGACGCACGGCAACCCCGAGCGCGTGACCGCGCTGCTCGGCGAGGCCGACGCGGAGACGGTCGTCGGCGCGGCGCGGCTGGTCGGGCGGCTGGCGATCAGCGCGGCGGTGCCCGAGCTGAGCCGGCTGCTGGAGCACGCCGAGGCGCGCGTGCGGCTGGTCGCGGTCGAGGCGCTGCTGGCGATGCGCTCGCCGGGCACGGGCGGCGCGCTGCAGGGCCGGCTGGACGACGGCGAGCGCGAGGTGCGCGTGGCGGCGATGCGGGCGCTGGCCGCGCTGCGCCATGCGCCGGCGCGCGCGCGGCTGCTCGCCGCGGTGCAGGCACCGCGGGTGCGCGAGGCGGACACCAGCGAGCGGATCGCGCTTTTCGAGGCGTTCGGCGCCGTAGCCGACGCCGCGGGGATCGGCGTGCTCGACCGGCTGCTCAACGGCCGCGGCTGGCTGGGCCGGCGCGAGCCGCCGGAGCTGCGCGCCTG